>ERZ808252.76-NODE-76-length-108296-cov-50.216914_pt1 | contig 108296 bp, 85 predicted proteins | sample MGYA00521242_ERZ808252 | MGnify/ENA primary metagenome ERZ808252 (study PRJEB31516, sample SAMN03275581) | gut metagenome | biome: mammalia-associated habitat; material: feces | host: Papio cynocephalus | place: Kenya | collected 2012-08-07 ...
CGTAGGATGCTAATCGGCACCGTCGGGCGACAAAAAGGGGCATAAATGCTGCCGTAGGGTGCTAATCGACACCGTCGGGCATCAAAAAGGGGCATAAATGCTGCCGTAGGGTGCCAATCGACACCGTCGGGCGACAAAAAGGGGCATAAATGCTGCCGTGGGGTGTCAATCGGCACAATTGAGCATCAAACGGAGACTGTTTTGACATATTCATCACATATAGTCACTTGCCAGGTTTGGAATTGCTGGGGACATTCCCTATCTTTGAAATCGGGCATCGGAACGGCTTCGGTTTTCTTTCCCCGGGGCGTGGGATTCCGGTGCGGGTGAGGCGAAAGGAAAGAGGAGGTAGAAAACTATGAATTACGGTTGCATTCGGGTCAGCAGCGACAAACAGACTGTTGAGAATCAAAGATTTGAAATCAATAACTTCTGTCAGAGGGAGCACCTGTCCATCGATGGGTGGATCAAGGAGACCATCAGCGGAACCAAATCCTACAGCAAGAGGGAGTTGGGAACGTTGCTCAGGCGTGTGCGGAAGGATGATCTCATCATCTGCGCGGAGCTCTCCAGACTGGGGCGTAATCTGTTTATGATTATGGAGATTCTCAACATCTGTATGACATAGGAGTGCAAGGTGTGGACGATCAAGGACAACTATCGGATAGGGGAAGATATTCAGAGCAAGGTGTTGGCGTTCGCGTTCGGATTGTCGGCGGAAATAGAGCGTAACCTAATCAGCCAGAGAACCAAGGAAGCGTTGGCTGGAAAAAAGGCTGAAGGAATGTTTCTAGGCCGTCCTAAAGGACGTAGAACGGCTCCGGAGAAACGTAAACTGTACAGTAAAAGGGCCTTGATAGCGGAACTGATGGCGGTAGGGATGTCACAGCGGAAGATTGCCAAGATCTGCAAGGTGGACAGAAACACGTTGTGGAGGTTCTTGAAGGAGGTAAAATGACAATTTGTCAGTCCGCCTTGGTTGGAACATATTTTGACTATCCCTAAGCCGGCTCCGCCAAACGGGGAGCCGACTGAATATATTGGTAAAATATAAAGGAAAAGATATTATGGCAACAAAAAACAAAGGACAGATTGGAGTGACGACCGAGAACATATTCCCGGTCATCAAGCAGTTCCTCTATTCGGATCATGAGATATTCCTTAGAGAGCTGGTCGCTAACGCGGTAGATGCCACGCAGAAGATGAAGACGATTGCCTCCAACGGGGATTTCAAAGGCGAATTGGGTGAACTCAAGGTTCGTGTCGAGCTTGACGAGAAAGCCAAGACGTTGAGGATCATCGATAACGGCATCGGCATGACCGATGAGGAGATTGACAAGTACATCAACCAGATCGCGTTCTCCTCTGCCGGAGAGTTTCTCCAGAAGTACAAGGACCAGAACATCATCGGCCATTTCGGACTGGGTTTCTACTCAGCCTTCATGGTAGCCAAGAAGGTGACGATCGAGTCCCTTTCCTGGAAAGACGGAGCCGAAGGTGTGATCTGGACCTGCGAAGGCAACCCTGAGTTCGAGATGGGGCCTTGCGACAAGAGCGAGAGAGGAACGGTCATCACGCTTTACCTCGATGACGAGGCAGCCAAGGACTATGGCACGAAGGGCAAGATCCAGCAGCTTCTGGACAAGTACTGCAAGTTCATGCCGGTTCCTATTGTCTTCGGCAAGGAGCAGGAATGGAAGGACGGCAAATATGTCGACACGGACAAGGACAACGTCATCAACAAGATAGAGCCTCTTTGGACCCGCAAGCCGTCAGAGCTGAAGGAGGAGGACTACATCAAGTTCTACCGTGAGCTCTATCCGATGAAGGAGGATCCTCTGTTCTACATTCACCTGAACGTGGATTACCCGTTCAACCTCACAGGCATCCTTTATTTCCCGAAGATCAAGGACAGGATGGCGATCGAGAAGAACAACATCCAGCTTTACTGCAACCAGATGTTCGTGACCGACCATGTGGAGAACATTGTGCCTGACTTCCTGACACTTCTTCATGGTGTCATCGACTCTCCGGACATTCCTCTTAATGTCTCCAGAAGTTACCTTCAGGCTGATGAGAATGTCAAGAAGATCTCGACCTACATCACAAAGAAGGTCGCCGACAGGCTGGAGGACATCTTCAAGAACGAGCGTGACTCATGGGAGAAGAAGTGGGATAACCTCAAGCTTTTCATTGAATATGGAATGCTCTCCGATGAGAAGTTCTGCGAGAGGGCTCTGAAGTTCGCCCTGTTCAAGAACACGGATGGCAGGTTCTTCTCCTTTGAGGAGTATCGGAAGGCTGTCAAGGACAATCAGACGGACAAGGATAAGAAGGTTGTCTACCTCTACGCGACTGACACGGATGAGCAGTATGATTTCATCGAGGCCGCGAAGAACAAAGGTTATGATGTGCTTCTGATGGACTGCGAACTTGACGCTCACTATGTGAATCTTCTGGAGCAGAAGATTCCTGACACCAGGTTCGCCAGGGTTGATTCCGACACGATCGACAACCTCATTCCAAAGAGCGAGAAAGTGAAGCCGGAGATGTCCCGGTCCGACAAGGATGATCTGAGCGCTATTTTCAAGGCGGTCTTGCCGAAGGGTAATGACTACTTCGTCGAGGCTGACAATCTTGGCGGGAACGCGGCTCCTGTCGTCATCACCCGCAACGAGTTCATGAGGCGTTACCGCGAGATGAGCGCGATGGGCGGAGGAATGAACTTCTACGGGAACATGCCCGAGTCGTTCAACATCACCGTAAACCTTGAGAATCCGGTGATGGCCGGAATCGTCTCCGACGCCAAGTCCAAGATCGCTCCGTTGGGCGAACTTCCGGCTGAGCCGGGCAAGGATGCTCCGGAGGATGAGAAGAAGCGTGTGAACGATGAGCGTCAGGCCATCAAGGATGCCCACCAGGCTGCGATTGATGAATATGCTTCCGCCAACGACACCCTTAAGCAGGTGATTGATCTTGCGCTCTTGTCAAACGGAATGCTCAAAGGCAAGGCTCTGTCTGACTTCATCGCGCGCAGCGAGAAAGTCATAGCGAAGGTCGCGCGCAAGTAATGTCAGCGTGACAGTCAGGCTAAGATCAGCATGCCAAGGTCCGCTTGGCGGTCCATCTTAGCAAAACAAGAACTCCGGACACTGAAATCATTTCGGTGTCCGGAGTTCTTGTTTTATTCTGATGGGCTGCGCTTTCCCGCCCTCAAGCCTTCAAGACAAACAATTCAAGACGGCTTCTAATAGACTCCGGAGCCGAGCATCTCGTCATCGGCGGAGTACCAGACCGCGAATTGGCCATCGGAAATGCCGCGCTGCGGGGTGTCGAACAGCATGTACAGGCCATTCCGCCTCTTGACAAGGAAAGCGTCCTGAAGTGGCTGGCGGTAGCGGATGCGGACCCTGTAGCGACGGATCTCGCCGTCTTTCATCGCGAGATCGGTCCTTATCCAGTGAATGTCGTCTGGCGCGATCCGGATGCAGCTGCGGGACAATCCCTTGTGGGTGTGCCCCTCGCCGACATAGATGATGTTCCGCGCGATGTCCGTGGCGATGACGAAGAGGGAGTCTTTGTGCCCCCCGATGTTGAGGCCTTTGCGCTGGCCGATCGTGTAGAACTGCGCGCCGTCATGCCGTCCTACAATCTTTCCTGACGGATTCTCCTTGAACCGGGTCTTTTTGATGTGCTTCTTTCCGGTCCTGTAGGTCTCTGTCTCGAACTTGATGTCCTCATACCTTAAAGGTTCGGACAATCTCATAATGTCCTCATCGCTCAGCCCGGCGATCTTTTTGGCCGAGAACTCATTCCGATGAGCGGCGGCAGCCTCGGCGGGACGAGTGCCCGCGAGGGAGGAATCGGCGGCCTGAACAGCCACCCTGCGGTTGTTGAACGGCTTGCCTCCGGAATCTTCGGAGGAATATTCAGTGATCATCATCGGCTCCGCGGGAGAGGACATGAGTGAGGCCAGGGTGTCGTGGATGAATCGATACTGCTCATTTTGAGTATAATAGGCATCAAAAACCTCCACGACATCGCCTTCGGCCGGTTTCAGTCTCTGTTGAAGGAACGTCGGAAGGTCCACTTTTCCGATGAAGCATATTCCTTGGGAATCCTTCTTTTCCGCTGACGGGAGGCCGGCCTGCCGGGCAAGCTCCCTGACCTGGGGTTTTGTGAGGCCGCCTATGGGAAACAGGGCCTTGCCAAGCTGCTCCTGAGTCAACTGGCAGAGGAAATAGCTCTGATCCTTGTTTGGATCCACGCCCTCAAGGATCCGCCACTGAGGTTGTCCGCCGATCACAACCTGCTTGCCGTCCGCGTCCTGCAGAGGCTCGCGGCGGCAGTAGTGTCCGGTGGCGACCATGTCGGCTCCAAGTCTCCGCGCGGCTTTCATGAAAGCGTCGAATTTGATCTCCCGGTTGCAGAGTACGTCCGGGTTGGGGGTCCGGCCCGCTGAATATTCATTGAACATGTACTCCACAACGCGTTGCCTGTACTCCTTTGAGAGATCCACGAAATAGAACGGGATGCCGATCTTGCGTGCGACCATCTCTGCCACGAAGCGGTCCTCCTCCCATTCGCAGTCTCCGTGAAGGGTGGCGTCCGCGTCGTGCCAGTTCTGCATGAACATGGCGAACACATCATAACCTTGCCGCTTGAGGAGCAGAGCGGCGACACTTGAATCAACTCCTCCGGAGAGGCCGACACAAACCTTCATTACATTTCATTTTACAGCGTGCAAATTTACTCAAATGCTTGAATATGCACAATTTTTGCTAACTTTGAGACCTTGTCAGGCAAAACCACAGAACATGAAGACAGCAAAACTGGACATAGTCTACACTGAATATTCCTCCATCGATGAGATGGATCCTCTTGACATTGAACTTGTGAAGGCCGCCGTCGAGGCTCAGAAGGGATCTTACGCCCCTTATTCAAAGTTCAATGTCGGAGCCGCTTTACGTCTGGATGACGGGACGGTTGTCAAAGGCTCAAATCAGGAGAACGCCGCCTATCCTTCAGGACTTTGCGCGGAAAGAACCACGATGTTCTCCGCCAGCGCCGGCCATCCCGGCAAGGCGATGGTCTCCCTTGCCATTGCAGGGGGCTTTGGCGGTACGGTCAGTGACACCCCGTGCTCGCCTTGCGGGGCATGCCGTCAGGTGATGGCCGAGTACCAGACTTTGGCCGGACGTCCGATGAGCGTTATCATGTTCGGAACGAGAAAAACCTGGAAATTTGACAAGGTTGATGACATTCTGCCATTCATTTTTGACAGTTTCAACGAAAAGTAGTATATTTGCGGTCAGGGAAAGTCGTACACGACCAGCTCCCTCTGAATTCCCCCAGGGTCGGAAGGCAGCAAGGGTAGGAGGTCGTAGCGGTGCGATGTGCTGAGCTTTCCCTTTTTTTGTGCAACAATACTATGAAATGCATCAATCACTTGCGTATTTTGAAGGAAATATGCAAGTGGGTTTTCTGTCTTCTGGGTCGGCCAACCCGTTTTTTTGCATAACGATCGTGCATATTTCTAGTAAATTTGCACTAAATTTATGCAAATATAGACAAAAGTTGCACTAATATCGTACAATAGTCCTATATTTGTCATAGGACAAGTTATGCAATGGAACAACTTTACGAATATTTCACAAGAAAGTTGAAGGAGACTTCAACTGATTTTCTTCGCTATAAGTATCCCTTCATCAAGTGGGGCGTGAAAGCGTTCGGCCTTGTGGGTCCACGTGGTGTGGGGAAATCCACAATGTTGCTCCAACATATAAAGCTGCATCATAGCATAGATGACACGTTGTACGTTTCGGCGGATCATTTGTACTTTTCGGAGCATAAGCTTGTGGATCTGGCCGACAGGTTTGAGAAAATGGGCGGACGGCACCTGTTCATTGACGAGATTCACAAATATGAAGGGTGGTCACGCGAATTGAAGCAGATTATTGATAGTTACAGCGATCTTCAGGTTGTGGTCTCCGGTTCGTCAATCCTTGACATCTATAAAGGAATGTCTGATTTGAGCAGACGCGTTCCGATATATAATATGCAGGGGCTGTCGTTCCGGGAATATCTTAAACTTTTCCACGATATTGACACACCTATATATTCAATGGATGAGGTACTTAGGAACAAGGCGGAGATTCAGGGAGTCGCGCATCCGCTGCCGTTGTTCCGAAGTTATCTTCGTAACGGATATTATCCTTTCGGGAAAGATCCGGAGTTTGATCTTGAGATGCTTCAGGTCATAAACCAGACTATGGAAGTGGATATCCCTCAATACCTTCAAACGAATGTTTCCATTGGCAGGAAACTCAAATCCTTGCTAATGGTGGTGGCCCGGAGCGTTCCGTTCAAACCGGTGATGACTAAACTTGCTGAGGTGACAGGCATAAGCCGTAACGATGTCTCGGATTATCTCATATACGTAGAGCAGGCCGGAATGATTTCACAGTTGAGGGACAGGACTGGAGGGATTAGAGGACTTGGGAAGGTCGAGAAACTATACCTTGACAACCCGAACCTTATATACGTCCTTGAACCGGGCAAGGCCGATGTCGGCAATGTGCGTGAGACATTCTTTATGAATCAGACCAGGGTCATCAGCGATGTGATCAGTTCCAAAATCTCTGATTTCGAGATAGATGGCCGAACATTCGAAATTGGAGGAAAGAATAAGGGCAAGAAGCAGATAGCGAATGCGGGCGAGGGGTATGTCGTGAAGGACGACATAGAGACCGGCTATGCCAATGTCATCCCTGTCTGGGCTTTCGGCCTTCTGTATTGACCAGCTGTTGCGGAATGGGAATTTTTTACATAAATTGCGGGGCTGATTGCAAATAAAAGTGATTTATGAATAGGAAAAAGATTTTTGCGGCTTTGGCTTTGGCGGTGTCCCTGGGCGCTTCAGCGGAGGATTTCAATGATGTTCCCAAAGCCTGGAAATGGGTAGGGAAGAATGAGGTCGCGTTGACTTACGATCATTCTTTTACAGGGGATAATGACTTCTCTGTCAATGCCGTTAGCGGAAAGATCACTGAGGGGATCAATTATCCGGCCAAGTTCACTGACTTTCCTTTCAGGCCGGAGGGCGCGGTCAATCTGAAATATTCCCCGGACTCGACGAAGATGGCGTTCACAAGGGACAACAACCTTTGGGTTGTGGACATCGCGACGAAGGGGGAGACCCAGCTGACATTCGACGGGTCGGACGTGATTCTGAACGGCTACTCATCGTGGGTGTACTACGAGGAGATTCTTGGCAGGCCGACACATTACCGCGCATTCTGGTGGTCGCCGGATTCCAAGAAGATCGGATTCTATCGCTTTGACAACTCGGAGGTTCCGGTCTTCCCGATATATTCACCGTTCTCAGAGGACGCAGACCGCTCCGGGATGGGATTGGCATATTCACAGAACGCCGGGGCCGCGGTCGCTTTGCCGGGCGTTTCTCCGACTGGAGGTTCGGTCCGCATGACACGCTACCCGGAATGCGGTGACAACAACCCGAAAGTGAGGATAGGGATTGTGAATATTCAAGAAGGCAAGACCGCTTGGGCTGACTTTGACGAGAACGTTGACCAGTATTTCGGGACTCCGTTTTGGGGAGCCGGCAGCGAGGCCTTTTATGTTCAGAGGGAGCCGAGGACGCAGAACACTCTCGACCTCTACGCCGTGTCGCCGGTGGACGGAACGAAGAGGCACATCTACCACGAGACCTACAAGACCTGGCTGGACTGGATCGACGGGATGCTGTTCGGGAGGGAAGGAATCTATATGGTCCGCTCATTTGAAACGGGTTGGCAGCAAATATATTACCTTTCTTATGACGGCTCTGTCCTTAAAAGGTTGACTGACGGTGAGAACTGGAGGATGTCGCTTGTGGATGTGAAGGAAGGCAAGGCTGCCAAAGGGTTCGACGGAAGTTCATCTGAGGTGCTGTTCGTCGCGGAGCGTGACTCCCGCGTGCGCGGCGGGTTGTATTCAGTCTGCAAAGGGGTGATCAGGAATATCTCGGATCCGGCCATGCACGTCACTTCCGTGCGGGTCTCTCCGGATCAGAGGTACGCCATCGCCTCGGCAAGCAATTCAAGGACTCCGGTCCAGGTCTGGATCTATGATTTGAGGAAGCCGGTTAAGTCCTTCAAGGTCGCTGACATGGCAGGCGAGGATTTTGATGCCTCTGAATTCGCTCTTCCTGAGCATATTACCATGACAACCAAGGACGGATTTGAACTTCCTGCGATGATTGTCTATCCTAAGGATTTCGACGCCGCCAAGAAATACCCTGTCCATGTGGACATCTACGGTGGTCCTGATTCTCCGCAGGTGGTTGACAGGTTCCGCAGCCCGGCATATTACCAATGGTACGCCGAGAACGGAATCATCGAGGTTGTCGCGGACTGCCGGGCTTCGGGCCATAACGGGCGCAAAGGGCTGGATCAGATCTACAGGCGGCTGGACGAGCGTGAGGTGCTGGACTTCGTGGAGTGGGCTGATTATCTCAAGTCTCTTCCTTACGTTCAGGACGACAAGATCGGTGTCGAGGGATTCTCGTTCGGAGGCACTATGACCACTCTTCTGGTGATGAACCATCCGGACGCTTTCCACTATGGAATCGCCGGAGGGGGAGTCTATGACTGGGCGCTTTACGACACGCACTACACAGAGCGGTTCATGGACACTCCGGCCAACAATCCGGATGGTTACGCTTCGACAAGTGTCATCTCAAGCGCGGCCAACTATCCCGTCACAGAGAAAAACTACGATGGCTCCGTGATGCTCAAGCTTACCCACGGAACCGGGGACGACAACGTGCACTTCCAGAACACGTTGCTGCTGGTGGACGCTCTTCAGAAGGCCGGAAAGAAGTTCGAGTTGATGATCTACCCGGACGGCATGCACGGCTACCGTGGCTACCAGGGACGGCATTTTGACGAGGCCAACCGCGCGTTCTGGCTCAAGTACCTTAAAGGAGAGTAGCTTCTGGCGGTGGACTTGCCGGCCTCAACTTCGTCATCATGCGTGATCCTCTGAACTTTCGGTTGATGATCACAACTCTTGCTGATTGTTGTCTCGAATTAATTCATTACTTTTGTGTAAACCGTAGAGACCACTGGAGGCCTCGGAGAGACGGACAAACCTGACACATCAGCTAATGGACAAGAACAACAGCCAGTACACCGCGGCCCTGACGGGAGGAGGCTTCCTTTTCGAGGAGACCCTTATCCTTCTGCCTTTGCTTCAGGCTCGGAACAGTGAGGAACTTCTGAAGGAGGAAAAGATCAACAACAATCTGCTGCACATCAATGCGGAGGCGGCGCGCTCGCGAAACATTCACGAGATAAGGAGGCGCTATCGCGCGATGCCTCCTTCCTTTTGGAACGACTTCAATGCTATGGGCCCCGGAGACAAGGCCGTAGCCCTTTTCTATGTGATACTGAAGACTTACAAAATCTGCTTCGACTTCCACGTGAATGTCACTATGCGCAAGTGGAACAGCGTCTCGAAGAGTATTGACAAGGATGACCTAATGGTGGAGTTCAATGAAATCTCGGCCAGGGATGAGTTCGTTGACTCTTGGAGCGACCTCACGAAAGGAAAAGTCGCGGGAACGTATCTGTCCATCCTGCGGAAAGTCGGGATGCTGGACACGACCAATCATCTGCAGTCGTTGTCCTGCTCCAATTTCGGGTATTACCTGACGAAAGGGGAGCCTTGGTTCCTTGAAGCCTGCCTTCTGCAACCCTACGAGATCGACAACATTAAGAACTCTATTCTATGACCATAAAGGAACTCGATGACAAACTGAACAGCCCCGGTTTCCAGGACACGGAGAACGGAGACCTGTTCTACAACTTCTTCATCTACCAGTACCCTCCGGAGAAGGAGTACGACATCCGCCGGCAGATCCAAGAGTTCAAGGCTGACCTCATCCGCCCCGTGAACTATGTGGATGTGTTGACCCTCAATCTGTTCGAGGAGTTCTGCGACTTTCTCGACCAGAAGCGGTTCCTGCGTCATCCGTCCATGCTGAAATACCAGTTGGAGAAGGAGCGGGAGGATCCGTCCAAGGCCCGGAACACCCAGGACACGCTTACCCGCAACGCGCATTCACCTGAGTTTCTGCGGTACATCCATCAGCGCATAATCAACCATGTCACCATCCGTGACAGGTATCGCCGCCCGTACGTCTTCCTCTATGGCGTCGGCAGTATGTTTCCGTATCTCAGGGTCAACGAGTTCCTTGCCCTCTACGAGGACTACAACGAGACTGGTAAGTACAAGATAATAGTCTTCTATCCCGGCCATCGCGACCAGAACTCTTTCCGACTTTTCGACACGCTTCCCGACAACCACACCTATCGCGCAACCCTTCTGATCAATGAATAACGTATGAAACTGAAAGATTTATACAGCAAACCCATCAACCGCGCCGTCAATCCCGCCGTCAGCGCCACCAAGTTCGACCCTGAGACGGAGCGGATTGAAATACAGGAATATGTCTTCACGGATGAGATCATCAACGGTCTCTTCCGCATACTCGACGCCATCAAGAACAACAAGCCGTACGACCATGTCGGAATCTGGATTGACGGTTACTACGGTTCCGGAAAGTCTCACTTTCTGAAATACCTCGACTACTGTATCACCCCTTCCACCAGCGAGGCTGCCCTCACTCGTCTGCTCGAAGCGGTGAAAGCCATCGACCCGCTCGACGAGAAGCACAACCTTTGTTTTGATTATGACGGGTTGTTGTCTGTCGCCGACTGGCTGAAACGGGCCACCGTCGACACCTGCATCTTCAACCTTGAGACCAGCTACGACAACTCCACCGACAAGAAGAAGGCTTTCCTCCACGTCTTCTGGAACGAGTTCAACGGCAAGCGCGGCTTCAACAAGTTCAACATCACCCTTGCCCAGAACCTTGAGAAGCCGTTGGAGGAAAAGGGTGTGTTTGAGGCTTTCAAGGAGCGGATCGCCGAGGAAGGCGCCGACTGGAACGATCCCGGAATGGCCGCCGACCTGATCGACAACGAACTTGACTGGGTGCTCGACATCGCCAAGGAACTTGCTCCCACACTCTCCGTGGACAGCATCCGCGAGCGCATCATCAAGCGCGACACCAACATGAGCATCGACCGTTTCGGCATGGAGCTGGCTTCCTGGCTGAAAGACAAAGGAGAGGACTATCGCCTGATCTTTCTTGCCGATGAGGTCAGCCAGTTCATCAACAAGGAACGTGACCGCTATCTCAATCTTCAGGAGATCATCACCAAGCTCTCCGAGGCTTGCGGCAACAAGGTTTGGGTGGCATGCACGGCCCAGCAGGACCTTTCCGAGATCATGGACGACTGCCACATCGCTGAGGAGAAGGACAAGGAAGGCAAGATCAAGGGGCGTTTCGAAGTGAAGGTGTCGCTCAAGGGCACGCAGCCGGAGGTCATCACCCAGAAGCGTATTCTCGACAAGAAAGAGGAAGTCAAGCCAGAGCTGGCCGCGCTCTACAACCGGTACAAGGCAGGTTTTGACCTCCAGTTCAAACTTCCGGCCTCCTACAATGGCTACGGTTCGGAAGATGATTTCATCGATTACTACCCGTTCGTGCCTTACCAGTTCAAGTTGATCATGCAGGTGTTCAACTCCTTCCTTGACCTCGGCTATGTGGCCAAGGAGGTGAAGGGCAACGAGCGAAGCATCATCAAGGTCATCCATTCCACAGCCAAGGCGGACGCCGAAGCGGAGCTGGGCAAGTTCATATCTTTCGATGAACTCTACAACAACATGTTCGAGGAAGGTCTGCAGGCTCGTGGCCAGAAGGCCGTCGACAATGCCCTGCGTATGGCACGTACCTATCAGACTGACCGTCCGGAGAAGACCCGTCTTGCCGTTCGTGTGGCCAACGTGCTCTTTATGATCTGCAACATCTCGCAGACGGACCAGCTGCTTTTTCCCGCCACGATCGACAATGTGACCACTCTGCTTGTCAACGACATGGAGACTCCTCGCCTTACCATCAAGAACGAGGTGGAGAAAATCGTGGATTTCCTTTGCGACAACAACATCATACGTCGCGAGCAGGGCAAACAAGGCGCTCCGGACACCTTTACCTTCTACAGCGAGGAGGAGATGAAGGTGGCCCAGCTCATCAAGAGCCAGGTGGTGGACAACAACACCCAGGCTGAACAGCTCAAGGGGATATTCAACAAGTACATCACCGCCCTCCGCAACAAGGAACAGTACAAGACCCGCAGCTTCTCCGTGGGCCTCACCATCAAGCAGCGCACCTTCCTCTCCAACAATCCTGATGTGATGGTGGAGTTCGTGATGGACACGGATTATGACACAGCCGGGCAGTTGGCCTTGCATAACAGCAACGTGAACCGTCTGGTTTACTATGTCGGTCCGCAGTACCGTGACAACCGCCGTCTGTTCAACGCTTTCTACTGGTACTGCCAGGCGGACCGCTATATGGCGACTCCTGTCACCAACGAGAGCAATGCCGCCACGCGCAAGGAGTTCGCCAAACGTGCGGAGGAACTTTACGAAAGCGTCATCAGGAAGGAGTTCGAGAAAATCCTTGACACCTGCCCGATCATCTCCGGTTTCAGTGTGCTTGACGAGACCGAATTGGGGCAGAAGCGTGGCAATGAGCGTTACCGTGCCGCCATCGCCAAGCATCTGTCCAACATTTACACAAAGGCCGGTCTTGTGGATTATTCAAGTGTCCCGCGCAACTCGGAACAACTCAGGTCCGCCATACTCCGCCCTGTCCAGCCGGGCGATCCGGATGGAATGAATGCCGGTCTTGGCAATGCCGTGCATGAGGTGGAGGTTTACCTTAACAAGCAGTGCGCCGAAGTGAATGTCGCGGACGTGCTCGCCAAGTTCGCCAAGGCTCCGTACGGATGGGACAACATCTGCACATTGTACGTCATCAACGAGCTTGTCCGCTGCCACAAACGGGATTATTCCTACGCCAACAATCCAAACGTGGAGACGCAGACCATCGCAGGCCGGATCATCGGAGAGTCAAACAAGTTCACTCTGCGGCAGGCCAAGGTCGTTTCTCCACAGTTGATTCAGAACTTCATCGCTGCGTGGAGGGAAATCTTCGGCATTTCCGCGACCCCGAGCGCCACTGACAGCACCCAGCTTTTCCGCGCCTGCCGGGACGCGGAGAGCGGCAGCGGTCTTTTCAGATTGATCAAGAATTACGAAGGCATCGAGAGGGACATCTTCGCCTACCCATTCTGCCAGCCTGTCCGTGATGCGCTCGGGCTTCTCCGGACGTGGATGGACGAACGTGATCCGTTGAGGTTCTTCAACCTCGTCATCGCCGGGAAGGATGAAGCCAGGACACTGCTCGACAAGTGCAAGGAAGTGGTCCAGTTCACCAACGACCAGCTTGACACCTACAGGCAGCTCATCCGCTTCCAGGAAGAAAACCAGTACAATTTCCAGTTTGTGCCGGAGGAGATGCAGGGAGCTGTCACCGACTTCTGCAGGTTGAAGGACGATCCTTGGCCTATCGCTGGTCTGCGTGGCTACATCAAGCTGCAACGTCAGCTGTCGGGCATCTTGGATGGGGTGCGCGACAAGTTGCGCGAGAAAATCAAGGCTGCCTACAACGATGTGTTTGATTATCTGGGGCAAGTGGCAGAGACGCATCAGGTGCCAGAGAGCGTGCTCTCCGACCGTGATACCGTGATTCGTGTCAAGACCACTCCTACAAACATCCTGGTGCTCCAGAACAACACCAGCACCGACGCGTTCCGCCTAGAGCGGTTGGCGAAGATAATGTCGTACCGTCCGAAGCCGCAACCCGGCGCTCAGGAAGACCCCGCTCCGGAGAAGAAGAAGCGCATCCGTCTGGCTGCCCTCCAGACGCGCACAAAGTCCCCGATCACTAATGCCGAGGACATAGACCGCTATTTGGAAGATCTGCGCCGGCAGCTCGAAAACCTGCTGGTTGACCAAGACGGGGTGATGATTGTTAAATAATAATTATGGAACAGAACACAGAACCTCAAGATAAAAGTGAACTGGTCACAAATTGTGACCGGTCACCAAATAATGGGATTACTGTTACCACTCCTATAGAAAGTCGGATCATGTCAATTCGCGGAAGGCAGATTATGATAGACAGAGACCTGGCTGAACTTTATGGAGTGGAAACCAAAAGATTAAACGAAGCTGTAAAGCGCAATATAGAACGGTTTCCTGAGCGTTTCCGTTTTCAACTGACTAAAGAAGAAATGGATGAACTGGTCGCAAATTGCGACCGGTTCAAAAGCTTGAAGCACTCAGTGGCTCGTTCATATGCTTTCACGGAGCAGGGAGTGGCCATGCTCTCCACGGTTCTCAGAAGTGAAACCGCAATTCGTGTGAGCATACGTATCATGGATGCATTTGTTGCAATGAGGCGCTTCATAACGACAAATGCCGAAGTTTTCCAACGCCTTTCCGCGATAGAGTATTACCAACTCGAAATGCAGCAACATCAGCAAGAAACAGACAAACGCATTGATGAGGTATTTCGCAGATTGGACGAGGGCAATGCGAAACCAAAGCAAGGCGTATTCTACAATGGGCAAATTTATGATGCCTATACTTTCGTGTCCGACCTGATTAAGAGTGCGAAAAAACGCATTATCCTTATCGACAACTATGTTGACGAGACTGTACTGACATTACTCGATAAAAGAGAAGAAGGCGTGACTGCAGTCATCTATACTCAACAAATAAACCGTCAATTCCAACTTGACATTGACCGTCATAACGCTCAATATGCACCTATCGATGTTGAAACGTTCCGTTTGTCACATGACCGCTTCCTTTGTATAGATAATGATGTGTATCATATAGGAGCATCCATTAAGGACTTAGGCAAAAAATGGTTTGGTTTCTCAAAGATGGAGATTCTTACACCTAATGAACTAGTGGAACGAATCAATAGAAGGTAATAAATTTTAGTATGCCTATTGCGGAAATTTAGATAAATATGGACACAAACAGAATCAAACGCTTCGCGACCGAGGCGAGGAATATACTGAAGGCTGGCATCGCCGCCAAGATGCTCGCGCTTGGCTTTGACAAGAATGGAGATGTGGCGGAAGAGAACAAGCCTCGGCTCATGCAGGGCGGCTCGCTGTGGAACGGACAGCTGCAATCGGAGGGTTTCTACCACCGGTGGATGGCGCTTTACAAACGCATTCAGCGGATCGGCGTCAAGGATGTCTGCGAGGAGGCTGCCTACACTTGGTTCAACCGTCTCTGTGCCATACGAATCCTGCAGAAGAACAATCTTTGCCAGCCTGTGCTTGCCTACGCTGACGCTGCCCGGACCCCTGTCATCGTGGATGAAGCCCGACAGGGACGCATTCCGCGGATGAAGGAAGAGATGCGCGGGCGCCTCATGGAACTTCTTGATGACGACACCAAGGTGACAGAGCAGTTCGCCGTTCTTATCACGGCCTGGTGCCATGACAATCCGATCATCAACCGGTGCTTCGGCGGCATCGCCGACTACACCGAGCTCCTTCTGCCCAACAACATTCTGGCCGATGGCGGCTTCGTGGACTTGCTCAATCACACTGAGTTCATCACCGATGAGGACTTCCGGTCACCAGAGTTGATCGGCTGGCTGTACCAGTTCTATATCTCCGAGCGCAAGGACGAGGTGTTCGCCAAGAAGGGCAAGTTCGAGGCTGACGAGATCCCTGCCGCCACTCAGATTTTCACCCCGAACTGGATCGTGAAGTACATGGTGCAGAACACCGTGGGCAGAATCTATCTTGACAACAACCCCTACGAGACCCGGCTTCAGAAGAAGTGGCAGTATCTCGTGGAGCCGGCAGAGAAGCCAAGCAAGGACACTGTCTTGGAATATGAAGAATTGACAGACTTGAAGGTGGCGGATCTTGCGTGCGGCTCCGGCCACATCCTCAACGAGTGCTTCGACCTGCTCTATGACCTTTATATAGATGAAGGCTACACACGCACCGAGGCTATCGAGAACATTTTCAAGGACAACCTCACAGGCATCGACCTCGATACCCGTGCCAAGCAGTTGGCTACTTTTTCTCTCCTGCTGAAGGCCTGCCAGAAGGATGCGGCTTTTGCCGATGCCCACGTGTTGCCGAATGTGCTCGACATGTCGGGTCTCGTGCCGGCCTTGGATGAGGGGGCTTTGTCAGCCGCTTGTCTCCGATTCATCGGTGGCTACGAGAATGTCGCCGGAGAGATGCTGGAGCAGGATTTCGAACTTCTGCGCGATGCCGGCAACCTGGGCAGCATCATGAAGTTCAACGATGACGAGGGCTATCTCAAGATGCTCCGCTGCCACTATGAAGACTGGACGAATGGCGGCATGGATGATTGTCCTTACGACATCAAGCTCCTGCTGCCCGGTGTCAGGGTGATTCTTGCCCTCACTGATAAGTACCATGCCTTGGTGATGAATCCGCCGTACATGGGAGGTGGAAAGATGAATGGCGTGTTGAGCAAATATGTGAAGGACAACTACGAGGAAGCTAAGACAGACCTGTTCTCAGTATTCATGCAGATGGGCATGGAGCGATTGGCTGATCGTGGTAAGATGGCGCAGATCAACATGCAGAGCTGGATGTTCCTCTCGTCGTTCGAGAAACTTCGCACACATTTTCTGAAAGACTACAACATCGACAATATGCTGCATCTCGGGCCTCGCACATTCGATGAACTGTCGGGTGAGGTGGTGCAGAACACAGCGCTCGTCCTCAGCAAGCAAAAACCGTCTGGGCAAGGCGGCATTTACTATCGTCTCGTGGAAGGGAAGAACTGCGCCGACAAGGAAAGGCTGTTTCTTTCACATATTCATGGAAATGAGGATGGCAACCGCATTTATTATCCGAATGTGGAGCAGAAGAACTTCGAGAAGATTCCGGGATGCCCGATTGGGTATTGGGTGAGTGAAAATTTTATTTCTAAATTTAGTGGATTAAATTTAGGTGCAAATTCAATTGCGCGCTCTGGCTTCTCTACCGGAAATAATGAAAAATACATTAGAAATTGGTTTGAAATTGAACGCAGTAAGGAAAATTTTGATTTTGAATCAATGGAGACTTATGCATCATCAAGAATAAAGTATGTCCCATTTACTGCTGGAGGATGTTTTAGAAAGTGGTATGGAAACTTATATTCTGTAGTAGACTGGTCGGATACGACACAAATGCATAGACCACGAACTACGTATTCACAATTATATTTTAAAGAAGCATTAACGTGGAATGAGGTCACCTCAGGAACATTCAGCGCAAGATATTACCCGCAAGGATTATTGTTCGAGCACTCAGGTGTTAGCATGTTTCCTAATGAAAACAAGTTCTATTATCTTGGATTGCTGAATACTCCAGTCCTTGTAAAGTACCTGGCACTGATGAACCCAACATTGCATAATGGTGCGGAAGTTGTGTCGAAAGTGCCTTTCATTTTTGATTCACAAAAAGAATCTTTAATATCAAATATTGTCCAGGAAAACATTTCCATCTCCAAACAAGACTGGGACGCCCACGAGACCTCTTGGGATTTCCAGCGCAACGAGCTGTTGGCCATCGACGCCAAGACCTACGAGGACAACGTCCGCTACGAGGAAGAGAAGCGCTCCGCGGAGACAGACGGGCATATTCATGAGCATATTCAAACAGCCCCCGCCGCCCCTCCGCACTTCGGCAGCCTTGAGTGGCGCATGAAGCAGTACAAGCTGAAGTGGGAGCGCGACTTCATGCGTCTGCACGCCAACGAGGAAGAGCTCAACCGCCTCTTCATCGGCATCTACGGCCTCCAGGACGAACTCACCCCCGATGTCCCCCTCGATGAGATCACCATCCTCCAGCAAGGAGAGATTTCGATAGAGTGAAAGATAATGGTCGATAAAGAAGAATATTTCAATTATGACAGAAAACAATAAACAAGACATCTCCTTACAAGGTTTTGTCAACGACATAAAATCCATAATCAACACAGCCCGCACCAGTGCCATGCGCAGCGTTGACTTTTGCCGAGTACAAATGTACTGGGCTATAGGGCAGCGTATTGTCGAAAAAGAACAGCAAGGAAAGGAACGTGCAGAATATGGTGCTTACCTTATTAAGAATCTTGCCAAAGAGATTGAGCCGGAATATGGTAGTGGATTTGGGGAACGACAATTAAAGTTTTGCCGCCAATTCTATAACACATATCCAAATAGGAACGCACTGCGTTCACAATTGAATTGGTCGCAATATAGAATGCTTATTCAAATTCCTGACCCCGATAAACGAGAGTACTATGAATTGGAAGCCGTGAACGAAGGATGGACCGGACGTCAGCTTGAACGCCAAATCAACTCCATGCTGTACGAACGTCTGCTGATGAGCAACGATAAGGAGGCGGTTCTGGCCGTGGCACGCAAAGAACGTATACCTGAGTCTCCACAAGAAATTATAAAAGACCCAATGGTCTTGGAGTTTTTAGGCTTGGAGCGCAAGCCTTCTTACTATGAGAAAGATTTGGAGAGTGCCATCATCTCACACATAGCTGACTTCTTGCTCGAAATGGGCAAAGGCTTTTCGTTTGTGGCAAGACAAAAGCGTTTGTTGATAGAGGATGATGAGTATTTTGCTGATCTGGTTTTCTATAATCGTCTGCTTCGTTCTTTTGTGGTCATAGAGATAAAAGACCACAAACTGACACATCAAGACCTCGGCCAGTTGCAACTTTATGTCAACTATTACGACCGTTATGAGAAAACTGTTGATGAGAATCCAACCATTGGCATTTTGCTATGCACTGACAAGAATGATACTGCTGTGAAACTCGCTTTGCCTGAAGACAACAAGACCATCCTTGCTAGCAAATACCAACTCTATCTGCCAACAACAGAACAGTTGGTTAGTGAAATAAACGAAGTAAAAAGATTGGCGGAAAGATCTAAGAATAATAACTATGACACACAGTAACAACACCCAGCATATCGTATGGCACGACGATGCCATCATCAAGCAGCTCATCAGCTACGCCGTGGGCTGCATGCTCGGACGCTACCGACTCGACAAGCCTGGGCTGCACATCGCCCACCCCGACCCGACCGACGAGGAGACAGCGCCTTATGAGTTCAACGGCGAGACTTGGGAAATCGACGATGACGGCATCATGCCGCTCATGCCGGGCGACTGCGGCTTCTCCGACAATGCATCCCTGCGCTTCTCCGACTTCATCCGTGTGTCGATGGGCGGCGGGCACCATGTGGAGAACCTGAACTACGTGGAGAAATGCCTCGGCAAACCGATAGCGCAATACTTCGTGAAGGATTTCTGGCAAGATCATAGGAAGATGTACCAGAACCGCCCTGTCTACTGGCTGTTCGCATCGAAGAAGGGGGCCTTCCAGGTCATCGCCTACATGCACCGCATGAACGCCTACACCGCCGAGCGGGTGAGAGCGAAGTATCTCCTCCCTTACATAGAGCATCTGGAGACGGAGATAGGCCGGCTCGACGCCCGCCGTGCCGAACTTGGCACCAATGAAACCAAGAAGTTGCAGCAGTTGAGGAACCTGCTCGATGAGTGCCGGGAGTATCACGAACGCCTGCAGGTGGTGGCGGAGCGGGCCATCAGTTTCGATCTCGATGACGGAGTGGTGGCAAACTACGCCAAGTTTGGCGACGTGCTCCAGAAAATCAAGTGATGAATTTAATGATGAGGCTTCAGATGGACTTAAAAAAGTATATAGGAGAAACCACAGAATACGACAAAAAGCAAGAGGTGGAACACCGCAAGGTGAAGAGTTGGCTGAAGAGCGTAAGTGCTTTTGCCAATGGATGTGGTGGCTGCCTGCTGTTTGGCATTGCCGATGATGATACTGTTATAGGTTTGGCGGACGCAAAAGGTGATGCCGAATTTATCAGCCAAAAGATAAAGGAGCGCATTGATCCTGTGCCACAAGTCAATATGAAGATAGAACTGATAAATGGCAAGGAAATACTGATTCTCCAAGTGATGCAAGGTGACGATACACCTTATTATTGTATAGGGGATGGAGCACTTGAAACATTTGTTCGCATAGGTAATGAATCTGTCATAGCAGAGGCAACAGAACACAAGCGACTTGTCTTGAAAGGTCACAACTCATCATTTGACGCACGCCCAAGCGATGAACTGTTTGAGGACTATGCTTTCAGCAAATTGCGAAGTCGCTATTACGCATGGAACGGAGTAGGCTTTGACAATAAATTTTATCGTTCTTTTGGAATGGTAGACACCAAAGGCATTCTGACAAATGCGGGATTGCTCATGGCTGATGAATGTCCAATTCGCCAAAGCAGGGTGTTCTGCACGAGATGGAATGGCAAGACCAAATCCGGCGGAACCATAGATGCTTTAGACAGCGCGGAGATTACAGGTGGATTGGTAACGCTACTGGAAGACACAATGTCATTTATCCGCCGCAACTCTCGTACTATGTGGTATAAGGAACCCATGCAACGCATCGAGATTCCTGAATACATGGAACGTAGCGTTATGGAAGCCATTACAAATGCCTTGGCTCACCGTGACTATCTGATACAAGGCAGCGAGGTACATGTGGATATGTACGATGACCGTATGGCGATATATTCTCCTGGAGGTATGCCGGAGGGGCGGCTTATCCAAAATATGGATTTGTCAGACATACCGTCCGTTAGACGTAATCCTATTGTTGCTGACATCTTTACTCAGTTAGGATATATGGAACGCAAAGGATCAGGTATGGGCAAGATTCTGAATCCGATAAAGAATCTCCCTTACTTTACAGAGAAACTTATGCCGAAGTTCTTCTCCGACCGTGCACAGTTTACCATCACGTTTCCTAATATGCTTAGGATCTGGCAGGAAATGCACCCTGAAATGGAGGTGGATTTGATGGAGACTGAGGGTGATACTCAAGATGTCACTCAAGATGTCACTCAAGATGTCACTCAAGATGTCACTCAAGGTGAAAATTTGGATAAGTGGATAGAACTTCAAGTGGCAGTTTACCCTAAAATTACAACAGAAGAGTTGGCCTCTCAAGCAGGAGTAACTACAAGAACGATAAAGCGACATATAAAAAACATGCATCACATCGTTTATGTTGGCAGTGGCTATAGCGGACATTGGGAAGTAAGAACAGAAGAGTGATTTGATAACATGGTACAAGACAGAATATATTCATACTTCGAGCGCAACCCGCAACTTCATGTGCTCTTCATTTTCGACAGGATGAGCTTCATCCAGAGCGAACTTGATGAGTTGGAGAAGTGGGCGGACGGCTATGTTTACAAGGTGTTTGACGGAGCTTGGTTCAACGCCAAGTATGCCATCGAGAACGACTGGAAGGACAAGCGTGTGGTGCTGCTCTTTCCTGAGCAGGTCTATCCGCACACTGAAGCGCAACAGCTCAGTTTCCCTTTGCTCGACATGCTCAAGGCTAACATGGAGTACAAGGATGAGGACTATGCCAGTTTCATGCAGCAGTACAATCTGCCGGAGAGATTCCGCGGATTTGTGAAGAGGAACATCGGTGAGATGATGTCTTCCCGGGTCAGCGCGATTCTGAGCGGCCACTTAGGCGGCGCTTCCTTCAGTGAAGACTTGGTATGCCGTGCTTTCATATCCAATTATCTTGGAGAAAAGAAACTTCTGGAGTGGGACAGGATTTTGGTGAAGATGCTCATTCTGGACGGCACTGCCGATGAGAAGAAAAGCACGGACTTCTGGCACAGGCTCCATAAGAATAAGGACGCGTCCGATGCGGTAGAGGAAAATCTTTCCGGAATCTTCGGCTTCGGTCTGGAATGGAATGCGATCCCAAAGATGAAAAGAGTGGCTGAAAGCTTGAAGTACAACAGTGTTACACAACTTCTGGAAGCTGTTCCGGGAGATGTCTACAAGCGGTTGAAAATCAGTGATTCCGTGGTTCTTGAGCAAATGAACGGAATCTATGAGCTGGGCACCAATGACCGTCTGCTTTCAGAGAAGTTCGCACAAACCATGGCATTGCTGGCGGATGGCGTCAGGGAGGGAGAAATCCTTGATTGCTACGGCATTGACGCTGACTATTGTTATCTGACTGAGGCGCTCTGCTGGCCTATGCTGAAAGAAATTGCGGGGCGGAAGCTCATTGAGGATCCGGAGAAGGTGAGCGGTCGTCTGCGTGAACTGTCCGTGAAACTTCCCGTCGGCAGCGACATTCAGATCGCCATCCGGTTCATCGGGCAGGCCGCACTGTACTACGCCCAGGTGAGAGGCCTTGGCACGCTCAAGCTAAAAAGTGCGAAAGAGTATGTGGAGAAGTACACCGGGGAGTTCTATTTGGTAGATCTTTACTATCGTCGTACCCTTGAGGCCTACCACGAGCTCATCGCAAAGGAATGTCCGATAGAACAGACCCTGGCCGATGTCAAAAGGCAATTGGATCTGGAATATTCCAGAATAACCAATGTCCTCAATCTGGAATGGCTGACTTGTGTTCAGGAAAAGGGAGCCTGGTTTACTGAGACCGGGCTGGATAGACAAGAGGATTTCTATTCACAGGTGGCTGACGCCAGAGTGAAGCAGGTGGTGATCGTGTGTGATGCCCTTAGGTACGAGGTGGCGATGGAATTGATGCAGGAACTTGCCAAAGGAAATCACATGGCCACTATAGGAGCCAGCCTGGCGATGCTCCCGACAGAAACCAAGTACTGCAAGCCCGCCCTTCTGCCTCATCATTCATTGGAATTGAACGGCACCGATGTGATAGTGGATGGAATGCTTCTTGACACGACCGGACAGCGTACCCGCCTTCTGGAGAAGTATCGCGAGGGCGCTGTCTGCCTGAAATATGATGACGTTATGAATAATAGTGGCGATCCGTCGATGGGTGAACTCTTAAGACGCCCGCTGGTGTATATTTTTTATGATATGATGGATGAGAATGGTCATACTCAGAGTCCGTTTGAGGCGATCGATGCTTGCCGTAAAGCCATCGGACGACTCACGGTGCTTGTGAATCGCCTTCATTCCACATGGAAAGCGACGAACGTGCTGTTGACTTCGGACCACGGTTTTCTCTACAACGACATGAAGTTTGAGGAGAAGGACAAGCATAGTGTCACCGAGCCTTTCATTGAGAAGAAGACAAGATATTACCTTACCGGCAGCGGCAAGGCGGTGGAGGGCATCGTGAAGTTCCCGCTCGCGCGAGTGTCTTCTGTCAAGAGCGCTGGACCTGTGTTTGTGGCGGTTCCGGAAGGAACAAACCGTCTCGCCGCCTCCGGTGGCTACAACTTCGCCCACGGCGGCGCTTCGCTCCAGGAGATGATCATCCCTGTCATCAAGAGTGTGCTCAGGAAGACCGGCAAGACGGAGAAGGTGGGTGTGGCGCTCATGAGCCATGATCTCAACATGGTAAGCAGCCGCCTGAAGTTCCAGTTGATCCAGTCGGAGGCCGTAGGCATGACGTTGAAAGGGCGCAAGGTTGTCTGCTGTGTCTACAATGGCGATGACCCTGTGACGCCTGAGAAGGAGGTGACGCTGGACAGCTCGGACTCCGCGAATCTGGACAGCCGGGTGTATGAAATGGTGCTCAACCTGAACAAGCCGGTTCAGGCAAGCATGCTGCAGCTTCGGGTCTATGATGTGGATGACAGGCTCAATCCGCTGATTCGTGAGACGGTCAAGAACAACACAATGATAGAACAGGACTTTTAAGGATCAAAGAATATGGATTTGAGGCAGAAAGTGATGGATGCCTTCATAGGCAAGGTGGTAAGAAAGGACCTGGCGTTCCTCGTGAAGGGAGGTCTGCCGGTTCCGACATACGTGCTGGAGTACCTTTTGGGCCAATATTGCGCCAGCGATGACGAAGAGGTCATCGCTGAGGGGTTGGAAAAGGTGAGGCAGGTCATCAAGAACAACTATGTGCACCGGGCGGAAGCGGAGTCCGTGAAGGGTATCATACGTGAGAACGGAAGGCATCGCGTCATCGACAAGGTCACGGTGACACTCAATGAAAAGAACGATGAGTACCAGGCCGCGTTCTCCAACCTTGGACTGGCAGGGATCCCTATCGCTACTGAATATGTTCGTGCTAACCCTAAATTGCTGAGTGGTAACGGTGTTTGGTGCATCGTGACCATCGGCTACGTCAGCGGGGAAGGGGTCAAGGTGAGATGGGAGATCCAGACTCTCAAGCCTATTCAGATTTCGAGCATCGACCTTCAGGACTACATAGGACAACGCCGGAAATTCACCACGGAGGAATGGATGGACTTCCTGATGCACACTGTCGGGCTGAACCCCGAGACGATGAACCGCAGGGAAAAGTTCATCACCTTGGCCAGGCTGCTGCCGCACGTGGAGAACAACTTCAATTTCATCGAATTGGGCCCTAAAGGGACAGGTAAATCGCACATCTTTCAGGAATTGTCTCCGTACGGTGTTCTCGTGAGCGGTGGTGATGTCACCTCACCCCGGCTGTTCGTCAGGATGTCAGGCAAGAAGGAAGAGTTGGGGTTGGTCGGTTACTGGGATGTTGTGACGTGGGACGAGTTCGAGCAGCAGAAAGGCCGCAATGTGGATGCCGTGCTCATTGACACCATGCAGAACTATCTGGCCAACAAATCGTTCAATCGTGGAAAAGGAACCCACGAGGCCAGTGCCTCCATGGCTTTTGTCGGCAACACGAAGCATGCGGTTCCGTACATGTTGAAGAACAGCCACCTTTTTGAGAGCATTCCTTCCTCTTTTATCAAAGGTGCGTTTCTGGACCGGATCCATCTCTATAATCCCGGATGGGAAATCAGAATGTTGAAGAAAGACAGTTTTTCCAAGGGATATGGCCTTATTTCAGACTACTTGGCTGCGGTTCTGCACGCTATGCGCAACGATGACCGGACATCGGTGCTTAAGGACTATGCGAAATTCGATGGATCTCTTTCAGAAAGAGACCATCTCGCCATCCGCAAGACCTTCTCCGGCATGATGAAACTTATCTATCCTGACGGGAATATGACTGATCAGGAGGCTCGTGAACTTGTAGACTTCGCGGCGGAAGGCCGCAAGCGTGTGAAGGATCAGCTATATGTCATTGACGAGACCTTCAAGGCGGAGCCTGCCAAGTTTGAATATTCTTGGATCAGGAGCGGAGAGATTGTGAAAGTGGAGACATTGGAGAATCTGGAGTGTGACCATAATGCTTGTGTGGGATTGGATGAGGGTAATGTTGAGGAAGACGGTGCGATGAGGAGTGTGCCACGGAAGAGCGTAGGGAATCTTTTGGCAAAGAGTATACACATACGTGAGAATCAAGGTAATGTGACCTATAAGGATCTCTTTGGGGATTATCTGGGCACGGCCAGGGAGATTTCCGTCACGGATCCGTTTATCCGCCAGCCCTATCAGATAGACAATCTTGTGGATTTCATACAGATGGTTAAGGACGTGTCCGTGAATGAAACCGTGAAGATACACCTCAGCACCCAGAATGATGACGACGAGAAGGTCGCGGAGGTGATCGACTGCTTCAACGACCTGGCTGACGAACTGCTGCCGATGGGCGTCGAATTCTCCTACGACTTCAAGGCGGATCACGACCGGCTCATCCGCACAGACACCGGATGGACGATAACTCTCGGGCGAGGGCTTGACATCTATGAAAGGTTCGGCCGTTTCTCCCTAAGCCGGTCGAACCAGGCCTATCGTCGTTGCAAGGACTTCAATGTGTCGATAATCAAGACGGATTCTTGGAAGTTGTGACAATCAGGTAGTTGTCTTCGCAGTAAGGAGTCTCTATCCGTGCGCCGAAGATGTGGGAGTCATCTCCGGACTTTACCTTCAGGCGGGCTCTTAATTCATCGCTGGACATCGGGATGTTCTTCGCGGAGACTTCCGAATGCGGATAACGTTTCCCGATGTCCTTCATTGACGCTTTGTTGAGCGGAAGCACCTCCTTGACGTAATAGACTTTCCCGAAGTCCTTGAATTGCTTGATCCTTTCTTCAAGTTCTGTCTCGGACAACGGCTCTCCGATCGTGTACAGATGCGTGAACCTGGCCAGTTTCACAAGTCCGAACCTCTCGCAGAGCGCGTTGAACGCCCCGGCCTTGGTCAGCGACTTTCCCGGCTCGAAGATTATCCTCGCGAAGGTCGAATCCGGCAGCGTCGCCTTCGCCCCTGCAATCTCTTTGGAGGTGAATGTCAGAGTCTTGCCGTCCTCACGGCAGGTCATTGAATATCCTCCCTCATGCTCACGGTCCAGCAGAATCAGCAGCTCCTTGCATTCCCCACCGCTTGCCACAACGTGCACCTCACGTACCCATTGCCCGTTCCAGCCATCTCCGCAGGTGTCTTGCCGGTACGACTCGTAGGTTCTGTCAAGCCTCTCCACCGCCATAGAGATGTCAGCCATAGGGGAAAGCTTGAGTAACACGAACCGGCTGATACCGAATAGTTCCGGCAGCATCTTCAGCACATCGGGCGAACAATCCTCAAGCAGAAAAACCTTATTCCCGGTGGAATTCCGTCTGGCTGGATCAAGGAACATCACATCGGGTCTGAAGTCTCCGGTAATGTCCGTCAGGGAGGCCGCTGTCGCCTCCTGATTCTTTATGAATATATTCGTGACTCCCAGCTCCTTGAAGTTATGCCTCGCCACCGCCGCCAGCTCCGGGTTCATCTCATTGTAAAGCACTTCGCCCGCCACCTCGCTGAAAGCCCAGCAGTCCACTCCCAGTCCGCCTGTCAGGTCGGCGATCTTCCCGGCCTTTCTGGTTCCGGCGGTCACTTCGACAGGCTCAGTGGCCGGATCGTTTTCGGTCGCTGTTGTTGTGGTCACTTCGGCAGGCTCAGTGACCATTATCTTTTCGGTCGCTGAGCTTGCCGAAGCGCATGAACCAACATATTCATTAAGGATTCTTTGAACAATCAATGCCTTGTACCGCGCTGTGTCCGAAGAGCTGCACTGCTCCGTGCAAAGCGACGAAGGATAGACCAGCCCCGTGCAAGCCACCCATTCCGGCAGTTTCTTCCGAAGCCTCCGTCTCCCCTCGATCGTGTTGACCGCCAGCGACTTCGCATCCAACCCCGCCAGCCCCGGATCCTCCGGCGCCGGCCATTCCCTCCGGGACATCACCAGCCGCACCGTGTCCGCACCCTCGTTCTCAACTATTAATCTTTCAAAATTGTCCATATTCTGTTATTTTGGAAAAAAACAGTCGGAGTTTCTCTTACAAGAGTTTCTTCATCTCCTCCTCGTCCGGCAGAACTTCTCTCAGTTGTTCTTGACTTGGCTTGTAGGTAGCAACGCCCATCGGCTTGGTGTAATCCTGAAGAACATATTCGACATAAGCGCGGTCAGCATCCTTGCATAGGACGATTCCGACGGACGGGTTTTCACCTTCAATACGTTCCTCATCATCGAGGACTCGGAGATAGGCTGCAAGTTGGCCGAGGTATGCTGGCTTGAAAGAGCCTTTCTTGAGTTCAATGACAACCAGCGACCTCAAGACCCGATTAAAGAATAGAAGGTCCACCCAATGGTCGTGTCCAAGCTTGTCGTAATGAACCTGATTACCAAGATATGAGAATCCGCGCCCGAAAGTCATAATAAAGTTCTTGATATTGTGGACTATCTCGTTCTCTACCACGCGTTCGTCAATGTCCTCATCCCTTTCGCCCAACTGTTCGACATTGATGTAGTCCAGCAAATATTCGTCTTTGAACATTTGTATTGCCTGAAATGCTCGCTTATAGTCTGGAATGGTCACTCCGAAGTTATTCGGCATTTTGCCTTGATTATGGTAGGCGTCCTCGGAGATTTTTCTCTCAAGAGCATCAACGGACAGGCTGAGATCAGCGCAAAGTTGGATGTAAAACTTTCGCTCGTCCATTGATTTTACTTTTGACAAAATCAGAACATGGTGTGAAAAACCGATGCTGAAAAAGGCCACAACGGGAATATCTCCCAAGAGCAAAGGTATCATACCAGAACCAGTCTTTTTTTTGGCAGACGTATCTGCCAACTCTTCCCTAGAATGTAATTTGGCAGACGCATCTGCCAAATTAGTGTCGAAGCATCTCCACTCCTCGTAGAAAAGCCTCATATTGCGAAGGTTTCGAGGAGAGAACCCCTTAAGTCCAGGCATTTCAATACTGAGTTGACGGCTTATTGTCGATATCGCATCCTTTCCCCAAAAACCTTCACGACTGTTTTGGGATATGTATCTTCCGATGCCATAATACAAAGCCAGTTGCTCCTGGTTCACACCTTTCAAAGCTTTCGCTTGGCTTTGTAAAATAGCGGTTTTTATCTGCTTGACAGCCTCATTATATTGTGTGGAGAGTTTCTCTTTCATACGTACTAATATTATATTCGTCAACTACAGATAGCAAAGATACACATTTTCAACATTCCCCAAGCGTCATCGATGAGTTTCACGGCATTGGTCTTCTCCGTATAGATTCCTGAATATCACATGTATTAGGTTGCGCTTTTAACCAATTTGCTTGCCTTGATGCAAGCAATTGCATAGCATTAGAGCGCCGGTATTGTTCTTCTAATCAATTGGTGTATCTTTATGTGAACTATAACTTGAAGTTATGGGTATTGAACTGCACGCAAAACCCAAACCTGACAGAACATTGGTTGAAAGAGGGACAGACTATCAACAAATTCACTTATGATACATCCGTGGCGGAGGTTAAGTACAAATGATATGGAGGGGTTAATCACGTGAGTGCGATATAGGTGTTGCGATTGGGACTGACAGCAGGGCCAAGTGGCTCTGCTGTTTTGATTGTTGAGGTACATTTTTGCAAACCACGGGCACGGGAGAGTGGCTCTGGGATTGCTGAGTGGCCATAGTGTGTGGCTGACCCCCATATTCAGAGGTATGGTCAGCCACAGTGATTGCTGGTTGAATGCTGTGGGTGGCGTTTCAGCGTGTCCGTGGTTTGTGAAAGGCTGGTATTCTCTGCTGAAAATACCCAAACCTTTTGTGGCAGGTGTAAGATTGTTGTGTCGTGCATTCGGGAAGCCGAATTATTTGAGTAAATTTGTACGTTGTATGGTTCGTTGATTGGACGTACTGTATGGCAATGAAGATACAAAGGAAATATAATAACGAGAATATTATGGCACAGGATTACAACGAGAACGCCAGGAAATGGCTGGAAGGGGATTTCGATCAGGAGACAAAGATGAAGGTGCTTGAGCTGCGGAACAATGATCCGGCTGGGTTTGAGGACGCTTTCTACAAGACTTTGGAGTTCGGCACCGGTGGCCTTCGGGGCATCATGGGGGTCGGAACCAACAGGATGAACAAATATACCGTCGGGATGGCCACCCAGGGGCTGGCCAACTATATTCTAAAAAAGGTTTCTGGGGATGACATCCGCGTCTGCATTTCCTACGACAGCCGCAACAACTCGAAGCAGTTCGCGAAGATCACCGCTGACATATTCAGCGCCAACGGATTGCATGTGTTCATCTTCGACAACCTCCGCCCTACTCCGGAACTGAGCTATTCCATCCGCAAGATGGGTGCCGTGGCCGGAGTGATGGTGACCGCCTCGCACAATCCTAAGGAATATAACGGGTACAAGGTCTATTGGTCAGACGGGGCGCAGATCGTCCCGCCGGTGGATCAGGAGATCATCGATGAGGTCAACAAGATCACCGACCCTTCCCAGGTGATGTTCGAGAAGAAGGAGCATTGCGGAGAGGTCGAGCTGATGGGCAAGGATATGGACGATGCTTACATTTCGGACATCCTTTCGTTGACTCTAAGCCCTGAGGCCCGCGAGAAGCACAAGGACTTGAAGATTGTCTACACTCCTCTTCACGGGGCCGGGGTACGCATCGTTCCGGAAGCCCTGAAACGCCTTGGCTTCGAGAACATCATTCATGTGCCTGAGCAGGATGTAAGCGACGGGAACTTCCCGACCGTCGTTTCCCCGAACCCGGAGGAGCCTGCCGCGATGAAGATGGCTCTTGAGATGGCCGACAAGAAGGGCGCGGACATCGTGATGGCCTCCGATCCGGACGCCGACCGACTTGGAATCGCTGTCCGTGACAACGATGGCAAGCTTGTCCGGTTCAACGGCAACCAGACAGGCTCCATGCTGACATATTACATCCTTACGCGTTGGAAGGAGCTCGGCAAGCTGGATTCCACCAAGTACATCGCCAAGACGATTGTCACGACCGAGCTTATCGCCGAGATAGGCCGCAGTTTCGGGGTGAAGTGCTACGATGTGCTGACCGGATTCAAGTACATCGAGGAGGTTGTGCGCGAGAACGAGGGCAAGGGCGAGTTCATCTGCGGCGGAGAGGAGAGCTACGGCTTCAATGTCGGCGAGTTCGTGCGCGACAAGGACGCTCCTGTGGCATGCATCATGGTCGCCGAGTGCGCCGCATGGGCCGCAGAGCAGGGACTGACCCTCTACCAGCTGCTCCAGAGAATCTATTCTGAATATGGCTACCGCAAGGAGTCGCTTGTCTCTCTGGTCCGCAAGGGCATCAGCGGCGCGGAGGAGATCCAGAAGATCATGGCCGACCTTAGGCAGAACCCTCCGACCGAGATAGTCGGCTCGAAGGTCGTCAAGGTCATCGACTACAACGAGCCGGAGAAGACCGGACTTCAGAGGTCGAACGTCCTCCAGTTCTTCAACGAGGCCGGTGACATCGTCTCCGTCCGCCCTTCCGGCACCGAGCCGAAGATCAAGTTCTATTTCGGAGCCAAGGGTCCTGACGCTGACGCAAAGCTTAAGGCTCTTGAGGCCCAGTTCATTAAGTAGCGCGTTTTCATAAGGCTGGTCAGACCGCCAATCTGACCAGCCGGCCCGCAGGACTTTCCGGAGCGTGCGTGAGACCGAGAAGCCTTCCAGCCACTTGTCCATGATGAACCATCCGCAGGACTTTCCGGAGCGTGCGTGAGACCCATCCCCGAATGCTGTCTGGCGTTCTGAGAGGCTTGCGTTGTACCTTTTGCCTCAAGTAAAGCGGTGGTGTCTAAAAGTTTGATTATTAAATAAATAGATGTTTGCCTATGGGTGGAATGAACCGTAGGCGATAGTGTAAGGTCCTTATGTTCAAAGACTTGTCCTCCACTGACTTTTTAACCATACGAGGCGCTGTGCCATCGGATGGGGAGTTTATCGCACGAAACGTACTTGCGGCTATGGGTTATGATGTTTTTACCGGTGGACAGGCCGATCCAAAGATAGAGATCGGCTCCTCATCCATGAATGTTAATGAGGCCGAGGTGGCTTTCGGTGAGGTGTGCGCCAGACCTGACACATTATATTCCTACACCAGGACGAGGGTCGCGTGCGTTGACGGCAGGCCGGTGGGGTCGCTGACGGCATACTCTGGAGACGACTATCTGCCGCTGCGGGATCTGACATGGGGGAGGCTGAACTCCATCTTCGATGGTCCAGCCTTGCCAGAGGAAGGTTCCCCGGATGTTCTGCAGGAAACCGGTATGGAGGCTATTGATGTGGCTGATGGTTTGAGGGCGCGATCCTACAGCGATCAACTTTCCAAGGGGGAGTCCTCCGGCACTCTTTCAATGGAGCCGGAATGTCTGCCCGGTGAATTTTATCTCGACAGCATGGCGATCCTTCCGGAATTCCGGGGGAGGGTTTATGAGTATGCCGGTTCGACCGACCGCATTGGCCATCTGCTGATGCTGGACGGCATCGAGGAAGGCCGCAGGAAAGGCTTTTCCCGCATAAGCCTTATCGTTGACAAGGCCAAGCCCCGCCTCAAAACCTACTATTCAGCCCTCGGCTTTCGCCCCGATGGTGAAATCCTCTTTTTCGGTCACCTTTACGGCCGGATGGTCAAGGAGTTGGATTAGTTTTGTTCCGGAAGGGCTTGTCCGGTGTACCAAATGGCTGCGAGGGAGGGCGGTCCGTGCACCACATGGGTTTTTCTTGAACGTCAAGGGGTGCGGAATGAAGCCTTTCGCACCCGGTAGCGGCTTAAAGACGGGACTTGGGGGTGAAACCCTAGCCTTTCGCACCCGGTAGCGGCTTAAAGACGGGGCTTGGGGGCAAAAACCGGTCTTTCGCACCCGGTGGAAAGGTTGAGAAAGCAAAAGCGGGAAGTTCCAATTGGAACTTCCCGCTTTTGCTGAGCCACTCATCAGGCTCGAACTGACGACCTGCGCGTTACGAATGCGCTGCTCTACCGACTGAGCTAAAGTGGCTTGCTGCATTTCTCGTGGAAATGTATTGCAAATATAATCAAAATTTTTTAACTGAGAAACTGATTTCGCCTTGTCTGCAGAAAGTTTACTAAACTTCGGCATCCTCACGATTTTTCTTATTGAATATGTGGGCATAGTTGGTTAACTTTGCACTATGTATTCAGACATTATAGTTATTGGAGGCGGGGCGGCAGGACTCATGGCCGCTTACGGTGCCGTCAAGGCGCTTCCGCTCGGAAGTTCCGCACGGATAACAATCCTGGAGAAGATGCCCCGTCCGGGCAGGAAAATCCTGTTCACGGGCAAGGGAAGGTGCAACTTCACTAATCTCAAGGACTGGAACGAGTTTTCGCGGCACATCAGAACGAACCCTAATTTTGTCAAGCCGGCTTTCTATAACTTCACTCCGGAGAACACCATTGACTTCCTTGAAAGCAATGGCCTTGAGACCGTGGTCGAGAGGGGTGACAGGGCGTTTCCATATTCACACAGAGCGTCGGACGTGCTGGACACCATCGTTGAGGTGGTGCTTCGCCACGGGGTTACGTTGTTGACCGACAGGGAGGTGACGGACATCCTTCCGGGATTCTCGATCCGCTGCGCCGACGGCGAGACGTTTGAGTGCTCGAAACTGATCATCGCCACGGGAGGGCTTTCCTATCCTGGAACCGGCTCGACCGGCGACGGCTATGGATGGGCCAGGTTCTTCGGGCACAATGTCACGCCTTGCTTTCCGTCGCTTACCGCCCTCGTCCCGAAAGGCTACAAGATAATCGGCAGGCCGGAAACCGACCTGAAAGGACATGTTCACAGGGAAACCCCCATGACGGGCAGCGGTGAGGCTTTGAAAGGCGCAAAATTGAAGAATGTCAACCTGACAGTAACGTTTGACGGATCGAAGTCTGAGTCCGAGTTCGGGGATGTGGACTTCACGGACGGCGGAATCGAGGGGCCGATCGGCTTTCAGGTCAGCCGCAAATGCGTCAAGGCATTGATGAACGGGGGGAAGGTAGCGTTCTCACTTGATTTGAAGCCGGGCGTGCCTTTGGAAGAACTGACAAACCGCATAAAAACCCTTTGGCAGGAGATAAAGAACGACCCTCGCACCCGTCAGTGGAAGGATGGCCGCGGTCTTAACGGCAAGGAGATGTACAGGATCCTGCTGGGGAAACTGATGCCGTGGGAGCTGATCCCCGGGTTTCAGGCATGGAATCCGGAGATAATGAAGATTGATCTGAAGAAGTCTGAATATGCGGACGGACGCTCCGACAGGCTCAATGCCCGCCAGGACAGTTATCGTTCACGGAGCTGGTCAGGAGGATCCGATCATCGTTTCAGCCGCCGGCCAAGACGTTACTATGATGTCGACCTTGATCTCTTGGCCAGAACCTTGAAGGACTGGAGGTTTGAGATAATAGGATTTGTCGGCTACGAGCGATGCGTGATCACAGCCGGCGGCATCTCCACGGACGAGGTTATGCCTAAGACGATGGAGTCGCGTCTCAAGTCCGGCCTCTATTTTTGCGGGGAGATCCTTGACATGGACTGCGACACCGGCGGCTACAATCTTCAGTGCGCTTTCTCCACTGGCTACCTTGCGGGCGGTTCAGCCGCCAAGTCATTGTGCGGGTGTGATGTTGATCCGGCCTAGGGTCTTGTGAAAACGATGGAAAGTCTGTTTTTAGCGCAGGTGGCTTTCCAAAGACAGATTTTTTGACTATATTTGCTTGTAAATTATTAAAATAGATTACTATGGCTACAGGCGACCCAGTGTACCCTCTTGATCCGGAGAAGGTTTATTTCTCAATGGATGAGTTGACCCTTGACACAGATGAGGGCCCTAAGACTTTGAGGGTCGGTTCGTGGCTGAATTATGATCCTGTCAGAATCCACAGGATGGTGGTTCGGGAAAAGACGCTGCAGGTGGACCTGTTCGAGGTCTACAACCCTTTGATGAGTAAGTTGCGCAGAGCCGATCAGCAGTACTACAAGCAATTCATGGGACTTGGCTTGGCGATTGATTTTCCGGGCTACACGTCTGAGATTCTTGCGAAGATCCCGTTTGAGAATGATCCGATCGGTTTCTACAAATGGTGGCGTAAAGGAAAGCACGAGGACAAGGTCTATCTCTCCAAGGCCAACCGGTTCAAACTCTTCCAGAAGGTTGCATTGATGGATCCCAAGGTGATGCTCAAGAAGGATCTCGACTTCCTGAAATCGTTCTGACATAATATTTTTTGAATATGCAAGACTGGCTGCAAGCCCTCGGACTTGACACTTCGGCCTCAGATGAGGACCGCGGAAGTGATGTCTGGGACAATGATAATTGCTGCAACTATTCCGCAGACGGCACAAAACTTCTGGACGCTGAGAATTATCCCGGTGAGGTGCACGTAAAAGATGGCACGAAAATAATCTGTGACGGGGTTTTCGCCTTTCAGCCTTACATGGCCGAGGACAGAAAGATCGGGGAGGATGTTCCCCAAGAGGAAAGGTCTTCTTTTCTGGACAAGGTCTTTCTTCCCGGAAGTGTGACCCACATAGGTCGTGGCGCTTTCCGCGAGTGTGGCTGGATGAAAAGTATCCGCCTGCCTAAGGACTTGATATTCATAGGCGAGGAAGCTTTTTTTGGTTGCTGGGAACTTCGCTCTGTAAGTTGTCCCGCCGGACTGGTTGCCATCGGGGACGGCGCTTTCGGGGAATGCTTCTCATTGAATAAGGTAAAATTGAACAAGGGACTCAAGGCGATAGGAGCCTGTGCGTTCATGGCCTGCGGCGCTCTGGAGGAGATAGCCCTGCCGCCTGGTCTGGAGTTCATCGGAGAGGATGCCTTTTACGGAGCACCATTGAAAAGGATTCTGGTGCCTGGCGGTGCGAGATCCCGTCTGATCGGGCTGCTTCCTGAAAATCTTCACAGGAAAATCCGCAACATCCGTTGACGGTGTTTTCAATTTGAAAGTTTTTGATTACATTTGGGATTGATGTTTTAGAGAATATTCATTGAAATGAATAAAATACTTACTGTAGTCATAGGTGTGGCCGCAACGTTGTCTTTTGTGGCATGCAAGACGGCTGTCCAGAAGCCTCAGACGGTGGATTATGATATGGAATATTCTGTCGGGGACGTGACCTTCGACATGGTCAAGGTTCCGGCCGGGCATTTCACCATGGGCCTTTCCGCCGACAATCGCGTAAAGGTCGCCAACGGGATCCCGCATGAAGTCGCCCTTGACGGTTTTGTGATAAGTGCCATGCCGGTCTCGCAGGATCTTTGGACGGCGGTTATGGGCGGCAACCCGAGTTCCGTGCAGGACCCGGACGCTCCGGTGGACATGGTCTCATGGGTTGAGGCCGTGAAATTTCTCGGCAAACTGAACAAGGCTACGGGCAAGGTCTTCCTCCTTCCGACCGAGGCGCAGTGGGAATACGCCCAAGGAATCATGAATGGCCAGGGTTTCACATCTGTGGCAGAGTGGTGCCTTGACAGTTATGACGCTGTCACTGGCGGAGCGGGCAGGGATGGGTATTTCGATCCGATGGTTCTTGCCGTCAATCCGGATGGGCCTGAGGAAAGTGACAAAAAGGTTGTACGCACCGTTTTGGACAGAATGGAGGTGGAAAGCCATACCCGGAAGGCAAAGGTCGGTTTCAGACTTGTCCAGCCCACGGAGGACGTTCTTGCCGAGGCGGTTCTCGGACCGGTTGACGGCACGGTGATCGACAGGGAGACGGTTGATGCCAAGGAGGATTCCAGGCCCGAGGTTGTCTCGGTCGGAGGAGTCTCATTCAAAATGATTAAGGTGAGAGGCGGTACTTTCTCGATGGGCTTCAATGACTACGACGCTCCTGCGGCGGCGTTTTCCATGCCGGAGAATGAACGGCCTGTCCATCAGGTCTCTCTGGATGATTTCGCGATCGCCGAGACTGAGGTGACTGTGGCATTGTGGAACGCGGTGATGGGGAAGGTTCCTTACCTCAATGAGCTGGATGAGCCGCAGAGGCCGGTCTGCAACGTCTCTTGGTATAATTGCCAGACCTTCATCAGCCGGCTCAACGCGATGACAGGGCGCAGGTTCCGCCTCCCGACAGAGGCCGAGTGGGAATATGCCGCCAGGGGAGGACTGAGAACCCGTCGCTATGGTTTCAGTGGATCCAACGGCTTTGACACGATGTGGTACCTTGGCAACGCAAAGTCTAAACTGCATGATGTCAAGACTCTCAAGGCCAATGAGCTGGGACTGTACGACATGAGCGGAAACGTGTGGGAGTGGTGCTATGACCGTGCGGGGGAATATTCAAAGGACGCCCAGGTCAATCCGACCGGAGCATCCGAGGGAGGCGCGAGGATCCTTCGCGGCGGCAGCTGCGCCAGCCGTTGGGATGCCTGCCGCATCACGAACAGGTCATTCATGCCGGCCGTGAACATCAAGGGCACTTTCGGCCTGAGGCTTGCGCTCTAGCGTCTCACTCCTTGAGGAGCGGACGATGCGGGACTTGTGATAAAGTGAATTCAAAGGAATAATGCTAAACACTGATAATTGATTTTATGGAGAATCAACTCAAAGTTACCTGTCTGCACGACAGTCACGTGGCGCTCGGGGCCAAGATGAGCCCTTTCGCCGGATTCGACATGCCGATCCAGTACTCTTCTATCACTGAGGAGCATCTGGCGGTCCGCGACAATGTGGGTATGTTCGACGTCTCGCACATGGGCGAGATTTTCGTCAGCGGTCCAGATGCCGAGAAGTTTGTCAACCACATATTCACCAATGACATCCGCCCTATGGTTCCGGGTCAGGTTCTCTACGGAATGATGCTTTACCCTGACGGAGGCACCGTGGATGATCTTTTGGTTTACAAAGAGTTCACCGCCGATCACTATCTTCTTGTTGTGAACGCGGCCAACATTGAGAAAGACTTTCTCTGGATCAAGGACCACTCGGAGGGCTATGATGTGAAACTTGTCAATGATTCCGACAAGTGGGGACAGATAGCGCTTCAGGGACCCAAGGCCGAGGAGACTCTCGTGAAGGTTCTTGGCTTCGCCGCCGGTGCCGCAAAGCTTAAATTCTACACATTCAAGGATTTCGAGGACGAAGGTACGAGGGTTGTCATCAGCCGCACCGGCTACACCGGGGAGGACGGTTTCGAGATCTATGCCGCTCCGTGCCTCATCGTGAAGTACTGGGACGCTTTCCTCAAGGCCGGAGTCGTGCCTTGCGGACTCGGATGCCGCGACACCCTTCGCTTTGAGGCCGGTCTTCCGCTGTACGGAGACGAGCTCACTCCGGAGATCTCTCCTGTAGCAGCCGGCTTCAGCATGTTCTGCAAACTGGACAAGGATGAGTTCATAGGCAAGGAGGCCATCGCCGACCAGAAGGCTAACGGCACGAAGATGAAGCTCGTGGGCATCGAGCTCCAGGACAAGGCCATCCCGCGCGCCGGCTATCCTGTCGAGCTTGAGGACGGAACGCAGGTGGGTGTCGTGACCACAGGCTACCACAGCATCTCGCTTGGAAAGAGCATCTGCTTCGCCCTGGTCAAAAGGGAGTACGGGGCGCTTGACTCTACGCTTTACATCCGTATCCGCAAGAAGGTGTTCCCGGGGAAGGTCGTCAAAAAAAGATTCTATCAGACGAATTATAAAAAGTAGGAATGTCGCGGATTAATCTCTTCCGGCTATGGTTGAATGATAATATTTATAAAATAAATAATTGATTATGAGTAAAGTAATAGAAGGTCTTCGTTACAGCGAGGATCACGAGTGGGTAAAGGTTGAGGGCGGTGTCGCCGTCATCGGTATTTCGGATTTCGCCCAGAAGGAGCTGGGTGACATCACCTACGCTGACCTTCCGGAGGTTGGCGATGATGTCGAGGCCGGTGAGGAATTCGGCGCTCTTGAGAGCGTCAAGGCTTCCAGCGAGCTTCTCTCGCCTGTCTCAGGAAATGTAGTGGAGGTCAATCCTGACCTGGAGGACTCTCCCGAGAAGATCAATGAGGACGCTTACGCGGCATGGATCATCAAGGTTGAGATGAGCGACCCTTCACAGGTTGACGCGCTCATGGACGCAGAGGCTTACAAGGCTTTTTCAGAGAAGTAAAATGGCTGCATTCCCTTATTTCCCTCACACAGAAGAAGATGTCCGCGCGATGCTGGAACGCGTAGGGGTGAAGTCTCTGGACGACCTCTATTCCGATCTGCCGCAGGAAGTCATCTTCAAGGGTGAATATGACCTGCCTGAGGCTATGTCGGAGCAGGAGGTCCGGGACTTTTTTGAGTCACTGGACAAGAAGGACGAGAAACTCAAGGTGTTCGTCGGCCAGGGCGTCTACGACCACTACACTCCGTCCGTTGTCCCTTACATCACTTCCCGCTCAGAGTTTCTGACAGCATACACGCCTTATCAGGCCGAGATCTCGCAGGGAACCCTCAGGTACATCTTCGAGTACCAGAGCATGATCTGCGCTCTGACAGGACTCGACATCAGCAACGCTTCCATGTATGACGGCCCGACCGCCGCCGCCGAGGCCGTGAGGATGGCGCCGGCCTGCACAAAGCGCAAGTCCCGTGTGCTTGTCTCCTCGTCCCTGCTTCCGAATGTCATCAAGACTATCCAGACATATTCAGGTTACCACGGCACCGGGTTGACTCTCGTTCCATGCAAAGACGGCCAGACTTGTCTTGAAAGCGTCAAGGCTGAGCTCGCAAAGAACGATGTGGCAGGGGTGATTGTACCTTCGATCAACCGCTACGGCATCATTGAGGACCTGACCGGCTTCGCGGAGGCCATCCACGAGGAGGGCGGAATATTCATTGAATATTGCGACCCTTCCGCTCTCGCGGTGCTGAAGACCCCCGGCGAGTGGGGCGCGGACATAGCTGTCGGTGACGGTCAGAGCCTCGGAATCCCGATGAGTTTCGGTGGCCCTTATGTCGGCTTCATGGCCTGCAGGAAGGAATATGTCCGCAAACTTCCTGGAAGAATTGTCGGTGAGACCCGTGACACTGAAGGACGCCGCTGCTTCTGTCTGACCCTTCAGGCCCGCGAGCAGCACATCCGCCGCGAGAAGGCCACTTCCAACATCTGCTCGAACGAAAGCTTGATGGCTCTCTATGTGACTGTCTATATGTCGCTTATGGGACCGAAAGGCCTCAAGGAGGCCAATGACCGCTCCTATGCCGCCGCTCACTATCTCCACGATGAGCTGCTCAAGACCGGCAAGTTCGCCGAGGTCTTCGATAAGCCGTTCCTCAAGGAGTTCGTGCTCAAGCCGTTGATGCCGGTCGAAAGGCTTCACATCAAGCTTCACGACGGCGGATTCTTCGCTGCCCTTGAGACAGAGGAAGGCTATGTGAGTTTCTGTGCGACCGAAAGAAGGACGAAAGCCGAGATCGACGCTCTCGTCGCGTTGGTGAAGGAGGCCTGAGGAATATGAAATATTACGATAAATTGATATTCGAGCTCTCCAAAGAGGGGAGAGCCGGCTATTCGCTCGGAAAGAACGAGTGGACTTCCAGCACAGACGAGATTCCTGCCGTCCTCAGAAGGTCTGAGGCCGTGGGACTTCCTCAGGTGAGCGAGGTTGACGTTGTGCGCCACTACACCAATCTGTCCCAGATGAACTTCGGTGTCGATACCGGATTCTACCCTCTGGGAAGCTGCACGATGAAGTACAACCCGAAGATCAACGAGGAGATCGCCGGGATGAAGGGCTTCCTTGGACTGCATCCTTTGCAGCCGGCATCCACGGTGCAGGGCGCTTTGGAGGTCTATTACAATATGGACAAGGCTTTGGCCGCGATCACGGGAATGGCTCACTTCACGTTCAATCCTTGCGCAGGAGCGCATGGCGAGCTGACCGGCCTGATGATCATGCGCCGGTACCACATCCTGAACGGTGACCTGAAAAGAACCAAGGTGATAGTGCCTGACAGCGCGCACGGGACGAACCCTGCCAGCGCCGCTGTCTGCGGTCTGGAGGTGGTTGTCGTTAAGTCCAAGGCTGACGGCCTTGTGGACGTGAACGACCTCAAGCCGCTGCTCGGCGACGACATCGCCGGCATCATGATGACCAACCCCAACACCCTCGGCCTGTTCGAGAAGGACATCGTGGAGATCGCCGCACTCATCCACGGATGCGGTGGCCTTCTCTACTACGACGGGGCGAACATGAATCCGCTCATCGGTGTCGCCCGTCCAGGTGACATGGGATTCGACATCCTGCACCTGAACCTGCACAAGTCGTTCTCGACCCCTCACGGCGGCGGCGGCCCTGGCTCGGGTCCTGTCGGTGTCTGCGAGAAACTTGTGCCTTATCTTCCTGTTCCAAAGGTTGTAAAGGATGAATATGGCCAGTTCAAGGTCCGCGGACGCGCCGGTGTGGGCAGGAGCGATGCTCAGAGGAATGCTGTCGGCTGTGAGAAGACAGCCGGTGAGGTGTCCGGATTCCTGGGCAACTTCGGTGTGATCCTGAGAGCCTACGCCTATATCCTTTCACTCGGTCGTGAGAACGTCAAGTTGGTCGGCAAGTACGCCACCCTTGGGGCCAACTACATAAAGGAGAGTCTCAAGGAGTTCTACAAACTTCCGATCCCGACTGTCTGCAAGCACGAATTTGTCTATGACGGTCTTGCGGACGACGGTTCGAGGAAGGCCGCTGACGGAACCGTAGAGAGAGAAGGCGCGACCACATTGGACGTGGCCAAGAGGCTTCTTGACTTCGGCTTCCACGCCCCGACGATCTACTTCCCTCTGCTCTTCCATCAGGCCATCATGATCGAGCCAACGGAGACTGAGTCGATCGAGACATTGGACGCTTTCATCGAGGTGATGAAGAAGATCGCCCTTGAGGCCGCCGAGGATCCCGCGATGCTCAAGAGCGCCCCACACAACGCTCCGATCACCCGGCCGGACGAGACCACGGCCGCACGCAAGCCGATCCTCAAGTACCAGGACGAGAGGTAATAACCTGCCTTAGAATATGAATGAGGGCTGGCCGTTGAATTTCGGCCAGCCCTCATCTCATCTTCCGGAATGTTACATCGGGTCCGGATATTCTATATCCATGTTGAACTTAGGCACGTCCGGCGGAGACCGTCCGGTGAAGTTAAGAAATCTTGCGCGAAATAGCACGCCCATCACTGTATGATTGATATAGAGGTAACTGCCGCATTGTTCTGGTATAATTTTAAGAATGAGATATCATTTTTTTTGCGTAGGTTTGTATTCTGAAAGATTGTAAATATTATGACAATAATCGATAAGACCATAAGCAGAAATAGATTGGCGGAAATGGCGCAAAACTTCTATGGTGATATGATCAAAGGCGTTGTTGACATCGACAGGCGGATTATGGCGCTGGATGCTGAACTTCATTCTGATTTGGAGAAACTCTTGCTTGAAGATGGCTCAAATCAGGAATCCCTATGGGGCATCAACCTGTATCCCGATGTTGAGGGGGATGACTTCATTGAATTCGACTCACTGATCAACATCAGTCCTCGAAGAAATAATTTCAGCAGAGATGTGGAAGATGAGGAGATACGCAGTCAAATTCGTTCAATAGTCAACAATCTTATCAAATGACAGAAACACAACTTCCGGCAAAACCGGATAAGAATAAATGGGCTGCGATGGATTTCATCACGCAGATGGCGAATATTGGAAGCGAGGTTGGACGGACTTTGAAATGGAAACAAAAGGGGAACATCTCGCTGGCCAAAAACGCTTTTATCCGAGCCCTCGACTTATTCGACCTGACAATCGAAGTAGGACGGAACAATGAATCTCGATCGTCTAGAGATTCAATGCTCAGGGAGGTACTTATGGCGAGAGACCAATTCTGCGAGGAATACCTTTCCGAAGACAACAATGCGATAGCTCCGTCAGACCGATATTTCTCTAAATTCGCCAAAGCATGCGCTCTCAGAGCGGAACGGTAAGGCTTTTGACCATCTAACTCTTATTCTTCCCGTGGCAGTTGCGGTAGGAAAGGTGGCTGCCGCATGGGCACGGGGCGTCAAGCGGAGCCGGAGGGACGAAGAGACCGAGGATTGGGTTCTTTTTGATCATGGCCTGAAGCGGGTCGTCCTCTGTCTGAAGAACGACTTTCAGACAGTTCTTCTCGTTGGAGGAGTAACCTTTGAGAAGCCATTTCGGAAGGGAATTGGCGTAGGCGGCCACGATTTCCATACATTCGTCATAATCGTCAAACGATTCGATGTCCTCCTGCTTGCGGGACACGCTGGCGAATATGGCCTCGGTGGTGTCGCTCTTGCCGGACATCTGCGCATTCATCCAGATGTCATGCTCCTCACGTACAAGATCTTCGCCGGCGTAACCTAAATTGCTGAGCATCTCTACCAGCCTGGATCCCTCTTTTGATTCAAGGCCGTAGACAAAATACGGCGAGCCGGCACCAGCCTCCAAAGCCTCAGCCGGCGAAAAAGGCCGAAGCGAATCTATTCCGGAATATTCCTTCCTTCCAATCAGAATCTCTTCCGGGTCAAAGATGTTCGGTGCGCTCATGTAGCGCTCCCCGTCGAAATCGACACGGCAGAGCTTCATTACGGGACTGTCGTAAACCATATTGGTGAAGGACTCGATGCTGTGTTTGCCGGAGAACTCCCAGTAGTCCAGCATCCTGTCAAAGAACTCGTCAACAGTCATGATGCCGTAGAGGCAAAGATAACCGAGAGCGGCTTGTTCCATCTCGAACAATCCACTCTCCTCACCCTCATTCAGAACATCGTCTATGTGCGGAGCCACAATATCGTACATATCCTTTGGAATCCACACTGCCCTGAAATTCTCGTCGGATGTGTCGGATTCCAAAAGCTTCACGGTCTCCAGGACGGACGGAAAATCCGGGTAGTCAAGATAAAGCGGAACTCCAGGACCTGCCTCTACAAGACGTTTGAGCAGCCGTAGGTCCCTTTCGAGCATCCTGCTCAGCCAGCGGGCCGGCTTCTCTATTATGTACGCACCAAGCCGGTCCACAAACTCGCGTTTGAGAACCTTGGCGGGGACATCGGCGCCGAAGTACTGGCGGATGTCCTCCAACTCGGCTCTAGGAAAACTTTCGAGAGCCTTGAATATGGTGCTTCGCTTCTGTTTCATATATGAAAGAAGGTACTTGAAATATACTTGTTCAACGGGAAGTGGAGCATAGGAGAATCGAACTCCTGACCTTTTGAATGCCATTCAAACGCTCTACCAACTGAGCTAATACCCCATTGGGATTGCAAAGATAGACAAAATCTTTCAATCCGCAAATTTTTTTCTTCATGATTTCGCATGATTTTGTGAATATATTCATTCAGCAAACATAATCCGGAATAACGAATGGCATCATATCCGAATTCTGGTATGTAGAGTTCCAGCCTTAAGTTATGCCGTCGAGCCTGATTTCGGGTTTAGAAACTTAATCCGACACCAAGTTCCGGGTAGATGCGCTTGAAGGCGATGGAGTTGATGCCGGTGTAGGCGGTGAAACGGCCGAAATGGAAGATTGCTCCGAGGTCGGCGGCGAAGCCTTGCGCGGAGGCTTCGTCCACTTTCACGAAATTTTCCTTGGTGTCTCTCCAAATAAGAACCCTTTTCCCGTAGCCGGCTCCCACGCTGACACTCATCCAATCAAGGCATCTGAATATTCCACCGGCGGTTACCGTCATTTTTGAGACGTGGCCTTTGCCGCTTGTCCAGATGTAGCCGTTGTCAGTGGTGCCGTCCTCGTGGCAGATGTAAGTGTAGTTGGAGGGTTTGAGATTGCCTGTGGCCTTCAGATATGCCCCGAGCCGCTTGGGGTTCCAGACTGCCATGACTCCAAAGGACGGATCCGGGACGCTGCCGACGGCAAGGACGCTTATGCCAAGGCGTTTTCGCTTACGCGGAGTCTCCACGTTGACAGGAGTGGGGACATACACGATTGAATCCCTGACGATCACCTTGCTTTCCTGATGCCTTGGGACATGCAGGACCAGTTCGTAGACCGAGGCGGACTCTATCGGGCAGTCGAACTCGTAGTCGCGGATGATACCGTAGCCCTTGTGGCGGATCGTCATCTTCCGAACCCCTTCGGGAACATAGACCCAGATCTCGCCGACCTCTTGCCTGACCCCCACGACTCCCATCACCCCGACATCGAAATCGAAGCCGGAGTCAGGAATCACCACCTTGATCAGGGCCGCCTTGCGGTTGTTCTGGTCGAGCATGGGGTAGTTGCTCCGGGCATCCAGATCCCATTCCAACTTCTTGAAAGACTGGACATAAAAATCGGACGAGTCTCCCTGCGCCAGTGCGGAACCAGCGGCGAGGACAAGAAGTATGAATATGACAGCGAACCTCTTCATGTCCTAAAAGTTATAAGGTCCGATCACCCCGAAGTCCTTGTCCGGCTCATCCTGCCAGGTCCGGACGTGGATGACAGGCCTCTGGTAGTCCCGAAGGTCCACGAGGATGAACAGATAGCCAGTGTCAGAGTATGTCGTGGAGAAATACTCCTGTCTGATCTTTATTCCGAACAGCTGCTCTCCCTTGCCGAGCTTCATCACCTCGCAGTCCGAGAATTGCAGGTTGACATATTCCTGACTCTCAAAGACTCTGCCGAGGTTCTTGATGTAGTTCGCCTTGCTCTGGCGGGTCAGGGTGACGTAGCGGTTGCCGCTGTACTCGTTCGGCCCTTTGACATTCCGCAGCACCCGCCCGGTGATGATCAGCGCGTCGTCGTCGAAGATTGAGCTGATGTAGTCCAGCCGCTTGAGGGCGTACGCTGTCTTGTAGTTCTCCAGGAAACTGATGAGGATTATCCTTGCCTCCTCGCTCCAGCCTGTCTGGCCGACAATGTCCTGCACTGTCTCCTTGTCCAGGGAGAAGGACAGATCGCAGATCTTTTTCTCCCCGTTGAAAGTGAACACGATGTTCTCCACGAACTGCCTTTTGTTGCCCTTGAACGAGAACACCATCGGGACGCTTCTTGCGTAGACCTCGTCTCCGAGTCCGTAGAAATTCAACTCTCCGAAGTTGAGCACCCGGGCGTTGCCGTAGCGGATGAGGCTGTTGAATATCCCATAGCCCTCCGGGGTGAAATATTCAGAGATGGATTCATCCGACCCGCCGGTGATTCCTTTGCACATCTTTGAGACAATGTCTTCATATTCAGAGGAAAAGACAACTGGTGTCAACTCGCCTCGGGTGGAGTCAGGCTCCCTCTGGAACTCCTCTCTCGCCACAACGTCCAGCACTTTCCTTTTGACGGCGGAGAAGTCGATCTTCCGGGCGGAGGATTCGTGTGTGGCTTCAGTTGTTCCGGCAGGACCGGCTTTAGACTTCGTTTCGCCGCCATTGTCCTTTGTCCCGGAAGCCAATGCTTTTTCCACCATACTCACCTCCCTGAACAAATGCTGTAGGTGCGCCGGAGTGATCTCGTACTTGATCCGATATTGGTCGATCTTGGAGTCCGGCCTGACCTCCACGAACCCCTTTCCGTCCTTGGCGGACAGGACTTTGCTCCAAACCTTCCCGTCAAAGAATTTATAGTCAATGTTTTTGACAGGCCTGCCGTCAAAAGTGAACGTCAGTTCCACAATGCCCTTGTCGTAGATGTCCTGCCGGTCGAACTCCACGTTCAGTCCTTTCAGGATCGCCTCGCGCCTGCTCTTGGCCTGGGCGATCGCGGTGACATCAGGGGAGGGAAGACTCCGCATCAGAGTCTCCGCCCAGCAATAGTAGCGCAGCGCCACGTCCATTTGGCATTTCCTGTCGGCGGTGGACGCTATCTGGAGCATCTCCTTGACCTTTCTCCTTCGGCTGTCGAAGATCCGCTCCACGTCGCTTCTCTGAATATACCTTGTGACAGTCGTGGTCTTTCCCGTCGTGGAGATCATCCCGCATTCTCTCTTGATGTCATCAAGGTAGGTGAGCATCAGGGCTTTCTTCGTTTCAGGTGACGGTGCAGGCAGCTCTACAGTCATGGACAGTTTCTCTGCTATTCCGTCAAGCGCCATGCTGTCAGCCGCGTCGGCATCATCGGCCACGCCCTCGGCGTAGATGTACGAATTGCCTTTCCTTATGCTTGCGGTGTTCTGGGCGAACACCGGAGCGCAAAGCAGTGTGATCAGTATTGTAATCAGCAACTTTCTCATCGTCCTAACGTCTGTATGCTGAACATTCGGCCTCAAACCGGGCTTTCTGGTCTTTTTCCATCGGCCCTCCGACCTTTTGAAGAGCGGTGTGGATATCATCAGCCATAAGAGTGGCAGTCCCGGCTGAGGCATTGTCGGACTGGCAGTATTTCCTCAGTTCCTCGAAACTTGCCAATATCCTGTCCCACTGCTCCCTGCGAGCGCTCTCAATCTCTGAATATGCTTCCAGAAGATCTTCAAAAGTCGCTTCGTTCTCAGTCGCGGTCTCTCCCAGCCTATTTCCGTTCCTGTCAAAAAATTCGGCGTTCCGTCCGGAGAACACCACCGCAACCTCATCGGAAATGTAATAGACATCATCATAGACCGGAGCCAGAATTTTCCTTCCGGAAGTGTCCGCCAGCCCGTACTTTCCGTCCCGCGACACGATCATCGTCCCGTTCAGGCAATCGGCTTCCGTGTCGTAGGCGGGTTTGGCATCTTGAGACTCGGTTCTCGAAGCACAAGCCACAGCGATTAGAGTCAGAAGAAGGAATATTATTGGTTCTCTGTGCATATTCAACAGGTTCTCTATATATGTTCACATACAATTAACAAATTTACCAATATTTTTGGTAAAATACGTGTGGAAAAGCTTATATTTGGCTTGCAATTAACGCGATTATGGAAGAGACATCGGCTTTTTTCGGATCTTACGAAGAATTGTCTGACGGCGGGTCCGGGGATATTCAGATAGTCCACGAATCGCCTGGGAGTTATTCCATACTCAGCCGTATGACGCTTGACGGTAAGTTGGTGGCTCTTAAATCCTTGAAACCTGAATATGTCGGGAATCCCTTTTATGAAGGACTGCTCCGAAAGGAGTACGAGATCGGAGGCTCTTTCGACCATCCGAACATCTGTCCTATCCTTGATTTTATGAATATTCCCGCTCTGGGCAACTGCATCATGATGCAATGGATTGACGGAGAGAGCCTTGATTCCATTTATGGAAAGGAGGCATTGCCTGTCCGAAAGATTGTCCTGGAGCTCTGCGACGCGCTTGAGTACCTTCACAGCCGTCAGATCGTCCACCGTGACCTGAAGCCCGGCAACATTATGATCACAAGAAACGGAAGGAATGTCAAACTGATAGATTTCGGATTTTCGGATGCCGATTGGTATTCCGTGCTGAAGAACCCTGCCGGCACCAGGGACTATGTGTCCCCCGAGCAGATGGCCGGAGAGTGTGTGGATTGCCGTACGGACATATACTCGCTGGGAAGGATCATGCAGAAAATGGGGGCATATCCCCGCATTGCCGCTGTCTGTGCAGCCGAGGACCGTGACAAACGCTATGGTTCGGTCGCGGAAGTCCGCGCCGCCATACTCACAAGGGAGCGGCGCGCACGTAGGATTGTGGCTGCTGTGCTTGTCTCCGCCCTCGTCTTTGCGTTGTCATTCAGTCTGGCGCTTCCGGACATCAAATCAGCGATGAACCGCCGCGCCGTCGATTCAGTCTTTGATGAGATTTCCGCTGAGATCAAGGAATCCGGCTACTGATCGCTTCCTTCGCCGATGACATCAACACGGTTCAGGCCTTCCTGTGTTCCGGCGATGTAGGAGAGGGTATATTCACCGTTCCTAAGGATTCTTGGAATGTACAGCGGGTAGCCGATCATAAACGACTCGGTCTGAAATTTGTCTCCTTCAAGCAGTTTCGAGTTTTCGGATTTGATGACCGTGTAGTCTCCGTTCCCGTCGTGCCGAAGCGTGACAAGCCGGTTCGGCGCCCATCCGATGAGCACCTCAGCCCCTTTTTTCAGATCGTGTGAGCAGATCTTCTTCACCGAGAAAAAGTTGGACACATAGTGTCCGTCATTTATGATGCTCTGCCGGAACGCGCTGAAGTCCCGTTTCCCGATGTATCTTGACAGCACGTTGAGGGTGGACATCCTCGGTGTAGGTTTCAAGGTCACATATCCCCACAGCCTTTTCAGGGTTGAGGCGGAGATCAGTTCGCCCGACTCGTGCTCAACCACAACTGACAGCGCCTCGAAATCGGCGGACGTCGAAAGCCTTCTTCCGTAGCGTTTCTCGACCTCCGCCAGCAAATAATTCAATTCCGGTATAATCTTGGCCATCTATGCATTTGTTTTGACTCGCAAAGTTATTCATTTAGTCCGTTTCGTTCAAGTTCATTCCGGTTCATTTTGGTTCATTGCGCCTGTGCCCTTAAAAACTGACGGATAGTCTTTCTAATGCCCGCCAAATCAGTTATATTTGCAGTCTATGTCAATCTCACGAGTGTTTTTGGTTTTAATGTCGCTCTGTGTCGGGATCGTCTCATGTGTGAAGGACCCCGATTCATCGCTCCATGCCGCTCCTGAGATTCAAAGTCCATCTGTTGAGATTGAAGGGACGACAGTAAAATTAAAATCCATCGTTTCGAGGTACGACAACATCAGAAGTTGCGGATTCTACCTAGGTTCGACTGAGGAACAGATGGAGAGGTACGATTCGGAACTCCCATCTAAAGAAGAGTTGTCTTTTTCAGTCAGTCTTCAAGATTTGACCTATGATGTACGCTATTGTTTCCGCTCCTTTATCTCCAGTGGATATGATGAGAAATTATCTGATGTTCAAAGATTTGAAATAGAACGTCAAACTCCTTTTCCATCGATTTTATCCTTGAGGGTAAAAGACCGGACCACCGTGACTTGCGAATATTCCGTTGAGGATGTTTTCAGCGGTGAGATGATTATCTGCGGCCTTTGCTGGAATGAGACAGGCACTCCGACAATTCAATCACCTGACAAGACATTGGATGGCTCGGAATATGGCTCTCGCACAGTGGATGTGACTTATGCTTTCGACTTCGGCAAGACTTATCATTTCCGCGTGTATGCTGTCAACGGAAAAGGAACAGCCTACAGCGAGGAAATGACTATTGATTTTCCTATCTTTTTTGATGACAGCGCGTTGTCCGCTTGGATGCTTTCCTGCTGGGATAAAAATTCGGATGGGATGATCACAAGCGCTGAGGCTGCCCATGTCACGAAGATAGACATCAGCTCGGATGAAGTGACTTCGTTGGGCGGGATAGAATATTTACCGAATCTGGACACTCTTCGGTGTCGCGGATTGTCTTGCGGGGGTGATGGAGGCAGCGGAGCGCTGACTGAAGTCGATTTGAACTCCAATGTTAGTTTGACTTGCCTTGATTTGTCCAACAATCGGATAGCGTCGGTGGACCTGTCACCGTTGAAGTCTCTTAAGTCTCTTGTCTTGGCCGGCAATGTCTCGATGGATTCCGGAGTTCTTAATGAATCATTGCCTTTTATCAAGGAACTCAAGTCGTTGGACATCTCCAGTTGTCCGAGTGTATGTCAGGATTTGTCATTGTTCCCCTCTCTTGAGGAATTACATTATGATTCCCGCACGGGCATCAAGGATGTGGAGACCTTGTTTCGCCAAAAGAAGGATCTACACCGGCTCTATGTCTCGGATGCCTTGAAAGATGAGGACAAGATTTATCTGCTGTCGGACTTGGAAGTTTTGGATTGCGCTGGAAGTCCTGTTCATTCGCTGGACTTACGCTACAACACCAATCTGAGGTCTCTCAATGTTGACGGTTGTGATCGGCTCACTTTTCTGGATCTCAACACGAATCCCAAACTGACCGGGCTTCATTGTATGTCCAAAAGCCTCTCTCGATTGGAACTACTTGAGGGACATGAGATTGATGGCATCAATGTGAACCTTGGCCGCCATCGTTATATTCCCGAATCAGTGGAGATTGTCTATACGCCAAAGATTGAGGATGAGGCTTTCAAGCGCTTCCTTCTTGACAACTACGACTTTGACAATGATTCATTTGTGTCTTTGGCGGAGGCCGCGAGGGTCAAGTCTATGATTATTCCGTCCGAAGAATATCCCCGAATCGTCTCGCTCCACGGATTAGAGATGTTTACATCGCTTATAAGCCTGAATGTCTCAGGGCAGCGCATGCTGCCGGTGCTGGACCTTTCAAGGAACCGTTCCCTTACCTCCCTTGTCTGTGACAACACGTCTCTAAAATTTCTCGATCTCAGCCATTGTCCCGCTCTTGTGTCTCTCTATGCACAAAACACCATGCTTGAATCTCTTGACCTCTCCGCCAATCCGAATCTGAAAGAGGCTTACCTCTCCCATTCTCCGATCAAGACACTCTACATCACCTCCGCCCAGAAAGCAAGCCTAAATCTGATCTGCGACCCCGACACCGAAATCATTGTCGTTGAATAGTAAAGGGCTTCATTTTCGGAAGCATCCGCTGACCTTGAGTTTGGTCTTGGTCGGCCTAAGCGCCAAGAATAGTCAGCATCGGAGTGAACATCCACTTGCGCAGAACCAACAATTCATCGCACGAAAGTGCCGTTCGTCCCTCTTCAACAGAGTTCTTCCCTCTTTTTGTCGCTTGACACATCACTCTGAATATATCTTCTCCAACTCCGCCTTGGAGAACCTCTTGAACCGCGCCTGCCAATAAGCCGACTTTTCAGCATCGAATTCGCCACGATCTATCTCCGACTCCTTGCCGGCCTTATGCAGGATCGTGTTGTTTCCGCCACCCATATGTTCCGCCCAAGTAAGCTCTGCAAAAGGTGAATCCTGGCGCTGGCCGATGTGATGCAACTCATAGGGATCCCCGTTGGAATCCCGTGGCGGATACCCTTCTCCGATCAAATCAGCATTGTTGTAGTCCTTCCACCCGTTCCAATCCGCAAGTTTGTTTTTCAACCATTCCTTACGGCAATTGAACGCTGACCAGTCGATGTCCGACCTTATAAGCGCTGGTCTTCCACCGATGACAGCTTCCTTGAGTCCCGCCTTGATGTAGATCTCCGCCTCCTCCTTCGACCCGAAGTTTGAAAGGATCCTGTCCGACCATCCCGTCCTCAGCAGGATGGCGATTCTCTCCACAAACGACAGCATATTCATTAATCAACTTTAACAGGCAGACGATCGTCTGCCTCATGAGACTTATATTGCGCAGCGTTAAAGGCGAGTGTCCGAGGTGATTCCCGTCCGTACACTTCCAACATAGCGTTCCTACAACCTGCGTTCCCAGGACATCCCTTGGTTCCGCGAAGCATACAGTCCCTTTGAGGTGGTCGCCAGCAGCGCTGTCCCGTCGGTCGCCAACGAGAGGAATTCTCCTATCCCGGAATTATTGTACCGCGTGGTCCAGGTCGCCCCGCCGTTCCGTGACCAATAAAGCCCCTTTGACGTGGCCGCGAACACATCCGTCCCCTGCGCCAGCAGATCCCTGAACGTCCCCACCGAACTCATGCAGAACCTCGTCAGCCAAGTCCTGCCCCCGTTCGATGAATATTCAATACTGTTCTTCTGCGTGTTGATCCGCAGAAGTTCGTTTCCGATGGTTACTAATTGTGGCATAGGTAATTATCTTATAATAGAATTAAGGCTGTCATAAATATGAACTTGTTCATCAAATGCTTTATGTATTGCATTAAGGCAGTCTCGTTCGAATGTATAAAGATACTGCTTGAATGCTGAATGATCTCCTGTTTGCTCAATCTTACCCAAGGCTTGCGAAACATTAAGCATAGAGATTTCAATAACTGATGTATTGAGGATACTTTGAATCGCTCGGCTCTTTTCTTCTTCCTGTATATTCAAGTGATTAATATCAGACTTTATCAGGGTTTTGATAGCTGTGGTGCAATTATCCCATCCTTCAAACAAATGTTTTTGAATGGATGACAATGCGCTGTAAACTTTACTCGAAATGCGGGAATAGTCTTGAGCATCTTGTCGCAACAAAGGTTGTTCAACACGCTTGTTCCTCACATATAAAATACCACCTGCTCCTGCCATAACAAAACCACCGATGACCGGTACTAGCTTGTTGGAAACCGTACCAACAATAGCCATCAACGCACCTACGCTCAAAAGGGTGTATGATATCTTCTTCAATGATTGTGAGCGTTGATTATCATAGTGTGTTGTGAGGACAACCGGTTCCTGGAGTTTAATCCCTTCGATACTCTCTTTCAAGTAATTCTCAAGTTCAGTCTTCCTTTGTTCCAAAATTGTGATGTACTTCTCTGAAACACTCATAACATACCTCCTATTCTTTCAAGCACATTTAACGATTCTTTATACTTTTCCAATTCCACACTCTTATTCTTGATATCCGCCTCAAGTTTTTCCACATGATCCTTAATCGCAGCCTCAACTTTTGCTATGAATTCATCCTTACGATCCTTGAACACAGAGATCGTCTCCTCCTTGGCTTTTCTCAAGGCTTCCTTATACTGTCCCCTAGCGGCATCGATTATCTGAAAAGCCTTGTCACGAGCTGTCATCTCTACTTCTGATGCCTTTTTGGCCATCCAGTTTCTCGCGTCCACCTCTTTCATGCCAGGTGTCTCTCTAGGAACATCCGGTAAATTCTGCAATTCCATAGCCAAATGGGATCTTATGTCATTTTTAATATCGGATGTCTCAATAGTACTTGAGTTACCCATTGAAGCCAAAACTTCTTCAAGTTTTGTCCTTAACGCATCGCTCTCTATTATCGCTTCAGGATCATTCAATTCGCACTCAGTAATTATGTTCCCGACTTTGTCGCCGATCTCTGACATTAGCTTACCAGAGTCTTCTTTCCAGACAGCATCCAATTGTTTTGACGAACGTTCAATCTCAGAAACTATGTTATCTATAAGCCTCTGTTTATTAACAACGGGATAGGAGGCATCCATTTTCGCAGTGCCTATAAAATTTCTTTCTCGCTTGACTGTGATTGTCTCAAGTGTAGTCGGGACATTCCCACTCCAGTTGATTTCAAAACAATTCCAACATTCCTTACGATAACGCTCTGCCTTTTCATCAGAGATGTTCGCCAAAGAGTTGATTTCTCGTTTAATTTTGTTCACGATTTCAAGATTTGCCTTGCGGGTCGCTTCAAGTGCAGAAATATCACTGCTTTCCAACGTGCGGACACGGGCCTCAATTTCCCCTTTGCCGTCTTTAAGAATCTTGTGCAACTCTCCGGACGAATTGGAAAAATAGGAATTGACCTTACTTTTAATTATGCTGTCTCTGTTCTTAACAAAAAGGCCTTCTAGATAATCATTCCTGAGCACATCCATCTGTGACAGGTTAAAAAAAGTATCCTTTATGTCCTGATCATTCGAAAAAAAGCTCGGATAGAAGTTTTTCATTCGCGACACGACATGATTCTCCATCGCGTCCCAACGGTCTTTCGGCTTATTGGCAATAGAGTACCCTATGCCTGAACTAGCCACGAAAATAGGGTCATCACCTCTATAGTCTGAAGTAGAAAGATTTCTTTGCAACTGCTTCTTCAATTGCACCTCACAGTCCTCGATAGCATTTCCCAAATCGTCATGGAATTTTGTTCCCACATCCTGAAGAACCGAGTCAAACTTGCTGGCAACCAAGACAACTGTACCTATACCCTGAGAACCAATTCTGCCTGTAAGGAAATTTACATCTGTACTGTCAAAGAATCTTCCAGAATAACTTAAGAAGAACACTCCGTGGCATTCGCGCAAGAACTCTCTTGTCCTCATCTCTCTTGACACGACAGGATCATTGACGCCGGGAGTGTCGACTATCCTAAGATTCCTGAGTCTGTCATCATTCAGCTTGATTGTCAAGCTTTTCACTATAGAAGTAAACTTACCGTCGGCCCCTACATAGTCTTCCAGTACATTTTGTAAATCCCGAATGTCAGAAAATGGTTCAGTTGAAACTTTCGACTTGTCGCAGATCTCATTTTGAGCCACTCTTGCGCATTTGACCACGAGTTCTTTTGCCGCAACAAGGTCATCCGGGATATTAGCCATCTTGGCCAGATCCTCTTCCGAAAGGGAAGGGGAACATACCCGTTGTTCTTGAACCATACTGTCATATTCCTTCGCCTTATCCTGAAATGTAGCCCATTCCGCTTTGTTGTAATACTCAACAGCAAATTCATTTTGCTCCCCGTACTCCAGCAAAGTCAACCCTGCTGTCATTGGTGTAGAAGCCCGAGGAAGCACATTCTCTCCATCAAAAAACAAGGAATTCAAGAATGATGACTTTCCCGCCTTCACCTGCCCTACGACCCCAATTTTCAGTATTTCATTGTCCCTCTTCAATGTGTCGCCACCTTTCTCCACCTCAGTAAATTTATTCTTAATCTTAACGAAGATGTTCTTTATGTTCTCGTTATCAGTGCCACACTCAGGTTCCAGCTCTCTGTTCAAGTTTGAGAACACCTCTTTGTAATTTTCCAAACTAATTGACATATTACTGAATTTTAGAAATCCACTTTTCGAAATTATTGTTCTTTGCCATCTCTGCCAATGGTTTTGATTTAGCGGCCAGTCCTCTATCCGCATCAATCAGAAGCTCACAGATATCTTGATAATGATATGAAGCCGCTGTCTCCAACGCATTATACCCACGGTTGTCTTTCAACGACAAATCAACACTATGGTTAATGAAAAATTTCATCATCGCATTATTCCCACTTTTAGCAGTATATGTCAATGGAGAATATCCTTGAGAATTACATCGTGTCAAATCCACGCCAGAGGAAAAGCAGCTCAAAAAACGGGTCATATTATCATTGGCGATTGCCGAAAAGATGTCCGCGTCCTGCTCTTTTCGTATGCCCTGCATACAATTAATGCGATTTTTTATTAATTTAGATGCCGCATCATAGCATTGCTTAAATGATGAAATGGTTTTATCTTTCGCATTTAAAAGGAAGTCCTTATACTCCGTCAGGAACTTTATTACTTTGTTCACATCCTTTGTATTCTGAATAAGGTCATCTCCATCAACATCTTTGTTTGCCGCCTCATATTTTTGCTTGATGTTCTCGAACAGTTCCTCTCTATATTCATTATTATAATAATCAGGTATTTCCTCAGCATGCCATAAACCTATGAATCGATCGTAATTTTCACAAGCTTTTTGATACCTATTGGCAATTGACGAAGCATCATTGAAAAAGCCGACTTTACCGCTCCATTCTGCTTCTCGGTTAAGTGATTTTGACCAACCTTCAAGGGCTTCACTAACAAAAGAGTCAAGGTTCAGGATACATTCTAATTGTCTATCATAATCCTCAAACAAAAGGTCTGCAAGATTGTCCAAATCATCTTTCGACTTATTAAGTTTCTTCCTATTATGCCGAGAGGCCGCATCCTTCTTCCTTACCAAGTCTTTCCTTATTTCATGGCATTTTTTCAAGTAAGCGTCAGCCTCTGAAATTTCCTTCTTGAACAGTTCTTCAATGTGTTTCACAAAAGAATCTTTATCGTCCGAAAGGCCAACATGTTCATTAAGTGTTCTCAAGAATGATGATAATGACTCGTTCCCTCTACTTGTCATAATTGTACCAGGGGTTTCCCTTGAATATGCAACTATGTCCAACAGCTGAACATCCAATTTTGATTCACAAATCTTTCTTGCTTTTTTTAGAATCTCAGAGACCTCTCCAGAAGACTTTTTATCCATTTTATTGAAGATAATAAGTACATACTTCTTGCCTTCGATGCTATTAAGGACTTCAATATCTTTCTGGCTTATCGTTCCAGCCTCTATATCGATACACCAAAATACGACATCCGCGTTGCCAATAGCCTTCAATGCCGTATCTTTGTCCGAAGTTTTATTCTCAACATTGGAATTATCTGAATTGTTGTAGCCTGGGGTATCGATGAAAGTCATATTTCTCAAGCACTCCTTCCCTTTTGATACCGGGACATAAACATACAGATTATCCAGAACAGATGCCACATGTACCTTCGATTTAGAGGAGTGTTGTATGCAGTCAAGGACCTCCTTATCCAACAAAACCCAATCACCCTTAATATTCTTACCCCTTACACATAGGTCTTTAATATTGTCGGAAGTATTAATGTAGGTATTAACCATTGAAACCGGTTCGATACCTGTCGGTAACACAGACCCTATGCCTAAAATGCTGTTCAGAAATGATGATTTGCCAGAGCTATAGCCACCACTCACCGCAACCTTTATTGAGGATTGGGCGTTGGATTCCTCTTGCGCTGCAACGGCATCCACGCAAACTTTTTCGCAAAGATTCACAATCTCATCTATGGACTTGCCAATAAGCAAATCAAAGCGATCATTGTCATCCAGCGGTCCATTAATCAACTCTGATTTTATCTTATGGAACTTATGGTAGCATTGGCCAAATTGCTCATCTTCATGGAGATCCGAATAGTTCTTTCGGAAAGGCTCATAACTATCCTCGGCAGAAAGATCCGCTGCGGATGTACAAATATGTGCCACAAGATCCAACGCCATCTGAGGATCTTCATATTTGTTAATCTTCAAAATGGAAGACATGGGCTTGTGGCCCATATCTTCACTTTTCTTTTTAATGAAACTCAAGCCCATAAACTTTAGATTTTGTTCTGTAATGCAACAAGACTTTCTACCGTCACCGTCAAAGATGCCGCCTTCTTCTCTCTATCTTCATTCTCTTCCTTTTGTTGTTTTAGAACAGCCTGAATGTTGTCATTGTATTTTTGGGTCTCCTCTTCTATCAAGGTTTGAATATTGCTGTCAACCTCCGCACGTTGTGAAGAAATTATCTCCTCAATAGGTGAACGCAGAGACTCTACAATCTTAGAGACCACTTCTGTAGAAAATTTAAGTTTTATCTCACTAATCTTATCATCCTTGCTCTTGCCAAAGAACAGTCTCAACACATCTGGAAGAAGGTTAACAACAACAGTTATTATTGGTCCAAGAATCTTTGATAATCCTTTGAGAAGAGTAGATAATCCCTTGTAAGCCACAAGTTTTTCCGCAACCTTGTCCAATCCCTTTTTCAGCATATTTTCAAGGACATCCTTACCTATCATATTCTCAACAATATCCGCCGCCCCATTCAAGAGATCATTGTCTTTGTCATTAATGATATTGTCGACATTAAGAGTAAATTCTTGCACAACTCCGCTTATAACATCGCTATACTCCGAAACCTCCCTCTTTAAAGAGTTTATTAAGACAGGGCGAATAACTGTCATCACCTCATTGGCGAACACATTGGAATCAACCTGCTGGTATAGCAACGTTGCCAAATAACCTGATTTTGATTTCAGAGCCACTGTTATATCCTGCAGGATGTCATCCGCAGAACCTGAAACAGTCTGCGCGGAATTAGCCCTTTTCTTAACATTTTCAATAGCGGCATCTTTTTCCCTCTGCAATTGTTCGAGCTTAGCCGAATAATCAGATTCACTAGACAGCAACAATTTGATTTGAAGCTGCAGCTCTGCAATGAAACCATTGACGAAATTCGTCACAGGCAACTTAAATCTGTTCTCTATCAGCTTATCTGAGTCTATAGAAAACAACATATCCTCAAGTTCAGAGAAGTTCTTGTCAACAGCGGATGTCACTGCAACGGGAACATTTTTACCCATATACTTCTCCGCAATTTCGCTGACAGTTTTCTTTACACTGGCGACTTCTTCATTATTTTTTTTGTCGCATTTTGAAATGGCTATATAGACATCAGATCCGTACTTCTTGACCTCATCGATAAAGTTGAGTGTCGTCGCTCTAAGAGTACCTCCTTCCACGTCCGTCACGAGCATAAAGCAGGTGCCATCCTGAACATAATTCAAAATAGCATTGTTATGTGCCTCAACACCAGAATCAATGCCTGGCATATCAACAATCACAATATGTCGATCATTTAGAGCCTTTACCTTCTGATTGTTTATGTACACCTTCACAAGGCTCGTTGGAGTAAGCTTCAATTCTGATATCTTAGATAGAGGGACGGTTTCTTTAACGCTTCCACCATCCAGAACCTCAAGCCGTTCTTGTACCGAGTAATATAATTCATAGGATACGGCTGTTTCCGGCAATATATTCGTTGGTAACAATTCTATCCCAAGGAAACTGTTAATCAACGAGCTCTTGCCAGCATTAAAATCACCCACAAACGGAACCTTGACATAAGAATGATTGTTCAGATCTTGTTCAAGGCTATCCTTATCTGACCCTGCCTTGATAATCGAGTCTTGATTATTAAGGCTCTCCTTAGCGAGTGCATACGCTTTCTCAACTACAGAAATAAAATGTTGTACTTTTTCCATAATATACTAAACTAAAATTATTCTAAAATCGCCTAACATTTCCCCATTAAAGATTTTAACCATCCAAATATGCCGACCGGATAACTCTTAGCCCCACAGCGGGGGCAGGGCTGTGGCATGGTTCGGACGGTTGCGTTGTCTTCGAGGTCGGGTGCTTCGAAGATGTGGCCGCAGTCGGGGCAACGGAATTTGGTAAAACCACGTAACATAGTCGTTTAACTTATTTTGTCAGTCTTTCTGTTCGGTACTCCTGACGGATCTTAATACCGATAGAAGTTGACAACCATTTTCACTCGGCAAAATAAACGGTTCTCAGCGCCAAAATGTGGCAGAGTTCAAGCGTTCTTTGTAACGTTGCAAATTTGATAAGAAACTTAATCCGAATCAAGTTCATTTAGGTTCATGTTTATCGAGCACTTTGAAAAAGTCAGGATGAATTCAAAAGCGTTCTTGCGGATCGCTTTCATGGCATGATGTCTTTGGTGTGGTTTTGGACTGGGTGCTCCTGAGATGGGAAGATCACATATCTTCCAATGACAGGCACCCGAAAGTTATGCCTGTGCTGCCGAATGCGCTGCGGCTCATATCAGCAACTTTTACGTTCAATTTCTGAAATCCTTCGTTGATTCGTTGTATCTCAATAATTTAGACGCATATGGGAAATAATAATCATCATAATGTTGGTCTATCCACTCAATTCCAAAACCCAACCAGCATAAGAGGGGGATTTGGAAAAAGATGCGCCAAAAAGTGGAATGCTCGATAAGGAACATATTATATTCATAAAAAACATATTCTTACCCCCGAAAGTTTTAGAAACAATTATACCTTTATGCCGACTCCCGTTGTGGCCTTCGCAGGACAGGGAATGGTCTCCTGGCAAAAAGGGCCACAAAAACGGAATCCAACAATTTGTTTAACCAACTAAAACTATTATCTTTATGGCTGCTAATGGGTATGATGACCTGAGTGCCTACGGCTGGAGTCGTGCACTTTTGGAAGATGAAAGAACCGGATTCGGTGACGAAGTGGATGTGGAGGGTGATGCACTGCCACGGTACATCGACCCGCTGAACGACTGGGGATTCAAGAGGCTTTTCGGAACGGAGATGAACAAGGAGTTCCTTGTCGCGTTTCTGACGGAGATATTCCCCGACAAAAGGATCAAGGACATCACCTATCTGCCGACAGAGCAGTTAGGGTTGGCCGCAGGTGACAGAAACGCAAGGTTCGATGTGATGTGCAGGGATGAGAGCGGAGAGAAATTCATTGTCGAAATACAGTTGGCCTATCAGAAGCATTTCAGAGAAAGAGCCCTGTACTATTCCGGCATGGTGATGCACTCACAAGGGATGAAAGGCAAGAAGTGGGACTACAACATCAAAGGAGTGTATTTCATTGGGTTGCAGAATTTCTCTTTCCGGGCCGGAAAGAGGCGGAGGGTTGATCCGAAGATATTCGATACGTGATGATGAGAGCGGAGAGTTGATGACTGACAAGCTGCGGTTCGTGTTCATCGAGATCGGGAGGTTCGACAAGAGTCCCGAAGAACTCAAGACGAATCTGGACAAGTGGTTCTACGTGCTGAAGAATCTGCACCGTCTGCTGGAACGCCCGGCAGCGTTGGTGGACAGGATTTTCAGAAGATTCTTCGAGGCAGCGGAAGTCATATCCCTTACAAATGATGAGAAGAAACAATATGTCAGCAATATGATCAACGAACGGGACACTTACAATCAGATAGCCTACGCCAGAGAGTTCGGGCGCGAGGAGGGGATTAAACAGGGACGAGAGCAAGGCAAAGTAGCCGAAAGGGAAGCCATAGCCTTGCGTATGATAGGTGCAAACACACCTATCGAGTTCATTGTCAAATGCACCGGCCTTGACAAGACTGCCGTGGAAGCGCTTACACAACACTAAAATGGAAGTGTCCGAGATGCAAGAAACATTCGGACACTTCCAACTTAATTATAGATCCGCCTGAATATCCCTACCTTCTGTGCTCCCAGGACATCCCTTGGTTCCGCGAGGCATACAGTCCTTTTGTGGTGGTCGCCAGTAGCGCTGTCCCGTCGGTCGCCAGCGTGAGGAACTCTCCCACTCCAGAATTGTTGCCTTCATGGCATGATGTCTTTGGTGTGGTTTTGGACTGGGTGCTCCTGAGATGGGAAGATCACATAGACAGGCACCCGAAAGTTATGCCTGTGCTGCCGAATGCGCTGCGGCAGTGTACCAGACGCGAAAAGCAGACGCGCTAGTTCCAGTCTTGGATCTCGCCGCTGATCTCGATCTTGACCTTGGCAGGGTCGCTGTCGAGGATGATGTTGACGGAGAGGTGGACGTTATTACGAAATGCCACTCAGATCCAGTTTATAGACAATGTCGTTATCCGGACGATTGTTTTTAAGAAACATCAGCATGTAAACAGGCAGATATGTGAGAGAGCCTCGCACTGAAAGATTGCCATCGCAGAAAACCATCCCGCTCTCAATGCCATAATTAGAGATCTTCAGCACATTGTCCATGGCGCTATGTCTGATGTAGTCTTTGCCGGACTTGATCTCGATCGGAAGCACTTTCTCCTTATATGTTATGACAAAATCAATCTCTCCAAGCTTCTTGTTGTTGTAATATGCCAATGAGAAGCCGTGTGCCGTCAATTCCTGCGCGGCGGCGTTTTCGAATATTCCACCGTGGTTGACATTTACCTCACCGCGAAGAAGTTTCAGTTGCAGTCCGTCTGAATATTGGCAGGCGAGAAGTCCGACATCGTTCAGAAACAACTTGAACAGATTCCTTTGCTCTGCAAGTTTGAGCGGGTATTTGGGCTCCTCTACATTGAATGTCGGCAATGCGACACCTGCGTTTTTCAGCCATAAGAAACTGTTGTGATAGCGACTGAACTTGAAATTCTCATTAAGTTTCTTGAGAATGAACCGCTTGTTCTTTGCGTTGAGCTCAGAAGGAATCAGATCGAATATGTCGTTTATGTACAGCTTGTCCTCCGGATCATATTTGGCGATATCTTTCTTATAGAGTTTGATGATTGCTTTCTGCTCGCCTTCAACTAATCTGAGATTATTGGTCTCCAGGTATTTGGCGACAGCCGCCGGCATCCCTCCCACAATCAGGTAGAGCCTGAACACCTTCATCATACTTTCGTGTACAACCCTGTCCACAGGTGTCCTCGCATTGAAATTGTCAGCGAGCGCCTCGATGATTTTCGGCGCGACTCCGACCGCAAGGGCGAACTCCTCGAAATCCATAGGATACATATCGAATATGTCCAAATAGCCTACAGGCTCACTTCGCAGGTCCTTCAATTCCACTCCAAGCAATGATCCGCTCAATGCGTAGCGGTAACTCCCTTCGTCCACGAGGAATTTCACCAATGTGACTATTTCCGGATATTCCTGTACCTCGTCAAAGAAGATGAGAGTCTTGCCAGGAATCATCCTTGACCTGGTCATCGCCGAGATTCTGAGAATCATCTCCTTGGCATCGGAGGCACCGTCAAGGAAACCGATGGCACTCTTGTTCTCGACAAAGTTGATCTCCACAATACTATCAAAGAATTCCGCACCGAATTTTCGGAAAGCATAGGTTTTCCCGACCTGCCGGGCTCCTGTAAGTAGCAATGCTTTCTTATGATTCTTGTAAAAATCCATTATGTCGCTGTAAATCTTTCTTTTAATCATAGATATGTCTGTTTTTTAATGGCAAATATATGTGATTCTGTCCGTTTTTCCAAAGAGATTCGGTGATTTTTGTCCGATTATTCCATGGCTAATGTACCGGACTTGTACCGGACGCAAAAAGTAGACTGTACCGGACTGTACCGGACGCGAAAAGCACGGAAAATTGATTCCAGTTTATTCGGGTGCGAAAGAGACGTTTTCGCACCCATGCAGGACTAATTCCAGCCTTGGATCTCGCCACCGATCTCGATCTTGACCTTGGCCGGGTCGCTGTCGAGTATGATGTTGACGGAGTGTTGGATGCCGGAACGGAATACGAAACGGCTTTCCATCAGGTAGGAGACATTGTTGGTCAGGACCTCGATCAGGGGCTGGCGGTTTTCAATGCGTTGCGGGACAATGATGGAGGAGAAGACCGTGTCGCTTTCCTTCTTCATGGTGATGGTCTTCGCCTTGCCGTGGTTGTCTTTCACGACGACTCCGCTGCCGAGATCGATGACCGCATCTGTCACTGTTCCATAAACCTTGACGACAACATCCTTTGGTATGTCGCCTTCGAAGTCCTTGCCCTTGACCAAGTTGACTACCAGGCGGCTCATCCTGTGGCTGAATGTCAGGCTTACGACATCGGGGTATTTCACACCGGTCTGTTTCGCCCAGAGGAAGTCCGAGGCCTCGTAGCCTCCGAGCGACTCCGCTGTCTTTGCCGTTGTCTGGTCAGTGGCGATGCTGAAACGGTACTCATCCACTGACGCTGGTTTGGAGTAAGGATAGTAGCCATAGACATCGTACTTCACACCTTTGTCCCAGTAGAGGGTAGGGGATGTCGTCCATGAGCTTCCGTTGAACCTAAGTGCGGCGTTGTTGACGGCGTTGCCGGACACCTGAAGAGGAACCGGTTTGTTCGAGCTGTCATATTCAGTCATGTAAAGCCCGGTCACGTCACCACTCTCGAAAGCGTTGGCCGTAGCTTTTGTCTGCTTCCCAGAGAACCCAAGATTGAAACGGATTTCGGGTTGTTCTTCCATCTCTGATCCAGACTTGGAACAGGCCGCAGCGAGAAGTATCATTGAAAGGTAGAATGTTTTTTTCATGTTATGCGCTATTTAATAGTTGGGCGTTTACCCATGAACACCGGCTCATGCTGGTGCATTCCACTGGACACAGAGAAACTGAACGGGGAGGCCTTGGTGGCCGCTGTGGCGGTCTCCGGGAGATTCTCAATGTTGTCATTGGCAGCGAACTTCTCGAAAGAATATTCCTCACCGGCATATTCCATGATCCTTTTGACAATCGCCTCGCGGCTAATGGTGCTGTAATAAGGAATATTATTGTTCATACAGCTGTTGTTCTCCGAACGGTAAACTCCGCGCGAGTGCATGAATCCGCCTTCGTAGATGTCCACGATTTTCCCGTATCTTCCATTGAATATCAAGTGACTCCACGGGACTTCATCCATTTTGCCGGTGAGGGATAAATTCTCGTACCATCCTTTCATTTTTGCGTTGTCTATCGCTTCGACATGGCCGCAACAAGTACATTTACAGTCGTCAATGAAGGCGTTGTGGTAGATGTACTCATCACCGAGTTTCCCGAATCCGTGTCCTCCGGCCTCGTGCTGGACAACTCCGCGGAAATCAAGAGGGTATTCGTTGTCACTCTTGGGGCAGTAGGCGATGGCTGCTCCTTCATCGTACATGTAGCATATTCCGCCATAGGCAGTCGTGTTCGGCACAATTACGATCAAAGTCTGGTTGAGGTTTCTTTCGTTGACTGTCGGAGCCTTGCAGGCGTAATTGAATATCTCGTTGTAGTCACTCTCGCCGTTGCGGCCACTAAGGGTGACACCACCTTTGGCGGAAGTGTTGAACTTATTGTAGATGATGGTGTTGACTCCTCCTATGCCAGACTCCGGAGAGACTGCTATTCCTGTGTAGACGTTGAAATATTCCTTGTAAGTCTTGTATGGCTCGATGCTGAAGAAATGCCCCACAGCCTCATTGATGTCTTTCAGAAGCAACCCTTCACTGATGTCTTTCGCATTGTACCCGTCGCCAAGGAACACGAGATTGATGCCCTTGCCCTTTGTAGCTTTCTGCAATGTAATGATCTCATCCTCAGCGTAGTCGTAGTCGTACTGTGTGAGATAACATGTCGTACGATAGTCCTTGTCCTTGAGTTTGAACACGATTTTGCCCTCTCGGTTTGAACCAGCAGGCATTTGCAGAAACTCCAGTTTAAGTTCAGCCTTGCCTTTGCCCTCTTTTTGGCTCAGAATTACCCAGTCTGGCATACTTTCCACAAACCATTCGTCATCAGCGTTTAGTGTAAGATCCCTTGTTGTATTTGTGTTTAGTGCGGAGGCTGAGTTTGGCCTGATGACAAGATTACGATGAGCGGAGATGCGTTTGAAGTCGCTCCAACCAGATGCTTGTTGGTACTGTATCACTGCTGATTCAGGAACCTCCACCGTGAAGTTATCTTTTGCGGCTCCTTCGAAAGCATTTGAAAGGATTGTGGGAGGATATTCCCCTTTGCATACTATACTGTTCAGTCCGTAGCAGTTGGCAAAAGTGCTTTCTTGGATCAGGTCGATGTTTTCCGGCAAGACTATCCCCTCAAGGTTACGGCATCCGTTAAATGCTCCAGCGCCAATATTGGCAATATTTGATGGAAATTCGATTATGCCGGAAAAATTGTTGTTCACAAATGCATTATTGTCGATGATCACAAGCTCTTTTGGTAATACAAGCCGGCCGCTGAAATTACAGTTTTCGAAGGCGGAGTTTTCTATAACTGTTAAATTCTCCGGAAGAATCAGTTCTCCTTTGAAACAGCAACCTCTGAAGGCTCTATCAGAAATTTTAGTTATGTTATCATGCAGAATCAATGCTCCATTAAGCCCGGAACATCCTTCAAAAAGGACAGGGTTTATCTCAGTAATGCTTGAAGGGATGGTGATGTCTCCCGTTAAATATGGGTTGTGTGAGAATGCTCCGCTCTCTAAGGTCTTTAAGCTATTTGGCAAAGTAAGCCTTCCAGTAAATGTGTTACTACCAAATGCACCTGCTCCAATGCTTTCAAGATTTGATGGCAAAGTCAAGTTTCCTGTTAAATAGCACCCATTAAATGCATTTCTACCAATACTTCTTAATGATTCAGGTAAGATGAGTTTACCTCTAAGGAGGCGGCAAAACACAAAAGCATCATTTCCGATTGTGATTACTCCTTCAGGAATAGTAAGCGATCCAGAAAGCTTATCGCATCCCCTAAAAGCGTTGTAGTCTATTGCTGTGATGTTGTCAGGAAGAATCAGATTTGTTAACGAAGTCTGATAAAGAGCCTCTTCTGGAATAATATCGTCTTCACCTTTGCTGTATCTTTTCCCGTCTATGGTTCCGCTGCTTGTCGCTTTAATGTGGACTTCTTTGAGATTAAGTGCTGTAAGATGAGGCATTAGATATCTCATCACTGCGAAATCTCTTGCGTTGATCACTCCTGTCACTTTCAGGTTCTTAACTTTGTTGACATCAATTCCCGCTGTCTTGATGCATTCATCGAGCGTTCCTGGAGTTACGACATTGACAACGATATATTCCTTGGTTGTCGCGTTGTGAGACACCGGGTCGTTCTCCCATGCCGTGATGCTCTCGTCGCTGACTTTGAACTCAAAGTCTCCCAAGGCTCTTTTGTTGACCGTGATCGTGAAGTTGTGCTGTCTGGACGCAGCAAGGTTGGTCGCTTCGTCTCTGGAGTATTTGTAGGATGTTCCGTTGATGGTGATGCTGATTACAGGAGTTCCAGAGGCGATCTCCTGAGGAACGACCACGGCTCTGAAATCACCATTTTTTTGGTAAGGTATTATTCCGGCATCGTCTGCCTTGCCTATTGCGGTTGCCGTTCCAGTAGCCAGATTGATTGTGGCGTTTCTCTTTGTGTTCAGAATGAGGACCTCCTTGCTAGCAGCAGCCCATTCCTCGTCAGTGAATCCTGTGCCTTTCACAAGGGTTACCCTGACTCCCGCCATCTTGTGCGCGAACGACAGCCTCACGATCCTGTCGGTCGGGGCAGCATTCTCCGCCTTCCCCCACAGAAAGTCAGAGGCTTCGTAACCTCCCAATTTACCGTTCAACGCCTCCGTGCTCTGATCTTTCTGAACCTCGAAGGCATATTCATTGACATTCTCGACCGACGCATAAGGGTAGTAGCCATAGACATCGATGTGCGTCTCCTTGTCTTTCCAGTAGATGTCACGGCCGGAAGTCCATTTGTAGGCAGCCTCGTCGAAGGTAAACTTGACATTGTCCGCCCTGTTGCCGTTGTTTCTCAATGTTCCCGCCGAACTGCCGTCATAGTCCACGATGTAGACTCCGATCTGGTCCTTGTCCGCGAACCCGGAGTCGTTGGCCCTTGTCTGATAGACCTGCGAGATCTCGCCGGAAATGGTGATAAGCCCTGGCTCATCGTCATCAGGCTCGGTCCGGAAACTGTCTTCCTCCACACTGCATGCGGCCAGTCCGGTCAGGATTGCTGCCGCCACTATGTAATGATATGCTCTTTTCATCAATATTCTTTCGCTTATTCAACAGATCCACCGTAGTCGATGTCATCGGTCTCCCATGGTCCGATGCCGATGTTGATCCCCTCGCCGGTGCGGTTGACAACCACCGAGCAGGTGTGCTGCCTGCCGGATTTCAAGTCGATGGATGTTTTCAATGAATATGAATTCGTGCCGACCTTGATCTTGACAAGCTCCGAGCCGGAGACCTTTTGAGGCACGACAAGGGCTTTGAATATCCCCGCTCCGACCTGCATTGGCTTCATTTCCATGGCGTCACCATCGGCGGTGACCGTTCCGTCCGCCAGATTGATGAGCGATGATGTCCTAAGTCCGCGGAGAGTGATCTCGGTGTTCTTGATGTCGTCCTCTTTCCAACCCGTCCCCGCCTTCAGGTTGACAATCAGGCAGCTCATGCTGTGATTGACTGTGATCACCACCGGATCCGGAGTAGGGGCGATCCCATCGACCTTTCCCCACATGAAATCCGATGTCTTGTAGCCATTTTCCGTACTTTGGTCCTGACTGACCTTGAACGGGAATTCCGTGATGGATGACACAGGGGACGTGTAAGGGTAGTAGCAGTAGAAATCCGCCTTTGTGGTGGCGTCAAGCCAGTAGATCTCTTTCCCGGCATTCCATTTCGTGCCGTCGAAAGTGAACTTGCAGTTGTCCACATGGTTTCCGCTTGCCTGTATGCCATTTGGCTGATTTACAACGAACAACCCGACATTGTCTCCGGTCTCGAACGCAGAGTCAGTCGCTCTGGTCACCGTTGTGGCGATCTGGATAGGAACGGCATCCGGTTCCGGAGTCGGTGCCGGTTCCTCATTCTTTTTGCACGATACCAGAACAACCAGCGCCATTATTAGCAATGCGAGCCTTTTCATTACTTTGTTCAAATTAGTGTTTGTCACTAAGGTATAGTCAACATCGACTGCAAAGATTGGATAAATAATCGATAGTATCAAGTTCATTTCGCTTTACGTCCGTATTTTTTTTGCATACCACGGCCGTGTGACAATGCCAAAGGCAAATTGAAAATGCACAGAAAACAAAAAAGCCCACGTCGCCGCGGACTTTTTTCGGTTAGTCAGTTCGGATTATCAGTCCATGCGCCTGAAGCGCTTCAACCTACTCTACTGTGACTGATTTGGCGAGGTTGCGCGGCTGATCCACGTCCAGACCCTTCGCGTCGGCGATGTAGTAGGCGAAAAGCTGAAGAGGAACGGCGACCAGAACAGGCATGAGGCAGGGATCAACAGTAGGGATGCGGATGAAATGGTCTGACATTCCGGAAACCACTGTGTCTTCCTTTCCGACGATTGAGATCACCACTCCGCCTCGTGCCTTGACCTCCTGCACGTTGCTTGCCATCTTCTCGTAGATTGGATCTGGAACTGCGATCGCCAGAACCGGCATGTCCTTGTCAATGAGGGCGATCGGGCCATGCTTCATCTCGGCGGCAGGGTAGCCTTCGGCATGGATGTAAGAAATCTCCTTTAGTTTCAGGGCTCCTTCGAGAGCCGTAGGATATTCATATTCCCGTCCCATGTAGATGAAGTCGCGGGTGTCCTTGAATTTCTCGGCAAGCGCCTTGAGTGGCTCGTCAAGCTCGTCGAACTCCTCCTGGATCAATGCCGGAAGCGAAAGCAGAGTCTTTGACAGATGCTCAAAACGGTCGCGCGGGATGCGCGTCAATGTGTTCGCAAGGGACAAGGCGATCATTGCGAAGACTGTCACCTGCCCCGTGAACGCCTTCGTGGAGGCCACGCTTATTTCCGGGCCGACATGAATGTAGCAGCCGGAATCGCTCGCGCGTGAGATTGACGAGCCGATGACATTGCAAATTCCGAAGACGAAACATCCTGCCGCCTTGGCAAGTTCCACCGCTGCCAAGGTGTCGGCGGTCTCACCGGATTGTGAGACCGCTATCACCACATCCTCGGGATTCAGTACCGGATTCCCGTAGCGGAACTCGGAGGCAAACTCGACCTCCACCGGGATGCGGCACAGATCCTCGATCAAGTGTTTCCCGATAAGTGACGCGTGCCAGGATGTGCCGCAGGCGACTATCACAATTCTCCTCGCGGCAAGAAAACGATAGGCGTTGTCCCTTATTCCGCTGATGATCACATCGTAGGTGTCCGGGCTCACACGTCCTCTCATGCAGTCGAAGATGGTTTTGGGCTGCTCGTGTATCTCTTTGAGCATGAAGTGTTTGTAGCCGCCTTTCTCGAGTTCGGAGATGTTCATTTTAAGACGGCAAACATCCACAGGGCACTCCTCGTTGTCGAAGTTCACGACTTTAAGAGGCTCGCCTCGATGGAGCACGGCGATCTCACCGTCCTCGAGGTAGACTACGCGGTCGGTGTATTCAACTATGGGTGTCGCGTCGGAGGCGAGGAAATATTCCCCGTCACCTATCCCCACGACAAGCGGAGAACTCTGTCGCGCCACGATGATCTCATCGTCATGCCCTTTCTCGACAACCGCGATGGCGTAGGCGCCGATCACTTGCTTCAAGGCACCCTGAACTGCCTCAAGGAGAGTGCAGCGGTTTGTGTTGCGGACATATTCAATAAGATTGACAAGCACCTCCGTGTCGGTCTGGCTCTTGAATGAGTAGCCTTCCTTTACGAGGGCGTCCTTTAGGATGGACCAGTTCTCGATGATCCCGTTGTGGATTATCGCGATGTTCTCTGAGCATGAATAATGTGGGTGGGCGTTAGTGCTGTTGGGCTCGCCGTGGGTTGCCCAGCGCGTGTGGGCGATTCCGCAGACTCCGTCAAGATTCTTGCCCTCGATGTAGTTTTCCAAAGCGGAGACTTTCCCTTTGCACTTGTACACGTTCAGGCCGCCCTTGGGATCGACGACGGCAAGTCCCGCGCTGTCATACCCTCTATACTCAAGTCTGTGAAGTCCTTTGATGAGGATGGGATAAGCTTCCCGCTCTCCCACATAGCCTACAATTCCGCACATGATTTTTTTCTTTAAAATAGGATACAGTCAATGTTTAAAATACTTTGTAAAAGTATAAAAAAACTTTTTAATCGGCAAAATAATCTTGGCTTCCGTATTTTTGCTTGATGTGCGGCAGCCTGTGTGCGCGCCTTGCAGGGTCGAGTGGAATATGCGCGGAAAACAAAAAAGCCCGCATCGCTGCGGACTTTTTTCGGTTAGTTAGTAGTGTATTACCTTATTTTAAAGAAGGTCATAGTCGTTAGAGTGTGATAACTCTCACATTTCTGATGACAAAAGTAGTCAAAAAAAACGTTTAAGCAATACTTTTTCGAGAAAACTTTTAAACGTTTTACGTTAATAACTATCTTTTGTGTTGACTATCAATGACTTCCAATAACCCGGGTCTGAGCGCTTTTGTTCGCTCAAGGGCCTGCTCGTCCTGCCATTCGCGGATCAGTTTCGGGTTCCCGCTGAGAAGGACCCCGGGAACCTTCCAGCCTTTGTAGTCGGCCGGGCGGGTGTAGACGGGAGGGGAGAGCAGACCGTCCTGGAAACTGTCGCTCAGGGCTGAGGTCTCATCGCTCAGCGCTCCCGGGATCAACCTCACTATCGAGTCTGCCAGCAGGGCCGCCGGGATCTCGCCGCCGCTGACCACATAGTCCCCCACAGAGATCTCCCGGGTCACCAGATGCTCCCTGATCCTGTGGTCTATACCTTTATAATGTCCGCAGAGGAGAATCAGGTTCTTCTTCAGTGAGAGCTCATTGGATAGTCCTTGTGTCAGGCGCTCTCCGTCAGGGGACATGTAGATGATTTCGTCATATTCCCGTTCCGCCTTCAGCTCGTCAATCATTTTCTCCACAGGCTCTATCATCATGACCATGCCTGCGTCGCCGCCGTAGCAGTAGTCATCCACCGTGGCGCGCGGCCCCAGACCGTGTTTCCTGATGTTGTGGACGTGGATCTCGACCAGGCCTTTCTTGATGGCCCGTCCCACGATCGAGTGGCTCAGCGGGCTTTCCAGAAGTTCCGGAACGACTGTAAGAATGTCAATTCGCATAGAATATTGTTTTTCCTTTTTGCAAAAATAGGCTTTTTAATTGTTTTTTTAGGTATCTTTGCGGACAAGTAGAAACTCTTATAATTAAACTGCTTTATGAGTGAAGGTAATATTCCTGAGGTAAACAAGGCCTCAGATGTAGAGGAAGCTCCAAAGGCTCTCGAAGGGAATGTAGAAAAACCTGAGACACAGGACGTGGCTGTGGAGGCCGCTGACAAGACTCCTGAGATTGCTCAGGGGGATGGTGTGAATGAATCCGTCGATGAGTCCGCGCGGAGTGAGGAGGGCGGTGAGGTTCCGTCTGACCTTGGCAACCTTTCGCTTGCCGAGTTGTCCGACAGGTTCGACAAACTCTCGCAGGCGGAAGACAGGATGAAAAGGTACAAGGAAGCCGATGCCATAAAGTCCGCTTTCTACAAAAGACTCTCAAAGGAGAAGGCTGAGGCCGGCCTGGGGGCGAAAGTGGATGAGCCGTCATCGAGGGAGGATGTGATCGAGGAGACCGTACCTGCGGCTCATACGGATGAAGCTAAGGACAATCCGTTCGAGGCCATTGAGACCGCTTTCAAGGGTGTCTATGCCAACTATAAGAAAGAGCGCGCTGAATATAACCGCCGGCAGGATGCCCAGAGGGAGGAGAACTTCGCCAGGAAGCAGGCTGTCATCGAGGATCTTAAGAGCCTTGTGGAGAAACAGGAGGATGTTAATTCCACATTCCCCGCTTTCCGTGAGCTTCAGAACCGTTGGAGAGAGATCGGTCCGGTTCCGGCCACCAAGTTCCGTGACCTGAACGACACCTACCAGTTCTATGTCGAGAAATTCTACGACATGGTGAAGATCAACCGCGACCTGCGTGACCTCGACTTCAAGAAGAACCTTGAGGCCAAGGAGGCCTTCTGCCAGGCGGCAGAGAAACTTTCCGAGAACGACAATGTCGTCGAGGCGTTCCGCGAGCTTCAGAAGCTTCACGAGCAGTGGAAGGAGTTCGGTCCGGTTGCAAAGGAGTACCGGGACTCGATCTGGGATCGTTTCAAGGCCGCCACAGCCGTGATAAACAAGAAATATCAGGCCTATTTCGAGGGCCAGAAAGAGAAGCAGCAGGAGAATCTGGCCGAGAAGACCAAGCTTTGCGAGCAGGTCGAGGCGATAGCGGAGAAGGAGGTGAAGTCTTCTAATGAATGGAACTCTCTTTCCAACGAGATAGAGGAGATCCAGAAGAAGTGGAGGACCATCGGATTCGCCACCAAGAAGGAGAACCAGAAGATCTACGACCGCTTCCGCGCCGCATGTGACAGGTTCTTCACCCGTAAGAGGGAGTATTACACCCGGTTCAAGGACTCCATGAACGAGAACATGGAGAAGAAGCTCTCCTTGATCGAGCAGGCCGAGGCCCTGAAGGACAGCAAGGAGTGGAAGAAGACCACCGAGGCCCTCATCGCATTGCAGAAGCAGTGGAAGGAGATCGGCGCCGTGCCTCGCAAGAAGTCGGAGCAGCTCTGGAAGCGTTTCCGCGCCGCCTGCGACGAGTTCTTCAACGAGCGCGACAAGAACGCCAGGTCGGAGAGCGACTTCCACGGAAACCTCAAGGCCAAGAAGGCGCTCATAGAAGAGATCAATGAATATGTCCTCTCAGGCGATGCCGCGGCTGACCGTGAGGCGGCCCGCGCCTTTGCTGATAAGTGGCAGGGCATAGGTTTCGTTCCGTTCAAGGAGAAGGAAAGCGTACAGGCCGCCTACACTGAGGCAATGCAGGCCAAGTTCCCTGACTTCTCACTCAGGGCTCCGAGACAGGGCGCCGGCAACGGTGGCCGCAGCGGTGGCTTCTCCAGAAGGCCGCTCAGCGAGAAGGACCGTCTTGTCCAGCAGTACAACAAGCTCCAGCAGGACATTGACACCTACGAGAACAACATCGGTTTCTTCTCGTCGTCAAAGAATTCCGCTCCTCTGATCCAGAAGATGCAGGAGAGGATTGATGCGGCGAAGCAGGAGTTGAAGGATCTTGAGGCGAAGATCCGCATGGCTGAGGAGAGCGAAGAAGAGAAGTAGTAGTCAGGAATGGATAAGAACACAATCACAGGTATTGTCCTGATAGGCTTGCTCCTGTTCGGCTTTACCTTCTATCAGAACAAGCAGTACCAGAAACAGGCCGCCTATCAGGCGCGGTTGGATTCCATAGCGTTGGCAAAACAGATCCAGGCCGACTCCCTCGCCGCTGCTGAGGCGGCACGAAGGATGTCCTCGGACACTGTTTCGTCCGCACAGGTCACGTCAGCTTCGGTTGGCATCTACAAGGACTCGTTGCTTGAGGCCGCCCACGGCGGAGACGCTCAGATAGTAACTTTGTCCAACGACAAGTTTGAAGTGGCTTTCACCACCAAGGGTGCCCAGCCATATTCGGCGCGATTGAAGGAATATAACGCTTACGGTGGAGATGAGCTCTATCTCTTTAAACCGGAGATGAGCCGCTATGACATCCAGATCTATGCCGGAGAGACGATAAACACCGCGGATTTCAACTTTACCGTTGCCGAGAAGACAGACACCTCGCTCGCCATGCGTCTGCCCTTCGCCGGTGGCGGCTACATCGAGCAGAGATATTCAATAGCCCCGGGGTCATATTCCGTTAAGAACTTCCTCTCGTTCGTCGGAATGGAGAATGTCATTCCCAAGAATGTGTTCTCGTTCGACGTGGACTATTTCGTGACCATGCCGAGGCTGGAGAAGGGCTACAAGAACGAGGTCCAGTACTCCAAACTAGACTACTATTTCAACGGAGAAAAGAAACCTGAGGCCATCGCAAAAGGACGCAACGCTCAGAAACGTGTGGATGCCAGGGTCTCTTGGTTCGCTTTTCAGCAGCAGTTCTTCTCGGCGATCATGAGGGCTCCGCAGGAGTTCGCGTCGGCTGACTTCGCGCTTAACTACTTCCCGGAGGATGACGAGAGCCACAACCTGATGACCGGAGAGGCGCGTCTGAGGGTGGATTTCCAGCCGGGGCAGCAAAAGGCCGTGGTTCCGTTCGAGTTCTACTTCGGCCCCAACCACTTCAGAACGTTGAAGTCCTACGACCAGAAGTACGAGAAGATCATCCCGTTGGGTGGCTGGCTTGTCGGCTGGTTCACGAGGTTCGTGATAATCCCGCTTTTTGACTTCCTGCACAAGTTCATCTCCAACTTCGGAATCATAATCCTGTTGATGACCATATTCATCAAGATTGTTGTCCTTCCTTTCTCTTACAAGTCGTACTCATCGTCGGCCAAGATGCAGGCCATCAAGCCGGAGATCGACAAGCTGAGCGAGAAGTACCCTAAACAGGAGGACGCTCTCAAGAAACAGCAGGCGCAGATGGATCTGTACAAGAGGGCGGGGATCAGCCCGATGGGCGGCTGTCTACCGATGCTTCTCCAGTTCCCTATCCTTTGGGCGATGTTCCGATTCTTCCCGGCCTCCATCGAGCTGCGTCAGCAGTCCTTCCTGTGGGCCGATGACCTGAGCGCCTACGACTCTATCATTAATTTCGGCACGAGGATTCCTCTGATCGGAGACCACCTGTCGCTTTTCGCCCTGCTGATGGCCGTGTCCATGTTCTTCTACTCCAAGATCACGACCGCCTCACAGCCGGGAGCCAATGATCCTCAGATGGCTTCGATGCGCTTCATGAGCGTCTGGATGATGCCTATCATGATGTTCTTCATCTGCAACAGCCTCTCAGCCGGTTTGAGCTACTACTACCTTCTTTCCAACCTCATCACGATGCTTGAGACTTGGGTGATCCGGAAGTGGTTCGTGAACCCTGACGAGATCAGAGCCAGGCTGAAGGCCACCGAAGGCAAGAAGATGCCGAAGAGCAAGTGGCAGCAGCGTCTTGAGGAGGCTCAGAGGATGCAGGCCCAGATGCAGAGGGAACAGCAGAAAGGAAGGCGCTAAGCCGCTTTCTATGAATATCTTGACAAGATTTTTGGAAATTCTTATACGGAATGATAGAAGAAAATCTCAATAACATCAGAAAGGAACTGCCATCAGGAGTGAAACTGGTGGCAGTTTCCAAATTCCATCCATTCTCGGACATCCTGACTGCCTATCAGGCCGGCCAGCGCCGCTTCGGTGAGAACCGTCCCCAGGAGTTCGCCGCCAAGGCCCTTCAGCTCCCGCAGGACATAGAGTGGCATTTCATCGGCCATCTCCAGACCAACAAACTTAAGCTGGTTCTGCCGTACGCCTCATTGGTCGAGTCTGTCGATTCCCGCCATCTGTTGGACCTGATAGACAACTGGGCATCGGTCAATTCCCGCACTGTCAATGTGTTGTTAGAACTCCACCTCGGTGCCGAACTCACCAAAGGCGGCATGACCGAGCAGGAAATAGAGTCGATTCTTGATGAATATGCCAGCGGACGTTCCTACCGGCATGTCCGAATCCACGGCCTTATGGGCATGGCCACCCACACCGATGACAATGCGGTAGTTGAGTCCGATTTCGCCCGCATCCAGTCCTTCAAACAACGTTTGGATGCACGTTACCCCCAACTCCCAGACTTCACCGAGCTCTCCATCGGCATGTCCCACGATTGGCGCCTAGCCATCCGCCACGGTGCCACCATCGTCCGCATCGGCACCTCCATCTTCGGCCCGCGGCAGTACTGAAAAATCAGCTTCTAACGATTGATTAGACCAATACAGCCAAAACCATAGTCACGTAGGCAACTTTGGCTCCCGAAGAGGGAGGGGACCCACCTTTGGTGGGGAGGATTGCCGGAGTGACTATGGTTTTGGCTGTATGTAATAACGAATGGCGTATTTTGCCAACCTTTATTCGTGTGTATTATAGTGTGCCGTTCTCGGCCTTCTCGATCATCGCCTTGTTGGCAGTGATGTAGATTTCGACGCGGCGGTTCTGGGCACGACCTTCCTTGGTGGCGTTGTCAGCTACCGGCATAGAGTAAGATTTGCCCTCGGTTGTCATGCGAGATGCAGCGATACCGCAATTCTTAAGATAGTTTGCGACGGACTGAGCTCTTTCGTTGGAGAGACGCTCGTTGACGGCATCTGAGCCAGTGTTGTCGGTGTGGCCGTAGATGGTGATGTCAGTGTCCTGCATGTCGCTCATTTTGGTGGCAAACTGAGACAGCTCGTTCTTTGATGTCTGTGACAGAGTCGAGCCGTTGGTAGGGAAGAGAATGCCACTGTTGAAGGTGACCTTGATGGCCTGAAGACCGTTCTGATCCTGGACGGTCTCGACCTTGGCGTTCTCAAGTGCCTCAAGCTCAGCGGCCTTCTTGTCCATCTTCTTGCCGATGACGGCGCCGGTGCCGGCACCTACGGCTGTTCCGATCGCGGCCCCGATCGCGGCGCCCTTGCCGTCACCGATCGCTGCGCCGATTCCGGCTCCTATGATGGCTCCGGCTCCTGAGCCCAAAAGGGTCCCTTTGCCTGTCTTGGACATTGTGCCGCAGCCGGAGAAAATCATGGCGCCGCACAGAAGTGTTAAAACAACTTTTTTCATGATGTTGGAATTTTAATAATCCTAAAAAATAATTTACCCTTTCTTAGCCGGGATAGTGGCGGATCCTTTCGGGAATCCGCGCATGTTGGTTTATGATCTGCCGTCAAAAAAGGCCAGACCCACAAGGCCTGGCCTTTATTTTGTCAGCAATTACAGGAATTACTTCGTGATCACACGTGCCATTTCGAGCACCTTGTTTGAATAACCCCACTCGTTGTCGTACCAAGCGCAAACCTTCACGAAAGTAGGATCAAGCTGGATACCAGCCTTCACATCGAAGATTGAGGTGTGAGGGTTGTTGCGGAAGTCGGTAGAAACAACAGCCTCATCGGTGTAACCAAGAACGCCCTTGAGCTCGCCTTCTGAAGCCTCCTTCATGGCAGCGCAGATCTCATCGTAGGTGACAGGAGTGTTGAGCTCGCAGGTAAGGTCTACGAAGGAAACGTCGGAAGTCGGAACACGGAGAGACATGCCGGTGAGCTTGCCGTTGAGCTCAGGAAGAACCTTACCTACAGCCTTGGCGGCGCCGGTTGATGAAGGGATGATGTTCTCGAGGATTCCACGACCGCCTCTCCAGTCCTTCTTGGAAGGTCCGTCAACGGTCTTCTGGGTGGCGGTTGCGGCGTGAACGGTTGTCATGAGGCCTCTCTTGATGCCGAACTTGTCGTTGAGCACCTTGCTGATAGGTGCAAGACAGTTGGTGGTGCAGGAAGCGTTGGAGATGATGTCCTGTCCTGCGTAGGTCTTGTCGTTGACACCATAGACGAACATAGGAGTAGCGTCCTTCGAAGGAGCTGACATGATGACTTTCTTTGCGCCGGCCTGGATGTGCTTGCGGGCTGTCTCGTCGGTAAGGAAGAAGCCTGTAGACTCAACAACGACATCTGCGCCTACCTCGTTCCACTTGAGGTTTGCAGGATCCATCTCAGCGGTTACACGGATCTTCTTGCCGTTTACTACAAGATGTCCGTCCACAACCTTGACATCGCCCTTGAACGCTCCGTGAACGGAATCGAACTTAAGCATGTAAGCAAGATACTCTGGATCGAGAAGGTCATTGATTCCAACAACCTCGATGTCGTGTGAGAAATTCTCAACAGCAGCACGGAAAACCATACGTCCGATACGGCCAAATCCGTTAATACCAAGTTTTACCATTTTAATTAGATATTAAAAATAAGTTGTTAATCTTTTTAACTACTAAACTAACCGCAGCCTGTCACTGCAAAAGCGATGCAAAATTATTAAAAAATTGTGGAATTTAATATATTTGTGGGCTAAAATATTAATAGCATGTCTGATGAACTGAACATATTGCTGACAAATGATGATGGTTATCAGGCCGGTGGCATTCATGCCCTGGCTGACATGATGCGTCAATTTGGCAGGCTCACGGCGGTCGCGCCGAAATTCCACCAGTCCGGGATGTCAATGGCGGTCTCGATGGGGGGCAGGGCGATCGCCTGCAAGGAACTTCCCTCGAAGGACGGGGTGCGGTGGTCCTACCTTGACGCGACGCCGGCGAGCTGCGTGAAGTACGGCCTGGACGAGATTTTCTGGCCGGGGAAGCCGGATGTCGTTGTCTGCGGGATCAACCACGGATCCAACGCCGCGACCGCTGCGAATTATTCCGGCACCCTCGGAGCGGCTGAGGAGGCCGCGCTGAACGGAATCCTGGGCATTGGTGTCTCACTCGACACGATGAGTCCGGATGCCGACTTCTCCGTTGTCGGTGAATATTTCCCATGCATATTCAGAAAGCTTTGGGAGCATCGCAATCCGGGGACGGGAATATTCTATAATGTCAATTTCCCGAATATTCCCGCATCGGCCGTCAAGGGCATCCGCGTCGGACATCAAGGTCTGGGGCATTGGGAAAAGGAATTCAGGCCGTGGGATGCGGAGCTTTTCGCCAAAAGGGGAGTCCGTCCCGAGGATTTGGGGCAAACCTCGTTTCCGAAGGCAGAGGAGGGGGAGAGACTTTACATGATGGTCGGAGAGTTCATGGATGATTCTCCGAAGGATGACATTTTGGCCGATCATCACATTATTGCAGACGGTTTCATCTCCATTGTCGCCCACAACATCGACAGTACGGACCGTGAGGAGGTTTCCCGTCTTGAAGGGCTCGGATTCAACGAGGATTTTTAATGAATATGCGCTACTACATCATAGCCGGAGAGGCGTCCGGGGATCTGCACGGATCCAATCTCATGCGCGGGCTTTATGCCGAGGATCCCGAGGCCGACATCCGTTTCTGGGGTGGGGAATTGATGGACGCTGTCTATAAAGAGCACCAGCAGGGAACCGGTCTCGTCAGGGACTACAAGGACGGGGCTGTCATCGGCTTCACTCAGATCATCATTCATGCGAGAGCCTTTGCCAAAAGGTTCACGGACTGCACCGCTGACATTCTCCGATGGAAACCGGACGTTGTGATCCTCATCGACTATCCCGGATTCAACTTCCGGGTGGCGGAGTTCGCCCACAAGGCCGGGTTCAAGGTCTTCTACTACATCGCCCCGAAGGTCTGGGCCTCAAGGGAAAACCGTGTGAGGAAGCTCAAGGCTTTCGTGGACAAGCTGTTCATCGTCTTCCCGTTCGAGATTCCGTACTTCACCAGGAAAAGCGTTGACTTTATTTATAAAGGCAACCCGCTGATCGACGCTATCGACAACTCGGAGGTCTTCAAGGAGACCCGCGAGGAGTTTCTGGCGAAGACCGGACTTCCGGACCGGCCTATGATAGCCCTTCTTGCCGGCTCCAGAAACGGTGAGATCAGCTCGATGATGCCGACCTTCATGGCGTTCGCGGACAGGCTGCACGCTTTGCCTGAATATTCAGACTACCGTTTTGTGGTCGCCGCCGCTCCGGCCCGCTCGGAGGCGGACTATGCCAAGTACATCGGGGGACGTGAATATGTCAGCGTGGTCTTCGGCCAGAGCTACGCCGTGATGCGTCACGCCAAGGCCGCGGTGGTCAATTCCGGCACTGCTTCGCTGGAATGCGCCCTGGTCGGGACCCCGCAGGTGGTGGCCTACAAAGGGGCGGAGATCAATTTCTTGATAGCCAAGGCGATAATCAAGATCCGGTACATAAGCCTCGGCAATCTGATCCTTGACCGGATTTGCTTCCGTGAGCTTCTCCAGTACTACTTCACTCCGGACAATGTGCTGTTCGAGGTCCGGAGGATGATTGAGGACGAGGAGTACCGCTCCGCGATGCTTGAGGGCTACCGGGAGATCCGTGACGCCCTCGGTGGGGAGGGGGCTTCCGCTGCCGTGGCGAGAGCGATGATCGAAGAGTTGAGAAAGCAGGACCGAGTACAGTAGCCTAGCCTGCCGAAGCGACTAATAAGATAGAATAATGTGTTGAATATGAGAAAAATAGCATTAATAGCCTTGATGATGGTTGCCGGAACCGTGGCTGCATATTCACAGACGGAAGCAGGTCTGCCGACCGAGATCTACGTCGAGGGGGGAAGGAACCATGTCCAGGGGATCGCCTATGACAAGGCCGCCGGCAACATGTACTTTTCGTTCACGACCAGTTTCATAAAGACTGACATGAACGGTAAGATCCTAGGCTCCATTGACAGGATCCAGGGTCATCTCGGAGCGATGACGTTCAATTCCTCTGACAGAAAGGTCTATGCCTCATTAGAGTGCAAGGACGATGTCATCGGGGCCGGACTTTCATCGTTCGCCAAGGGCAGGTCGATGTTTTACATAGCGATCATTGATGTCGATAAGGTGGATCAAATCGGCATGGATTCGGAGAACAATGACGCGTTCAGGATAGTTTGCGTCAGAGATGCCACAAGGGATTACCACATGACCGGTTTCGCGGACAAGGAGTATGAGCATTTCTACGGCTGCTCCGGAATCGACGGGGTGACAATCGCTCCGAAGCTTGGCAAGAAAGGAGGAAAGGACTACCTCTACGTGGCTTACGGAATTTATGGCGACAATTCCCGCGGCGACAACAACCATCAGGTGCTGCTCCGTTACGACATCAAGAAGCTTAATGAATATGCCGGCAAGGTGAGGTTCGGTGATTTTTATCCGGAAGGCCCGGCAAAGCCTCTTGACAAGTACTTCGCCTTCACAGGCAACACCGACTGGGGTGTGCAGAACCTGGCCTACGACGCTGCGTCGGGGAAAATGTTCATGGCTGTGTACAAAGGCCGCAAGAGCATATTCCCGAATTATGATATCTTTGTGTTTGACATCGCGGAAAAGCCGGCCAAAAGGCGGCTGGCGGGAGTCCTTTACGACAGGACCAAGCATAAGGTGATAGGGTCGGTGGAGAAGCCGGTGGAGGGGTTTCACTTCAAATATGGATCTACAGGAATATGCCCGGTAGGCAACGGCCTGTTCTATTTCGCCGAGCCGGGGAAGAACCCTTCGACAGGAAACCAGTGTTCCAGAACCCGCCTTTACCGCTGGACGGGAGATTTCGGGAGACCGTTTGAAAGATTATAGGCTTGACGGCCGCTTTTTCATGACGTTCAGGTCCACAAGCCCGGGAACGCCTTTGACTACAGCCTTGTCGGTGAACTGCCACAAGGTCCAGCCCTCGAAAGAGGGCTTGTCCTTTTCATAGTGCGCCACCCAGATCGGATAATTGTCCGTGATGTCCTTGCTCAGATAGTCCGTCGCGAAAGAGGAACCGGTGTAGACTATCGGCCTCCTGCCGTAATGGCTCTCGATGACCTTGAGCCATTTGAGAGCCTCCTCGTTGAGCCTCTTTCTGGATCCTCCACGGTGGATCGTCTCGATGTCAAGGACCGGAGGCAGATCCTTGAACCTCAGATCACCCACAGTCTTGATGAACAAACGGGCCTGCGCCTCTCCGTCCTTCGAGCTTCTGAAAAAATGATAGGCCCCTCTTCTCAGTCCCGACATTCCCGCGTCCCGCCAGTTCCTCTTGAAATCCTTGTCAACCATCGACATCCCTTCCGTGGCTTTGATGAACACAAAGCTGACCGGCCTGATGTCCCTCGCGAGATGATGATCCCTGATGGTCCTTCCGCGTTTGTCCGTCAGAACATAGAGAGAGTCCCAGACGATCCCGTCGGTGTTGTGGTGTGAGATGTCGATCCCGTAGCGCCACTCCCCGGCCGGCACCTCGGCTCCGGTCTCAAGGTCGCCCGCGACATTCCATCTGCGGAAAACAAGAGTCAAAGCCAAGATGACGGCGGCCGCTATGCCTATCGCCGTCCGGACTCCTATGCTCACCTTCCGAGGCCTCCTCCTTTTCCGTACCGCACGCTTCTTTGAGGTTGTTTCTGTTTTCTTCTTCGCGCCGGTCTTTTGCCGCTTGGGTCTCCCCAATCCTGTATGATCTCTTTGTCCCAAAGTCGAGTGATGTTCAGATTCCTTTTTACCCTGCAAAAATAATGTTTAATTGCGACAATCTGTAACAAATGGCAATCTTGTGGTATTCCGGATGAATCTGCCGCAAAAAGCTGGCTGTCCCGATATCCTTCCCTCTTTTGTCAGTTTTCCAAAAATAAGATTTATCTTTGCAGTCACGATATGAACTGGTTCATCGAGATATTCACGGAACCGTCTTATGTCCAGGCGATTCTCGTCCTGTCGCTGATCTGCGCGGCAGGCCTTCTTTGCAATAAGGTCAAGATAAAGGGGGTAAGCCTCGGTGTGACGTTCGTCTTTTTCGCCGGAATCATCGCCGGGCATTTCGGGCTTGGCGTTGATCCACGCATGTTGGCTTTGGCGCAGAATTTCGGTCTCGTGCTGTTTGTTTTCACACTTGGTCTGCAGGTCGGGCCGAGTTTTTTTCCTTCTCTGAAAAAAGGAGGAATAAAATTGAATATCCTGGCATTTGCAGTGCTTCTGGTCGGCACTCTTATGGCGTTGGGAATAAGTAAATTATGTGGAATATCCCTGCCGGTGGCGACTGGCCTGCTCACAGGTGCGGCCACCAACACCCCTATGCTTGGAGCCGCGCAGCAGACTCTGCTCCAGGCGGATCCGGACGCGGTTGATGTCTCGAACCAGATGGCCACTGCCTGCGCGGTGGGCTATCCTTTCGGAGTGATAGGCGTGATCCTGTGCGTTGTGGTCCTTTCGGCCATATTCCGTAAGAAGCAGAGTTCCAAGGATGTCCACGACAACCAGACTTTCATCACAGAGTACCGGGTCAGCAATCCGGCTGTCTTCGGAAAGACCATCCGTGACATAATGAAGGATGTGCACGTCCGAATTGTCGTGTCCAGGGTCTGGAAATTCGCGGGTGAGGGGCGCGGGCAGGTGATCATCCCGGACGGTGACACCGTGCTTGAGGAAGGGGAGCACGTGCTTGTGCTGACCCGCGAGAAGGACGCCGGGGCAGCCGAGCAGTTGTTCGGAGAGAAGGTTGTGAAAGATTGGAACAAAAAAGACATAGACTGGAACCACCTGGACGGGATGCTTGTCTCGAGGCACATTTTTGTCACCAAGACGAGTGTCAACGGAGCGAAGCTGGGGGATCTGCATCTGCGTAACGTCTATAGAATCAACATCACAAGGGTGAACCGAGCCGGCATTGACCTGCTTCCTTCACGTGATCTCAGGCTCCAGATCGGAGACAAGCTGACGATCGTGGGCGAGCAGAAGGCGATAGACCGGGTGGCCGAGGTCCTTGGCAATCAGGAGAAGGAACTCCGTAATCCGAACCTGTTGTTCATTTTCATAGGACTTATGCTCGGACTGGTTCTGGGCAGCCTTCCGATCTCCGTTCCGGGAATGAGTGTGCCGATCAGGCTGGGAATCGCCGGCGGCCCGATTCTGATCGGCATCCTGATGGGGGCTTTCGGACCGAGAATCCATCTCACCACCTACACGACCCACAGTGCTAATCTGATGCTCCGGCAGTTTGGCCTGACAATCTATCTTGCCGGACTGGGGCTTGGCGCAGGCCCTGATTTCTTCGCTACGGTTTTGAGGCCGGAAGGCTTGCTCTGGATCGGGATCAGCGTTCTTCTTGCCGTTGTGCCGGTCCTGTCGGTAGGCTTTATCGCATCCAAATTCTGCAAAACGGACTATTCTGCGAATGTCGGGATGCTGTGCGCGTCCATGGCCAACCCGATCGCGCTCAACTATGCCCTCACCACAGTCGATGATGACGAGCCTTCCGTCGCCTATGCCACCGTCTATCCGATGGAGATGTTCCTTCGTGTCATCTCCGGCCAGGTGATGATGCTCCTCTGACACACCTGTTGTTTTACCGTAAGAAAGAGCGACGGCCTTGTCGGTTTGTCGTCGCGCCCCTCGTCAACTTGCCCTTCCGATCCGTCATGTGTCATTTTAGCTGTGGAGGCTAACGCTTTGATCAGTAATTGGTAAACTAACTCTCCTCCTGCCCGGTCCGGGAGGGAGGGGAGTTCGCTATATAGCTGACGGATAATGTATTGCTCTCCACGCGTGATCACGAGGTTGACGCGCTGTGGGGATTACGAGGCGATCTTTGAGCGGATGAACCCAGTCATCGTCAAGGTGTCATGCACGGCGGGACGAGATTAAGAGGCGATCTTTGAGCGGATGAACCTCCAGAGATCCGGGATGATGAGCACCGGTGAGGTGCAGAGCAGGATCCAGCCCCAGTCGGCAAGAGGGAGAGGGGAGACCTCGAAGAAGGCTCCGAAACAGTTGACGATCAGGAACTGGCCGGCCAGAATGATCCCGGCGACCAGAAGGCAGCCGTAGCAGGCTGAGGCCTTGAACCTCTTGCGGTTGAAGAAGAAATCGAGAACATCTTGGAGAACGCTGCCGCTGGTCTTGAAGTATCTGGCGTTGAACAGGTTCCAGAATTGGAGCAGAACGAATGTCGTGAAGAACACTCCAAGCTCGTAGCCGGAAAGATGCGACTTTGTGTGGGCCGAGAAAGCTCCCGTGAAGAATCTTCCCGCCATGTCCCAGTGAAGAAGATCCCTTACCGAGCTGATGTCCGTCTGCCACAGCAGTTGCCAGAGAAGGGCGAGATAGACGAAGAAGAATATTCCCGTGAAGGCTATCCGCTTCGCCATCGAGCGGTCAATGATGTGGCTTTTCTGGTCGCGCGGCTTGTCTTCCATTACCCGGCGGTCAGGCGGCAGGGATGACAGGGCCATCGCCGCGAATGTGTCCATTATCAGGTTGACCCACAGCATCTGAGTGACGGTCAGCGGAGAGTCCAGTCCGATGAACGCTCCCAGCAACACTACCAGGCAGGCGCAGACATTGATTGTCATCTGGAACAGGATGAAACGCTTGATGTTCAGGTACAACGAGCGTCCCCAAAGGATGCCTTTCCCAATGCTGGAGAACGAGTTGTCGATGATCGTCACATCACTGGCCTCCTTCGCCCTTGCCGTGCCGTCTCCCATCGAGAGTCCGACCTGCGCCTTTTTCAGGGCCGGAGCGTCGTTCGTCCCGTCTCCGGTGACCGCCACGACCTCGCCCATCTGCTGAAGCAGGGTGACGAGACGAACCTTGTCCTCGGGACGTGCCCGTGAGAGAACACGTAGAGCTGGAATCACTTCTCTTTTGAGATATTCATCACTATTGGCGGCGAACTCGGAGCCTGTGATTGTCAGAGGGTTGCTCTCATTCTTGCTTATTATTCCTGCCTGACGGGCTATCTCGCTGGCGGTCAGGGCATTGTCTCCTGTCACCATAATCACCCTCACTCCGGCGTGACCGGAACAGGTGTCGATAGCCTCCTTCACATCTTCCCTGATCGGATCCGCTATGCCGACAATGCCGATGAATTTGAGTTTGGTGTCTTCCGCTGACATATTCTTGACCGCGAATCCCAAGGTTCTCATTCCCTTTGACTGCCAGGTCGAAAGGGTTGCGAGCACGCTGTTTTTCGACGGGCCGCCCTCGATGATGTCGGAAGTTTCCAGCAAAAGCTCCGGCGCGCCTTTTATGAAAAGATATTCATTGCCGGTCGCTTTGTCAACCGCGTCTGTGGTCATCCGCTTCCTCTCTGTAGAGAAGGCGATTTGGTCCACAATTCTGTAGGCGTTTCGGCGCTCGGAATAGTCTATTCCTTGACTGTGAAGCCAGAGCAGAAGCGCTCCTTCCGTAGGGTTGCCGATCGCGCGAGGCTCGCTGCCCTCCGAAGTGTTCAGCGCTGCCGTGGAGTTCACTGCTATGCTGTCGGCTATGAGGCTTTCATCGACGCTCCAGAACTCGGATTCCACCACACTCATTTTGTTTTTGGTCAGTGTACCGGTCTTGTCCGTGCAGATGACTGTGGTCGCGCCGAGGGTCTCGCAGGCGTGAAGCTTGCGCACCAGATTCTTCTCCTTGAGCATCTTGCGCATACTCAGCGCAAGGCTGATCGTCACGCTCATCGGCAGCCCTTCCGGCACTGCCACGACAATCAGCGTCACCGCGATCATCAGCGAGTTGAGCGCGACGCGGAAGATCTCGATGAATGAATATGTCTCCGTGTCATTCGTGGCGAAGAACAGTGCCATCCTCCCGACCACGATCAACGCGGCGATTATGTAGCCCGCATAGGTGATCCACCGGGCGAGCTGGTTCAACTGGGCGTTCAACGGGGTCTCGACGTCAGGCTCTTCCTGTAATATTCTCGCGCCTTTTCCTTCCTCCGTAGCCGTGCCGACGGCTGTCACCTTATAGGTCGCGCTTCCCTCGATCACCGTTGTGCCGCGAAGCAGAAAGTTTTCCGGGTAGGTGCTTTCCTTGCCGTTTTCAGGCAAAGTCCTCTTTTTCGTGTACGGCTCTCCCGTAAAATTAGACTCGTCAATGGTCAGGTTCCGGTCACTGAGCAGGATGCCGTCCGCAGGGACCTCGTCCCCGTTCTCCAGCACCACCACATCTCCGACACACACATCGCTTTTAGGAACCTCATAGGTCTGTGGAGTCTTGTCCCCGGCTCTTTTCAGCCGCAGCACCTTGACCGGCCTCTCATCCTTCGCCTTGTTAAGAATCTTGAACTCATTTTCCGCCTTTACCTCGAAGATGAATCCGATCCCGGTCGCCAGCAAAATGGCCAGCAGCACACCAACCGGCTCGATAAGGCAGGACGCGTCCCGTCCCGCCGTAGCCATCTCGTAGAGCGACACGCCAAGCGACAATGCCAGCGCCACCAGCAGAATGATGATGATCGGGTCCTTGAATTTCTCCAGATAAGCCTTCCAGAGCGGTTCCCTCTCCGCCTCGGGAATGATGTTCCGCCCTTTCCCTTGGGCTACCTCCTCGGATTTCTCGATAAGGTAATCCATTGTCTCTGTGCCACTTTGCGTGAGTTCCACATTCGCCATACCGGCTCTTGTCTCACCGTTTCCTTTCTTCATAGTCAATCCATTCTTTGAATATGTCCGCAAAGATACCATCTCACGCTGATTTCATCAACAAGAATCCAATCGTTTGTTAAGTAAAGAGAGTAACCCGCGGCAATACAGATGACTCCCGGCCGGCACAAGGTATTCCATCGAACGCTTTAGAAGCCCGAATTTGTCCTTCTCGTCAAGGTGACAGTCAAAATCCCGAAGGATGTCCGGAAGGTAGAAAAATTCAATCCCGATGTCACCGAACGCCTTTGGGATGAGCAGGTTGTCGTACTTGTCGTCAAGAACCAGACGGGCGGCTTCCGAAGTCCTGCTCTCAAGGAAGACTATCTGTTTTTCGGAAGCTTCCGGCTCAGTGGCATCGGCAGATATTATTTTACACCAGTCTCTTGACCCTCTGCGACGACGAAATCGCCTTGAAATGTCGCTGGAGTGCCTTCCTCTGGTCAGTGACGGTGACATTATCGTCATATAATGCTGCCGTCATATGCTTTTGAACCATTGACTGGAGCGATATTGCCGTTTAGTGTTCCTCCAGGGGACACCATGTTCTTTATGTACTTCCGATATTCGGAATCTCTCTACAAATATGACGGGGGCTTCTCAAAGTGACGGACTCGCTTGACGCAGGAGAGTTCCTCAAGAAATGACATTTGCGCTGGAGGCGGTCTTTCTTTATCAAGGTAATTTTATTACATTTGCAAGGCTTGAGCCGTACCGGAGCGGACTTCTGTCTGCAAGACGGTGCCAGCACAGTCGGAAACATTAAAATATTCATGGATCATGGAACTTAAAGGATCGAAGACCGAAAAGAATCTGCGGACAGCGTTCGCAGGGGAGAGTCAGGCCCACACGAAGTACTTGTACTACGCCTCAAAGGCTGCGAAGGATGGCTATGTGCAGATTGGCAAGCTGTTCGAGGAGACCGCAAAGAACGAGAAAGAGCATGCCAAGATCTGGTTCAAGCTTCTGCATGGCGGCGTGATTCCTTCAACTGAGGAGAATCTGGCCGACGCCTCCGCGGGAGAACACTATGAGTGGACGGACATGTACGCCGGATTCGCAAAGACCGCCAAGGAGGAGGGCTTTGATGAGATCGCCTTCCTGTTCGAGAAGGTCGGAGCCATCGAGAAGACCCACGAGGAACGTTACAGGAAACTGTTGAGGAACATTGAGGGTGATGCCGTTTTCTCCAAGGACGGGGACGTGGTCTGGGAGTGCTCGAACTGCGGCCACATCGTGATTGGCAGGAGGGCTCCGGAAGTGTGTCCTGTCTGCAAGCATCCTAAGAGTTATTTTCAAATCAAGGCTGAAAACTATTAATTTATTGAAAATATGAAGAATATCTTTGTGGCCGCCGTTGCTGTGGCCCTTGTCCCTCTTGCGGCTTCGGCCCAGCCTGGCCCATCCCGGCCTGAGGCGGAGTACAAGTTCACCGTGGTAAAGGAAAACCCTGTTTCTCCAGTCAAGAACCAGTACCGTTCAGGTACTTGCTGGTGTTTTTCCACCCTCGGATTCCTGGAGTCTGAGGTCATCAGGATCAAGAACATCAAAGACACGACCCTTTATCCGGACTTTTCGGAGATGTTTGTTGTCTCGCATTCCTACAAGGACAGGGCCGTCAAATATGTCCGCACGGATGGCCACATCAATTTCGCCGCCGGATCCGAGGCTGATGATGTCCTCCATGTAGTTGAGGACTATGGCCTTGTGCCTCAAGGCGCGATGCCTGGTCTCCAGCCGCTTCCGATCCACGGAGAACTTGACGCGACCACCAAGGCCTATGTCGAGGCCATTGCCAAGAACCCTGACAAGACCCTTTCCACAACCTGGAAGAAGGGCTTTGACGCGGTTGTCGACGCCTATCTCGGAGAGACCCCTGAGACATTCGAGCTCAACGGCAAGACCTACACTCCGGCGTCCTACAGGGACGAGATGGGGATCGTCCCGTCAGATTATGTGACGCTCACATCTTTCACCCATCATCCATTCTACACATCGTTCATCATCGAGCTCTCGGACAACTGGAGATGGGATTCGGCCTACAACATCCCTCTTGATGAGTTCATGGAGGTCATCTACAGCGCCATTGACAAAGGCTATACCCTGGCATGGGGTACGGACGTCAGCGAGAAAGGTTTCACCAGGAACGGCATAGGAGTCCTTCTTGAGGAAGTGAAGGCCACGTCAGGTTCGGATCAGGAGCGTTGGGTTGGCAAGGCCGGGGAGAAGAAGGATGCCTCAGCCGCCGAACTCCCGAAAGAGGCTTCCGTCACCCAGGAGTCCCGTCAGGAAGGTTTTGAAAACAAGACCACCACTGATGACCACGGAATGCAGATCTTTGGCTTGGCCACAGATCAGAACGGTACCAAGTACTTCATGGTCAAGAACTCTTGGGGTACGACGGGCAAGTACGCCGGAATCTGGTACTGTTCGGACTCCTTTGTGCGTGCCAAGTCCATGGATGTCCTTGTCCACAAGGATGCCCTGTCCAAGGATCTCAAGAGGAAACTTGGGATCAAGTAGGCGTGCGTTGTCTAAGAATAGGATTTGTAAATGACAATCATTAAACACATTCCCAACACGGTTACCTCTATGAACCTCCTCTGCGGAGTTCTGGGGGTAATCGCTTCTTTGGACGGCAGGCTGGAGCTTGCGTTCAGCCTGATGATCCTTGCCGCTGTCTTTGATTTCTGCGATGGACTGGCCGCAAGGCTTCTGAAGGCATATTCGGAGATAGGAAAGGAGTTGGACTCTCTGGCGGATGACGTCAGTTTCGGGGTCCTTCCCGCCGTGATGCTTTACAAGGTCTGCGGAACGGACATCACGGTCTTGAGATTCTTGCCGCTTGTCCTTGCGGCTTTTTCCGCGTTGAGACTGGCCAAGTTCAACCTTGACGAGCGCCAGCATGACAGTTTCATCGGGCTTCCGACCCCGGCCGCCGCGATGATCTGCGGTTCGCTTGCGACGCTGGTGACGGTGAGGCCTGACTGCTTTTTGGCGCATTGGTGCTCCGGCCCAGTCTTCATTCCGGCTGTGTCTTTGATCCTCAGCTTCTTGCTGGTCAGCGAGATTCCGATGTTCTCGATGAAGTTCGGCGGCGGAAAGAAGGCCACGGGACTTGAAGTGTCCAAGAGGATCGCCTTTCTGGTCATCGTGGCGCTGTCGGTAGTGATAGCCTTGGTCGGACGCGCCCACTGGTCTTTCGTCTTCCTGGCCGGTTTTCTTGGCTACATCCTCGTCAATCTGGCGATTGGAGGCCGGGCGGCTAAAAAGTAGCGCGATGGCCAGGCACGTCATCCTTTATGTGCATGGAATGGGCGGGGGCGGAGACAGCCGCATCCCGTCCATTCTTAAGGATAACCTCGGTCCGGATTTCGAGGTCGTCATCAGAACCTACGATTTTGATCCGGAAATCGCTCGGAATCAGCTGTCGGCTTGGGCTGCGGAGGTCAGTCCGGATCTTGTGGTAGGGGAGAGCATGGGCGCCACGCACGCGATCGCGCTGAGAGGGTATCCACATCTTTTTGTCTCTCCGTCACTTAATGCTCCGCGATATTTCACGGCATTGGCATGGCTGACAGTGATCCCGGGCGTCACGGCTCTCTTTGACAGGATCTATCAGCCCCGTCCCGGAGACCGGCAGAAGCTTCATTTCACTTTCAAGCCTTTGAAAAAATGGGGAAGGGTTCTTGATGACGCCATGCTGAACACACCGCGAGAGGGAAGCAAAGACTATTTCCACGCTTTTTTCGGCACCCGTGACCATTACCGCCGCAGCGGCATCGTCTCGATCCGGACCTGGAAAAAGTACTTCGGCGACGGCACCTGGACCCTCTACGACGGCACCCACTTCATGGAGTATGAATATGTCCTCTCACTCCTGATCCCCAAGATCCGCGAGGTTTTGGGAATATGACCGGGCGCGGCCTTCCCCGGCCTGCGGCGCGTCCCGTGCAGGATAGCTGGCGGATCCGATTTTTTGGCTGTTTCAACCGTCTTGTGATGGTGTTTTATGTGCGGCTGTGTTCAAAGATAGTGAAGATTTTTTTACCTTTGCACTCAGAAATAATTAACTGTGTAATTTGATCATTCCGGATGGTCTTGCTGTCTGGAAATTATTAGATGGTGGAGAAGAGATTTTTTACGCTCATATTCCTGATTTCATCCGTCATTGCGGCGTTCAGCTGTTCGAGGCGGGTCGAGAACGGCTACCGGACGATAGCCTATGTCAACGCTCTACTGACCGATTCGCTTCCGGAGTTGAAGACGTTGGCGGAAAGCAACGGCAAGCAGTCGGGGGCTCTTGTCATTGTCGGAGATCCGCGGGGATGCCTGCGGCTTAGTGAAAGGATGATGATCTGCGACGAGTTCGACAACATTGACGCAAGGAATGTCAGCGACGGATTGCCTGATTTCGCCGGCGAGACCATAGTGTCAATCCTGAACTTCGCTGACACAGCCGGCTCAATACTTCCTGCGGAAAAAGGCGCCGAGGCCTCGCTGCGTGAGTTGGCGGTAAAAGGCGCGGTGGCCGCGCTCAGGAACCCGTTCCGTTGCAAGATTCTGCTCATCTGCTCACCGGCGCTTTCCGAATACGGCGGTGACGATGTCGTTGACCTTTTCGAGAGGATCGGCTGCCCGGTTCCAGTGATAAGCTCCTCTGACACAACCGTCTCCCTGACCCGGACAAGCTTCCGGACAATGAGGGAAAGGAATATGTTCACCCACAACATCTCCTATCCTTCCGCGAAATTGTTCATGGCCTCCGATGACTCTTCAGGCCGGTCTTTCTCCATCAGGCCTTTCGTGGACAGCCTCGTTCCAGCCTCTTTCCCTGACACGGTCGGGATCCTGGCTCCAAACACTTATTATTCTTATGTCGTACAAAATAACCATTAGTCCGGAAGACATAGAGCTGCTGGAACCATCCAGTTTTCCTGGAAAGATCAAAGTGATAGACAGTCAGGGATTCGAATTTCTCAAGGCGATTTCCTATCTGAGGAAGCAGAAGGTCATAGGTTTCGACACAGAGTCCCGGCCATGTTTCTCGGCGGACCAGCCGCACTATGGCGTGTCCCTGCTTCAGCTTTCTGGAAAGGATAGAGCCTTTCTGTTCAGGGTCAAGCTGATGGGAGGAATCCCGAAGCCTCTTCGAAGGATTCTTGGCGACAAGGAGATAATAAAAGTCGGCGCTGCTGTCACTGACGATGTCAGAGGTCTTAGGAAGCACCACGATTTTGAGCCAAAGTCTTTTGTGGACCTCCAGAAAATGGTCTGGGAATATGGCATCAAGGACAAGAGTGTCAAAAAGATGGCCGCCATCATCCTTGGGGTCCGCATCTCAAAGGCCCAGCAACTGTCCAATTGGGAGGCGGATGTGCTTTCGGACTCGCAGCAGGCCTATGCCGCGACCGACGCCTGGATCTGCCGTGAGATGTACTTTCGGCTGAAGGAGTCGCAGAAGAACCCGCTGACACCTGAGCAGATGCTTCCAAATCCTCCAAAACACAATGAAAATGACAAAGATAATACTAAAAAAAGGTAGGGAGGACTCTCTCCGTAGATTCCATCCATGGGTCTTTTCCGGCGCTATCGCCCAGATTGTGGGGGAGCCGGCGGAAGGGGACATTGTCGGGGTGTTCTCCCAGAGCGGTGAGTTTCTGGCTTACGGCCACTATCAGGTCGGCTCGATAGCGGTGCGTGTTCTAAGCTTTGCCGGAGAGGATGTCCTTTCTCCTGATTTTTGGAGGAATATGATCGCCCGCGCTCTGCGCGTCCGCATCGCCGCGGGACTTTCAGGATCGAAAGACACCAATTGCTATCGACTGGTCCACGGAGAGGGTGACGGCCTTCCCGGCCTGATAATAGACTATTATGACGGAATCTGCGTCATGCAGGCCCATTCGGTCGGAATGTTCCGCGCGAAGGGGGCGATAAGCGAGGCCTTGAAGTCCGTCTACGGGCCGTCGCTTAAGGCAGTCTACGACAAAAGCTCAGGCACAGCCCCTTTCAAGGCCGGCCTGGAACTCGTTGACGGTTATCTTTATCGTTCAGAGGGATTTTCGGACGATGAGCAAATCGTCCTTGAGAATGGCCACAAGTTCTTTGTGAACTGGACCGAGGGTCAGAAAACGGGATTCTTTCTTGACCAGAGGGACAACCGGGCACTTGTGGGAAGATATTCCCGAGGCCGCAATGTGCTGAATCTCTTCTGCTACACCGGCGGTTTTTCGGTCTATGCCCTTGGCTGCGGAGCCGCGCACGTGGATTCTGTTGACAGTTCCCGTAAGGCGATGGACCTTGTGGAGAGGAACATCTTGCTTAACGGGTTCGAACCGGCGGCGCACACCGGCTACTGCGCTGACGCCCTCGATTTCCTACGTGCCGTCCCGGAGGACAAGTACGACCTGATGATCGTAGATCCTCCGGCTTTCGCCAAGCACAGGGGAGCGTTGAGCAACGCTCTCCGCGCCTACCAGAGGCTTAACGCCGCAGCCATCTCAAAGGTGGCTCCAGGCGGCGTTGTGTTCACGTTCAGCTGCTCTCAGGTCGTAGACAAGGAGGCGTTTTCCCTGGCTGTCTTCTCCGCCGCCGCACAGACTGGACGCAGTGTGAGGATCCTTGACCGCCTCAATCAGCCGGCGGATCATGCCGTGAACATCTATCACCCGGAAGGTGAGTATCTTAAAGGTTTGCTGCTCTACGTGGAGTAGCGTGTTCCAGGTTAGTCTTCTTCAATGTCATCCTCGTCAGGATCCTCGATGATGCTCTCCTGTCTCCATTCCGCGAAATGTCCGGGGACCATCATCGGCTTCAGGATGATGTGGTCGCTGTCGGGCTTCATGACGGAGCAGTTTTTTTTCGCGCGGTCAAGTTGGGTGTCTGACACGCTTGCCAGCAGGATCTGCCCGTCAGGAACCCTGTCGCTGGCTTTGACAAGAAGTGAGATGACATCGCAGGCAACCAATCGTGACAGAAAGTAGGCGGATTTCTCCACCGCCGACCATGAATCATTTACATGGTACAGGTAAATTCTGCTGTCGTTGCATCTTTCCCTTTCAAGCGCCCTGCCAATGCCCTCGTCCAGGAATTGTTTGACTGTGATCATGTTTGCTTGTTGTTTTATGACATTCTGTCTATGTTGCGCCGCATGAACTGCCAGAACCGGGTGTGTCCGATGTGGGTGAGGCTGCCTAAGTGGAGCATGGCCTTGTATATTCTTGAATCACGTTCCGCTTGGATTCTCATGAACTTGTAGAAGCCGAAGGTGTCGATAATTCCGAGGGCGATGACGATGTAGGTCTGGAGGTCTATCGATGCACCGAGCTTCCATGAAAGAAACCAGAGCAGCACCGTCAGGATATTCATGGAAAGAATGGCTGTCGTGGTGCCGGAGTGGGAGAATCCCATGTCGATGAAGAGGTGGTGCAGATGGGTCTTGTCAGGGTGGAAAGGGGAGAGGCCTCTTGCGATTCTGACGGACATCACGCGGAGAGTGTCGAACACCGGGATGTTCAGAACCGCCAGGGTGAAGGCTATCAGCCCGAAGTTCTGTTCCTCCAAATTTCGGGTCGGGCTTCCGGACGAGAGGCAGTTCGCCACGAATAATGCGATCGCAGTCCCCATCATCAGCGTTCCTCCGTCCCCGATGAACATCTTTGACTTGCCTCCGAACACATTGTGCAGGAAGAACGGAATCAAGGCTCCGGCCCCGATCAGCGCGAGGCACGCAAGCGTGACCATCCCGCAGTGGAAGAAAAACACCGCGAACAGAAGGCATGAGATTATCCCGTACCCGGAGGAATAGCCGTTCACCCCGTCTATGAGGTTTATCGCGTTGATGATTCCCACTCCCGCTATGATTGATAACGGCCAGGAAATGAACCAAGGAATCCCGTGAATTCCCCAGAGCCCGTGGAAGTCGTCAATGGAGCTCCCGGCCGCAAGCATCATCAGAAAGACAACCAAGATTTCCACGATAAACCTGAATGTGGCGGAGATGTCCCTCCTGTCGTCCCACACTCCGATCGCCAGCATGATGGTGATGGAGCAGAGGTTCACAACGATCGCTTTAGGATCATTGAGGAATATGCCGGTGGCTACGACGGTCGGCAGCACCCCGGTGAACACAGCCACTCCGCCGAACACCGGCACCGGTGTCCTCTGAAGCTTCCGCGCGTTCGGGTTGTCAACAATGTTGTGCCTGATCGCATACCGCAGCACAAACGGGTAGATGGCGGCCACAATGCCGCAAGCCGCCGCTCCCAGGAGCGCGGCAAGAATGATCTGGTTCATGATTTCTAAATGAGTTGTTAAGGTTAGCTATGGATCAGCGAGAGCAGCGCTTGCTCCAGTACGCGTCCACTTTTCCGCAAGCTGACGCTTGCCGCTGATTTTCAGCGGTTCCATTAAACCTATTTTTTGGATTGTTTTGATTTTCTGCTATACTGGCAGATAACATGCTGGCAGCACGTCACGGATGCCGAGGGTTCCTTCCGGTACGCCATCCACGACCAGCGGGATGAATCCGCCCGACGACAGGCTCTCGTCGGCCTACTTGAGGACGCTGTATTCTTTCTGTCCCCTGCGTGAATACCGCATGAACTTCTCATAGTCATACTCCTCCTCCTCGCAGAATTTCTTCATCGAACGGCCCCGGCCGTTCTGGTTGTAGCGCTTCAGCGCGAACGCGTAGTTGATTGTTGGCCCTTCATCTTAGACTCGTGTTTTTATTCGAGACAAAGATGATCAGACTTGTTCAGAACTCAATGCGGAAAAGTGGACGCGTACATCACATCTTCGGGAAGGAAGACTCTTGCCTGGTCATAATGTTCAGGGAGGACTTTCGTGAACAGGAAGATGTGAACGGTCTGACTTTTCTTCACAAATGGAAGGTATGGCGTAATGCCCTGCAGCTTATGGCGCAATGAAACCGCATCTTCCGATTCAGTCCATTTGCACTCTCCGATCAAGATATGCTTCTTGTCCAGAGACTCGGCGACAACATCAAGCTCAACCATCTGCCCCTGAGTGTCATTGTCTCTGAAAATTTTTCCCCACCAGCGCGAAGCTCTATTATAAATGACTCCATCTATGTTTCGTCCGCTTACGAATCGCCGGCATAGCCGCTCCCAGCATTCTCCTGTAAAAGAGGAGAGCTGCCCCTTGATGATACCCATTACAGTATCTATTGAACCCAATTCAAGCAGCGAGACATACGGGGAAACAAACTTATAATGAAATCTGAACAGAGGATCGTCAATATGGTAAAGACCTTTCTTGCTGTTCTTTTCATTCTCTCCGAACGGAACCTCTCGACGGACGTAGCCCAGATCTCTCAATTTCTTGAGAGGCTCGGTAATCTCGCCTGCGGGCTTTCCTGCACGGGAGGCAATCTCAGAGATCTTATTTGTGCCTTCACCGATTATGGAGAGAAGAGTTGCGGATTGGACCACATCTCTCATGTCATCGCGAAGCAGTCTCTGGGGTTCTTCCATGAGGATTCCCTGAATATCCAGCAACAACTTTCTTATAGCCGTTTCGCTGTCCCGATAATCTTTTCTTAGCTCCCAGTATCGTGGGATTCCACCCCAGATGGAATATTCTGTGACAGCCTGAACCGCGTTACAGTCCAGCGCTTCAGATATGTACCTTGCCGGTATCGGCTGCAGCTTGATGATCTCATCAGCCAACCCGTACAACGGAGACTTCTTGTCAAGCACGCAACTGTACATCATCTGTTGAGAGGATCCGCAAAGAATAAGACTGAATTTCAAAATGCGCAGATTCAGTAATTTCTGAATGACGGATGGCAAAGCAGGACAGCTTTTGACCATGTACGGAAACTCGTCAAGACAAACGGTGATTCTTTCCTTCAGCTGATTATTCAAGGATCTGAACAAGGTTTCCCAATCCGGGTAAATCACTTTGTCAAATCCTTCAATGCGCTCAGATACCATTCTGGAGAATAGCACCCTCTGATTTTGTTCTGCGGTCTGATCACTCAAGAAATACAAGTCTTTCTTGATGTTTATTACTTCCTTGATCAGTGAAGACTTGCCGATACGTCTTCTTCCATAAATGACAATAAATTGCGCATCCTGTCTTCCCAAAGCCTCACGCAGCCTGGCAGCATCTGATTCTCTATCTAAAAATTGCTTTAAAATCATTGCGTTATAAATATCTTTCTCAAAGATAATCTTTCTCTAAGATATTCGCAACTTTTGTATGCGCATTCTTTTAAACTACAGAATCCTCTGCTTCTTCAGACGCCCGTTTACACTCATTTAATGTCTGGCCGTAAAATAAAAGTACTCAAACTGTACGCCAGCACGCTAATGTCCGTACTCATACTGAGCAGCTCGGTGATGTCGCCCTCGCCCTGCGACAGCTCCATCCCATTCGTGAAACGCACACGCACGTCACGGATGCCGAGGCCCCCTTCCATCGCCCCGTCCACGACCAGCGGGATGAACCCGCCCGACGACTGACGCTCATCGGCCTCCTTGAGGACGCTGTATTCTTTCTGCCCCCTGCGTGAATACCGCATTAACTTCTCATAGTCGTACCCCTCCTCCTCGCAGAATTTCTTCATCGAACGACCCCGGCCGTTCTGGTTGTAGTGCTTCAGCGCGAACGCGTAGTTGATTGCTGGTTCTTCCTTCATCTTTGACTCCGTTTTTTTGATTCGGGCCAAAGGTATTCAGACTTATTCAGAACTCAATGCGGAAAAGTGGACGTGTACGGTCATCGCGACCCTTGCGCAGGTATAGCTTCATTGTCTCAATCATCATTAGCAGGTGGTCAGGGCCGTCGGCCTATGGCTTGGGTACCTGGGTAGTTACAATTGCGGAAGAACCACAATTATTTACACAAATCGTGATAAACTTTAAGGTGAACTTTAATCACGTCCTCTATGTTGAACTTTTGTTCTGCAAACTCACGCGCATTCTGTCCCATTTTCCTTCGGAGATCCGAATCATCTATTAGTGTTTTTATAGCATCTGCTAGTTGTTTTGGATCCTTTGGCTTGACAATAAACCCATTATAGCCATCTATTACAGTGTCTTTGCATCCAACAGAATCGGTGGTCACGACTGGACGCCCAAGAGCCTCGGCTTCAATTACAGATTTAGGTAGTCCTTCGCGGTACCATGAAGGAAAGGCCATAATATGAGATCGTTCCAATAACTCTTTTACGTCTTTTCTATAGCCAAGCCACTGAATATATGAGCCGTCACATAGGTTTTCCAACTTTTCTTTAGTGATGCCGTGAGGGTTTGTGTCCAGCCCGCCGCATAGTAAAAACTGTGCTTTCTGTTTGTACTTATCTTCAAGCCGCTTGGCTGCATCAATCAAGACCAGTGTTCCTTTGTCTTCTACCATCCGCGCGGTAAATATGATCTTAATTGGTCCATCATCTGGTTCCGGGGAATAGGAATATTCGTTCAAGTTAATTCCTGAACCATTAGTAAATGAACATTTATCATTGGTGATTATATCATTATCAAGAAATAGCTTCTTGTCGTCATCATTCTGGAAAACCACACGAACATTCGCGCCCTTATGAGTAAACCTAAGAACCTTCAGAATCATACGAGACACCAATGAGTCACGATGTTCATCATCAAAGAGTACGCCGAGTCCACATACCGCGCTTACCATTGCTCTTACACCTGCAAACTTGCATGCCAGGCTTCCCCACAACATAGTTTTGAGTCCGACAAGATGTACGATGTCCGGCTTCTCTTTCTTGAACACCTTGTACAGAAACCTGAATGTTTTCAGCTCTTCTGAGATGTTCATACCTGCCTTATCAATCGGCAGATTTATTGTATTAAGGCCGGATTCTATAATTTTGTGTGACGAACCAGTATCCTCGCAGATGATAGTTACTTCAAAACCGGCATTCTTGGCTGCCATACCAATAGGAAGCCTGTGGCTCAAGAAGAATGAATCCTGATTTACAACTATAAACAGTTTCTTAGACATAAGTTGTTTATTTATCTCTGTTCTGATAATGCCGAACCCTAAGTCAACCTCATTTAAAGTATCTGATCACGGCAGCAGGATTCCCCGCAGCAACACAATTGTCCGGAAGATCTTTCACAACTACAGAACCTGCACCGATGGTCACATTGCCAATGATAGTCACATTCACTCCTAGCGTCACATTATCTCCAATCACAGGACGATTATCATTGTCCCCATCCCTTTTGTTTCCGATTGTTGTCAGATGGCGACACGAAAAGTTTTTTCCAATGCTTTTAGCGTTTATCTCTGTTGCAAACGGATGAGCGAAATATGCGCCTTCTCCGATTTTAGTAGTCTTTGAAATTACGAAATACCGATCTCCGGGACGCCACCATCCAATCAGCAATGTCATTACCGGACCAATACGATGATAGAACAGATTGCGGAAATATCGGTTATTATGCAGCCAATATAACAATTGTAGTGAAGTTGGTATATTTATATTCAGGTACCCTTTTATTGCTTTCAAATCTTTATTTATCAAATTTCTTTTACCCCCCCCCCTATTGCTGTAAGTGCCAAATAATGAGGAATATACAACATAAAGCAACATAATGCGCCTAACAATCGCAAACTGTCTCTATAATTCTGTCGGTTCATCACTTAAACAATTTTGCAAACTCTTCTTTATAACTACGATAGTCGAACCCAATAAAACTACGGCACGCCTCTTTCATTTTGATTTTTTCGCAAACAGGCATATTTACAACTTTATTTATCACGTCTTCAAGAGGATGTTCTTCTGTGACGAACAAACCATTTTCACCATCTATAATGTAATCACAAATATTACTAAAAACAGTTGCAATCACTGGAGTGCAACAACTAAATGACTCCACTATTTTTGTGGGAAACCCGGCTCTATTCTTTAGAGTATCTTGCCTTATCAACATCTGGAAATCAGCGTCACAAACAAATTGAACAGCCTCCTTGTGAGAAACCCGCCCATGAAAATTAATATTGTCATTAATCTCTATATTATTCCCAAAGGATTCTCGAAACTCCTCCTCTGTTAGTCCGACTATATCTAGTTGAACATTATGGACTTTATTAACTTCTTTAATGATGATATCCAACCTATCTTTTTCTGCCTTATGACCGGCACTACCCGCATACACTAGTTTAGTAAGATTTAACGAAGATATCAACCCTCTATCCCGCTTGAACTTTGTATCTCTTAAATCGACTGTCGGTGGTACTAATATAGCGTGAGTATCCTCTTTATAATAATCATATAAGTACCTACTAATAGCTATAACTCCATCCATCTTCTTCACACAATAGTGCATCCGAAGATTAATATCAATCTTACGTACAATATCTGCCGGAGACCAACCATTGTTACTCTCCCACTCTGTCAGATCATGAATTACCTTGATACCATGTTTATGACATGCTCTCAATATACGAAGGCTTGCTACTGCGGGGAAATTATATAGTACCACATAATCCGGGTGTTGTTCAAAAATCCTTTTTCTTTCTACAAAAGTAAAAATCTGATGCATCCATTCTCTTGTATTTGTAGGATATGGTACTGGGTTGCTTGCAAATCCGTTTACAACTCTGGGTGCATTTTTAATGTCTTTAGATATGCCTATAAATGAGATGTCAAATCCCATTTCTCGAAGCAACTTTGCATTCGCCATTACCCGTTGAGCAGCAGCATTCTTATCTGGTAATTCAAAACCACCTATATATAAGACTTTTTTCATTCAGTGATTTTTTCGATTAATTGCACTATTTTATGAACTTGTTCCTTTGAATTCTTATTATTTACAATAAACTCTCTTGCCATCCGTCCCTTTTGATTTAACTCTTGTTCTTTCAACGACAAAATATAATCCAACATCGCAGACATACCAGCAATTGTTTCATCTTCAAATAGAAACAAATATTCATTATACTCATTCGGCATGGATGGAAGTGGAGACATCAAAACCGGAGTACCTGAGGCCATATACTCAATAGTCTTAGATGGAAAGGAGTATTTTGTAAACTCTTCAGTGCTATGCCGTGGGTTAACCAATAAAGTAGATTGTCTTTGTAGTAAATGAACTTCTTCTGCTGGTAATATGCCACGATATTCTATTCGGCTATCAGATGTAAGACATTGGTTGAGTTTTTCCATTTCCAAACAAGGGCCACAAAGGATAAGTCTGAAATCCTTATTTTTACATAGGTGAAAAGCTTCAATCAAATCGAATACTCCATAACGAGTTTGAATACCACCTGCATATAATATAGTTCTATTCGGGAATTTCTCAACATTATCTAAATTCGTCTGCGAAACACTATATATGCCTTCAATTACAGTATACGGCTTTTCTGTTATCATCAATTGACTAACCATTGGTTCCGCCAGCAATACATAAGAATCGAAGAAGTGCAATAATGTATCTATGGCCTTCCTATCTCTCTTCTGTAATCCAAGCATCTTATAGTACTTATTACAGTTCATATATATTGGAAGATCCGGAATAACCAAACACAATTTAATTTCATGATGTCTTTTCTTAGCGGAAACGGCATATGTCATTTGTTGAGGTAACAGAGCATAAACAACTATACACTTTTCACCTTCAGTATCCTTATACCATTTATCTATATATTTATCTATACGAGATTGGTTTATATGATTAAGAATAGGGAAATTCAAATATCCAAATGATTGTCCTACCTTTTGGCCGTTAAATAGAAATGGACCATCTCTAACTATTTTTATTTTACAGCCTTTTGGATATGTGCTAAGGGATGGTATAGATGCTACTGTGAGTTTAATATTTTTATTTTGCATAAAACCATCAATCAAAGATGCTTGAAAATTTTGTGCGGCAAATTGGAATCCACGAATGCTACTATTCTGAAATAATTTCACCTGAGATTCAGAATAAGCACAACTTATAAATAACACATTCATATCTCATCTGCTATTCTATCTCTTTTGACAATTTGAATGCACAGCCCCAAATCATCATTAATAAAGAGAAAAATAATATAGAGGCATCAATCACCGGTTCCACCATGGCCGCTAAAAACATTGACAGATTCATTGACACAAATATTATTATGTATGCAGACCTACGTTTTCTCTTTATAAGCCTTATTATTCTATTAATATACAAAATGGTTAAACTCAGAAAAGGAATAAAAGCAAAGAGTCCTGAAACCCTTGCAATATCAAGCAGCATGTTGTGAGAATAGAAATCAGATTCCCATCCAAATGGCGATGTCAACAAATGAGACAACGAATAATACCACAATTCGGTTCGTCCACCTGCAGACTTACTGTCTGCGCTATTCTCTGCCCTATATTGATAAGCCGAAATTATATCATCACTTATTAAGCCACTATTTAAAGTTATAATTATCATGAACAATATAGCTGCCAACGCAATAGGTATTCTATGTAAATTTATTCTATTAACAGATAGCATATAAGCAACAATCATACAAACCAGCAAAATAACAAGTCCACTACGATTAACAAGATGCACAGCAATCAACACCGAAAGTAACGAAACGATAATATAACCAAGTTTAATAGTTATTTTTGAACATTTTACAAACAGTGCAGAGATTCCTCCAATCCCTACAGACGCCATCAATCCGTATAATGTTGCAGACATCATACCACTATCTGCTATTTCATTCAATAAGTGTCTCGTTGGGTTAACTATCCCAACAATTCTAATATCTTCAATCGTTTGATATATAATTGGAGATAAAAAAAAGACAATGATAAAAAGAAAGAACAGTTCTCTTGCCTTATCTGTCCAAAATAAGTTCATAAACATATATCCCAATCTGAAAAAAATTACTGGACTTATTATATATGCTATTAAATTGAACAAACTACCTACATCATTATTTAATATCTTGATTAGGCTATAAAATATTGAAAATAACAACAATAAGACAACATCTTTATTCCAATCTAACTGGAATGGAACGATTACATATGCCAATATAGAAAATGCAACCACGGCATATAGACTATTTCTTGTAAATGACGTTGTCAACATCAAGAAAAATGCGACTATCAAAAATAGGTATTTAAATCTAATTCTTGCCCTCATTAGTTGTATGTATAATTCTATAAGTATCAATCAGTTTTTTTGAATTAGCTATGGCATCATGCCTGCATTGAGCCAATTCATGCATATCAACCAAATAATCACCAGCAACAAAAACACGACAAATTTTCTCCGCAAGCATCTCAACTTCCTCAAACCGATACAGATTGTCTTCATTTCCTTTCATCATATCAGGAATCCCCCCAACATAACTTGCAACACACGGAACGCCAAGAATCTGCGCCTCTCCCAAGGAGTTCGGGCTGTTCTCGATTGTCGATGGGCAGACAAACACATTGGAGGACAGATATTCCTGCTTCATTTCTTCAGCGTTCTTATTCCCGATGAATTCCACCTTCCCCGCCAGATGAAGACGATGAATCAAGTTTTTAATATAGCGGCCATAGCCGGAGAAATGCAGCAAATCTTTGAATGAATCACATTTTGTAATGTCACCGCCAGCCACACGTATAGTCGTGTCCGGGTAATGAGACAGAATCAGAGGCATAGCCTTAAGAAGCTGATGCAAACCTTTTATGGGGTATCCGGCCTGGCTGAGGAATATACTATGCTTACGGCATTTCTCATACAACCACTTTGATCCATCATAAAACTCCGGGCGCAATGTCTCATTGCAGAAATGATATTCCGCCTCCGGATTTATCGCCCACACGTGCGCCCTGTCCCAAGAGGTCCTTCCAATGACATGATGGGCCATGCGGAGCATCTCAACCTCATATTCAGATCTTTTCTTGAACTGACGTTGTCCTGCGATAATTGAACCTCTCAGAATGTCCCTCAATGTCAGATTCTTGTAAACGTCGGATTTAGACATTCCATAGTAGTAGTAGTAGTAGGCAGACGTCATCCCTTGAATGGAAACAACGACATTGTCGCTGCCACAGGCGCGCATATAAGCGTGACCATGAGAAAACTCAGTCCCGTGAATATGGACGACATCCGGTCGCACCTCAGACTGTACTTGTTTCCACAACGGCTCATATTCGGGATTCTTCCGTTGGTTGCCACGCCCCATAGGAAGCACATAATACGTGATTCTGTTTCCTTCAAGCTTAGTCAACGACTTGACCTTTGTAGAGACCGTTGCGACCGTCAGATTAATGTCAGGCTGTAAGAGCAAGGCTTCAGCCGCACCTAACATCCAACCGCCTGACGCCTTGAATTCACCATTGCCTGTGAGCAACTTTTCCGCCTCAGGGAACAATATGTTTGTTATCCAAAGGATCTTCATCGCGTTTTCTGTGATGGAATACATAACAACAGTATATTTATGAAACTGAGAATGATAAACGATAGAACGTTCATGACAGCTCCCCCATTGTAAGACCATTTATCAACAAACAACGGCATACAATACATTATCGCCAAACTACCTAAAATAGTGGTAATCAGGTAGTACTGTGGTTTGCCTTTCGCGATTGAATAGTCATTAATGATGTAATAAATTGAATTAGTCAGACTTACCAGCGCAAAAATTCGTGCATACGGAACTGAAGCCATATATTTTCCCGCAGTAAGAACTTTTATAACCAATGGACAGAACAGGATGAAAGCCATGACGACTACTAATGTAAGTCCCCAACGAACACCCATAACCTTAATGAGTTTTCTCTTATTATCCTTGATAATCGCCTCATATGTGTCTGGTTGAAATGTGGCGCTGATTGATGTAGTGAACACACTCAAGTATGCGGCAATACTTGTCCCGACGCAATAATATCCAAACTCCGTCACGTTGCCTAATGATTCAAGTACAGTCTTGTCATAACCGTTTGAAAAATATCCCAATGCCGCGCCCAATGCCAATGGCCAACAGAATTTCAAAATCGGCAGAAGTTCCCTTGTCTCTGTTTTGATTTGCCAGACATCACGGTGCTTATATAAAAGGAATATAAAAACTGCAATCTCTATCAACATCGGCCCTAGCAACTTGCCGAAAGCCCCCCACTTGATTATAACGACAAATAATACCGTACAAGCCACACCGAGTACCCCACGTGCAAGAGATAGATTCATGTAAGCCTTACTCTCCCGTTTCATTTTATAATCAGCAAGTTCAAGATTATAAATACCCGTAAACGGGATTGTCATCACAGCCATATACAAGTACGGAAACGCGGGAAATGTAGTCACGGAGACAGACTTGACATAAAACAGCAATGCCAACAGACACAATACCGCTACGGCAAAGGAAAAGAATATCAGAGACTTGAACAAAACTGCACGAAGGTGTTCACGTCCTTTTTCATCAAGTTCAAAATAGCGCTTGTTATAATAATGAATCATATAAAACGCTATGATAGGAGAAATCAGCGTACCAAATGATGTGAAATAACCAGTAATGGCGAAATCCTCTGGACTCATATTCAGTGACACAAGAGGATTTATCGCCAGATTCAACAGCATCGGGATCAACGATGCGTTGAAATATCTCGACAACTGCTTAATATAAGAAAGGAAATAATTGCTCACGGAAAATGAATTTAAATCCTTGGAGCCAGACTGCATGGTCCATCGCTTGGAATAGAGTCTATATCATTGGCCTTCAGTGCGTCTATCAGTCGCAAGAACTGTTCGGCCGCATTTTTCGGTGACCACACCTCTCTCATCGTCTTAATCGCGTTCCTCGCGATCGTTCGGCGATAGTCATCACTGTCCAACAATGAAACGACTTTCGTTTCGAGGGAATCCAAATCCTCCGACTTGAAAATAAGCCCGTTGACACCATCCTCTATCAAAAAAGGAACGGAACCTATCATATTGCTTGCCACGACTGCGCATCCATTGGACATGGACTCATTCAACACCGCCCCCCAGCCTTCATTCCTGTCGCTTGTGAAAAGGAATATCTGATGGTGGCGCATCTGCTTCAATATTTCATCATTCGGCAGATTCCCTTGAAAACGGACAACGTCCATCACGTCAAGCTTTTCGGCTAAATCTTTTGTAGGTTCAAGTTCCTCTCCAGAGCCATACATATCAATAACGAACTTATATTTCCTATCTTTCAGCCTCTTGGCCAATTTCAACGGAAGCTCAGGATGCTTCCAGCGAAGGAACCTCGCGCACCACATGAGGTGCGCTTCGGTTCCTTCGCTGGAAGCGCCAAAATTCGCGGATGCTTCAAGAGGAAAGTCCTCGACCTTCGTGAAATAACCCCACTTGAAGACCTTATTCTTATAAGCACCTATGGTGTTTACATCCCGGCACGTATATGCGCTCGCAGCCAGCATGTACAAAGGTTTGTTTCTGTAGCGTATATGATCATGCCAGAAGTTGTACCACGCACGCGGACTTGACAGAAACCAAGGCCTGTTCTTGAACCAGCGCTCGCAATAGCGGAAAGTCACCTTCCCCGCCTTTATCCTTTCCCTGACATAATCCTCCGGAGCAGAGCCGATGATCACCACATCGGCATCGTTCGCCAAATGCATAGCCATTCGCTTTTCCGCTTCATTCTCATAGGCCCTCACTACATAAGGCCTATTGATGCTTGGATCATAGCCACCTTTAATCAGCCACCCTGGCAAGGCGTCCGTAGCGACATACTTGTACCCATCTCCAAGCATCCCATAAAATTCATCAGCCAATGGAATCTGATGATGATGGACGTAGTTTGTTATAAAGACTAGGTTCATTGATAAAAGATGAGCTAAACAATGCTTGTTTTATTTACACAACTTTGCGCCTCATATTGTTCAAACAAGATCTTTGCGTAATTCTGTCCATGAGTCTTAACCAATGTTTTTGATAACAGAATAGGAAGAAGATAAACACAAAACAAAATAACACTTGTAGCAATCATTGCATGATTTGAATTAATCTCCGCAAATACAAATAGGACAATTGATTCTATCGCAGCCAACACGCATCCTCCCAACAAGTTTCGCCAGAAACCATATTCTATGTTGTGTTGTAATAACATATGATTTCCTATCAGCATCTTCCTAATTAGTCGTCCCTACTTAAGTGAAAACAAATTGATATTCAGCGAAATAAGTTCGAAAATTGCTTGATTTATTTGCAGAAAATGCTTATCTTGTAGCCGTAAACCTGCAAAAAATTGAACGCATGATAGGCAAAACACCAACAGAGCATCAGATGTCCATCTTTGAGGTGGCGTTGGAAAGTTTCATCGACATGAACCACGAGCTGGTCCTTCTGTCCAGACAGATAGACTGGGCTGAGGTGGAGTCGGACTTCGCGGAGTACTACTGCGCCGACAACGGCCGTCCGAGCGTTCCCATCCGCACGATGGTCGGGATGATGCTGTTGAAGAACATCTACAACCTGAGCGATGAGGGAGTGGTCGCGCGTTGGGTGGAGAATCCGTACATGCAGTACTTCACCGGTTAGTGGTCAATTTTTGGACTCGGCTCAAAGTCAGAGACATAGCCTCCGCTCGACCAGTCGCCAGGCCAATTATTGTCCGTTTTTAGTATTTTTTGTTGATTATTTTTTTACTTTTCTACGCTGGTGACAGTCTTAGGTGCCCAAGATGTTTCCTGCCGCCTGCCACCACGTCCTCGAAGAAGTCTCCGAGGAAACGCCACACCGACACGCCCACAAGCTTCACCGTGCTCACCACGCTCAGATAGACCGCCGCCATCTCCGCACCCTCATCGCTCCCGTAGTGCTGGATCACTTTCCGCATCGCCGTGAACGGTCTCACCTGACGCTCCGCAAGGTTGTTGTCTATCGGGTATCGCCCGTCCTTGCGGTAAAGGAAAAGGCCGTCCTTGAAGTGGTCGAAGTAGCTCAGCGCCTGTTCCATGTAGTAGCTTCGTTTCGGGTTCTCCTTCTTTAGCTCCTCGGCCAGCAGGGCTCTCAATCGTCTTTCTATATCTGAGGTCTCCGCTGACTGGCGCGCCTTGTATATCTGCCGCTCGGTATAGCCTCTGGCCTTGTAGCTCCGCTCCAACTCGTACAGTCTCTCTATCAGTTCTATGAACCGGATGGAGGATGCGTCCTTGCCCAGATCGTGGGCCTTCTTGAACTTCACGTACGCGTGCGCCATGCAGATCAGGTGGTCGACACCAAGCTTGCCGTCGAGGAAGTTGTACGCCGTGTAGCCGTCGGTCATTATAGCCCTCACCTCCGCCTCGCCCATGAAGTCCGTGAGGACTTTCCGTCCCCTCGACCCCTCATCGTAGAAGAAGATCACTATCTTCTCTGACTTGTTCACCAGCACCCACATGTACTTCTTGAGGTATTTGTTGAACCGCCTCACCTTGCACCATGTCTCGTCGCAGTTCACGATGCTGTCCCTCTCCAGCGCCTTGTCCTTCAGCTCCTTTACCAGTCTGTCAAGGTGACGCTTCCCTTTCTTCAGCCAGTTGCGGAGCGTGTTCTTGGAGATGCGCATCCCGATGTCTTTCAGCTGTTGGAGAAGGTTTCCGAGCGAGACGCGTTTCACGTAGGTCTCGTAGGCCAGGGCTTGAAGAAGCTCAGGGGAGGCCTTCGTCCCTCCGACCAGACGCCTGGACTCCCCACCCGGCATCGGGATGTACATCCAGCGCGCGGACTTCTCACCCGGCAGTTTCACAC
>ERZ808252.77-NODE-77-length-107551-cov-12.985897_pt1 | contig 107551 bp, 105 predicted proteins | sample MGYA00521242_ERZ808252 | MGnify/ENA primary metagenome ERZ808252 (study PRJEB31516, sample SAMN03275581) | gut metagenome | biome: mammalia-associated habitat; material: feces | host: Papio cynocephalus | place: Kenya | collected 2012-08-07 ...
GTATATGTTTGTTTCTTCGCCGTTTTTACCATAAATATGATATGTAATTTCACCGTTTTCAATGAGTGCAACGCTTATTTTAGTGTTTTTATTTGAACAACAATATTCGATCATGTCCAACGACGACATATTTTTAAGTTTGCTGAAAATGATTTGTTGATAAACAAGCAGTCCGCCAAATGTGCCAACAAAAATCAAAGCCACACTCAATAATAACGCTATAACCGAAATAATCGTTTTCTTTTTTATATTCGGCTCGTCCGTATTTTCCGCCTTTGCGCTCTTTATAGAAATAAGAATATGCGTTACGGTAAAAATAACGGCAAACACAAATAAAGGAATACTTGCAATAAGTATGCTTGATACAATAAAAACTAATGACGGTATTATAGAAAGCAACAAAGCTTTTACGATACCGTTTTTATTCCACAGCACAATCCAAGATATACAATACCCCAAAAGTAAAACTGCATTGACGGTTATGTAAAATATTTCCCCGAAAGAAAACCAAAAGCCGATATATGTGTACGGAATATTGAATATCATAAAGACAAAACAGCCATATCTGCCGATTTGCTCAAAAACAATAGCCACCCTGTTATCGTAAACGGCCACTTGATTTTTATGCTTTACTGCATAAATTATATTAGGTATCATAATAACCGCCATTATGGCAAGTCCGTAGTAATTAAACCAATCCATATTGAAATTATATCAGAAACATCGATGAATTTCAAGCAAACAACATAGTCAAAAGTAAATTTGGCACTTTGGCGGGTGCTTGACATAATCTTGTTGTTTAGTTACAAAGCAGATGTCAATGAAAAGAAAAAATATTGTCTTTGAAATTTATGAACAATAAAAAAGACTGAGGTTTCTAAACCCAGTCTCGTGAGAAATATTATATTTATATTTAATTGTTTAAGCAATAATTTTTTCCATTTACATCTGCAATCTAATTCTGATACGATATGGCGGACGAACGGAAAAGATAAATAGGAGTTATACAATAAAAACACCTTGCTAGACGCAAAGTGTTTTGTTTTAGTCTATAAAAGATAATGGATAAATTACTGAAAAGAACTCTAAATGAAAAAATACGAACTCAAAGATATCCCTCTCGTTCGTATTATTCACTACTGGCGGAGCCAATGCTATCCAATTCTAACTTTAAAGTGTATGTTGGTGATAGGTGGATAAGGTTGTCGATAAATTATTGAATTATGAGATATAGTTTGGTATAATAACTTTAGGAGAAAGATATGGAAGCAAAAAACATAAAAAACGTTATTAATAGATTAATTACAAGCAATGAAACTGCAATCTTGATTAGTGGACCTTGGGGAATAGGAAAAACATACGAGATTAAGGAGTATATAAAATCAAAAGCTCAAGATGTTAAAGATAAAAAATTGAAGATTGCTTATTCTTCACTTTTCGGAAAAAATTCTATTGATGAAGTAAATACCGAGTTGTATCAGTTAATACACCCAGCAAAAAAAGTTTTGAATACTATTACTAATGTTGCTAAATTGATAAATATAGGTGTTGGATTCTCTTGCGGGATAAATTTAAACATTGATGATGAAAATTTAAAACTTTGTGAAAAATTAAAATCTAAAAAAAATATTCCCTACTTGATTATACTTGATGATTTTGAACGAAAAAGCGATAAAATTACTGCAGAAGAGTTACTGGGATTTATAAATAATTTAATTAATCAAGGATTTAAAGTTGTTGTTTTGGCTGATTTAGACACTAAATATGGGAAGAAAAATAAAAAATATGAAATAGAAAAACTCGAAAATGATAAAGTTACAACAGAAAAATTTATTTCTAAAATCAACTTAAGTGATGATATTTTAGGTTTCTACAAAGAAAAAATTTTTGATAGAATTTATAAAATAACGGAAACACCTGAAGACGTTATAAGAACTATTTTTGCTGAGAACATAAACCTTATTGTGGACAAATTAATGATAGAATTTAATAAAAATATAAGAATGGCAATAAAAGCCAATTCTTTATTCCTTCAAATCCAAGATTATATAAAATCTAATTCTTATAATTGTAATAAATTTGAACAAATTATGAAAATATGTATATACTGCGTTAATGAATTGATGACTAATAAGTATTCCATAATATATAGTGATAAATGCAAAGAAAGTGATTATTTAAAATACTGTGAAAAATCTTTTGGTAACATTATTACTTCTTATGACAAATCTTTAAGAGATGATTTTAATTTAGTTGAAGCAATTAATGATATATATTTAAATGAAGATTATTCTTTATTAGATGAAATATTTAATCCAAAAGATGAAAATATCTTAAAATCTTGTTTTTTTTGTTCGGATGAAAATAAGGTAAATATTATAAAAAAACAATACGAACTTATATTATCAATTCCAGATGATTTAAATTACAATCACTCGACAATAAATCAGCTCATTAGAGATTGGTATTGTTATGCGGATTATGTGGATTTATCTTTCATAGACAAAGAAGAATTATTTAAAAAATTAAACAAACTCAACTTTAGATTAGATAGCTTTGGTGAACAAAATGAAACTTTTATTAATATTATCAAAGAATATAAAGAGTTTTGCAATAATCAAATAAAATATAGCCTTACATCTAAATTGGTGTTAAATGATTTAAAAGAATTGAAATCAGGGTTGTATGAAATAACTAACAAATATAGTAATTTAGATGACGAGTCTAAAGAGTATATTAAATCTAATCTAAAAGAAAACAACTTCTTCTTACAAAAAATAGATGGTGATATTAATGACGAATTTTGGGGTATAAACCATTTGGTTTGTCAGATAATAAAGGAGTATATTCCAGATTTAAAAAATGATTTATTAAACCTTTTGAATGGAATAAAACGAAAATATCCAAATGATAAATCCAGTGAATATAGAGTTAACTCATTAATAAAGCAGTATGATTTAGACATGAAAAAGGAAGAAGTTTAAACTTCTTCCTTTTAGTTTTATTGATTGTTTTGCAAGTGAGAATAAACTTCTTTTGCAGTAAGATTTTGAGAGTTACCAAGGGTTTCGGCAAAGTTTTTTAAGTCAGTTGCAAACATTAAACTTATTCGTTTAAGTTGCTTATTTGACATACTTGCTCGTCCTAATTTTAAAGTATTATCTTCAAAATTAAATTTGGCTGTGTTCTCTTTGATATCTTCACAATCAACAAAACATTTTGTTTTGGTATCAGTCATAAGTTTTTATATTTTCATATAAAAACTTGTTAGCAGTGATACCAATTTCAATCCAGACTTCAATTTTGAAGTCTAAATTTATTATAGCATATACAAGCAAAAAATACTATATTTTTAATAAAAAACAAGTGGGTTTCACACTTGGTTTAAGCCTTGGGGAAATAGACTCAAAATCGAATCTTTTATATTTTGGGTGTGAGTCACCGGAAAGCCCGATAAAATGGGACTTTTTGGAGTCCCAAAATCAATTTTGAGCCAATTTCCTTATCCTGCTCGATATTTTTTTACACTATTTAAGTGCTTTCCAAACCAAATCAACTACTTTTTCATAGTCATTTTCATCAAAATATGATTTACAAAATTGAAGAATGTTTGGTTTATGTTTAAATATCTTTCTAATGCAATTTTTCTGTGTTTCTTCATCTGCACTGCCACGACCTAGCATTGCATGGCAAGCTGGACAAATTTTTGCAAGGTTATCAATATCATCTAACTCTTTGTTTTTACCAACAGAAATCATATGATGGATTTCAAAATGGTATCTGCCAGTATTTCTTTCAATATGACTTCTATTTTTTATATCATAATCATCACAACAACAAGCACAAATATCATCAGTTCCGTAACGGATAGCATTTACAATTGAAGCGTCTCGTCTAAATTCGGATTGCGTATCATTTGCACCTATCAATTCTTTAAATTTGCTCATGTCATTGCTTGTTAATTTTTTACCAAAAACATTATGAGAGTAATAAGCTATGCGGTTTTCAAAAGTAGTGTTGTCGCTTTTTAATGGTTGTGGACAATCAAAATATGTAACATCACCATCTCTTCTAATGTTTGTATAGTAAAAATTTTCTTTAAAGGCGACAATTCTATATTCATTTATAAACCCAATATTTTGTGCATACCAAAATACATTATATCTTAATTGAGTTTCTCTTTCTCTTCCTTTTTGAAAATCTGGTTGGAATTCTCTAAAATTATAATTTACAACATGGACTGGAACATTTAAGTTGTCGATAAGTAATCTAACTCTTTTTGTTTCCGCTTGGCTATTCTTAACATAATCCATAGAAAGTAAGTTTCTATTTCTATCCAAACTTCCACGAAGTTCTGAAAATCCACGAATAAACATTTTCTTTGTTTCTGTTAAACCTGTTTCATATATAAAATCAGCATTTACAATCTTTCTATTTAATCTGTTGAAAAAGTTGTCCTTGGTTAAATTTAAATCATTTTCTAAAGCAAAAACCATGTCTGTTTTAGGAAATTGTTTTGTTCCTTTTATCCAAAAAGAGAAAGGCTTACAAATATTATTTAATTGGCTTAAGAAACTTATTTTTGATTTATCGCATAATTCTTGATTATCATAAACCTTTGTCCAATTTCTATAAGCAGAATATGTGTAAATATAACCATTATCTTTTGTAAATTCATATCTGCCATAAAATGCACCTAATAAAAAAGAAGGAATATCATCATTATTTAAAAATTCACTAACTTTCATAAAACCCCCATATTTTCCAATTTTCACTCACATTATATCAAATTTAGTTGTATTTTCCAATTTAATGTGATAATATATTTTGCGAGGTAAAAATATTTAGTCCCTCACAAAGGAGAAATGTATGGAATTTAGAGTTTTGGACTTATTTTGTGGTGCTGGTGGCTTTTCTGCCGGTCTTGACCAAGTGAAAAATTTTAGCACACAAGTAGGTTTGGATTTTGATAAATATGCAATAGAAACTTTTTCAAAAAATTTTCCAAATGCAATTTCTATCTGTGGGGATATTTTAGATGCGAATGTAAAAAAGAATGTTATTGAAAGTTCAAAAGCAAGAAAAGTAAATATGATTGTTGGTGGACCACCATGTCAAGGTTTTAGTTTAAAAGGGAAGAATTTGGGACTTGATGATAGCAGAAACTTTTTATTTAAAGAATATTTAAATATCGTCCAAGAATTACAACCAGATGTGTTCATTATTGAAAATGTTAAAAATATATTAAATTCATCAAGTCATTATTTTAGAGATGAAATTTTAAAAGAAATTAAAGCACTTGGATATATTGTAAATTTTGGTGTGGTTAATGCTAAAAATTATGGAGTGCCACAAAGCCGAGAAAGAGCATTGTTTATTGCTTCTAAAACAAAGTTTATAAACTTCCCAAATCCTATTGAAAAAGGAACAACTGTTAGAGATGCGATTTCAGACTTGGCTTATCTTGAAAGCGGTGAAGGTCAAGTTATTTCTGATTACATTAACAAACCACAAAGCGAATATCAAAAGCGACTTCGAGGAAAATGTTTGCAATATCACAAAGCAAGTGAACATTCAAAGGTTGCTATTGAAAAATTAAAAATGATACCAGCGGAATGTGGAAAAGAGTATTTGCCAAAAGAATTGTTGGGAAAGCAAAAGTTTTCTACAACATGGTCAAGACTTGAATGGGATAATATTAGCCCAACAATAGATACTCGTTTTGACACACCATCAAATGGTAAAAACTCCCATCCATTTTTAAATAGAGCGATTACACCAAGAGAAGCAGCAAGAATACAAAGTTTTAATGACGATTTCTATTTCTATGGACCAAAGGTGGCTGTTTGCAAGCAAATTGGGAATGCTGTTCCACCACTCCTTGCAAAAGCTATTGGGGAACAAATAGCAAACGAATTACAAAATGATATTATTGAAGAAAAAAACTACAAATTGTATTTAGGCAATGCTTATACAATTATTGATGAACTTATAAAAAATAATGTGAAAGTTAATCACATAATTACTGACCCCCCTTATAATATTTCACATGAAAACAATTTCAATACCTTAAAATGCCCTAGACAAGGTGTTGATTTTGGAGAATGGGACAAAAATTTTGATTTGTTTTCATGGATACCAAAATATGAGAAAATATTGGACAAAAATGGCTCAATGATAATCTTCTGTTCTTATAGATATATAAGTTTTATTATCAAAACAATGGAAGAAAGCAATCTTGAAGTAAAAGATATATTAGTTTGGAAAAAATCAAATCCAATGCCAAGGAACATTGAAAGAAGATATGTCCAAGATATGGAATTTGCTATTTGGGGTGTAAAAAAAGGTGCAAAATGGGTTTTTAACAAAGATAAGAAAAAACCATACATGCGTAGCATGTTTGAAACTAGCACAGTGTCTGGAAATGAGAGAACAAGTCACCCAACACAAAAGAGTTTACAACTTATGCAAGACATAATCAAAATACATACAAATGAAAATGATATTGTTATTGACCCATTTATGGGAAGCGGAACTACTGGGCTTGCTTGTCTAAACTTAAATAGAAAATTCATTGGAATTGAGTTAGATAAAAATTATTTCAATTTGTCAGTTGAAAGATTAAATAAAATATTTTAAAGGAGTAAACAATGAAAAAAGCTGTTATATATGCAAGATATTCTAGTGATAGTCAGACCGAGCAAAGTATTGATGGGCAATTAAGAGTTTGCAAGGAATATGCTGAAAAGAATGGATATGAAATTGTTGCTGAATATATTGACAGGGCTATGACTGGAACAAATGATAATCGTCCAGACTTCCAACGAATGATTAAAGACAGTTTCAACAAAAAGTGGGAGTATGTTCTTGTATATAAATTTGACAGGTTTTCAAGAGATAAATATCAATCAACATTGCACAAACACACATTAAAACAAAATGGTGTTAAGGTTATTTCTGCAATGGAAAATATCCCTGATACACCAGAAGGCATAATACTTGAGAGTTTGCTTGAAGGTATGAACCAATATTATTCTGCTGAACTTTCTCAAAAGGTTAAGCGTGGTTTAAAAGAAAGCAGAATTAAAGGATTGTTTACTGGTGGTCCAACTCCTTATGGATATAATGTAAAAGACAAAAAAGTTAGCATAAATGAAGAACAAGCAAACATTGTTCGTGAGTATATGTTTAATCAATATTACAGTGGTAAGCGAATTAAAGATATTGTTGCTTTACTTGCTGAAAAAGGAATTAAAAACTCGTATGGTAAGCCTTGGACAATAAATATGGTTTCAAGAGTTTTGAGAAATCCAAATTACAAGGGTTGTGTTTATGCTGATGACACTTGCTATACAAATATTTTTCCCGCAATAGTTAGTGAAGAAGTGTTTGATGAAGTTAATGCTCGTTTAAAAGTCGCAAAACGCACTTCTGCACACTTTAAGACTGATGTTAATTATCTTTTAAGTGGTAAACTCATTTGTGGCAAATGCGGTGGCTTAATGACTGGAGATAGTGGCAAAGGTAAAATGGGCAAGATTTACAATTACTATAAATGCTTTACAAAGAAAAAGAATAAAGACCTTTGCGATAAAAAATCTATCTCGCAAGAATATATTGAAGATATAGTTTTGCTCGCCACAAAAGAATTTTTAAATCAAACAAATTTAAACGAACTTTCAATTTGTCTTGCAGATACATACAACAAAAGCATTGAAAAAGATAAAGTTTTGGAAAGTTTGAATAAACAACTGCAAGAAAACAACAAAAAACTTGCAAACTTTGTTCGTGCAATAGAAAACGGAATTTTTAACGACACAACAAACGAAAGAATGAAAGAACTTGAAATAGCAAATAAAGATTTACAAGAAAAAATAACAAGCCGTGAAATGCTTGTTATTAAACCACTTGATAAAAATGTTATTTATTCGTTCTTATGCTCTTTTAAAGATATTGACCTAACTGACAAACTTGCTTGCCAGCGACTTGTTGATATGTTTATAAATAAAGTTATTCTTTTCGATAAATATTGCGAGATTTATTTCAACACAAATGGCGATAAGTCTAAACAACTTAAACTAAAAGAGCAACCTGATATTGATAGTGAAATTTTGTTTGAAAGCAATAAAAAAGAGCAATCCCACTCAAAAAGTTCGGATTACTCCCTAATGGCGGAGTAGGCGAGGATAAATTTGAACCGCCAGCTCCGCTTTTATATTCTTCTTGAGCCTCTTTAACTTCCGCTAAATCGGCGTCAACGTCAATATTTTTGTCGTGTTTGCCTTTGTCGGGCGAAAAGTTGAATGTTATCCGCAGCTTATCTCGGAATAACACAACCTTTCGTATCAAGAGCTGGAATATCGACTCTTTGAAATCGTCGTTGGAAATTTGTTTGCCGATAAACTGCTTTAAGAACTTTGCATAGTCTTCTTTGCTTGCAATGTTCTGTTGTTTTACTTTTTCAGTTTCAATTTTACTCTTAATAACCTCAACGTCTTTTTCAAGCTCTTCAAGGCGTTGCTTTGTAGTCTGAGTGAAGATTCCCTCTTCGATAGCCCTCATAATGTTTTTGAGGGCTTTTTCTTTTTCCTTGAGTTGACCTTGTAGGTTTATTACGGTAATGTTTGAGGCAAGTTCTTCCATTTGAATGGCGTATGCCGTGTCTACGATTGCAGGAATAAAGTCGCTTTCAAGAACGTCGCAGCAAACCTTAAATACGGTGTTTTCTATATCGTCTTTTTGAACGCTCGGCATAGTGCAGCCTTTACGTCTCTTTTTATCGAAACACGTGTAATAGAAGTAAACCACGCCTCTATGGCTTGTGCCAGAATCGCCAGTCATAAGTGAACCGCACTCTCCGCAATAGAGTTTACCAGATAAAAAGAATTTACCGTAGCTTTTGCGTCTGGACGGAGCCCGTTTGTTTGCGGCGATAATTGACTGAACTTTCGTATAGGTTTCCATATCGACAATAGGAGGGAGGGTGTTTTCAAACACTTCGTCGCCGTATCGAACAATGCCGATATACTTCTCCAGCCTTAGCATACGATAAATCGTATTCGGGACGAAAGGGCGACCGAATTTGTTTTTTATTCCCCGTTCAGCAAGCTCCTTGCATATATCCTTAACGATTCTTCCGTTTGCGTAATCTGCATAGACCTGTCGGACTATTTCCGCCTCTGTTTCGTTTATCACATATTTTTTGTCTTTAATATCGTAACCAAAGAGAACAAAGCCTCCCGTGTATTGACGTTTTTGTCTGGACTCGTTCATTCCTCTGCGTATTTTCTGGGAAAGTTCTGCCGAATAATACTCTGCAAGTCCGATATAGACATTTTCAAGCAATATACCGTCGAGGTTCTTGCTGCCGTCAATGTTTTCGGAGGTTCTTTGTGTCGCAGAGATAAGAAGTTTGTTGTTCTTTCTAAGTCTTTGCTTATTTACGGCGACCTCGATAGAGTTTCTCCCGAATCTGTCAAGAGCATAAACGAGAACTATGTCCCACGGAACTGGTTTCTCGGCGTCTTTCAGCATTGTTTGAAATGCGGCACGATTATCATTGGTTCCAGTGGTGGCTCTGTCTATATATGTATCAATAATTAAAATATCGTTTTTTTCGGCAAATTCTTGGCAGACTCTGAGTTGTCCCTCAATGGACTGTTCGGTCTGTCTTTCGCAAGAATAACGTGCGTAAATCACGGCTTTTTTCACTATGCAAACCTCCTGCAAAGTATTCTCAAAAAAATTTTAGTTTTTTTAAGTTGCTTTGAGTTGTAATTTTTTTTCGGCAAGTTGCATTATGCAAAATTTTTTAATTTATCGACTTGCCTTTATTTGATAGCCAAAAGCCATTGTAAACAGGCGTTTTTCGGCTATGCATTTGCATTACATTTGCATTGCTCGTGCATAGGGTTTGCTTTCCATTTGTAATGCATTTCCTATGCAAAATTATGCAAATAAAATCAAATCAAATAAAAAGAAATTAAAAGAAATAAAATAGACTTCGTCTATGTCAGATAGACAGAATACGTGCGTGCGTGATACGTGCGTGCGTGAGCGGACGTGTAAACGATTATTTTATATCTATATTTTTTTGATAATTATATTTGTTTATCTCAAAATATTCCCAAAAGGGCTCGGGGACATCTTCAACTCTATTACTTATTTTTTTGTCACAGAATTGCTCAAGAGCTCTTATTGCCGTTCTTTCCTCTTCAGTGGGCGAAATATTTATGTGACCACGAGTAACTGTTCTAATATAATACACAATAAACAAGTATCCAAAAATATCCCTAACTTCACTATTCCTCGTTTCCATTATTATTTTACTTACGTCGTTGTCCTTAAGCGTTCCCTGTCTACCAAAATCAATGTATTCTTTACTAAGGCTTTGCAGCAATGCTTTAGCTGAACTTTCTGCTCGTTTTATATTTTCGATATTTTTATAAGGAGCAAGCGTGCTCACTATTCTGTTGTAGACTGTCTGCAGCTCTGGACGTAAAGAGCATTTGTTTTTATATAAATACCAAAATAGCGACAATAAAAAAATGCCAACACTTATAGAGATAAGAGCGATTCCTATTTCTACGCCACCGTCAGAGCAACAAAAAATTATACCGAGACCAGTACCACAAATAAGAACAACAATACTTAGTGGAACGTCTTTCCATTTTCTCATTTATCCTCTCCTTGACTTTCAAAAATTTCGTAAGCCTTTGCAAGCAGCAAGGCTTTTTTTCTTGTGTCGAGTTTTTCGCAAACCTTTAAGAGTTCGGTTTCTATCTCAGAAAGCTCACGAGTATGCGTTTCGCCGTTGGAGAGGGTTACTGTATTGTGGTGTCCGCTTGTAATGGCAACTGGAGCAGAGGCTCCATTTACCACGTTTACCGAGTTGTCGTCTGAAAAGTAATCGACATCAACACCAAAATAATCTGCAATTTTCTTTACATTTGCTGCACGAGGCGGCTTTGAAAGTGTTTTCCAACCAGTAGGGGCTCCTTTGGAGAACCCAAGTTCGACAGCAAGAGCCGTGATAGATATTCCTCTTTGCCTGCATAGACCATTTACCTTGTCGTAGAAATTCATAACTAAACCTCACTAAACTTTTTTTGAAAAAACTAAGCAAAACCCTTGACAAAGCCATTTTACGGTGCTATACTAAACACAAGTAAACCAAACAAGGGCAAAAGTAAGCAAATTAAAGCCCTGAGGTTTGCAGCGACAATGGCTTAGTTTGGTCGTATAAAGTTTATTCGCAACAAACACTATAGCACCAAACTAAACCAAAGTCAAGCAAATTAAACCAAATCTTAAAAGGAGGTGCCTATGGATAAGAAATACTACACCTGTGCAGAGGTAGCACAAATCTACGGCGTAAAGGTCGCCACTGTATGGTCTTGGGTGAGGGACGGAAAGCTCGGAAGTGTAAAAATAGGTCAACGCTACAGAATCAGGCAGCAAGACCTTGACTCTTTTGAGGTGGCAGAAAACAAAGATTAACAAGGTTTAGGAGGTATCTATGCAGCAACTAAAACAACTCAACAAGGTAGTGAAAGAGGTTCTGGAAGAGAACCCCGAAACACGCAGGAGCGACATTAAGCTTATTATGGAGGTTTTCAAACGCAGAGGCGTTAATACCTCCGAATCGTTTGCAACTCTGGCTGTAAACGGTCAGCTCGCTCAAATGGAATCTATCACAAGGGCACGCAGAAAAGTGCAGTCCGATTACCCAGAACTCAAAGACGACCACGCCGCAGAGCTTAGAGCGGAACGGGAGGAAGTCTTCAGAGAATATGCAAAAACACCAGTATAAAACAAAAGGAGAAAAGTATGAACAAACAACGTAGAAAAGAAGTTGAAGAAATTACCACTCAAATGCAAGACCTGAGAGACCGTCTCGAGGCTGTAATGGACGAGGAACAAGATTCCTATGACAATCTGCCAGAGAGCTTTCAGAGCGGCGAGCGTGGCGAAACTATGCAGGAGGCGATAGATAACCTCGGCTCGGCTCTTGATAGTATCCACGAGGCTTTAGACTACGCACAAAGTGCTATCGAATAAAGGAGATATTGCAAATGATTAAATTTACCACAATGAGAGACTTTGAGTCGTTTTCTCAAGGGAAAGTCATTATCGACGAGGATAAAGCAATCAAAGAGCTTTACGGGAACAAATATAAAACCTATAAGGACAGCGTGACGGAGATTTTTTACTATCAGGCTCCTTACTACGATTACACCTACTATTACGACGAAAGCAAAAACATTATAATCGAACACTCTTACTGCGTGGGAGACTAACCGACCGTCAGCGGATACAGACGGAAAGGAGATTACTTATGAATTACAACGTTTACAGGGTTGAAAAAGTCAACGATTACCAAAACAAAGGCGATTCGCCCGATTACAACTACTCTAAAGACTTTGAGGAGCTCAGAAAACTCAGGGGATACGTAATGCAGGACTACGTTATCTCAGACTCCGAGTTCGAACTTGGACACGTTTATTTTAACGGAGACCTTATTAAGCCTCTTGAAAAGGTTTCGTCGTTCGAGGGAGAACCCGTTAAGGTAATTCCCATAAAAACAAGTGTCGAAGTGAAAGACCTTAAGCTGGGCGACCGATTCAAATTCGGAAAGACAGAATTTGTAAAACTCGATAACTCCCACGGCGGCTGTTTGTGCCTTGCGGCGGACGTGCTGTTCAAAGACTGCTTTGACGAGAACAACCAAAACAACTGGATAACTTCCTCGTTACGAAAAAAGCTTGCAAGAGTTATCGGAGATTATATCGAAAACAAAGACGCATTGGTTCCGTTCGTCAGAGACCTGACAACCGACGACGGTATGACCGAATACGGCAGCTGCACAGACGTCGTTTCGCTGCTCACTTGCGACGAATGCCGCAAATACAGAAAACTCATTCCAAACTGCGGAAAGTGGCACTGGACGATTACGGCGGACAGTCTGGAATACTCGTGCTATGTTCGCTTTGTCTCTTCGGCCGGTGGTTTGAACAGCAACTATGCGTGTAGCGGTAACAACGGCGTGCGTCCGCTTTGTGTTCTGAAATCTGACACTCCCGTCGAGACGATATGACTGTAGAGTTTGAAAACTCTCCACCAATGATAAAAGACGTGCCGCAGCTTGAGCTTAAGCTCTTTGCTAAAAGCCTTGTTGCGGCGGTCAAACAATACAAAATACAACAGGAGGTAACGCAATGTCAGGAGCAACCAAAATAGAAACGAAAGAAAAGAATTTGCTCGACTGCACGCTGCAAGAGGTTGAGAAAATGCTCGAGCCCTTGTCAGACGACGACAGAGAGCGTGTCGTTTCTAAAATGTGGAACGACTATCGCAAAAGATTAGCGGAGGCGTAAAAATGAGCCTTGAAAAAGTAAAACTCAAGCACAATTCTCCAGAGTGGCTGCAATTCCGAAAAAGCGGAATCGGTGGCTCTGAGGCAGCAGCAATACTCGGGCTTTCTCCGTTCAAAACAAACGTTGAAGTCTGGGAAGAAAAAGTCGGGCTGAGAGAGCCAAAAGATATATCGGATAACCCAGCCGTCAAATACGGCAAACAGGCGGAAGATATGCTCGTAAAACTCTTTGCCTTAGACTTTCCCGAGTATAAAGTCAGAACTAACAAAAATGTGGTTTACAGACGAGGTTTTATGTTCGCCTCGCTCGACGCCGAACTAACAGACGGGCAAGGACTAAAAGGGTTCCTCGAGTGCAAAACGACAGAAATACACTCTAAGACGACGCTCGAAAAATGGAATCGGCACATACCAGATTACTACTACACTCAATTACTTCATTACTTCGTAGTAACTGGCTGGGACTTTGCTTTTTGTAAGGCTCAGCTGAAACAAACAGGGCTAAACGAAATGCCCGAAACAGTATCAAGACACTATCCGTTTTTTAGGGGAGACCTGAAAGAGGATATGAGGTATCTCTACCTCAAAGAAAAAGAGTTTTGGGGCTACGTCGAACGGAAAGAACGTCCGCCGCTGCTCCTGCCAAACTTCAGCAAAGACTAAATTATTTTGGAGGACAAACAAATGTCAAATGAATTAACCCTTGTAATGCAAACCCCCGTTGAGGAACTCGTACCTAAGCTCCTTGCGTGGAACAACCAAGAACTGCTCGCCGCCGTTCGTCAACGCCTGACGATGTATCAGGGTATCACTTATTCGGAAAACGAAATAGCAACAGCTAAGGCGGATAAAGCACAGCTAAACGCTTTCTGTAAGTCTCTTAACGACGAACGTATCCGTATCGGCAAAGTCTACTCGTCGCCTTATGATAAATTCAAGGCAGAGGTTGACGAGGTTATCGGGGAGGTAAAAACCGTCGTCGGAGAGATTGACACACAGGTAAAAGCCTATGAGCAGCAAAAACAAGCCGAGAAACAGAACTCTATTATCGAATACTACAAGACTGTTGTCGGAGAGTTTGACGGGCTTATTCCGTACGAAAGGATACATAGCCCGAAATGGCTCAACGCAACAACTTCCTTAAAGTCCATTAAAGCGGACATAGACTCGATTCTCACGAACGCCAGAAATGCGATAGTGGCAATCGAGGCTCTCAAAAGCGAAAACGAATCGCAAATTAAAGCGTTCTTTTTCAGAACATTGAGTTTGAGCGACGCTCTTACGGAGAACGAGAGACTCAAAGCCGAGAGCCAAAGAATTGCAGAGCTTGCCGCAAAAAAAGAGGCGGAACAGGCTGCCGCAGCGGTTCAAACACAACAGGTAACCGTAGAGCCTGCAGCTGTAACGCCGAAACACCAGACCGTCAGGTTTCAGGTTGAGGGAACTATTGAACAGCTCAAAGCTCTCCAGAAATTCTTGAGAGAAAACAACATCAAATATTCAGCCATAAAGGAGGGCTAATAATATGGCAAACGTAGTCGCAACAACTCAAAAAAGTATCGCAAAAAAACAACCGAAATTCTCGGTATTTATGTCTCAGGATAACATCAAAGCACTTGTGCAGCAGTCGGTTGGTAAAAACGCACAGAGCTTTACCACGGCGATTATATCTGCTGTCAGCAATAACCCTGCACTTGAAGAGTGCACTCAGAAAACAATTTTGTCGGCGTGCTTGCTTGGCGAGAGCCTTAAGCTCTCCCCGTCGCCGCAGCTCGGGCAATACTATCTTGTTCCGTTCAACAAAAAGGACAGATACGGAAATATTCTGGAAACCAACGCTCAGTTTGTTCTCGGCGTAAAAGGTTATAAACAACTCGCTATGAGGTCGGGGCAGTATCTTGACATCGACGTCCTTGAAATAAAAGAGGGCGAATACAAAGGGCGTGATAAGCTCACGGGCAAACAACGCTTTGAGTTTATTGAAGACGACGACGAAAGAGAGTCTCTCCCGACGGTCGGATATATGGCTTATTTTGAATTGCTCAACGGGTTCAAAAAGGTTATTTACTGGACAAAAAAGAAAATGCTCCACCACGCAGACACTTATAGTCCTGCGTTCAGAGCGGATAAATATGAAGATTACATCAACGGAAAGATTCCGAAAGAGGAACTCTACAAATACAGTTCGTTCTGGTATAAGAACTTTACGGAAATGGCTTTCAAAACATTGCTCCGCCACCTTATAAGTCAGTGGGGCATTATGAGTATCGAAATGCAAACGGCTATTGTTTCCGACGACGCTGTAATCGGAGAAAACGGCGACCCTGAATACGTCGAGTATAATGACGATTCCGCAGCCGTAGAGGCGACAGGGACTTCGGGACAGTCCGAAACTGTCTCAGCTGAAGAGCAAGGCGAATTTGACTTTTTCGGCGATAATGCTCAATAGGAGGCGTTTATGGAGTTTCAAGTCTTAGGAACGCCCGTCGGGAAACATCGTCCGAGATTTTCTACGGTGCACGGCTACGCTCAGGCAATAAAGCAAAAAGAGGACGTCTATTACGAAAACCTCGTCAAGCTATGTTTTTCGCAGGCAAAGCCCGAGAGTTATGACCTGTATGAAAAACCGTTAAGGGTTGAAATTCGAGCGTTTTTCGATGTTCCTAAGACGTTCTCCAAAAAACGAACAAATGAGGCTCTGGAGGGCTGTATAAGCCCTCTGAAAAAGCCTGACGCAGACAACATCGCAAAAATAATCTGTGACGCTCTGAATGGTTTGGCATACAAAGACGACGCACAGATTGTGGAGCTCATAGTCCGCAAGTGCTATGCAGAAATGCCGAGCGTAAGCGTGATTGTCGAAGAATTCAGGACTTAAGCAGGAGGCAAACAATGGCAAAAGAATATTTCCCTCACGATTACTGTGCAAGGTTGACATTAAGAGAGATTCGCAAGGACTACGGTCTCGAGGGGCTCGGCTTTTACTGGTGTTTCGTTGAAATGCTGCACGAAGAGGGCGGCTACATTAAAGAAACGGAGCTTGAAAGCATTGCATACGACCTAAGAGTTAGTATAGACCTTGTGCAAGCTGTAATCAGAAACTACGACCTGTTTGTTATAAAAAAAGGAAAAATCAGCTCGGAAAGAGTGTTTAGAAATATCAAAAAGAGAGCCGAAATATCCGAGGCGAGAAAATCTGCGGCTGAGAGCCGCTGGAACAGGCAGGACGAACAGCTGCCGCTGGCGGATATACCTGCAGATGAACAGACGGCAGATATGCAAACAGCAAAGCAATTCTACATTGCAAGCATTGAACGTTGCTTTGATAGGTTTTTGGAAAATGCAAGCGGAGACACGCTCTTGTTTTCAAAAAACATTTACGACTATAAGGGCTTATTTGACACCGTTATAGCAGAAGTAAAAAGCAAGGACTACGTAATAATCGACCGTAAAAATGTGCCAGTGTATAGATTTTTGCAAGTAATACAAAGACACATCAAGCAAAACGGAGACATTAAAAATCTCGCTCAGGCGTTGAACGACGTGCAGGATAGATACGTCAAAGGCAAGATTAAAAACAGGGCAAATTACCTTATCTCTACCCTGTATAACGCCGCTCTCTTTGATTGCGGCGACGAATAATAACTCAGGAGGAATAACCGTGAGAACCGAACAAACAAATGCAGCAAGAGTAGCAGGAACTATTGCTACCAAACCTACCACTTTCGATTGTTGCGGAGAGACGTTTTACTCTTTTACTCTGAACGTCAAACGCTCAAGCGGAAATATCGACGCCGTCCCAGTAAATATTTCAAAATATTTGCTCGGAGACGCAAAAGTAGGCGACAATGTCGCTTTCACTGGGCAAATAAGAACATATCAAAAGTTTATCGACGGCAAAAATCGTCTCATTATTACGTTTTTTGCTCTAAGTGTAGACGAATACACGGAAGACATTAACGATGTTGAACTTATAGGCTTTTTCTGTAAAGAGCCGCAACACCGAATTACTCCGCTCGGACGAGATATATGCGATGTAATGCTCGCTGTAAATCGTTCACGAGGGAAGTCCGACTATATCCCGTGTATCGTGTGGGGCAGAACAAGCAGGCATATTGCAACACTTGAAATCGGCTCAGAAGTCAGAGCTATAGGCAGGCTACAAAGCCGTCAATACATCAAAACCGACGCAGACGGCAAGCAAACCGAGAGAACGGCTTATGAGGTCTCTATCAACAGAATAAACGCCGTAGGCGAGGAGATTTGCAAATGAAAACAATTTTAATGTCAATTAAAGCGAGGCACAATCGCAATATTGAAAGCGGTTTGAAAAAATCCGAATTAAGGCTGAAACCGCCGACGTGCGAATTACCGTTTAAGGTTCTGACTTATGAAAGCGGTTTTGATGGTCGGCACAAGGTGGTAAACGAGTGGATATGCGACGATATAACACAGTGGCGTATTTGTGTAGGAATACCTGCTCATTTACCGAAAGCAGCTTGCGTTTCCGTAGAGGAAATACAGGAATATAGCGGTAAAAACTATAAAGACGTTTCTGAAATGCGAATAACGAGTCTTAAAATCTACGACACACCGAAAGAGTTGAGCGAGTTTTACACCCGATGTCGTCTTTCTGATAAAAAATGCAGGCTTTGCGATAACTGTTTTGAAAGGGAAGATAGTTACGGCAGGTATTATGCGGTCAAAAAATTAACCCGTCCGCCGCAAAGTTGGTGCTACGTGGAGGGAGTATAAACAACTCTTAAAATGAAAGAAAGATTAAAAAAACTATGGCAATGGCTCAGAAAGAACGTTCTCAATCGAGAAATGCTCGTCTGGGTGTTGATAGCGGAAGTGATTTTCTGGTCTCCGTGCATTGTCACAGGCTTGCTTGCGGTATTTGTAAATAGTTGGTGGTGGACGGCGTTCGGAGCGGTTATTGCGTTCTGGTCGGCACCGTTCACACCTGCTATGCCGCTGCAGCTGGCTTTAGCCGTCGGACTTAAGAAACTTTATCACGCTATCAAAAAACGAAAATCAAAAAAGAAAGAGGAGGCAAAAAATGCTGAAAATCAGGAAAGACGTTGACATTAACAAGCTTACCGAGTGTAGCTTTGTGAGTTTCAGAGTGTCGAGGTCGCACACGAATTATTACTTTGCGAGCAGACAGGGCGTTATGTTGCTCTGCAACAACGTTGTAAGGGAAATTTGGCGAGACAAGATATACGAAGACGACACTCGCATACATAGCGTGCCGAAATATCAAAAACGTGGTGTTGAACCCGAAGACGGTCTCTATGCCGCCATTAAGGCAGGGCTCGTAATAAGCAAGGAGGAAGAGGACGCAAATGAAAGTAAAGAACTGTAAAGGCTGCGAACACTGCAAACGTCGTGTTTGGAGTTCCTACGTTCAGCCGAATAGCTATCACGCTATCGGAGTGAGTCACGCTTACGCTTATTGCGATAAATATAAGATTCGCTGCTCTGACGTTCGGACGTGTAACGAAAGCCTGCCAGAAAGCGAAACAAGGAGGTAATTATGAAAAAAGTAAAACCGATAACAAAAGCTGTGCTCAAACTCGCTCTCCCGCTGCTTATCTCTATTTTAGCGATAACGCAAGCTGTATGCACGGGTATGGCAATCAACGCAGAAGAGACCTTTGCTGCACTCGGATACGGGCAGGCAGCATTATCTACTGGCGTAATCGCCTCGTTTAGCTGGGCGTATCGTATATATCTCATAAAAAACATTAAAAAGGAGTCTCAAAATGGAAAACAAGGTAACATCTGAACAAATTGAAAGAATCATTAAGAACGGCACGCTCGAGGTTCAAACGCTTGGAGACAAAACTACTCTTGTAAAGTTCACGACGAAAGAGGGGTTTGTAATTGTGGCGACGTCGTCCTGCGTTTCTCTCGAAAACTACGATAAGAAAATCGGCGAAGAGCTGTGTATGAGGGACATCAGAGATAAACTCTGGGAGCTTGAGGGCTACAGGCTGCAAAAAGAGCTCTGCGAAACAAAAGCAGAAACAGCAAAAGAAAGGGTCGAAAAAGAGGCAAACGAGCTGGAAAGCCGTGTCACGTCTCTTAACGGTTTTATCGGGACGCCTAAGTTCGATAACTTGAATGACGCCGCAAAGGACTACCTCATTCGCCAAAGAGACGTTATGTGGCAATACCTCGTAATTTTGCGTTGCAGATTGTCTATTTGGGAGGATAAGGCGTGAACAAACTGTTTTTAATCGGCAACCTCACGAAAGACCCTGAGGTCAGCACAACACAAAGCGGTTTATCTGTTTGCAGGTTCGGAATCGCCGTAAACAGACCGTATCAGACGAACGGCGAAAAGACTTGCGACTTCTTCACGATAACCGTTTGGAGAACGCTCGCAGACAACTGCGGCAAGTATCTTAAGAAAGGCAGCAAGGTGGCTGTTACGGCTCAACTGCAAAACCACTCGTATGAGGATAAGGACGGCACAAAACGCTCCAGAAACGAAATTGTCGCAGAGTCGGTTGAGTTCCTTAGCGGAAACCGTAACGACGCTCAGGGGGCGGCGGAAACGCCTCAATACACGGACGACGATTATCCGTTCTAACAGGAGGACTTATGACAAAGAAAAAAGACAAAATGCCTATCGAAGTAATCAGAGCGACGTTTTCCCCGAAAGTAACGATAGAGGAGGCTCAGGGCGTTTTTAAGGCGTCCATAACCGATAAGACGGTTAGTCAGGTTATCGAATATCAAAACGACGTCGAAAGAGACCATATTTTGAACGCCGTCTCCGATTTTATGAAATCTAACGGAATCAGCACGGCGTATCTTCTCAATAAGGACGTGCTGACAGATATTTTAATCGGCGGCAATAAGCTTGCCGTAGCGTGTGATTCGTGGAAAAAAGAATATAAGCTCGCCGCAGCGGCGAATAAACGGCTTGCAGAGGCTCTCGATAGAAAATGCGATACCTGCCCAGCTATGGAAAGACTTCAGAAAGAAAGAGATTTGTTTGAGCTTATGCTCTTTGCTGTTGTCAGAAACAGCGGCGTGCTTTCTCTCGGTCTGACTCTACATAAAACCGAAGAGGAAATTTCAGAGAAAACGTTTGAAACAATCGACGAACTCAAAAAAATGATTGATATACCGAAGATAACCGAAATTATGAATCAAGCGACCAGACGTCGCAAAGGAGACAACAATGAAAAGCGATAAAAAGAACTACGAATTTGATTGCAACAAGTGCCTGCGAAAAGGCACCACGGTGTGCCAGCACTGTGCATACGCAATAACGCCGAGCGGCAAAATGAGTCGTCCCTCATTCTACAAGGAAAAAGAGGAAAAGGCTCCCGATAAAAACATTGTTGTCGTATGTGTCGTCGGACGCAAAAACGGCGAACTGCTACCGAAAGAGCAGCACGACGCAGCAAGACTTAAAGATATTAAGGCGGCGGTTAATGAACGCCTTAAGGACGGTAAGTCTATCCCCGACGAGTGGATAAAGGAGTATAACGAACTCAGCAACAAATAAGGAGGCGTTTATGGCGAGGCAAAAAATGTACTTCAAGTACGAGATACCGACAAGTATTGTGGAAATAGTCAAAGCGGTTTGCAGTGACTACGACCGCAGGGAAAAGCAGATAAAGCACGGCATAGTAACGGGCGATGTTCTGGCTACTTATGTGCGTCTTAACAATATCGTCGATTGTGCTCTCGAAGACATTGAAGTCGGAATCAGAAAAGATATTCTCAAGGACATACAGTATCGCAGAGGTTACGACTTTTCGCCAGCCTCGCCGCTTATATCCAAGAATACATACTATCGGCGTAAGAGAAAACTTATATACGATATAGCTGTCGGACTTGCTCTTATGTAGGTATATATAAATAATAGAAACTATAAACCAGTTATGTAAGATAGTATCTATATACTACTAAAGCATATCGACAAAAGCAAGCCCCAGCATAAATGGTGACTATTCATACTTAATCAAGTGCTAAAATAGATTTTAGAATATGTGCCATATACCCTTTGAGGTTAGAGCCCTTTTATTCCAAGCAGGAGTAACTGGGCTCATTTTGTTTTCAGGAGTAACGAAATGAGTCAAAAAAAAGAAACAACGCCGAAAAAGAAGTCGGCAAATAAAAAAGGAGCGGTTAGAAACGAAAAAGGTCAATTCGTAAAAGGCAATGTTATAGGCGAAGAGACACGCTTTCAAAAGGAAAATGCTGCTGCCTGCAAATTCAAAGAGGAATACTGCGACAAGATAATAGATTTTTTCGGTAAGCCTGCTACCAGAGTGGAATACAAGGAAACCTACTTTAAGGGCGAACTTACATCAAGAACACCTGTCGTGGTAGCAACAGAATACCCGACGTTTGAATTGTTTGCTGCGAGTTTGGGCGTAACTACTGAGACCGTAAAAAACTGGACGGAAATAAGCCCCCGTTTTAAGGTCTGTTACGCACGTGCAAAGGAAATGCAACTCGGAAAGCTTACGGCAAATGCGGTCTCAGGCTTGTACAACCCTGTATATGCCAAGTTCGAGGCTGTAAACAACCACGGCAAAGCCGACAAGCAGGAAGTTGATACAAACGTCGTTACGGGCGTAGACGATAAAACGCTTGCAATTATACAACGTGTGGGAGAACGACTCAATGGTAAAAAAGAAGACAGCTAAAATATCCGCCGCCACCTATGGCGAATACATACAGCAGATTCTTAAAGCCGAGTTTGATTATTGCCGTGACAACGTTGTTTACTGGGCAAACACCTATTGCGTTATCGAAGACAAAGACTCTCCCGAGATAATTGTCCCGTTCAAAGGCTGGGACGCTCAAAATCAGACGCTCAGAGACTTTGATACCTATCGTTTGAATCTTATACTCAAGGCTCGACAAATGGGTATTACGTGGATAGCTCTTTACTATTGCACGCACGACTTGATGTTTAATCTCGGACATACTGTCGTGGCTCTTTCTAAGACAGAAGACGACGCAAAAGAGCTTGTCAGGCGTATGAGTGTTATTCTCGATAACCAACCAGAGATATTGCACGCAGGCGGTCTAAAGTATGTGGCGACGGCAAGCACGATAACTATTACGGACGGTGGCGGACGTCTAAAATCAACATTTAAGGCTTTTCCTGCGTCTCCTGCTGCAGGGCGTTCATTTACAGGCAATATTCTATTGCTTGACGAGTGGGCGTTTCAAGAGGCGGCGGACGAAATCTGGACGTCGGCATATCCGACAATAAACCGTCCTACAGGCGGTAAAGTAATCGGACTGTCTACTATAAAGAAAGGCACGCTGTTTGAGTCTCTCTGGACGTCAGAGAACGCCTTTCATAAGATATTCCTCTCAGTGTTCTCAGACCCTCGTAGAACGCAAGAGTGGTATGAACAGACGGCTACGGACTTGGGCGTTAAGGTTAAGCAAGAATATCCAAGAACTGCGGAAGAGGCTCTCAGTAATCTCGGCGGTAGCTTTTTCTCGGAGTTTGATTATAGTCTGCATACTTGCGAACCTTTCAAGATTCCGTCCGACTGGACTATTTACAACACTATGGACTATGGTCTGGATATGTTTGCTCATTACAAGGTTGCAATCGACAACGAGAAGAATGTCTACGTGTTCCACGAAATTTATCAAAGCAATTTGATTATATCGGACGCAGCGGCAAAAGTGCTGCTCGCAGAAAGTGTTGAGAACGAGGACGGCTCGGTATCCCAGTGGTATCCTCCGAGAGTTAGGCTCGCTCCTCCAGACCTTTGGAATCGCAACCAAGAGAGCGGAAAAAGCAAAGCCCTCGTTTTTGAAGAAAACGGTCTCGAGCTTGTAAAGTCAAACAACGACAGAAGTGCAGGCTGGTTGTCTATAAAAGAGTTATTAAAACCGCAGTTTACGCCTGACGGAAAGAAATATGCTCGATTAAAGATATTCCGCACTTGCACGAACCTCATACGGACGTTGCCACAGATTCTAATAGACGAAAAGAACCCAGACGATTGTGCGAAAGAACCTCACGAACTCACGCACGCACCAGACGCTCTTCGTTACTTTGCAATCTACTGGACACAGCCGCCCGAACAGCAAAAGCCTAAGCGTGTTAAGTATAGAGCCGATATTCTGGAGGACTACTTAAACGCCTCAGAGGCTGAACGACAAATAATTATCAAGAAATATGGAGAACCCGACCTATGAAAATAGAAATCGAAGACACCAAACTTACGTTTTTTCAGGAACTTTACCACGAGGCAAGGTCTTTTTCTGACGAAACGTATAGAAAACTGGAGCAACACTTGCAACAGTATAAAGGCTCAACGAAAATAGACGGCTCCGATACCGAGGCGACGCAAATACGAAACATAACGTATGAACTTGTCGAGTCTCAGGTAACGAGCTATCTTCCGAACCCAGCCGTTACTCCGAAAATGTTTAGCGAAAGGAACGAGAGAAACGCAAAAAGCATTGAGTATTTACTCAAAAACAAGCGAAACGAGCTCCCGTTTGAGAAACTAAACGACCTCGACGAGCGATACAACCCTATCTACGGCGGTTCTATCTGGCTTATTGAGTGGGATAACTCGATAGTCACACACAATACCGTCGGAGATGTCAGAATCAGCTGTCTGAGCCCTAAACGCTTTACAGGACAGCCGAATATCTACGACGTTAAGGATATGGAATACTGCTTTATCGAGTTTGAAACAACCAAAGAAGAGATAGTCCGTAAATACGGCGTTTCTCCTGCGGTGGCGGAGGATACCGAGTCTGAAGAAAGTGCGGACGATAAAACAGCGACGCTTTATGTCTGTTATTACAAAAACGACGAAGATAAGGTCTGTCAGTATGTCTGGAGCGGAGATACCGAACTGCTCGACATCGAAGATTATTACGCAAGGAAACGCAAAATTTGCAAAAAGTGCGGCAAACGAGAGGAACTCTGCACCTGTGATAAACCTGTTTACGAGACCCTCAACGAAGAATACGAGGAGCTTATCGAAGACGTGCACCTTTCGGACGGCAACGTGATTCCTGCTATGAGCACCGTAATCAAGGACGGGCAGGTAGAAATGACTACCGAAAAACAACCGCTCTATCTCGATAACGGACAAATGGCGTTTGACGACCTCGGCTTGCCTATTATGCAAGACGTTCCTGTTCCGAAGACCGAACCGACAAAATTACCGTTTTATACGCCGAATATTTTACCTGTTGTAATCAGAAAAAACACATCAGAGGAAGACAACCTGCTCGGACAGTCTGACTGTGAATTTATCAGACCACAGCAACAGGCAATAAACAAGATAGAAAGCCGTATCCTTGAGAAATTGCTCGGCAGCGGCGTTTACCCCATTGTCCCCGAGGGTTTTACTGGAGACCTTGATAACAGCCTCTGGAAGAAAGTTTTTAAGGCAACACAAGCCAATTATAAGCTTTTCGGAAGAGTTGATTTACAGGTAGATATTTCTCGAGACGTGCAACAGGCTGAAAGGCTTTACGACCAAGCAAAAAGACTACTCGGCATTACCGACAGCTATCAGGGACAGTATGACAGCTCCGCTCAAAGCGGTAAAGCAAAGCAGATACAGGTAGCTCAGGCGGCAGGACGTCTCGATAGTAAGCGACAAATGAAAAATGCAGCTTATGCGGAAATCGACCAGATAATCTTTCAGTATTATCTTGCTTACGCCGACGAGCCAAGACCTGCAACTTACATAGACGCTCAGGGCAGGCGGCAAAACTATATGTTCAACCGTTATGATTTTATTGAGAGAGACGCTGCAGGCGAGTATTACTACAACGACGAATATCTCTTCTCTACGGACGCAACAATCGACGTTGAAAAATCGAGAGAGACGCTTTGGCAGGAAAACAGAGCCAACTTCCAGCAAGGTGCATACGGAGACCCTGCGTTACCACAGACGCAGCTCATATTCTGGCAGAATCAGGAAATGGCTCATTACCCGTGGGCACACGATAACGTCGAGCGTATTAAGGCTGAAATTGCACGTCAGCAAGAATTGCAGCAAATGCAAACGCAAATTGACGGCTTATCAAAAGAGGTTGACGGCAGGAAAGGATATGAGGAATACCTCCTCGAAAAACTAAAAGGAGGAAATAAGCAATGAGAAAACTTAAAGACCCTATTTCGACATCGAAAGTGACAAAAACACCGCAAATTAACCTCGGTTACACGGAAAATCTAAGAGATGTGCAACCGATAGACGGAGGCACGTTTAACACCTCTAAACAACCGCAGTTTATTAGTCCTGAGGAATTGCTGAGAACGAGGCAGAATCTGGATACAAGTTATCTGCAAAACATCAATGGCTTAGGCGAACGTTTGCCGAAAGACCTTGTGACGCCAACCGCACCGACGTATGCAAATGCAGGTGTATCGGGCGACACATCGCAAACAACTACTCCAACAACTCCGACACAGGAAACGCCGTCCTCAACCGAGCCTGTAGATAGCTATGAGCAATGGCTGCAAAAAAACTCTGAGACATACGAAAAGACGTATAAGGATACCGTGGAGGCTATTGACAAAAACGCAGAATCTGCTAAGCAGGCGGAGGAAAATCAAAGGATACAGGCGGAACAGAACGCAGAGAGAGAAAGGGAGCGTGCAAATATTGACGCTCGTTCCAGTTATGCTCAAAACCTTTCTCAATACGGCAAAGTAGGCGAGCAAATGCAAAGTATGGGCTTAAGCGGCAGTGGATACGGAGAATATCTCAACGCTCAAGCTTATGCTCAGCAACGAGCTGAACAGCAAGCAGCAAATGCAAGTGCGACCGCCGCCAAGAGGGACGCTCAATATACTGCAGACCAGACAAAACTTGCAGCCGACCAACAGGCAAACAGCGACAAGCTTAACGCAAAGCTTAGCTATGAGCAAAACGTCAACCAGAATGCTGGCGAACTTGCCAAGTATCAGCAACAGAAAGCTGAAGAGGCAAAAGCAAAGGCTGAACAGGAAGAGGCTGAAAGAAAGGCTGCTTACGCAGAACTGCTCTCGCAAGCAAACAGCGGCTCCTATTCAAAAGAACAGCTCCAAGAACTTGCAACAAAATACGGCTTATCCGAAAGCGATATTGCAAGTATTACAGACGCAGCCGACAAATACAAGCAGTCTAAATATTCCGAAAATTACGCAAGTGCTATCGACAACATCAACCAATACGGCTCTGAGCTCGAGGCTGACTATCTCGACAACCTGCTTGAACTCGATTACATCTCTAAAGAGCAATACGACTCTCTTAAGGAAAAATACAACAACAAAGTTGCTCTCGAATCGAAAAAGAAAATCGAGGAAAGTATGGAAAGCGGAGACTACGGCTCTATTGAGGCTACTCTCGAGAACGCTGATAAACTCTACGCCGAAAAGAAAATATCTCAAAACGAATATCAAGAGATTTACGGCAAAGGACAGGAGGCTGCTATTTCTGGGCTTGTCGGTAAAGACTACGGCAGCAATTTTGCTGACTCGATTAACGACTTTACCGAGGCAAATAAGGAACTTGACGATATGTATGCCGCAGGAAAGCTGTCTAAAGAAAAATATGACAGCTTGAAAGTAAAACTCAATGAGAAAAACGCTAAGGGAGTTAGTGTTAATATAGCTTTTGTGGAAGGAATTGGTAAAATCATTACTAAACTCTGTATAGGAGAATCAACATATAAAGTGTTTGTAGTACCTAATATTCTTGACCCTGAAGCAAAGGAAAATCTAAATATATTTGCTACAGGAGAAAATAAAAAACCCAAAAACAATACTATAGTTGTCTTTGGTGGTCAAATGTATATATACAACAAAAATTCTGGGTGGAACACCTTGATTTTTGATGGGGCAAATAAAGATTATGCTGTTTCCGATTATATTAAAAATACTAAGAAATAAACTTGTTAGGAGATATTTATGTCAACACTACTGTCAAAACTTACAAAATATAGTAATTATAGTAGCATAGCACCTACTTCGATAAGTGTTGCGTTAAAAAAAGTAAGCACGTCAACCCTCGGAAAGCTGCAGAATTATGCACAACAGGCGGCTGAAGAACAAGCAAGAGCCGCTCAATCTGCTGTGGAGGGCGAACAGAATAAAGGCGGCTTTTTTGGTGGTCTCGGCTATCTCGGGGAAAAGATAGGTCTCGGTTTTTTGAGTGGAATTGAGGGTATCTGGGACTACACTGCAGGCGGTCTTGCAAAATTGTTTGGTGCCGACGATTGGGCTGAACAGCAATTTGCTAATGACTGGGTCAATTACAGTCACGCAGACGAATGGTATAACCCGTCCGACGGCTGGAAAGTTGCAGGCGATGTCGCAGGCGGTATCGGAACGAGTTTGCCTGCCATTGCTGGTGTTGCCGCCGCAGCTGCCATTGCTTATTTCTCTGGCGGTTCGCTTTCAAGCGTGTCGGCAGGTATCATTTCTGGCGTTGTTGCTGGACTTGGGGCGGCTGGTAATGCCACAAAAGAGGCTTACCGTGAAACTGGCGAGCTTGGCGGTAAAGAATTTGGTTACGGTGCATTAAGTGGTATCACAGAGGGTGCTGTTGAGGGTCTCTCGGCTGGTATCGGTGCTGGTACTGGTGCTATCGTCAAGAATATTTCTAAATCATTCGGCAAAGAGGTTGCAAAAACAACCGCTAAAGCCGCAGCAAGAGAAACCGTCGGAAAAGCTATCATTAAGGGCTTTGTAGGCGAGGCGTTTGAAGAGGGACTCTCTGAGTTTCTTGACCCTTATTGGAAACGTCTTACATACGACCCCGAGGCTAAGAACGCAACTGCTCAGGAAATCGGCTATGCAGCTCTTATAGGCGGTCTTAGCGGTGCTATTATGGGTGGCTTTGACGCTACCGTGCGAAACACCTCAAATACCATTAGAGGTAACAATATTGTCAATAAAGGAACCGCTACCGACGTTATAACAACTGCGGAAAATATTGCGAATAGTGATATTTATACCGACCAATACGAGTCGTTCGGGGCTGTTAAAAATATACTTAACGAGCTCCAGACAAGTATGCAGAAGACCGACGGCGAAATTAGAACGGTTAAGCAAAAAATGCTCCTCGGATACCTCGAGAGAGCAAATACTTATACCGTTTTTGAGCCTATGGTTCAAAAAAATGCCGCAAGAATCGTTGCAAACGCCGACGCTATTGCGGAACGTCTCAATACCTATGGTTATACGGACGCTCAGGGAAAGCCTATTACGTATACGGCTGAGCAAATTCGTGCAGGAATCGACACTACCAACCCGAAATCTTACGCAAAAGCCCTTAAAACAAATAATATCCTTAGAACGCTTGCCGTAATCGACGCTACGGGACAACTCTATATGGATACAAAGAAGTTTGAGGCGGCTACGCTCAGAGGCGAAACTTTAAGCTCTCAGGTAGACCTCAACAGGTTTATAGAGACTGCGTCGCAAGAAGAACTCCACTCGGTGGCGGAAAAGCTCGACATCGCAGACTGGCAAGGTCTCACAAACGAACAATTCAAAGAGAAAATCGTCGCCTTTGCCGAACGTGGCGGAATTGAAGAGTATCAGACTGAACAACGCACAAATGCAGATATAAAAGCCGCCGCCGACGCTGTTGATATGCAAAAGGCTAAAACAAAAATTCCTCAGAAGTTTACAGCAAAGAAAGACGGCGTAACCAGATACACGCAGGGCGGCGTTGATATGGCGGTAATAAAAAACGGCGATTCATACCGTATCTACGACTATGAATCTGGCAGGCTTTCAAAACCGCTTACCCTGCAGCAAGTCAACGAAAGACTTACCGAAATCAGAGGTAAAGTTGATTCTGTCGTAAACACAGCCGCAGTTGAGCCTATAACGACGGAGGAAAGCCGTCAGGCGGCGGAAATAGACGCTTATGCAGCGGAGAACATCTCTGCATATTCTAAGCTTAGCGACGCAAATAAGAGCCTTGTGCGTGGCGTAATTCGTCAAGCCAGAGCTGCAGGAATAAGCGAGGCAGACTCTCTTTCTTATGCTCGAGTAGCTGCTCACGCTGGAATAAATATCAGTTTTGACAAACAGGCAAAAGTGGGCGACATTGAAATTCTAAAAGTAGGCACCGACGAAAACGGAAACGCAATTTATGCGGACGGCGTCTATTTCCCTGAGACAAACTCGATTTATGTCAACCCTGAGGCAAAACGCAGTCAGGAGCGTTTACTTATTCACGAGCTTACGCACGCCATATTTACAACCTCAGACGGCAAGGTCTTTCTTATGGACGGCGTCGATAAAATGTCCGCCGCCGAAAAAGAGGCTATCATTAAACGCTATGTTGAGGCTGGACACGGTGGAACGGTCGAAATTATAGACGAAATTAACGCTCACTTTGCCGAGGGGCAGCTCCAGAATAAAAAACTGCTTAAAAGATTAACGGAAGAAAAACCGTCTTTCAAACAAAAAATATTGTCGTTTTTCAAAAAATCGTCGTCAGAATACAGTTCCGACGAACGATTGTCTGGCGTTGCAAAGAAACTTTACAAGCAATACAAAAAAATGTTTGACTCTTTTGCGGCGGAAAACCAGCATAACAATGCTTTTGAGCCTGTAAAAATTGCTGAGGCGGCGGATAGTTCCCGTATGGCATTGTCAGACGCCCTGAAAACGCTCGGAGAATATAGCGAGACACGCAAACGTCATATTGAAAGCCGAGAATATGATACTATTTCTCGTGATTACAACGAAATATCGGAGTTTATTAAGTCTGCAAATAAGCTGGCTCCTGTAAAACGCCTGCACATCGGCACAATAAGTGACACAACGGCAGATTTGGTTTTCAAAAAGACTGGCGTTGATATAAAAAATTACGATTTTGTTCTCGCAAGCAATTACATTGCCCACATTTTTGACGGTCACGGGGACGTAAATGTAGAAACTCCCAGAGGACAAAAGGCTGTTACTTTTGCAAATATCGAGAATATTCTCGAAACGGTTATCTCGCCCGACGACGTTTCTTTGGTCAGCGATAATAACGGAACGGCATTACGTTTCGAAAAACGTTTAGACGGTCGGAATATAGCAATAACGGTTACCTCTACAAAAAAAAGCACCCTTACGCTTAAGAGTGCTTGGATAATCAATGAAAGTGGAGGTCGTGCACCGTCAGCAAATGCAGTAGCCCTTGCAGGAACGTCCGAAACGAGCGGCAGAAACTCCACTACTCATAGTATATCCAAAAATACAGAAAAAGTCAACACTAAGCAGGCGAAAACGCCAAAAAATGTAAAGTATGCTCTTCCCGAAGATGTCAGCAATTTATTGTTTGACGACGAGTTTTACAAAGAGTTTGAAAATGAAGACAGAACGCCTATCAAAGAGACTATTGAAGAGCTTGAGAAAATAAAGGCAAGCGAAAAATATGCAAGTATGTCGTTTGAAGAGTCTTACGATATTAACGCAAAACTCAGAGCTTTGAAAGCAGGATATAGCTCCCTTTATGATTACTATGTCGGAAAAGAGAAACAGCGGCTAACGGACGATTACGAATATTCGGTTAAACACGGAACGTCCTCTCGTGCTTTGTCGATAGTTGAGAGCAAACGGGCTCAAGCGGCTAAAAACAAACAATTACAAGCGGACATAGCCGCCGCTACGCCATTGCAAAACGCTCAGTTCAGAATTATTCAGGAGACAAACCCGATGTTTAATGATACGAGCGTAGGTATCAGGTCGCCGAAAGAAATTTTAACCTTTGCGGAAACGGTCAATGACTCGGAAAGTTTTAACTGGGGCGATTTCTCAAGAGAAGACGCAAAACGTGCTCTCAAACGAGGAACAATAACCGTTTACAGCTCCTATCCGATAAAGAACGGCGTGTTTGTATCGACATCATATAGGCAAGCTCTCGATTATGCCTCTGGCGACCCGTCGGGTGTTCACTCGAGAAAAGTTGCTCTTGACAGTGTCGCTTGGATAAACGGAGACGAGGGGCAATACGCAAAAGTCTATAAGAAAAACCCGAGATACGCCTTACCCGACAGTGTGGAAACAGATGTTGTCCAAGAGTATGGTAAGACATATCGTTGGAACGAAACAGGCTATTTGCTTGCTGACGGCACCCGTCTCAATCTTTCAGGCGAAAAACAAGGTGGACGTAGTGGATACAGAGTTTTAGACCATAGAGATATTTTTGATATGTATAGTGACATTGACGGTTCCGACGCAATGATAGAGTTTATGTCTCGAGGTAATATCAGAGTTATTCCTGAATCTCCTGCGATAAATCTACAAATCGAACCCACTGAGGCTCAATATAAACAGATTCAGAGTCTTGTGGAAACGCTCGGGTGGAAAAATAAGGAATTTACCGTTGATTTCGATAATCAATACGGCGATACAGTCGATTCGTTGTCTTACAACGGTAACGTTTCTGCTCGGAAAGTCGTGACGGATATTCAATACTACTTTAAGGAGGGCAAAATTCCGTATCAAAGCGAGCTTTCTCAGTTTCGTTATGCGTTGACGGACGAACAGAGCGAGGCTCTTAGGAAGAGAAACGTATCGGGCGATAGATACCTCGACGCAGAAGATTTAGCGTATGAGATTATGGCTTACGGTGGTAGAATAACAAGCGACGCAAAGGCTGTATTGTATCACGGCACTACTGCGGAGGCGGCGGCTCAAATAAGAAAAACAGGGAAAATGATAGGTAAAGAACCCAACCTGTATTTTTCTACTAAAAAGGACGGCATTGTGCTCGATTACGGCAAAAGTGTTGTTGAGGTAAAGATTCCGCTCGAAAAGCTTAAAATGAACGACGTCTTTGATGACGAGCTACATCTTACTATGGAGGTGCGTCCAAACACGCTGACAAATGTTAAATTTGCTCTGCCCGACACAGATTCGGCAGGACAAAAATTGTCGCAGCAACAAAGAGAATTTTTCTCAAAAAGTAAGGTTGTTGACGGCGACGGACGGCTCCTTATGGTTTACCACGGCAGCAAAGCGTCTCCGACCGTGTTTGAAAGTAGGTATATATCTAACTGGAACGCTTTTGGAAAAGGTTTTTACTTTACTGAAGATAGAGGTAGGGCTCAGAGCTACGCTAAACCGAGTTTGTATGAGTGCTATCTAAATATCGCAAACCCGTTTGTAACCAACGATAGAGCAAGCCTTGATTTGCTGTATAAGAGCATAAACAATACTCAGCAGGATATTGCAGAATATTCCAGTGAGAAAGGTATAGGCGGCAGCGAGTTCTGGCAAATAAGCAACTATCTTGACGACAAAGGAAGAGATGTCTCGAAATTTATACGAGAGCTTGGCTTTGACGGCATAATACACGACAGTTACGGAGTAAAAGAGTTTGTCGTTTACGACTCGAACCAAATAAAGCTTGCAAGCAACAAAACACCGACCGTAAATAGCGACATACGCTTTGCTTTGGACGATTCCGACCGAGACGTCAGAGGTAATTATACAGCAGGGCAACGGGCTAAATTCGCCGCAAACAACACGGCTATGAAAGTCTATTCTCGCTCTGACGCAGAGTCTGTCATAAGTGCTATTATGGACGAACGTCTTACGTTTGACGACGGAAAATACGGTGTTCTTGCTGGCAAAAACAGAACTGAGGTTGTCAATTACCTGTTCAAAAAACTCAACACAGTAAAAGAGGGGTATAGAATCGGCGTTGCGTTAAAAATCGCAGATTACCTCATTGATAACACCACTCTGTCGGATATGTATGCTACCGAAACCGTTTCTGAGTCTATGAGAACGCTCTCGGCATTGCGTTATTATATGCACAAAATGGACTTGAGTGGTATTCAGTCGGAGATAAAATATAGATACGACAATAAAAATACTATCAATTTGCTCTGGGCTGCTCCAAAAGGCGAAAGAGGTGTTGCTCCCGACACGCTCGCTCAAGCATTAGAAAGCGACGGAATATTCTTAAGTGGCTGGAACGGAGCGGATATGTTCTTTGAAATGGTCGATATGTATGAATCGGCAAGACGAGACGTTCAAGAGAGCCTGCAGCAGCAAAGCCTCAAAGATTACGGCGGAAAGGAACAGCTCGAAAAACTCCGTCAAGATATTGCAAGAGATATTTTGCTTGCTTACGACAATAAGGGAACGAAGTCGAAATACGCAAAACTTGTTGAAAAATACACGACACAAATACAAAGTCTTAAACAGCAAGTCAGGGAGGCTAACAGCTACAATAGGCTCGTGAACAGCGTGGTAGACAAGGCTCAGCGTATGAGAGACCTTAAGCTCGGCACATTCTTAAACTCGACACAGTATAAAAACGACGTGTTCAAAAGCTCTATCGAGGGACTCGCTCGTATCAAAAACAGAGGGAACTTCAATGTTGCAGGCACTCGTAAGATATTGGCAGACCTTAGGACGTGGTACACGACAGATAACCCGATTCTCGCCGACACTTACGAGCAAGGCATTGCGGATATGCTTGACAGTCTTTCTGTTGGAAATAAACGCTTTACGAAAGAAGAGCTCGCCACGCTTAACAATGTAATGGCTTACTTCACGAAATACGTTGAGAACTTTAATAAAGTTTACAAAAACGGTAAATGGGTTGAGGCTATTCCTGAGGCGACAAGGTATATCGACACCATACACGCAAACTCTGAGCTGAAAGCCGGGTTATTTAGAAAACTTGCAGGAACAACGTATATGCAGACGTTCGGAGACCCTATGACGGTCGCACGCCGAATGGATATGTATGAACCTAACGGGTTTTACACCGAGACGCTGCAGCAACTCAGAGACGCCGCAGTAGATTCTCAGATTGCCGAAATGGAGATAATGTCGAACTACGACGCCTTTATGAAAAAGAACAAGAAATATCTTGCTCAAATCACTAAAGAAACCGTATCTTACGGAGGTAAAGACGTTCCGAGGTCTGTTCTTATCGGTTTGTATATGACTCTTAAGAGACAACACGCTCAGGCAGGGCTTGCTCAAAACGGCTTTGCTTATGTCGATACAGACGGAAAACGTGTTCGTGTTGACGGCTTTGCTCCAAACATCGAAACCGACGCAGAGCTGTATTTCAGTGTTGTCGAAGAACAAAAGAAAATTGAAAGTCTTTTGTCGGCTGCCGACAAGGAATACATCGCCATTCTCGAACAGGCATATAATAACGACGCAAAGAAATTGAAAGCCGACAGAGATATGCAACGTCTCGGCTTTACGAACGCAACCGAGGACTATTATTATCCTATCCGCCGTGGCAATATTGCCAAAAACGTTGACACGTCCGATGTTCAGGGCGAAATTGATAGAGTAAGCAATTCGTCGTTCAACAAAGATACCGTAAGAGGTGCAAAACAGGAACTCTTTATAGAGTCTGCCGACACGGTATTTAAGCGACATATTCACGCTGTTTGTCAGTATGCGTTCCTATCTCCTGCGATAGAAACATACAATCGAATTTTTAACCTCGATGTGTCTGGCAACCCAAATAAACCCGTAAGTGTTGCTACCGAAAGTGCAAATACGTGGGCGAAAGGCAATAAATACTTCTCAAAGCTTATATCCGACATACAGGGTATTCCTACGTCGTCTGGGGAGGGCAATAAAGTTCTCGGCTTTATCCGTGGTAACTATGCTAAATTCCAACTTGGAGCAAACCCGAAAGTTTGGGTAACACAGCTATCCTCGCTTTTTGCCTCGTCGAGTATCCTTGACGCAGACAGCATAACGAAAGGTATGTTTATTTCGGCAAAAGATGTTGATACATACTGCTCGCTGGCTAAACTCAGAAACAACGATAATACGGCTGCGTTGGCTCAGGGCGTTTTAGACAAGCTCGGTAAGGTTTCCGACGTTCTTATGGCTCCTATCGGTAAAATGGATAGATTTGTAGTTTGCAGGCTTTTTGGAGCGTGCCAAGCACAGGTCGCTAAAAACGGAGGGGCAAAAATAGGAACCGAGGCGAACAAAATAGCTGCAGGACAGCTTTTGAGACGTGTTATTCTCGAAACGCAGCAGAACTCAGTAGCAACGGAAAGGTCGGCTGCAATGCGTTCTGGCAATGAAATATTGAGGACTGTGACAATGTTTACGGCGGACAGTATGAAAGTTGTGGGACGTGTAATCGACTCTATTGGCGAATTATCTACACTTAAAGCGAAACTCAAAGCAACATCTAACGCAGACGTCAGGGCAACACTGCAAAAAAGCATAAAACTTGCAAACAGAAAAGTCAGGAAGTCCGTTACGTCTCTCGTGACGTCGGCGTTATTTATGGCGGCGGTCGCACAGTTGTTTAGTTGGCTTTACAATAAGGACAAAAAAGACGACGAAAGCACTGCTCAAACGGTTTTAGTGGACTTTCTCGGCAATCTTATCGGCGGTTTACCAGTAATCAAAGATATTTACGCAAGAATCGCTCAGGGCTATGACTTCTCTAACTATGCTTACTCGTCAATAAATGACCTGCTTGATAGTTCGATAAACCTTGTAGAGGCTGCAAAAAATCTTGTTTCGGGCGACGCAAGTCAGCAAGATATTGCAAAAGGAGTTAAAAACCTCTCGTATTCACTCGGACAGATGTTTGGTGTGCCGACGAGAAATATCTACAATGTCGCATACGGTCTAACAAAGAGGGTAAGCCCCGTCTCGGCATATAAAATCGACAATCAATTTTACAAGAAAAACTACGTTTCCGACCTTAATAAGGCACTTGAAAACGACGACGCAGAAATGGTGTCGTATATTATGAGTCTTATTTACAACCAGAGAATCGGAGATATGGTAAACGAAGACACAAGGCAAAAGCTAAGCGATTTGTATGCAAAAGGATATTCGATTCTCCCGAGGTCTATCGGCGACTCTATCAGATACGACGGAAACGAGATAGAAATGAACGACACCCAGAAAAAGCGTTTTATGTCGATATATTCGCAAGCAAACCGCTACATCGAAAAGTTGCTTGCAAGCAGCGGCTACGGCAAACTGAGCGAAGAAAAACAAGCAAAAGCTATAAAGAGTGTGTATGACGCTTTCTACTATCAGGCTGTATCAGATTTGGTTGGACAGGACGCAAACAATACACTCGGGGAGCTTTCTCGCTATATAGCGATAGAAAAACTTGCCGTAGTATTCTCGGGGCTTTCTGAGATTGCGTCCGATGTCGATTCCAAAGGCAATACTGTTTCTGGCTCGAGGAAGAAAAACACAGTTGCGTATCTGCTCAAACAGAACCTGTCGGACGGAGAAAGATTGCTTATAATGTGCTACAGGGGGTATTCGATTCAAGACGGCGATTATAAAGGTTACACCGAACAGCGAGCGAAAATTATTTTGCTCAAATACATATTGAGCTTAAAAGCGACGCAAGCCGAAAAAGCAAAAATAGCCGCAGAGTGTGGTTTTGCTGTTAAAAACGGTAAAATAGACCGCAGTTCACTCTACTCGGGCGTCGGCAGCTTGAGTAAAAAGAATAAATAGTGACTAAACAGACTTTAATCTATGTTAAGATTATCTACAGGAGGCAAGGAGTATGTTGAAAATCACTCCCACTGTGGAATCTGAAGTTACGAAAATCGTTTGTCCTCATTGTCACGAGAAACTCCCTCGGGTAGGAATACCTAAAGGCAGCCGCATATCGAGCCTTACGTTTAAGTGCAGAAAATGCGGCAAGCTATGGGAAGTAAAAACCGAATAAAAAATTAAGAACATTGTGCCAAAATCCGAGAGATAGAGCCCTTACCACCAAGTGGTTTGGGCTCTTTTTTTCTCAAAAATTTTCAACAAGGAGGTACAGAGCGTATGAAACCTTGCACGAGCAACAGATTTGCAACCAACAAGGGCGGCATTATCAAGGCACCTAAGCCTCAGACCGACCAACCGAAATCTACAGTTGTCAAAGGTAGCGACCTCAGAGACGGCAAGAAGAAATAAGCCGTAGCCGCTGCCAAAAATCAATTAGGAGGATATAACGATTATGGAAGACGAAAAAGACAATCAACTCGAAGTAGACGAAGTCGATAAAACCGATTCCGACGACGAGGAAATCGTAGACGAAGACAATCTCGATGACGAAAGAGACGACGAGTTTGAGTATGACGAAGACGGCAACATCATTATTCCCGACGTTATCGACGAGGACGCCGAAGACGAAGAGGGTGCTGCCGACGACGAGGAAGAGCAGGACGAAACCGACGGCGAAGATAATTCCGACGAGAACGAGGGCTCCGACGAAGAAGACGCCGAGACGGAAGTAGTTAAGCCTGCAACCGACGAGAAAGATAAGAAAATTGCAGAGCTTGAGCAGGAATTGACAAAATTAAAAGCTCAAGGCAAGGAGACCCTTTCTAAGCTCGGTGTAAAAGACACGGAGAACGTGTTAGAGGGGCTTGAGTCCCTCGCTGCGGAGGCGGACGATATTTCTATCGAAGACTACCGTAAAAAGAAACAGGAGACCGAACAAGCCGACGAGGCTAAAAAAATTCTCCAAAAAGCGGAGTTTGAGAAGAAAGCCGCCGCCGACCTTGCGGAACTCAAAAAATATTATCCAGAGCTCGCAAACGCAAAAACTATTTACGAGATAGAAAATCTCGCCGAGTTTGGTCGTTACAGAGATTTGGGTATCGCACCGAAACAAGCGTATGCCGCCGCAAACCCCGACAAGCTCAGGGAAAACGCTGCCAATGCGGCTAAGCAGAAGTCTTTGAACGAGACAAAAAAACACTTGCAGTCGTCGGTGCCAAAAGGCAGTAAAGACACGTCTATTACAATGACGAAAAAAGAGCTTGCAACGTGGAGAGACCTTTTCCCGACGTTGTCCGACAAAGAGTTGGTAAAGCTCTATAAACAATCTAAATAAACAGGAGTAAAAAGTTATGTTCTATCTTAAAAAAATCGAAAATGCAAGAATGAACGTGCCTGAACCCGAATTTTACGAAGTAACTGCCGAAGAGGCAGTCTCCTACGGGGAGGCTCTCGTTCTTGCGAGCGGAAAACTTACGATGTGCGGTGCAACCGCTGCACCTGCATTTATCGCAATGAAAGACGTCGGAGCGAACGACACTGACAGAAAGTGTCCCGTTTGCCGAGTCGAATCGAATCAGTTGTATGAAGTTCCTATCCAAGCGGCACCCACGGGAATTGTCGAGGGAGATAAGGTTACTCTTCATACCGACGGCTTGCAGGTAACTGCAACGAAAACGAGCGGCGTTGTCACTATCGTTTCTTTGAACGGTGCGACCGCTGCAGGCGACAAAGTTGTCGTAAGAATCTAACGGAGGTTTACATCTATGAGTAACTTTATTTACAGTGCTATGTCGGGCAAAAACGACCCTATGTTCGGTAAGTTTGAACACCCGATTAAAGCACTTATCGAACAGGAGTCCAATATCTGCGAAAAGAAAAAGTCGATTCTCGATTTTCTCTATAACGTAGAAAAATCTAACCGCTATGCGGAAACCGTTATCGGCGAATCCGATTTCGATACTTTCAAGAGTAAGGAAGAGGGACAGGGAGCCGAAAACGACAGCGTCGAAAAGACGTTCGACAAAACTATCAGCCACATCGAATTTGCGAAAGAGTTTACCATTACCAGAAAAATGGCAGACGACGCAAAATTCGGTATGGGAACCAACTTCAAAAACAAACCTCGCAAGTTTGTTCGTGCATACTACAAGACCCGTATCAAAATCGCCGCTCAGGCTCTTATCAACGGCACGGCAACCAGTATGACGTTTAACGGGGCAAAGGTAGACCTTTCCACTGCAGACGGCAAAGCATTGTTCAGCAACGCCCACCCTTATGCGACCGACAAAATGAAAGGTAAAACCCAGAGTAACTATTTTTATGGTGCGGTTTCGGCGTCGGCGGATAAGCTCGAAGAGGCTCTGGGTGTAGCCGCAAACAAACTCCGCAACTTCAAAGACGAAAACGGCGAAGTTATGGAATATGTTGCGGACACGCTCATTATCCCTTGCAACAGACCGAAACTTGAGGCTCTTGCAAAGAAAGTAGTCGGCTCCGAAAGAACCGTCGGCAGCAATAACAACGACATCAACACTCAATACGGCAACTGGACTATTGTCGTCCTCGACGGCTGGGAGACCACCGACGACAGGTTTATGATTATGTCTTCCGAGGCAAACGAAAACCTGCTCGGCAATATGTTCTACAACAGGGTGCCCCTCGACATCACGAGCGACATCGACAAGCACACCAGAAACTATTTCTGGAACGGTTATTGCCGTTTCGGTATCGGTTTCAACACGTGGAAACACATCGCTCTTATCGTCAACGTTACGGGCGAGAACACGGTTTCTGGAGCAACTGCTCTCTAAAATCTTAACGTCTACAGGAGGTGTCTATGAAAGTCTTTGAGCTTTACAAGTCAGTAGCTCAGCTGGGCTTTGAGGACTCTTTGGAGGAAGACGAGAGATTCTTTTACGCAGCAAACAGGGCTTTACTACAGGTTTGTAAGCTCAAGCCTGTAGTAAGCCACTATGTGCTTAATCATAAACCGCTCAAAAATTTGGTAACGGAATCTACGTTTACTCCGATAGAACGAGCGGAAGACCTCGATTTCGAGGCAACCGACGCTAAGGCGTATTATTTCGAGGCGGACGGTAACGGCGTCGCTTATATCGAAAAACAAGACGCAAACAGCGGCTCTTGGTCTATTATTCAGCAAATAACGCTTACGTCTACGGGTGCTTTTATCTCATATAAGGGCTTTATCAAAGACGGGGCGAACTACGTTAGCGGACAGGTAAGACTCAGATTTTCGGGAGAGTTCTTGTATTCGGTGCGTAATGTCGCTATGTATGAGCATTTACGCAGTGCCGAAGAGGACGATATTCCTGCCTACGAGCCTTATACTCGCTATAATATCCGCTCCCTTGTGAGCGATTTCTTGGCTCTTTGTTGTCCTCCGATTCAGGAAGACGACGAGCATAAAATCTTAAATCAGGACTATCAAATGGAGGGCGACTCGATTATCCTTTTGCCGTATGACAAAAGAGGCGTTTTCAAAGTGCTTTACGAGAGGCTCCCTCAGATGTTAGTCAATACTGGCTCTGTATCCGACGACGAGACCGTTATTGACCTCGACGAAGAACTCTGCAGCTTGCTGCCAACCCTTATTGCTGCTTATGTCTGGGTTGACGACGAGCCGTCCAAATCGGAGTATTACCTGAGCCTTTACAGGGAACGTGCTGTTGATATAGAACGCAGAAATATCGACAACAAACCTGTGATGTATAAAAATTCAAACGGTTGGTAACTCTATGGCGAATTTTAAGACTGCAAAAAATATCCTGCAGGACAGGGATACATACAACAGGTATTACGGCGATTTTAGAGGCGTTGACTTCTCGTCCGACCACACTCAGGTTCACGAGCAACGCCTTGCTTTTGCCGTTAATATGTTCAGAGACTACCAGTCGGGACAAGGGCAAGCCCTTGAAACCATTGCAGGGTTCAGACGTCGTGTCGTTTTACCCGAAGAAAGCAGCGTGCACGGCATATTCTACTATAAACATAAGAACGCCCAGAACGAGACTTTAACAAAAGTCTTAATTCATTCAGGAAATAAATTGTATTTGTGGGGTAACTACCCGAACTCTGTAAACGTTATCGCTACAGAGACCGTAGAAACGCCTCAGGCGGCTGAAACTTCAAACGGCACGCCGATATATAAAGCAACGCTCCCGAGCAAGGTGTTTGCCGTAGTGTCGCTCAGGCGGCAAGACGGAACCGACCTTACGGCTCTAATTTCCTCGTATGACCCGACGACACATATCCTGACGTATGCAAGCAGCGAGATAGCTGTCGGAGAAAGACTTTTGTATGATTACAAAGAGGGCGTTATCGAATCGAGCGACGCCTTATTCAGCGGTATGAACGACCGCAGGAGTGCGTCCTTTATTTTTAATAACAAACTGTATATTATCGACGGGCTAAATTATCTCGTCTACGACGGGTTCACGGTTAAAAACGTGTTATCCGAGGCGTATATCCCGACAACGTACATAAATGTTGTGCCCAGCGGAGAAAACGCCGACATCGGCAAAGAATACGAACAAAGAAACATTCTGCAGCCAAAATTCAAGACTACGTTTATAGCCGACGGGAAAACTACCGAATTTTATCTCAACGAAAACGAGCTCGATTCCGTTGTCAGCGTGGAAGTTTACGACGAAACAAAAACGGCAGGAACAGACTACACTGTAGATTTAGCCAATGGTAAAATTACTTTTACGACGGCTCCCGCAAAACCCGAAACGGTCGTGCAGGTGGCAGCAAAAGACGGGGCGGCTGCGGTTTATTACCCTGAGTTTTACGCTGGAATCGTCATTACCGCAAGTAAGGTATTTACGAGTGTATCTGGCGTTACAAAGCAGGAAAGCACCGTGTCCGAGCTTATAACAAAATGCACGCTTGCCACAATATACGACAACCGTGTGTTTTTGTCGGGCAACCCGAATTACCCGAATCATATTTTTTACTGCGGTCTGAATAATGCGACGGGGTTTATCGACCCGACGTATTTCGGTGTGTTGAACTATATGCAGGACGGTGTCGGTATTGCTCCGATTACGGGTATGATAACCGTTGCGGATACACTAATGGTGCTTAAAAACGATACCCAGCAGGACGGCTCGACGTATTTCCATACGGCTCAGCTTACCGATTCTAACATACAACCTAAAATATACCCGTCCTCGCAAGGTTTAAGCGGTATAGGTTGTCTCGGTGCCTGTGTCAATTTCCTTGACGACCCGATTTTTATATCCCGTCTCGGCGTTGAGGCTGTCGGTCAGCTCTCTGTGCGTTACGAACGTGCAAACGAACATCGCTCCAGCCTTATAGACGCAAAGCTTGTCAATATGAACCTTTCCCACGCTATAGTGGAAGAATGGAACGGCTATCTGCTCGTGCTTGTAGACGGCAAAATGTTTATGGGCGACAGCCGACAAAAATATCAGCACGATATAGGCGTACCGCAATATGAGTGGTATTACGTCGAGGGTATCGGCGTTTACAAAAATCAATATCCCGAATACAGCTACGCCTCGTATATGTCGGACGAACTCGTCGGAGCAAAAGTCCACTGGTGTCGCAAATGCGGTAAAAGTGCCACGCATTGCACCTGTTCGGAAGACGAAAAAGACATAATCGAGATTCCGCTGCAGTTGGCGAACGCTGTATATTATGCCGACACGAACGAGACAAAAGACCTCAGAGGAACTGTCGTAAACGAGCCGAACTATGCAGGCGTCGCCGAAACGGAAGTTGTAGACGAGGGAGTAAAAATCGCTATCAACAACGAAACATTTACCGTCGGTGTATATTACACCGTGCACCCTGTTGTAGACATAATTTCTGGCGATATTACTCATTACGAGGCATATCTATGCGACGGGAAAGGAAACTATACGGGCGGCGTATTCAAACAAGCTACAACGCTTAAAAATATGGCAGACAATATCTTTTTCGGCACGGAAAACGGCGTTGTTTGCTCGTTCAATTTCGATAAAAGAGGCACGGACGGCGAAATTCCAACGCAATATTACTCTTTCGACGAGAGAACGATTTACTGCGGAGCCGCCACGAAAATGGACTGTTGCGGTATTCCGCACTTGACGAAAAACACGATAAAACGCTCTACAGTCATAAAAACAAAGTCATTCCGCAACTCTGCGGCAAAAATAAAGGTCAGGACAAATAAAAAACCGTATCAACAAATAGCCAGAATCAATACATCTCTGTTCTCGTTTGAAGATATGAACTTTTCGGACTTTACCTTTAGCACAAGCGAGCAAAGCCTTTTCGCTATCAAAGAAAAGGAAAAACAGTGGGTAGAAAAGCAGTATTACATATACTCGGACGAATATCTTAAACCCTTTGCTCTTTACTATGTCTCTTACCGCTATCAGGTGGTCGGAAGACTGAAACAATAGGAGGCTTATATGGCAAAAAAACAATTTGCAAACATTTCTAACGCAGAGCTTGCGGCAAAAGGCGTCGTAGCTCTTGCGGATAAGCCTAACGTTGCAGCCAGCTACGGCGTGGGCGGTCTTTCGCCTACGCAACTTAAGCTGTGGTTTGATAACCTCGGCAGACTCTTGGCAGGTAAAATCAATGAGATTCAGACCGCCTTGAGCGAATCGGGGCAGGAGTATGTCGGTATCGACAATCTGGGCGGAACAATAGCCTCCCTCGGAGACCTTACGGCGTCGTTTCTTAACGGCGGTTTTGCTACGATTATGCTTGCGTATCATTCTGCCGCAGATATGGGCGACGAAAAGAACCTTGCAACGTTACAGGCGATAATCAACGAAAAGGCACGTCTTATTTCTGAACTTACCGAGGCGTTTAATAATTACAAGACACTTATAAAATCGTCCTCAGGAGCCGCAGAGGTGGGCATTTCGGACAGTTACAACGGGGCAGGAAAGAAGTTAAGCAACCTCGTCGCCGACATCGCTAACGGCACTCTGGCGGCTAAAATAACCCTGCAGTGTTACGGCTTTGCAACATCGAACAAGGCGACAGCAACAAGCAAGACGCTTAAAGAGTATGCCGACGCCATTGCCGACGCTTTGCAGGGCGATATAAACAGCGGTTTGCTTGAAAAAATCAACGACCGCTACACTAAAACACAGACGGATAATTTCTTGGCTCTAAAAGTCGATAAATCGACATATCAGACCGATAAAAACATTTCAGACGGAAGACTTGACAGCCTTGAAAGTCGTGCAACGACCATTGAGGGTAATATCGGAGATATGTCTAAAATCACTCCAATCGGAGCAGATATTGCTTTGGCGATTCAGTCGCTTAATCAGGACGTAGACAGCCTGCAGCTCGGCGTAAAACCTCGTATTATCCGTGGCGTTGTTCTTTGGGCTACGCCAGAAACCCTCGACGCTACACTTATTGCCGAACTCAATAAAAAAGTTAAAGAAAGCACGGGAAGAGACACTCCCGACAATACGGACTCTGTTCAGGTATGGGATAATCAAATGCCCGACGCAGGCAAAATTTATACTTATCATTACTGGTCGTCTGCCGTTATAGGGGACGAACTTGACGGCTGGTATTTGGCAAGCATTTATATGTCGCCTGCAATTACGGATATTCCGAGCTATGTTTTGAATATTCTTTCAAGCTCGTGGTCTGAAAGTGCCGACTCCAACGGGCTGTATTACATAACGGTGCCGCCTGCTACGCACGGTATGGGCTCCGATATGTCGCTTTATATCGACCTCAGGCGTAAAGACGCCGACGGTAATTTCTCGTCTTGTAACTTGTTTACGGTATCCGCAGGCGGAACGGTAGTTTGTTACACTGACGAAAAATTCGAGGGTAAACTTATTGTCCGTGTCGGTAAAGCGTATTACACGACAAATACAACGAACATCGTTTCCATTGAAATGGAAAAAGTAAACGGGCTCGAGGAGGCTCTTGCCGCAAAAGTCGATAAAAACGGCGGCGAAGTAGCCGAGACTGTTACGACGTTTCCCGATATATCGGGCACGGCGGCTAATCTGGCGAGCGGAAATACGCTTAAAGTTCTGTTCGGAAAAATAAAAAACTGGCTCGGACGTCTTAAGGCTCTTGCTTTTAAGGATAAAATCAAAAATGCCGACGTCGATTCGGCTGCTGCAATCGAATACGCTAAGCTCAGCGGTGTTGCTCCTGCGTCTCACTCTCACGACGATAGGTATTACACCGAGTCGGAAATGGACTCAAAACTTAACAAAAAACAAGATACGCTTTCGTGGGACGATACGCCGACGGCAGGCAGTAGCAAACCTGTAAAATCTGGAGGCGTATACACTGAACTTGGTAAGAAAGTTACAGCCTCAGGCGGCGAAATCGGAGACACAAAGGTTACGTTTTCCGACGCAACGGGGACACGCTCGAATATAAGCTCGGGAGATACAACAAAGAGTCTTTTCGGCAAAATCAAACAGTGGTTTGCCGCTCTCGGCACTTTGGCGTTTAAATCCTCTATAACCAACTCGGACGTATCGTCAAGTGCTGCTATCGACAAAAGTAAAATCTCGGGACTCGGTTCGCTGGCGGCAAAAAGCACTATAAGCAACACTGACGTTGCCTCCGACGCTGCTATCGACAAAAGTAAAATAAGCGGTTTAGGTAGTTTGGCGGCAAAAAGTAGTATTACAAACTCTGATATTGCGAGCAACGCAGCAATATCGTCATCTAAAATATCTGGCTTAGGAAGTCTCGCTACAAAATCTTCGGTCGGAACAAGTGATTTTGCAAGCGGAGCGACAGCTCCCGTTGCAACAAAGGCACTTTACGCAAGCGACGACACATCAAAAGGGACAATAGAAACGAGGCTAACAAATTTGGGTTTTAAGTCGGGAGCCGCAGGAATTACTCAAACAAACTGCACCATTTCTACGAACTCCCTGCAAAAAATGGGCAAGTGGTGCATTTTCAACTTTGAAATGAGTAAAAGCCTAAACGGAAGTTACACCATATCAATAACAATACCTGAGGGTTTCAGACCAAAAGATACCACTCAAATTATTTTATTGGAGCCTGGGAGTTCTTTAGAAGCTCAGTATTGTAGGGTTTTTGCTAACGGCAAAATTACAAATTTTAACAGCACTACAGCTTTTACGCCAGGATATGCAAGAAGTTACGTGTTTCATAATGTTTGGTGGGAACTTGAATAGGAGGTAATTTATGGACAAAATCAAACTTAAAAACGTATCTAACCCTCTTGAACTGCTCGAAACGATTAAGGCGTTGAAAGCGACTGTGGACGACAACGCCGCTGCGGCAGAAAAAATAAAACAGGTGCACGAAACGCTCGGCGGCACGCAGTATATTAAGGTCTTTACAAATCTTGACGGCTGCTCGCTGCTCAACGGAAATAGCAATCTGTCGGGAGGGTATCTGTATTGTTAAAAGTAAACGAACGTAACCCTAAGGAAATGGCTGTCATTACAAAAGCGAAAGACCTTATGGAACACAGCTGCAAAATGACAGCAAACACAAACCATTTTCCTAAGAAATATAGGTTTTCGATAGGTGCCAGAATAGAAAATATCTCTATCGACATCTATGAAAACCTTGTCCGAGCAAACGAGTGCGACATTAACGACGCCGCCGAAAGACGCTCCAGATATGAGTGCCAGAAAGAGGCGATAGTGTCGTGCAAATTGCTTAACACAATGATAGAGTTAGCCTACAAACTTAAGACTATCGAACTCGAAATGAAATCGGTAGCATACTGGAGTGGGCTTGTCGTAGAAGTCAAACGTATGACTGCCGCTTGGAGGAATAGCGACAAGCGGAACAGCAGTCATAACGGTTGATTAAGTACATCTCTTAGGGTATGCTCTGCCCCTCCTAACTCGTCGAACTCGTACAATGTTCGCAATGTCAATTCGGACGGTAGTTTGAACAACAACAATGCGTATAACGGTAACAACGGCGTGCGTCCGCTTTGGTGGTATAAAGTCAGACCGAGTAGCCATATTTGGGCGAAAGCAGCACTCCACCAATCAAAGGAGAGCATATCCTTTCCGAAAGGATAAATACAAGATTATCGACGCAACGGCATTTTCATAAGAAAAGGCAATAGCTATATGCGATAAGGAATTTTTGAAATCTATGCAGGAATACGAAAAGATTTACGATTTAGAGAATCTCTATGCTGCGTATCTCAAGGCTCGTAGAGGCAAGCGTTGGAAAGACGCCGCCGTCAAATTCGAGATAAATTTACTTGAGGCGTTGCTACTGCTAAAGAGACAGCTTATTACGAAGACCTACACGCTGTCTCCGTATAACGTTTTCAAGGTCTACGAACCAAAGGAACGGCTTGTTATGAGTAACAGTTATAAAGACAAAGTCGTCCAACACTCGCTCTGCGACAACGTATTAGAACCGATTTTAACGAAATCGTTTATAACCGACAATTACGCCTCGCAGGTCGGCAAAGGCACGGACTTTGGACTACAACGTTTGAAATGCTTTTTGTTGCGGTATTATCGCCAGAACGGCACAGCCGAGGGCTGGGTGCTCAAGTGCGATGTCAGAAAGTATTTTTACAACATAGACCACGAGATTCTCAAAAAGAAATTGAGACGGTTTATATCCTGCCCAGATACTCTCTGGCTATGTGATATGATAATCGACAGCACGGAGGGAAAGGTTGGAATACCGATAGGAAATCAGAGCTCGCAACTTTTCGCTTTGCTTTACCTGAACGGGTTAGACCACTACGTAAAGGAAAAGCTCGGAATCAAGATGTATGGCAGATATATGGACGATTTTTATCTTGTTCATAAAGACAAAGCCGTGCTGCAAGATTGCCTCGTGAAAATACAGGCTTTCGTAAAAGATTTAGGGCTTGAGCTTAACGAAAAGACGAATATCTTTCCTTTGCGTAACGGAATTGACTTCCTCGGGTTCCACACCTACCTGACAGACACAGGTAAGGTTATTATGAAACTCAGGAGCGATAAAAAGCACAAAATACGCCGAAAATTCCGCAAAATGAAACGGCTGAACGAACAAGGCAAATTGCCTATGGAGCGTATAGAGTGCTCGTGGCAAAGCACCGTCGGACATATGTCCCGAGGCAACTGCTACCACTTGCTGAAAGAAATAGAATCTTACTACAACGAATTATTCCCAAAGGAGGAAAAAGCAAAAAATGGCAACACTCGGCAGCCTTGCGATAGGCTCAAAAATTAAAATATCGCACTCCGTTTTGGGAGACATCATTTTTCTTAAGGCGGATAAAGACCACGACGGTTATCCCGAGAACTCGACGACGCTCATAACCGAGAAGATTATTCTTTTCAGGTGTTTAGACGCAAAAGAGCCGAATAACAGCGACAGTAACCGAAAAAATTATGGAAACAATAAGTGTTCGGTTTCCAACCTCGACCAGTGGCTCAACTCTACTGCTGCGGCAGGTCAATGGTATTCCGCAAGGCATTCCGCAGACCAAGCTCCCGACAACGCAAATGTGTGGAGCAGTTACAACGAATACGACCAAGACGCAGGTTTTTTGGCAGGTTTCGACGACGCTTTTGTAGCAGCTCTTAAAGATACGACGCTTAAAGTTGCTCTGAACACTGTTACCGACGGTGGCGGTTATGAGTCTATTACGAGAAAATTCTTTCTTGCGTCCAGAGCTGAATTGTTCGGGACAGCAGAAAACAGTGTTATGGAAGGCAGTCTCCTGTCGTATTTTTCGGCAAATACGAACGCAATACGTGTTGCGGTTGCCTCTGAGTATGCGGCGGCTCATAGTGAGTATTCGAGAACGGCTGGCACGGCTTACTGGTATTGGCTCAGAACTCCTTACTCGTCGAACTCGTGCTCTGTTCGCAGTGTCCATTCGGACGGTAGTTTGTACGACAACGCTGCGTATGGCGGTGACTACGGCGTGCGTCCGCTTTGCAATCTGGACTCTGGAGTCTCTGTCTCCGATTCGACCGACTCGGACGGTTGTTATACTCTCAACTTGGATACGGGTCTGTCGGCTCCTGAAATCTCGGTATCAAACCAGATATACTGCCAACCGACGCAGGAAACGGGCGGAATTGAGGGCGGCACGGCAAAAATAACGTGGACTGAGGTCGGCAATGCGACGAGCTATGTTTTGGAACGCAGTGTCAACAACGGTGCGTTTGCACAGATATATAGCGGCACGGCAAGAAGCTACACCGAAAACGTGCTCAGCTCGTATCAAAGTTTGCAATACAGGGTCAAATCGGTAAACGCCGAAGAGGAATCGGACTATGCGACGTCGCCCGTTTACGTCGTTCAGGATAACTTTCCTCCGTTTATATCGGGCGACGAAAGCAACCTCGGAGAAAAACCGACGAGATTTTCGTATAGTTACACGATATACGACGGAGACGACGCAAATATTACCGTCAAAGAATATCTGAACTCTACACTGCTCAGAACGTATCAGGCGGCAGCAGGGCAACAGCAAACGTTTGAGATAACGTCGGCACAGTGGGGAGCTATCGCCGTAGGCGACAATTACATCAAAATCGTTGCGTCGGACGAGGCGGCAACGGTAACACAAACGAAACACTTTACCAAAAGTGCAGGCGTTCTCGAACTCGAATACTCTCCAACAGGAAATATTGCCGTGCAGCCGAAAGCAATAAACGTCGAACTTGACCTCATAAAGCCGTTTGCGGCTGGTTTACAGGTGCTTGCGTGTAATAACGGTAACGATACGCAGCCAGTCTGGGACGACATCACAACGGCTGTCAAAGCGAATATAAACCACGTATTCACAAACGGAGCAAAACAGCAGGGTGTAACCTACTGGAAAGTTATTTTGAAAATCGTGGTTATGCGGAACGATACCGAGGGAGACATCAAACTTGGTGGCGTAAAATGCGTACTCGACGCCAAAGTCGAATAAAGGAGCGGATATGAAAATGGAATACAAAATTTTGAGAGACTTCAAAAAAGGCATACTTTTGACGAGACAGCCTGAAATCGTTTCGGACGAATTGATTATTACCTTTTCGGACGCTCCCGACGACGCTGTAGCTATTTTTGAGAGTTACGCAACGGGAGACTCAATTTACAGAACGCTGCAAGATAAAACTTGCAGCGTGCCTGTAGAGTTCTTAAAGGGCGAAATAAACGTAGCTGTTACCGTTATGAACGGTAAGACGTCAACGCCCGTATTTGTTTGCGAAGAGCTAAAAACAGAGCCTGTAGCTGGTTCTGGAGTGCTTGTCGCTCCAAACGACGGCGACTTACCGAGAATCGTAACCGAAATACAGCTCGATATGCAGAAGATAAAAACGGAATTACAAACTGTAGCTGAAAAATATTCGGAGCTTGAAGAAAAAATCGCAAAGCTGCTTGAGGGATATGATATTACGTAACTTTGGAGGTTATCTATGAAAAAAAGACTTGTCTTTGCACTTATGTGCTGCTTTATGGTTTTGTCTCTCTCGTTCGTGCTTTGCGGTTTTACCACGGCAAACGTTGCCCACGCAGAAGAGGCAGCGACTCCGCTCGTAATAGGCGAAACTTATACGTTCTCCGACGACGGCGGCGAATACTCGGCGACGATTTTATCCGAAACGGAATATAAACTGCACGCCGTTCACGGCTCGGAGGAAATCGAATATAAAGGCTCCTACACATATCTCGACGGTATACTCACGCTGTCCGCAATGGGCGAAGAACTCGGGCGATTCTATATACAAGGCTCGAACCTCGTTAAGGTGGTCGAAAGTGACGTCACGCCGCCCGAAAACCATACTTTTCTCGGAAGAGTGCAGGAATGGCTTGAAAACAATTATATTGCCCTTGCAACCACCGTAGGCGACATCGTATTATTTATAGTATTTCTTGTAAACTTTATTAAAAGTAAGAAGAATATGCTCGGTCTTTCCCGTGACGTCAAATTTACATCAAACGCTCAGTCCGACGTTGTTGACGTTGTAAACAATCTTATCGAGGGTTACAACAAAATCGAGACAGAGTTTGCGGCATATAAGAAAAACGAGACGCAGAACTATGAGGCAGTTGGTGCGGTTATCGTCCAGACACAGGCAATTCTCAAAATACTCATTACCGTATATGCAAACTCGAAGAATTTACCTCAAGGAGTAAAAGACCTTGTAAATCTGACGTATGCAGATTCTCTCAAAAAGCTCGGCGATGTGCCTGCGTTGAAAGAATCTGTAGAACAGGCGTCGGCGTTGCTTGAATCGGCAAACGCAACACCTGCCGTAGAGGAAAATAAGACGGAGGGATAAGCTATGAAAAATGCCACGAAAGGCAAAATCTTAAAAGCCGTCGCTATCGGTATTGATGTGGCGGCTCCGCTCGGTGCAACTCTTTCTCAGTTTCCTATCTGGGTTGAAAAAAGCTCCGCAGCGACGGTTTCTGGTCTTTTCTTGGTGTTTGCATTTCTCTCCGTAATTCCGTTCTTTAACCAGATTAAAAAGTGGCTTAAGTCTCCGTCGATTCCCGTGCTGTTTACGGTTCTTGCCATAATGGCTATATGCTTGAGAAACATTATAGACCAAATGGTAATGATATTCATAATAGGTGCGGTGGCAAACTGGGGCGGCTCGTTTGTTTATAAAGCAGGCGACACCGTCGAGAAAAAGCCAGACGAAAAGAAAGAAACGTCGGACGACGGCAATGAGGTGTAACGTATGCAAACTATTAAAAAAGACGATTATGAAAGAACGCCGTCGAGAAATCTCGGAACGGCGATAGAAAAAGGCGGAGCGGCTAAAAAGCGGCTCACACGGAGTATTCTCAATAATACTGGTATCTTTGTCGGGTTCTTTCTTATTTTCGTTGTAATCGTTGTTTTTACGACGGAAATAAAGATAACGTCGGTAGAGTTCTGGGCTCAGCTCGGGCTCACGTTCTTTATCTTGCTTTTCTGTTCATACAGTATGTATGTCAACTGCTCTGACAGTGGTTTGAAAGCTGGCAGGGTAAGCGACACGTATCAGGACTGTAAAAACGAATACGAGGGACTCAAGGCTCAGATAATCGAAAGAAAATATCAGTCGAGGCTTACCGAGTTTTGCCGTTATTACATAGATAGAGAACTCAAGGAAACTCGGACGAATATTCTCAGCGAGGTGGGTATTTCGTATGAAAAATACATCGACAAATACGTCGGCAAAGATAAAAAATTGCTGCAAACAGACGAAAGCCTGTCGAAAGCTCAGATAAAGGCGATAATCAGAGCGAATCAGACAAAGCCCGTAAACCTGACGCCAGAAATGATTTTTAAGCGTGGACGTGGGAATGGACATCGGTCTCCGCTCGGCATAAAGCCTGAAACGAAACGTAGCGTGCATTACGTCGCAAAGTTTATTCGGACGACAATCACGTCGCTGCTTACGGGTGTAATTGTGCTTGACGTTATAAAATATCCGACGTGGGCAACGTTTGCGGCGTGCTGCCTGAAACTACTTCCCGTAATACTCAACGGCTTTATGGGGTATCGTATGGGCTACGAAAATATAACTGTCGATACGGTCAACTATATGCAAGACCAGAAAGACCTTATGCAGCAGCTTATAGAATACGCCTCTACGACGCCAGAACCTCAGCCTGAACAAGCAATAGAGGACGAGGTTATTGTCGCTCCTGAGGTCGCTGCGGCGGCAGAAACAATATAATAATGTAAAAAGAAACAGGACACCGATATACTCAGTGTCCTGTTCTTCTTTGGTAACGGCACCAAACTCCGAAATAGTCCTTACGGACGAATATTCGAGGGTTCGGATTATTACCTCTTGGCGGAGGCTGAGGGATTCGAACCCCCGTGGGCTTTCACCCAAACGGTTTTCAAGACCGCCTCGTTATGACCGCTTCGATAAGCCTCCGTTTTTTTAATTTCTAAATTTTATATACGTTTAACTTTAAGTTGTTTTCGTTTGCTCGATATTTTTTGTTAAAATTAAAATTTAGGTATTTTTAAAATTATATTATAGAAAATAATCTTAAAGCTTATTGATTTTAATGGCTAAATAAAATTTACCCGTACATTATATATTAAATTTTGTTTTTTTGCAAGTGTTTTTAAATTATGTGTTTAAATTTACGTGTGATTTTTTTAAAAATATTGTCTTTGTTAATTCAAAATCTATAATTGGGAAAAATATGGAGGATATTATAAAAAAATTATTATTTCTTTGTTGAGATTTCTCTTACGTTAATTTTATCTTTTTCGGCGTGCAACGGAAATGACGGAAACTTTGAACTGCAAGTTATAAAATAACCTTATTTTAAGATATTTGTATTTATTTTATTGCATTTTTAAGGGAATAATAGTAAAATATAATTATATTTTAAAACAATTTTTTTCTTTTTAACAAATCGTCACGGCGTTAAAAAATTTTCTTTTATGCTTTTTAGTCGAAATACTGCGAAGTTTTTAATCGGAGCAAAAATGTTTTCGACTTTTTAATGAATAATATTTTTTTATGTTTTTTAAGATTTTCAATACGGTTTAACAATTTTCATTATTTCAAAAATTACAAAAAATAAGAATTTTTTAACCTAAATTTAGAAAAATTTAGGTTTTGGATTTTAGATAAATTATATTTTTAATTTCGAAAGCAGAGGAATAGATTGCGAAAGTAATTTTAAGGTTTATAGCAAAGTGATTAAACGTTTAGGGGAATTTTATCGGCTATAAAGAGTTTAAAACTTTTTAATCGCGTTAGGCTTATTTAATGTTTTTTAAAATTTAAAAAATTTACGTTATTTGGCGGTAAAAGAATAACGTGTAAACTTATTGTTTAAAAAGATTGAAAAACGTTATGAATAAAAAATATCAAAATAAGGAGAAATAATATGATAAAAACAGACGCTTACAGACAAAAAATTAAAGATTTGTCTACTATTCTTTTAGAGGCAGGATACTCTCTTTGACGTCGCTAATTTAAGAATTGAAGTAGAAGATTTAAAAAAAGAATTAGAAAATCCCTCGGTTTGGTCGGATATAGAGAAGTCAAAAGCAATTTCACAAAAAATTAGTATAGCGCAGTCTAAAATAGATGCGTACGACAAGTGCGATAAAGTAATAAAAGACGCGTTGGACGTAATAGAATACGCCGAAATGGAAGACGACGATTCGCTACTTGCCGACGTAGAAAAAGAGATAAACGGCGCGGAAAAGCAAATAGAAGAAATAAGACTGCAAACGCTGTTAAAGGGCAAGTACGACGGTAATAACGCAATACTTACTTTGCACGCGGGGGCGGGCGGAACGGAAGCTTGCGACTGGTGCGAAATGTTATATCGTATGTATATGTGTTATTGTCAAAAGCATAAGTATAAGCTTACGGAGCTAGACAGGCTTGACGGGGACGGCGCGGGGCTTAAAAGCGTGTCGTTTAAGGTGGAAGGTCAAAACGCGTACGGATTTTTAAAGGCTGAAAAAGGCGTTCACAGATTGGTTAGAATTTCCCCGTTCGACGCGAATAAAAGAAGACATACGTCATTCGTTTCGCTAGAAGTTTTACCCGAAATTTTAGATAACGAAGAAATTAAAATTCCCCCCGAAGATTTAAAAGTAGACACTTATCGAAGTAGCGGAGCGGGCGGACAGCACGTCAATAAAACCGAATCGGCGATAAGAATAACGCACATTCCTACGGGGATAATAGTTGCATGTCAAAACGAAAGAAGTCAAGTTCAAAACAGAGAACAGGCAATGCAAATGCTGATTAGTAAGTTGATTGAAAAAAGGGAAGAAGAAAGACTTGCGAGGGAGCAAGAGCTTAAAGGGGATATTAAAAAAATAGAATGGGGTAGCCAAATAAGGAGCTACGTTTTCTGCCCCTATACGTTGGTTAAAGACCATAGAACAGGTTCTGAAACGCCCGACATTCAGGCTGTTATGAATGGTGAAATAGACCAGTTTATAATAGATTATTTAAAAAAATCATAATGGATTTCAGACAAACTTTTAATAGAGAAATAAAAGAAGACGCTATAATTTTAGCGATAGAATCTTCTTGCGACGAAACCGCTTGCGCCATAATTAAAGGAGGAAGGGAAATATTATCGTCGGTAATAAACAGTTCGTGTACGGAACACATAAAATTCGGCGGAGTAGTGCCGGAAATTGCGTCTAGGGCGCACACTACGGCAATATCTATAACCGTAGAAGAAGCTGTTAAGCAATCGGGATTAAAACTTACCGATATAGACGCTATCGCCGTAACGTACGGCGCGGGTTTATTAGGTGCGCTATTAGTAGGCGTGTCTTATGCAAAAAGTCTTGCGCAGGCGCTAAATATTCCGCTTATTCCCGTAAACCACATAAGGGGGCATTTATCGGCGTCTTACTTGTCAGATAAAGAATTAAAACCGCCGTTTATATCGCTACTTGCAAGCGGTGGACACACGGCGATAATGCTCGTTAAAGACTACGACGAATTTATAAAACTAGGTTCTACGTTGGATGACGCCGTAGGCGAAGCGTTCGATAAAGTGGCAAGAACGATAGGATTAAATTATCCCGGCGGACCTAATATAGAAAAATGCGCTTTAAACGGGAAGCCTTGCATAGAATTTCCTAGAATGCTTAAAAACGAAAAGACGTACGATTTATCTTATAGCGGATTAAAAACGGCAGTAATAAATTACGTTCATACAAAGCAAATGAAAGGCGAAAGCTTTTCTTGCGCGGACGTAGCGTGTTCTTTTCAAAAATGCGCGATAGACGCTTTAACGGAAAGAGTCGAAAGGGCGGTTAAAGAATATAAAATAAGCGTTTTAACGGCGGGTGGCGGAGTAGTTGCAAATACCTATTTAAGGCAAAGTTTAGAAAGTCTTTGTCAAAAGCTAGGCGTAAAGTGCGTTCTTCCCGCTAAAAAGCTATGTACGGATAATGCGTGTATGATAGGCGCGGAAGGTTATATTCAGTATAAAAAAAGAAATTTTGCAGATTTAGATTTAAACGCAAAAGCTTCCGTCCCCTTATAAAAGAAAAAATTATTTTATTTTTATTCGGCAGGAGATAAAAATGTCAGAACATGACGGACACAGACAAAGAATGAAAAATAAAATGCTACTTCACGGCGACGTTTTAGAACCGCACGAAGTTATGGAAACTTTGTTGTTTTACGCAATTCCTAGAAAAAACGTAAACGAACTTGCGCATAGATTGTTAGACACGTTCGACGGTTCTATAAAAAGCGTATTAGAAGCAGATATATCGGTTTTGTGCAGTATAGAAGGCGTCGGAGAAAACGTAGCTTGCTTTTTAAAAACCATAAATTGCATAATAAAAAGAATAGAAAGTGAAAAACCGAGTTTGGATAAAATTAAAAACGTATTCGACGCGAAAGAAGATTTAATCGAATATTTTGCCAACGCTAATAAAGAAAAATTCTTGATTTATTTTTTAGGAGCGGACGATTTAATACTCGGGAAGTCAGAATTTTCTTCTAACGCCATAGATAGGGTGAAATTAAACTTACAAGAAATAGGTAGATTATTAGTTTTACATAAGCCCGCTTCGGTACTCGTTGCTCATAATCATTTAAGCGGGAATCCTAATCCGTCCTTAGCGGACGATAAAACAACTAAAAAGCTTTACGCTTTTTTAAGCTTGCATAATGTGGACTTTTACGACCATATAATAATTAGCGGAAAAGATTTTTTCAGTTACTCCTCGTCTGGGAAAATGTTAAAAATAAAAGAAGAGTTGGAGTTACAAGGAGTATTATGATAATTTCGTATTTTGGACATTCGTGTTTCGTTCTTAAAGGCGAATACAGTATATGTATAGACCCTTACAAAAATATAGGTTACGATTTACCTGAAATAAAAACCGATTATTATTTTTGTTCGCACAATCATTACGACCACAACGCATATCAAAAAAGTATGGGGAAAAACGCCCTATATGACGATAAATTCACTAAAATTAAAACTTTTCACGATGAAGAAAAGGGGAAATTACGCGGAGAAAATTTAGTTTTATCGTTTAAAACGGAAGGAATAAAATTCACTCATTTAGGCGATTTAGGCGAAAGCGAGAACTTAGATTTGATAGAAAAAATTAAAGATACGGACGTTTTGTTTATTCCCGTAGGTGGAAATTATACTATAAATTATAAACAAGCGTTAAAATACGTTGAAAAAATAAACGCTAAAATAATAATACCAATGCACTATAAATTCGGCAAAAGCACGGTAGATATAGACGGCGTAGAAAATTTTTTGCATGAAGCAAGCAATTTTACAATAGAAAAAAAGGATAGTCCTATAAAAATAGAATTACCTTTAACGGGTAAAAAAATAATAGTGTTAAAAGCGGAGGTGTAAATGGAAAACGGAAAATATACTAGAGAAATGTTGGAATGCGTTTCTTTAAAGGATTTAAGAGATATTTTCAGGGAAGAATTTAACGGAACTCCCAATCAAATGGCAAAACAAACTTTAATAGAGCAAATATTATCCGCTCAGGAAGGCGAAAAAAATTTTTCGCGTAGCAATAGGGGAAGAAAACCTTTAACGGAAGTAAACGACGTCGAAGCGGACGAAGATAAAAACTGTTCGGGAATAATAGAAATTTGTCCCGACGGATACGGATTTTTAAGAACTAAAAATTATGAAAATTCTAAGCAAGACGTATTCGTTACGAGAATGCTTATTAGACAGTATGGTTTAAGGGTTGGCGACTATGTAAAAGGCACTTTTGCAAGAATTAGGGAAAACGAACAACCTGCCCTTCAAAAAATACTTGAAATCAACGGTAAAACTCCCGAAATACGCACAAAAAGACCTAATTTCGACGATTTAATTCCATGCTATCCCGACGAGAAAATCACGCTTGAAAGAAAAGATAAACCGCAAGATTTATCTATAAGGTGTATAGATTTACTGTGTCCTATCGGTAAAGGACAAAGGGGGTTGATAGTAGCTCCGCCCAAAACGGGAAAGACCACGTTACTTGAAAAAATGGCGTTGTCGATAGAGCAAAACCATCCCGAAATAAAGCTAATAATTTTATTGATAGACGAGCGTCCCGAAGAAGTAACCGAATTTAAAAATTGCGTAAACAGCGAAATAGTTTATTCTACTTTTGACGAAACGCCCGAGCATCATATAAAAATTGCGGAACTTGTAACAAACAGAGCAAAGCGTTTAGTAGAAGAAGGTCGCGACGTTGTGGTATTGCTTGACAGTATAACGAAATTGACAAGAGCCTACAACGTTTCCGTTCCGTCGTCGGGAAGAACGTTATCAGGCGGATTAGACCCCACGGCGGTAGTTGCTCCCAAAAAAGTTTTCGGTTCGGCAAGAAATATAAAAAACGGCGGAAGTTTAACAATTATTGCAACGGCTTTAATAGAAACGGGAAGCCGTATGGACGAAGTTATTTACGAAGAATTTAAGGGTACGGGAAATATGGAAATAATGCTTTCGGGCAAATTGTCCGAACGTAGAATTTTCCCCGCTATCGATTTATATAAAAGCGGAACAAGAAAAGAAGAATTATTGTTAACCGAAAAAGAATTAGATTGCGCTTATAAAGTTCGTAGATTTTTACAAGAAGACGCAAAGTCGAGCGAGAACTTTTTGGAAATGCTCGGAAAAACCGACAGTAACGAAGAATTTATCGTAAAAGTAGACGAATGGATAAAACTTATGAAATAGCAAAAAACCGTAGTAATTTTGCTACGGTTTTTTATTGCGATATTTAGTTGTTTTTTAATGTTTTATTTTAGTTCCAAGGCTTAAAAAAATTGATAAGTCTTTTGCCGTTGCTCATTCTTTCGGGATGAAATTGCACTGCGTAAACGGGTAAATTTTTGTGGAAAAACCCCTCTATATATCCGTCAGGGGATACGCAAGCTTTAATTAAACCGTTACCCAACTTATCTATTGCCTGATGATGAGCGGAGTTTACAAGGCAACTTTTCCCGTATAAATCGTACATAAAAGATTTTGTATAATTATACACAAAATGATAGCCGTCTTTTCCGTTTTGTTGGTTGTGGTAGTAAACGTTTTGAAAAAGCGTTCCGCCAAAGTAAACGTTTAAAACTTGCATACCCCTGCAAATTCCTATAATTTTTTTGTTTTGAGCTAAAAATTTTTTTATTAAAAATAGTTCCGCTATATCCCTTTTTTCGTCTACGTTATCACAGCATAAATTTTGTTGACCGTAAAAACTAGGAAGTATATCCCCGCCTCCCGCTAAAACCAAACAATCGTATTTTTTTACGTTTGGTAAGCGTTTAGATATGGTTACTTTACAATCTTCGCACTCGAAAGCTCTTTCGTAGTTAGTTAAAATATTTTTTTGTCCGTAAATAAAAATTGATTTCATCGTTAAAATATGTTAGAATGTATATTATATAATATTTAATTTTTCAAAAAAGGTTCGAAATGAAAATAGGAATCGTTTGTGCAATGAGCAAAGAGCTTATGCCTTTGCTTTCGAATTTATGTAATTTTAATCAAGAAAATATATGCGGATATTCCGTTTACCGCAGTAAGGGTAAAAACGAAATAGTTATCGTTCAAAGCGGAATAGGAGAAATATACGCAAGCGGAGCTACCACGCTTTTAATCACGGAAGGGGTAGACGTAATTTACAATTTCGGCGTATGCGGAAGTTTAAAACCCGATTTCTTATCTTGCGACGTTGTTGGCGTAAAAAGTGTAATTCATTACGATTTCGACCTTTCCGAAATAGACGGTTTACCAAAAGGTCAATACCCGTCCGAAAATCAGCCTGAAATTTATTGCGATAAAGATTTGTTTGAAAAAACCGTAAATAAATTCGGTTTAAAAACGGGGGTGCTTGCTTCTGCGGATAAATTCGTGGCAAATTCTAACGTAAAAAGGGCTTTGGTAAAAGAATTTAACGCCGATATATGCGATATGGAAGGGGCAGGCGTTTTATTGGTTTGTAAAAATGCAGAAGTGCCGTGTTTTATTTTAAAAGCCGTCAGCGACGGGGAAGGCGGAGTTGAAGAATACTATTCTACCGTTGAAAAAGCTTGCAAAGTTTGCGCAAAAATAATAGGAGAAATTTTAGAAGACTAAATGAGATACGTAGAAATTTCCGTAAATACGACTAACGAAGGTCAAGAACTCGTTGCGGACGTAATGTGGGATTATTCCGAATTCGGCGTAGCCGTTTGTTCTACCGACGATATTTTAGAGTTAATAGAAAAACGCAGGGAAACCTTTGATTATTTAGACGACAGTTTAAATTATAACAAACCGTCCACCATAGTAAAAGGGTATTTTAATTTAGATTTCGATTGCGGAATAATAGATAACGAAATAGAAGCGTTAAAAGAAAGGTCGGAAATAGATTTAGGCGTGCTGGAAATTTCCAAACGCATAGTAGACGGCGACGACTGGATAGAAATTTGGAGAAAACATTATAAGCCTATCGAAATAGGTAATATTGTAATTTGTCCTAACTGGATAGAATATAAAACGAATAAGCCGACGGTAAAAATAGACACGAACACGGCTTTCGGTACGGGCGAACACGAAACCACGTCTTTATGTTTAGAAAAATTGCAAAAATTTTTGAACAAAGGCGATACGGTAATAGACGTGGGAACGGGTAGCGGAATACTTGGAATTGCGTGCGCGTTACTCGGCGCGAAAAAAGTTTTTATGACCGAACTGGATTTGCAGGCGGTAGAGTGCGCAAAGCATAATGTTGTGGTAAACAAAGTTGAAAGCTTTTGCGAAGTAGAGCATTGCGATTTGCTTGAAAAAGCAAGCGGAGAGTGCGATTTGTTGGTTGCTAACATTACTGCGGAAATTCTGTTAAGGCTTGTCGAAAACGTGAATTTCTATCTTAAAAAAGGTGCGAAAATAATTTTAAGCGGTATTTTAAAAGATAGACTGGAAAAAGTTAAATTCGCTTACGAAGCGGTTGGATTAAAGGCGATAGAACAAGAAATAAGGGGCGAATGGAGCGTTCTCGTGTTGGAGAAAGAAAGTGAGTAAAAAAGCAATTGTATTTACTTTGGGGTGCAAAGTAAATTCGTACGAATCCGCTATGATAGAAGCGGGTTTAAAAGAATTAGGTTACGAAGTTTCGCAAAAATTAGGTTACGCCGATTTATACGTTTTAAATACGTGCGCCGTAACGGGGGAAGCCGAAAAAAAATCCCGTCAATTAGTTGCAAGGGCAAGAAAATTTAATCCTAATGCGGAGATAATCGTAACGGGTTGTGCCAGCGAAAAAAACGGAAAAGTTTTCGTTCAAAAAACGGGAGTAAAACTCGTAACGGGTGCGAAAAGTAAAGAAAAAATTTTAGAATTTATCAAAAATAAACTTACGGGTATTAAAATAGAGCAAAAGGACGAATATCCTTCTTGCGAAGTTTTGCCCGTTCACGAAAAGTCTAGGGCGTTCGTTAAAATTCAAGACGGTTGCAATAATTTTTGTTCTTATTGTATAATTCCGTATTTAAGGGGGCGCAGTAGGTCAAGAAATATCGACGAAACGGTTACGGAAATAGAAAATACCTGCGCAGACGAAATTGTAATTACGGGAATAGACATAAGCAGTTACGATTATTGCGGAAATAAACTAGCCGACTTAATAGACAAAATTTCGCATATAGATAAAAGAATAAGGCTCGGTTCGTTGGAAGTTAGGGTTATAGACGAAAAACTTCTTAACGCGTTAAGTAAACTTAAAAAATTTTCCCCACAATTTCACTTGTCGCTTCAATCGGGTAGCGATAAAGTGCTTAAAAGTATGAATAGACATTATACTGCGGAACAGTATTACGATAAAGTTTGTCTAATAAGAAAATATTTTCCGCTTGCTTCTATTACTACCGACGTTATCGTAGGGTATGCTACGGAAACCGAGCAAGATTTTTTAGATTCGTTAAACTTTTGTAAAAAAGTAGAATTTGCCGATATCCACTGTTTTCCTTATTCCGCAAGAGAAGGAACAATGGGGGCAAAATTACAAGATTTGCCAAAAGAAATTAAAAAACAAAGAATGGATGAAATACTTTTATTAAAACAAGAACTAAGAAAAAAGTATTACGAAAAATGTAAAGTAATTCCCTTGACGTTTATTTTTGAAGAATACGACGGGGAATATAGCTACGGTACAACGGGCAACTATATAAAAACTAAAATAAAAGGGAAAATAAATTCCGAAACAAAAATAAAATTAACGGCGTTTGACGAAATATGTCTAGCCGAAAAAGGAGAGTAATTATGGAAGATTGTTTATTTTGTAAATTTGCAAACAACGAATTGCAAACCGTAAAACTTTATGAAGACGACGTTATGTTTATAATTAAAGACATTGCTCCGAAAGCAAAAAATCATTTTTTGTGCATATCTAAAAAACATTTTAAGTTCATAACGGAAGAATACGGAGAAATAGTCGGAAAAATGATAGGTAAAATTTCTACGCTTAAAGAATTATTACATTTAGAAAACGGCTATCGTTTGGTCATAAATCAGGGGGACGACGCAGGTCAAACCGTTCCGCATTTGCATATTCATATTTTATCCGGACAAAAAATGGATTGGAATCCCGCGTAATCGGATTTTTATCGTCTTACGCACGTAAAATAAATGCGAGTAATTTTTTAAAATATACGCTATTTTTAAGCAAAATAATTAAATTGTAGTTTTTGTTAAAAATGAATTGACAAACAATTTTTTTTTTGATACAATTAAAAACGTTGAATAAATCGCATTTATGGGCAAAGGAGGGTTGAATATGTCTTTAATTAAAGTTGGAGAAAACGAAACGTTAGAAAACGCTTTGCGTCGTTTTAAAAGAAAGTGCGCAAGGGACGGAATTATCGGCGACATGCGTCGTAAAGAACATTACGAAAAGCCTTCCGTAAGAAGAAAAAAGAAAGCAGAAGCAGCTAGAAAAAGAAATAAAGGCTAATTATTTTTTACACCCGTTAATTTGTTTTAACGGGCTATTTTTTTGTAATACTTTTAATCAGTAGAGGGGCTACAATGGATACGTCAATAAAAGAACTTGCAAAAGAAGCCAAAGAAAGAATAAAAAACGGATACTGGCAAAAATCTAAGGAAGAATTAGAAAAAAGTTTAAAGCTAGCAAAAAACAACGGACTTAACGAAAGTAAAGTCGTTGAATTTTATCGTGAAAAAGTAAAAAGCGATATTTTGGGTGGCAACGAAGACGACGCATTTTATTTAAAAGTTAAAGAAATTTTAGATAAATACGGCGAAGTCAGCGATATGCTCGGAAGGCTTGCCGATAAAGATTATATCGCCACTTTATCATACGAGCAAAGGCAAAGATATTTTTTAGATTTATCTAGTAAATATAGGGAAGCTTTAATGAAATACAAGAAAGAAAAGATGTTTGAATAAAACTTAATCGTCGGTGAATTACCGACGATTTTTTTGTTAAAAAATTTGGTCGTAATTATTGTATTAAAATTACAAAGTTTATTTTTTTGCTTTTATTTTTTTTAAAGCGTATAAACGGGTTGCTTATCCCGTTTTTAGGTTGACAAAGAGTGAAATTACTATTAAAATATACTTAATGAATTATAAGGTGCTATAATGGAAGATTTTTTAAATAAACTTAACAGCGAACAAATTTTGCCCGTTTTAGAAACGCAAGGTCCTGTTTTGGTAATTGCGGGCGCGGGTAGCGGAAAAACCAGAGTTTTAACGGGAAGAATAGCTTACTTAGTGGAAAAAGGGTTAGCATATCCCGAACAAATACTTGCTATAACGTTTACCAATAAAGCATCTAATGAAATGAGAGAGCGTTTATCTAAAATGGTAGATAATGCGGACGCAATGTGGATATGTACGATTCACAGTATGTGCGTAAGAATTTTGCGTAGAGAAGCGGATAAAATAGGGTATAATAAAGATTTTTCCATTTATAGCGAATCCGATAAAGAATTAGTTCTTAAAAAACTGATTAAAGAAAAAAATATCACGGAAGACGGTTTTATAAAAACGTTAAAAACTCATATTTCCATTGCTAAAAATAAAGGAGTATCCGCAGATAGATACTATATAGAAAACAAATACGTTCAAAATATAGGTGTTATTTGCGAATGTTTTTCGGAATACGAAGAAATTTTGCTTAAAAACAACGCTATGGATTTTGACGATTTGCTTATAAACACTCAAAAGCTTTTTGCTCAAAATCCGGAAACGTGTTTAAAATATTCGGAAAGATTTAAATATATTCACGTAGACGAATTTCAGGACACGAATAAAATTCAATACGAAATCATAAGAGATTTAGCAACCGTTCATCAAAACATTTTCGTCGTTGGGGACGATGACCAAAGCATATACGGTTGGCGCGGGGCTGATATAGGTAATATTCTAAATTTCGAAAAAGATTTTAAAGGTGCAAAAACTTTTAAATTAGAAAGGAATTACCGTTCTACTAAAAAAATATTAAATCTTGCAAATTCTTTAATAAAATTAAATTCGGGAAGAAAAGCTAAATCTTTGTGGACGGAAAACGAAGAAGGCGAAAGCGTAGAATATTTTTGTAGCGGTGACGAAACGGGCGAAGCTCATTATACCGCCTTAAAAATAAGGCAAATGCTCGACGAAGGAAAATCCTATTCGGATTTTGCAGTACTGGTTAGGTTAAACGCGTTGTCAAGGTCTTACGAGCAAGAATTTTTAAAATATAATATCAACTATAAAGTATTCGGCGGATTTAAGTTTTACGAAAGAAAAGAGATAAAAGATTTAACCGCATACATAAGAATTTTGGTAAATCCGCTAGACGACGAAGCGATTATGAGAGTAATAAACGTGCCTAAACGCGGTATAGGCGATAAAGTTTTGCAGTCGCTGTCGGAATACGCAGGGCAGGAAAATCTTACTTTATTCGACGCTATTTTCGAAGTCGAAAACGCTTCCGTTTCAAGCGGGGCTAAAAATAAAGTTTTAGCCTTTAAATCGCTTATAGCCCAACTTTTAGTCGATAAAGAAACTAAAACATTAACGGAAACGGTAAAAAGCATAATAGAAAGAACGAATTTCTATTCTCAATTCGACGACACGGAAGAAGGACAAAATAAAAGGCAGTACGTAGACGAATTTATTTCGAGCGTAGAAGAGTTTGAAAAATTAAATCCTAATTCCGACGTAAACGACTTTTTGTCGTCCGTAACCTTATCTTCCGACGTCGACGATATGGCAAGCGAAGATTACGTTACCATATCCACGATACACGCGGTAAAAGGTCTAGAATTTAATACCGTTTTCGTTGGCGGAATGGACGAAGGAATTTTCCCATTGTCGCGGGCTGCCGCAAACGTTGCCGAACTAGAAGAAGAAAGGCGACTTATGTACGTTGCCATCACGAGAGCGCAAGAAAAATTATTTTTAACCCGTTCCGAAACCCGATTTTTATACGGAAATCGTCAAATAACGTTGCCGTCTAGGTTTTTAAAAGAATGCGGAATTATAACTGTTCCCAAAAGAGATAGTTTTGAAAAGAAGTCTTACGAAGATAGGTTTGAAAGGGAAAATTACGAAGAAAGAAGATTTGAAAGACAAAACTATTACGGCGGAGAAGAAAGAGAAAGCGGAAATACTTATGGGAAAACGTCTAGCTTTGCTAGTTCATATACGTCGCAAACGGCAGTTAAAAAACAGGCAAGCGGAGCAACGAGTAGCAAATTCGTTGCGGGTAAAACCGTTAAACACGCAAAATTCGGATTGGGAACGATTATACAAACTAAAAACAGTGGAGATAATTTAATTGTGGACGTAGCGTTTAAAGGTTTAGGAATAAAATCTTTGTCCGCAAAATTCGCGCCTATGGAGATTGTAGACTAATGGAAAAAAGTATGCAAGAATTAGTGGAGCTATTAAATAAATACGCTTACGAATATTACGTTTTGGATAATCCCACCGTTTCCGACGGCGAGTACGATAAGTTGTATGACGAGTTGGTTAAAATGGAAAAGGAAACGGGCATAGTTTTGTTCGATTCTCCTACCAAAAGGGTGGGCGGAGAACCCATATCTTCTTTTAAAAAACATAAACATATTGCAAGGTTGTATAGTCTTGATAAAGCTTTAACCGTAGAAGAGTTGTATGATTTCGATAAAAGAATCAAAAAAACGGGAATAGACACGAAATACACCGTAGAATATAAGTTCGACGGGCTTACTATCTGCTTAACTTATTCCGACGGAAAATTTGTTAGGGCAACTACGCGTGGTAACGGAACGGAAGGAGAAGACGTAACTGCGCAGGTTCTTACAATAAAGAGTTTTCCGCTTAAAATAGCATATAGGGGACTTTTGGAAGTAAAGGGGGAAGCAGTAATTAGGCTTTCCGTGTTAAAAGAATATAACAAAACGGCGAAAGAACAACTTAAAAACGCAAGAAACGCGGTTGCGGGTGCGATTAGAAATTTAGACCCGAAAGAAACTGAAAGAAGAAAACCCGAAATATATTTTTACGACGTAAACTATATGGAATACGACAGCGTTACTTCTCAACTAGAAGCCGTTGAGTTTTTAAAAAATCAAGGGTTTAAAGTTTTCGATTTTTTAAGAGTTTGCAACGATATTACGGAAGTTAAACAAGTGATAGACGAAATAGAAGTAGAAAGAAAGAATATAGACGTTTTAACGGACGGCGCGGTAATAAAGGTAAACGATTTTTCCGTAAGGGAAATTTTGGGTGAAACCGATAAATTTCCAAGGTGGGCTTTGGCGTTTAAGTTCGAAGCGGAAGAAGTAACAACAATTTTAAAAAACGTTATTTGGCAAGTGGGAAGAACGGGGAAACTAACTCCGCTTGGCGAAGTGGAAGAAGTAGAGCTTGCGGGCGCAACCGTAAAAAAAGCGACTTTAAACAACTATAACGATATACAAAAAAAGAAAATACAAATTCCTTGCAGAGTTTTAATTAGAAGAAGCAACGAAGTTATACCCGAAATTTTGGGTTCTACCGAGTTTTTTGAAAATAGTAAGCAAGTAGAAAAACCTACCGTTTGTCCGTATTGTAAAACACCTTTGCAAGAAACGGGAGCTAATTTATTTTGTCCTAACGTTTTATGTAAGCCGAGAGTTGTCGGAAATCTTACAAATTTTGCGCAAAAAGACGCAATGAATATAGAAGGGTTTTCCGAAATGACGGCAGGACAGTTATACGACGAATTTAACGTTTATAAGTTTTCCGACTTGTACAGATTGAATTACGAGCAGTTAAGCAAGCTAGACGGCTTTAAAGACAAAAAAATTTCAAACTTGCTTGCCGGCATAGAAAAATCTAAAACGGTGGAATTAAGTAATTTTATATTCGCGCTAGGGATAGACGGAGTAGGCAAAAAAACCGCAAAAGATTTAGCAAAAAAATATAAAACGCTTGAAAATTTATCAAACGCCACGGTAGAAGATTTGCTTACTACGGAAGAAATAGGTCAAATTTTGGCAAGTAACATTTTCGACTATTTTCATAACGAAAAAAATAAAGAAGAAATTGACGATTTAATGAAATTAGGCGTAAAAATAAATGAAATATCCACGCAAGAAAAAGACGGAATTTTCAAAGGTCTAAACGTTGTTATAACGGGTACGCTTTCAAGCTTTAAAAGAAAGGACGCACAAAAAATAATAGAAGATTTAGGCGGAAGAGCATTAAGCGACGTAACTAAAAACACGAATTTGGTAATCGTCGGGCAAGACGCGGGAAGTAAAAAGGCAAAGGCGGAAAAACTCGGAATTAAAATGATAGACGAAGCCGAATTTTTAAAAATGATAAATAAATAACTTAATTTATTAAAAATACTTGAAAAAGATTGTTAAAAATGTTATTATATAAAAAGAGCGTAAATATAGTAAAAGCCAAAAATATTGTAGAAAATAAAATATTTCGCTCCCGGAGATAACGTAAATATGTATAGTATGACCGGTTACGGCAAGGCGGAATATAGGGAAAACGGAATAGAACTCATTGTGGAGTTAAAAACCGTGAACAACAGATTTTTAGATATTTTACCTAAATATCCGCGTAGTTTTATATCGCTGGACGATTTTTTCAGAAAAACAATTTCAGCAAAATTAAATCGCGGAAGGTGCGAACTTTTTATAACTTTTAACGATAAAAGGGAAAAACCTTTCGAAATGCAAGTAGATTTAAGCGTAGCGAAAGCTTACGTTGACGGTGCAAAAAGTTTAAAACAAGCTTTTCCCGAATTAGAAAACGATTTAACGGTTTGCAGTTTAATGCGTATTCCCGACGTTTGTAAATCTTCTTTGTCGGAAGACGATTTAACTGAAATTAAACCGCTAATATTGCAAACGTTAAATCAAGCGTTAGACAATTTAAACGCTATGCGTTATACGGAAGGCGAAAAGTTAAAAGAAAATTTACTTTTCAGGGTTGGCGAAGTAGAAAAATATTTGCTTGAAATAGAAAAATACGCACCGCTCGTAGCGGACGACTACACCGAAAAAATGCAAAACAGAATTCAAAAGTATTTAGACGGCGTAGACGTAGACCAATCAAGATTATTGCAAGAAACGGCAATATTTGCGGATAAAAGCAATATCGACGAAGAAATTGCAAGGCTTAAAAGCCATATTTCTCAATTCAGGCACATTATTGACGACGTAACCGCAGGAAGAAAACTCGATTTTTTAATACAAGAATTCAATCGTGAAGCAAACACAATATGTTCTAAGGCGTGCAACGTAAATATTACGAATTTAGGTTTAAAGCTTAAATGCGAAATTGAGAAGATAAGAGAACAAATACAAAATCTCGAATAAAGGAGTTACCGATATGATAAATTTTCCACCCATTGACGAAATGGCAAATAAAGTAGGTTCTAAATACGCATTATGCGTTATATGTTCAAAAAGAGCGAGAGAATTGCTTGCAAACGCAGGTAATCCTTCGGGATTCGAAATGCCCGATAAACAAAAACCGTTGACCGCTGCGGCATACGAAGTTTACAACGGTAAAGTAACTGTTGCAAAATAATTTTTGATGCCTTCCTGTCGGAAGGCTTTTTTTTGAAGTGATTTAAAGTTTTACAGTGAAATACAGTTCGTTTTATTCTAATCGACAAATTATTAAAATTTAGTTTTAAAAATCGAAATGTTTTTTGAAGTGATTTATATTTTGCAGTGAGTTTTGTCTGTTTTTCACGTTTTTAATGGATAATTTTAATTTATATAATTAAAACACAAATAAATATCTCTATTCGTTTAAATATACCTTTTAAACGCATTTTTACGGCGGAGAAAATGATAGCGGAAGTAATAGTAGACGTAGCGTCGTCCCAAGTGGATAAAATATTCGATTATTCGGCAACCGAAGATACTAAAATCGGTTGTAGAGTCGTCGTGCCGTTCGGGAAAAAGGTAATAGACGGAATTTGTATAAATTTAAAAACCGTTAGCGACGTTCCGTCGGATAAATTAAAGCCGATAATAAGAGTACAGGACGAACAACCCGCTTTAACCAAAGAAATGATAGAGCTAATGCGTTTTATGGTAAAACGCTATCATATTCCTAATTCGCTTGCGTTAAGGCAATTTTTGCCGTCCGAAATGCGAAAAGGTAAAGTAAGGGCAAAACTCGTAAAGTTCGCTATTTTGTCTAATTATCAGCCCGACATTTTAAAAAAGAACGCTAAATCGCAAATTCAAGCGTTAGAATATTTAAAAGAAAATAAAAGGGAAAAAGTAGCCGTTTTAAACGAAAAATTTTCCGCTTCCGCAATAAAGGCGTTATATGATAAAGGGTTAATTACTTTTGAAGAAGAAAGAGTTAATAGGCTTCCTTATTCAAAATTAAACTTAACCGAAAAAAAAGTCGAATATACTAGCGAACAGTTAAACGCGATAAACAGCGTAGAACAAAGCGATAAAAAAATAAATTTAATTTTCGGAGTAACGGGTAGCGGAAAAACCGAAGTCTACTTAAATTTAATAGAAAAAACTATTAAACAAGGTAAAAGCGTAATTATGGCGGTTCCCGAAATATCTTTAACTCCGCAAATGTTATCGCAACTGCGCGCAAGGTTTAAAGAAAACGTGTCTATTTTGCATAGCGGTTTAAGTTTTGGCGAACGATTTGACGAATGGTGGCGGTTAAGGTCGGGGGAAGCGAAAATTGCAATCGGGGCGAGAAGCGTAATATTTGCGCCCGTAGAAAACGTCGGGCTTATCGTAATAGACGAACAGCACGATTCGAGTTACGATAGCGAAAATTCTCCGCGCTATTCCACATTTGAAATTGCAAAATTCCGTAGCGATTATAATAATTGTAAAATCGTTTTAGGTTCGGCAACTCCGTCCGTAGAAGTTTTTTTAAAGGCGAAAAACGGGGAATACGGCTTAATCAAAATGCAAAACCGAATAAACAAACGCGCACTTCCGCAAATGATTTGCGTCGACATGAGAAAGGAAGTCGTTAGGGGTAATCCGTCTTGTTATTCGGGACTTTTAAAAAAAGAAATTTCCGAATGTTTAAATAGCGGTAATCAAGCGATGATTTTTTTAAACAGACGCGGATATTCTAAGCAAGTAATATGTTCTTCTTGCGGATACGTTGCCAAATGCGAGCAATGCGACGTTGCGCTCAATTATCATAGCGATTGCAATAAATTAAAATGCCATTATTGCGGAACAACTTATAAAATGTTGACCGCTTGTCCCGAGTGCGGAAGCGTAAATTTAATTTACGGCGGAACGGGAACTCAAAGGGTGGTAGAAGAGTTAAGAAAAACTTTTCCCGGCGCTAGAATTTTACGTATGGACAACGATACAACGCAAAATAAAGACGGACATTTAAACGTTTTAAAAGATTTTGCAGAAAAAAAAGCCGACATATTAGTCGGTACGCAAATGATTGCAAAGGGACACGATTTTTCTTCCGTAACGCTTGTCGGGATATTAGACGCCGACATGAGTTTATTCTTTTCGGATTATAGAAGTTCGGAAAGGACTTTTCAGTTAATTACGCAAGTTGCGGGCAGGTGCGGACGCGGAGAAAAGCAAGGCAAAGTTATTTTGCAAAGTTACTGTCCCGAAAATCCCGTTTTAGTTCTGTCTGCTCGTTACGATTACGAAGGATTTTTCGAAAGGGAAATTGCATTGAGAAAAACTACGCATTTTCCGCCTTTTGCGGACGTTATAAGAATAATGGTGGAAAGCGAAGAAGAAAGTTTAGCGATAGAAACGTTAAAAAACGTATATTTCGATTGTAAAAAAATATTTGATAACAATAAGGAAAAGTTTTATTTCTTTAATAAAATGAAAAGTCCCGTAAAGAGAATTAAAAGAAAAAATAGATTTCAAGTTTTAATGAGAATAAAAAGCGATAATCGTAATTTAATAGATAAATTTTACGATATATCCGAAAAATATAACTCTTCCAAAGTTTGCGTTTATACGGAAGAAAATCCTAGCAGTTTAGTATAAGGAGCATTATGGCAATAAGAAATATAGTACAAATAGGCGACGATATATTAAGGAAAAAAAGTTTTGAAGTAACCGTTTTCGATGAAAAATTGTCTTCTTTATTAGACGATATGAAAGACACTTTAAAAAAGGCGAAAGGCGCGGGACTTGCGTGTGTTCAAATAGGTTTGTTAAAAAGAATGTTTATAGTCGATATGGAAAAAGAAGGTTATTTCGAATTTGTAAATCCTAAAATTTTATATCAAAGCGGAAGCGTTTCGGGCGACGAAGGCTGTTTGTCGATAAAGGGAAAATGGGGCAAGGTAAAAAGACCTAATACAGTAAAAATAGAAGCTTACGATAGAAACGGACAAAAATTTTCTTTAACCGCGCACGGATTTTTCGCAAGGGCTATTTGCCACGAATACGACCATTTAGACGGAATATTGTACGTTGACAAAGCTACGGAAGTTTGGGAGGAAAGAAATTGAAAATAATTTATTTAGGAACTCCCGATTTTGCCGTAAAACCGTTAAAAGCAATCGTAGAAAACGGATTTGACGTAGTTGCGGTAATTTCTCAACCCGATAAACCCGTCGGCAGAAAAAGAGAGATTAAACCTACGCCCGTAAAAGAATACGCGTTAAGTCAAGGCATAAAAGTTTTGCAGTTTGAAAAAATAAGAGAACACGCCGAAGAAATAAAATCGCTTAACGCCGATATAATGGTAACTTGTGCTTACGGGCAAATTTTATCGCAAGAAATAATAGATATTACGAAATACGGAATATACAATATTCATGCAAGTTTATTACCGCTTTATAGGGGAGCTTCCCCTATTACTTCCGCAATATTAAACGGAGATAAGCAAACGGGCGTAACAATAATGAAAACGGAAGCGGGCGTAGATTCGGGCGATATAGTCGAAGTTGAAAAAACCGATATTTTAGAAAACGAAACTTGCGGACAATTATTTGACCGCTTATCCGAAATAGGGGCGAATTTAATAGTTAAAGTTCTCCCTAAAATAGAAAACGGCGTGGCAACTTTTACTAAACAAGATAACGAAAAAGCGACTTTTTGTAAAATGATTAAAAAGCAAGACGCTTTAATAGACTGGAATTTACCTGCGGAAAATATTTTAAGAATGGTTAGGGCGTATAATCCATCTCCAATAGCGTATACCTATTTTAACGGGAAAATGCTTAAAATTTATTCTGCCGAAATTTCGCAAGAACAAGGCGTAGCGGGAACGGTGTTAAAGTCCGATAAAAGCGGATTTATAGTTGCGTGCGGTAAAAACTCTTTATCCTTAAAAGAAGTTCAAGCGGAAGGCGGTAAAAAAATGCCTTATTCCGATTTTGTTTTGGGTAGAAAAGTTATTGCGGGAGATTGTGCCGAATTATGACGGTACTTTTTTACGAATGTTACGTTGTACTGCGTAAAATTTACACGGAAAAAACTTATATTAAGCAAGCTTTACTCTCTCCCGAAATTTTAGAAAAAGACAGGGCGAAAGTAACTAAAATAGTCTACGGAGTAGTTGAAAAAGATATAGAATTAGAGTATATAATTTCAAAGCTATGTCAAAAAAAGCCTAAAAATTCCGTAAAGATAATTATAAAAATTGCCTTATACAATATAAAATATTTAAGTAAAACTCCTTTTTCCGTAACGGACGCAAGCGTAAGCTTGCTTAAAAAAATGGGAAAAGGGGCAAACGCAGGGTTTGTAAATGCTCTTTTAAGAAATTTTAGTACTGCTAAAATAGAATATCCGACCGATAAACACGAGTATATTTCGGTAAAATATTCTTATCCGTTGTTCGCCGTAAAAAAACTCGTTAAAAAATACGGGTTTGAAAAAACCGAAAGTATTTTAAACGGTTTCGTTTCTAATACGTGTGTAAGGTTTGCAAAAAACGTAAACGGAGAAGAGTATTTAACTAAGAAAAACTTTAAATTTTTCGCCACTCCTTTTAAAAACGTTTATATAGTAAACGGCTTTAAAATGCAAGAAGATTTTTATAACGGTTTATATACGTTTCAATCGCTCGGTTCGGTTGCTATATGCGATAACGTGCAAAGCGGAGAAAAACTTTTAGATTGTTGTTCCGCTCCCGGCGGAAAAGCAGTAAATCTATCCGAAAGGTTTAAAGAAGTCGTGGCTTGCGAACTTCACGAACATAGGGTGGAATTAATTAAATCTTACGTTAAAAGAATGAAAGTAACTAACGTAAAAGTTTTGCAAAAGGACGCGACCGAGTTTTGTCCGGAATTTTTTAATGCTTTTGACGCAGTTTTGTGCGATTGTCCTTGTTCGGGACTCGGAGTAGTAAAAGACAACCCCGATATAATTTTATCGCGTACAGAGAATAACGTAAAAGAGCTTAACGATATACAATTAAAAATAATAAACAATTGTTCAAAATACGTTAAAAAAGGCGGATATTTATACTATTCCACTTGTTCTATATTAAGTGAAGAAAATGAAAAAATAATACAAAAATTTTTAGAAAATAACGAAGATTTTATAGAAGCGAAATTTAACTCAAAACTAAACGGAAACGCCGAAAAATACGGCGTAACTTATTTGCCCGATATAAGCGACGGCGCAGGGTTTTATTGTTGTAGGTTAAAAAGAAAATGATATTAGCGGATTTATCTAAGCAACAACTAAATAATTATTTATCGGAAAAAGGCGAAAAGCCTTTTAGGGCTAATCAAATTATTAGAAACGTGTATAACGGAACGCCTATTTCCGAAATGAGCGATTTATCTAAATCTTTAAGAGAAAAACTTTTGCAAGATTTTGAAAACGAACCCGTTAAAATTTTAAAATATTTTAAGTCTAAGGACGGCTCTATAAAGTTCCTTTTTTCTCTTTACGACGGCAACGTTATAGAAGGCGTTTTAATGAAATATAAGTACGGTTACACTCAATGCGTTTCAACGCAAGTCGGGTGCAGAATGGGGTGCGTATTTTGTGCATCTACTTTAAACGGTCTTGTAAGAAATTTATCGGGCGGAGAGATTTTATCGCAAATTTGCGTAGTAAACAGATTTTTAAACGGTAGCGTTTCGGATAGAAAAATTACCAACGTAGTTTTAATGGGTATGGGGGAACCGTTTGACAATTACGATAACGTAATTGATTTTTTAAAAAAGCTAATCGACGAGCAAGGGCTTAATATAAGCAGTAGAAACATAAGCTTGTCAACGTGCGGTTTGGTAGATAAAGCGTTACGTTTTGCAGATGAAAAAATCCCGTTAAATCTTACAATTTCACTACATTCGCCGTTTGACAACGAGCGTAAAAAAATTATGCCCGTTGCAAATAAATACTCAATTAGCGAAATACTTAAAGCATGCGATAATTATTTTGAAAAAACGGGTAGGAGATATATATTCGAGTATTCTTTAATACAAGGTAAAAACGATAGAGCGGAAGACGCAAAAGAGCTGGTTCGTATATTAAAAGGTCGCCCCTGCCACGTTAATTTAATTCGTTTAAACGAAGTAAAAGAAAAAGGTTTAAAAGGCGACGGAGAAAAACAAGCAAGAGATTTTTGTCAAACTCTTATAAACGGCGGATTATCGGCAACCGTTCGTAGAATTATCGGCGCGGATATAGAAGGCGCTTGCGGGCAGTTGCGGGCAAAAACTTTAAAGGAGAACGAGTGTTGAAAGGGCAAATTTACACGCTTTTCGGTCAGAAAGCGCTTGTGAAAGTCGGGGACAATTTAATCGAATGTTCTTTAAAGGGAAGTATGCGAAAAAACTCCGTACTCGTAGGAGATTACGTAGAACTCGACGAGCAAAATAGAATTTTTAAAATAGAAAAAAGAACGTCTTGTTTTTCTAGACCTAGCGTTGCAAACGTAGATTACGTAAATATCGTTATTGCACCCATTCCAAAGCCTGATTTTTTGGTTGTGGATAAAATGCTTATTTCAATTTTCGCCGGCGGTTCAAAACCTATTATTTGCGTAAATAAATGTGATATAGAAAGAATGGAAATTTCTAGTAGATATGCAGACGTTGTTGATAAAATTTTTTATTTGTCAAGTTTAACGGGTGAAAATTTAAGCGAATTAAAGGAATTTTTAAAAAATAAAACGGTTGCTTTTGCAGGTCAATCGGCAGTTGGTAAAACTTCGCTTATAAACGCGTTATTAGGCGTAAATCACAAAGTCGGAGATTTAAGCGAAAAAATTATGCGTGGAAAAAATACTACTACTTATTGTTTCGTTCATGAAAACGACGGGATAAAAGTGGTAGATACTCCCGGTTTTACCGCGCTTGAAGTAAACGGAATTTCGGCTAAGAATTTAAAAGATTATTATCCCGAATTTAAAGACAATTCTTGTTATTATTCAGATTGCGTACATATTGCCGAGCCTTATTGCGACGTAAAAGAAAAGGTAAAAAACGAGGAAATAAATAAAGATAGATACGAAAATTATTTAACCATTTACAACGAATTAAAAGATAAAGGATAAAGTTATGAAAAAAATACTTATTGCGCCGTCAATATTATCGGCAGATTTCGCTAATATGGCGGAAGAGATTAAAAAAATAGAATTAGGCGGAGCCGATTTAGTACATTGCGACGTTATGGACGGAGTTTTCGTGCCAAATATTACGTTCGGTATAAAAATGGTTGCCGATATAAGAAAAAGAACAGCTTTGCCGTTAGACGTGCATTTAATGATTGTTCATCCCGAAAATTACGTTGAAAAATTCGCAAAAGCGGGCGCTGATTATATCACGGTGCATTACGAAGCGTGTAAGGATAATTTAAAAGAAGTTTTGCAAAAAATTAAAGATTGCAACGTTAAATGCGGGGCGGTTATAAATCCCGATACGCCCGTAGAAAAAATTAAAGACGAAATTGCGCTATGCGATATGGTTTTGATAATGAGTGTTTTCCCCGGTTTCGGTGGACAAAAATTTATTCCCGAAGTTCTGGAAAAAGCAAGTCAAATTCGTAAAATTGCAAATGAAAACGGAAAAAAAGTTTTAATAGAAATTGACGGCGGGGTAAATAGGCAAACGGTAGAACAAGTTTGGAATTCCGATATAGATATAGCAGTTGCGGGTAGCGCGGTTTTCGGGGCGCAATCTTATAAAGACGAAATTGAATTTTTGCAAGGTAATAAATGAAACTTAAAGTTTTTTTAAACGGAGAATTTTATAACGGTAAAATAGAAAACGAAAATTGTTTAGTAGTTGCTTGCGACGGCGGTTATGAGTATTGCAAAAAAAACGGAATTAAAGTCGATTGCGTGATGGGGGACTTCGATTCTTTGGGGTACGTTCCTAACGGAGCTATCGTTTTTCCCGTTGAAAAAGATTTTACGGATTGTGAAGCGGTCGTGGATTACGCTTTAAAACGCGGAGATATAACCGAAATTGAATTTTATAATTTCGGAGGTAAACGGGACGACCATTTTTTAGGTAATATTTCGGTTTTGGCGCTTGCCTACGAAAAAGGATTTTCTGTAAAGGCGGTAACCAATTACACCGAAATTTATTATACCGAAAACGAAATTAAATTGACGAAAGTAAAGAATAAAACGATTTCTTTAGTACCTTTTTGCGAAAACGCGAATATAATTATTAACGAGGGATTAAAATATAATGCGGTGGGGAAAGAGTTAAAAGCTTTTTCTTCTTTGGGAATATCTAACGTTGCTTTAAAAGACGAAGTTTATATAAAGGTAAACGGTAAAATATTGATATTTGTCGTAAAATAAGTTTATTTTCGTTATCGGGCTTTATTCGGAATAATTTCTAAAATAAAATCAGCTAATATCGAAGAATAAACTGATTAAGTTTTCGGAGGTATAAGCGTGAAAATTATCTGTATAAAACTGCCTGCGTTTTTATCGGGAATAATTCGTTTATTTAAAAGAAAAAATCACTAAAATTACGTAGTCGAACTATCTGTTTTAACGAAACTCTATTATGGGAAAACTAAAAACGATAAAAAAATGCGTTATAATTTAACATGCAAAAACTCGTTTAGGTAAAAGGATTTTAGAATATGACAGCGAAAAGCCGAAGGAAATTTCCTTCGGCTTTTCTATTTTTAAAATTAAACACATAAAAATAATAAGAAGTACACGTTTTGCCTTACGGCAAATAAAGCGTTTTTTAAAAAAATCCGCATTTTATACTTCTAGTTAAAAACTGCTAATTTTAAAGTTCGCAATATTTAACTTTTTTAAATTTAACAAGAAAAATGGTTGCTTTTCTAGCAACCAACAATTCTAATTAAGCTCTCTGAACTTTATCGCCCTTTAAACAACGCGTACAAACGTATTCGGAAGTGATAACTCCTTTTTCGTTTACCACCTTAACTTTTTGTACATTGGCATTATATAAACGGGGAGTTTTACGGTTAGAGTGGCTAACCTTATTGCCCGAGAGTTTGCCTTTTCCGCAAATTGCACAAACTTTTGACATTTAATTTCACCTCCACATAAAATTCAACGATATTTAATATAACATTTTTAAAAGAAAAAAGCAACGATTTTTAGCGATTTTTTGCGATTTTTATTTTTTTTCACAAAAAAAACCTAAAATTGCAATAAAACCTTGCAAAAATTTGAAATATATTGTAAAATAACTATGCAAGATTATAAAGGAGAGAAAAAATGTCGGTTAATACGAGCAATATATACGGTAAAATTTCAATATCCGATAAAGCGATAGCAAGGCTTGTTTCACACGCTTGTTATGAAAGCTACGGGGTTGTAGGTCTTGATTCATTTCGTTTTACCGACAGTTTATCGGAGCTTTTCCGTAAAGATAGATTTACAAAAGGCGTTAAAGTAACGACAACGGGTGATAGAATAAAAATAGAAGTATCCGTAATTATAAAATTCGGCGTATCTATTTCTGCTGTTGCGGACAGTTTAAAAGAATCTATTAAATATAAAGTTGAAAAACTAACGGGAATGATAGTCAGTACGATAGACGTCAATATTATTGGCGTTAAGCTCTGATTTTTTTTCGGAGGATAATTTTTAAATATGATTAAAACGATTAACAGCGCTATGTTTTCTAAAATGATGACAATGGCGTCGCGATTGTTAGAAATAAACAGAGATAGAATAGACGCAATGAACGTCTTTCCTGTTCCGGACGGGGACACGGGGACGAATATGTCGATGACGATGCAGTCTGCCGTAAAGGAATTAAAAGCGTTAAAGACCAACAGAATCAGCGAAATGACCGACGCGATAAGCAAAGGCGCGTTAAGGGGCGCAAGGGGAAACTCGGGCGTAATATTATCGCAAGTTTTGTCGGGGATATGTAAAACGTTAAGGGACGTTCAAGAAATAGATACAAAAACCTTTGCAAAAGGTATGAAAAACGCAACGCAAGTAGCGTACGGTGCGGTATCTAAACCGAAAGAAGGAACAATGCTTACGGTTTGTAGACTTATGAGCGAGTTCGCTTCTTCTAGTAGAGCAAAAAATTTCGAAGATTTCTTTAAAGGCGTTTTAGACGCAGGCGATAAAGCTTTAGCTTCCACTCCCGAACTTTTACCCGTTCTAAAAAAAGCGGGCGTAGTAGATTCGGGCGGAATGGGACTTATGACCGTATTCAAAGGTATGAATATGGCAATTTTAGGCGAAGAAATTCAAGGCGGAGAAATCGTTGAAGAAGAAAAGCCGAAAGAAAGTTTTTCGGACGACGACCACATTGATATATTTAATTTGGGCAACATAGAATTCGGCTATTGTACTGAATTTTTCATTATTAACCTTAAAAGAAGAACTACTATTGCCGACATAGATAAATTAAGAGAATACTTAATGAGCATAGGCGATTGCGTACTCGTCGTAGGCGATTTATCTTTCGTAAAAGTTCACGTTCACACTAACGACCCGGGAAAAGCTTTGACTCATGCTTTGGCGTTAGGCGAACTCGATAGAGTAAAAATCGAAAATATGCTCGAACAAAACAGAGAATTACTCCGTAAATACGAAGCCGAAAAGAAACCTATGGGAATGCTTGCCATAAGTCAAGGCGAAGGATTGTCGGGAATATTTAAAGATTTATTAGTAGATAAGATTATAGAAGGCGGACAAACGATGAATCCGAGCGCGTCCGATATAGCGAATGCGGCTCAAAGGATAAATGCGGAAAATATTTTCGTTTTCCCCAACAATAAAAATATAATTTTAGCGGCTGAGCAATCTAAGCAATTAGTTGAAAACAAAAAAATTCACGTAGTGCCTACTAAAAACGTACCGCAAGGTTTTGTTGCGGCGTTGGCTTTCGACCCCGACGTAAGCGCGGAAGAAAATTTAATCAATATGATTCACGCGATAGATTCGGTTACGGTGGGTCAGGTTACTTATGCGGTAAGAACTACTAATATAGACGGGTTTAATCTTGAAAAAGGCGATATAATCGCTCTCGATAACAAGAAAATACTCAATAAAGGAAGCGATATTGCAACCGTTACAAGCGACTTAGTTGCAAAATTAGTAGATTCTTCCCACGAAGTGTTAAATCTTTATTACGGAAGCGACGTAAAAGAAGAAGACGCGGAAGCTTTATGCGAAAAATTAAGGAAAGCTTATCCCGATTTAGAAGTAGAAGCTTACTTTGGCGGTCAACCAATTTACTATTACATTATATCTTTAGAATAATTTTATCGGTTGTTTATCGAAAGATAAACAACCTAAGTTTTATATGGAACTAGAAAAAATAAAAGGCGTAAGCGACAAAAGAATAAAAGAATTACAAAAGCTCTCGATATATAATTGCGAGAGCTTAATTCGGCATTTTCCTAGAAATTATCTAGATTTATCTATCGTTCAAAATTTGCAAAGTTGCAACAATTACGAAATGGCTTTAATTAAAGCAAAGCCCGTTTCTTTTCCGCAAAACAGAATTTCACATTCAAAAAGAATAAGCTACGTTAAAGTTATATGCGAAAGTGATAATCAATTTTTTACGATAATTTGGTTTAACAGTCCATACGTTTTACAAAAATTAAAAGCCGAACAAGAATATTTATTTTACGGTAGGATAAAAAACGAATACGGGCAAATTTCTATGATGAATCCCACCTTTGAACCGCTCGATAAAAATTATAGGTTAAAAGGTATAGTTCCCGTATATAAAAGCGGAAATATTGCGCAAGGGATAATGTCGTCTATCGTTAGAAACGCTTTATCGCTTTGTCCGCCAAAAACTACCATTCCGTTTTTTTTGGAAAGAAAATACGGTTTAAGGGATTTAGGACAAGCTTACTACGGCATACATTTTCCGCGTAGACAAGAAGATATAAAAAATTGTAGCGAAAGAATTGCGTTAGAAGAATATTTTTTATTGACTTGTTCGTTTAAGCTTATAAAAGGCGGAAAGGAAAGAGTTCGTCAAAACGAATATTCTACTTGCGCCGACGATATAAAAGAATTTTCAAAACGTTTTGGTTTTGAATTTACAAACGGACAAAAACAAGCAATAAACGAAATATTTTCCGATCTTAAAAATCCGCACGTAATGAATAGACTTTTGCAAGGCGACGTCGGAAGCGGTAAAACGGCGGTGGCGTATTGCGCAATGTTCGTCGCGTTAAAAAGCGGTTATCAGGTTGCGTATATGTGTCCTACGGAAATTTTGGCGGAGCAAAATTATAAACTATGTTTAAAATTTTTCCCCGAATACGAAACCGTATTTTTATCGTCGTCGTTAAAAAAATCCGAAAAAACTATTGTTAAAAAAGATATTGCAAACGGAAACGCAAAAATCGTAGTAGGTACGCACGCAATAATTCAAAACGACGTAGTTTTTAAAAATTTAAGCTTATGCGTTTGCGACGAGCAACATCGGTTTGGGGTGGCGCATAGAAACGCGCTTAACGATAAAGGAATCGGGTGCGATACTTTGGTTATGAGCGCAACTCCTATTCCCAGAACTTATTCTTTGGTGCTTTACGGGGATTTAGACGTTAGTGAAATTAAAGAAAAACCAAAGCGTCGCGGGGAGTTAAAAACGGGAATAGTGCCATATAAAAAATACGACGGAATGCTTGATTTTATTCGAAAAGAAATTGAAAACGGAAAACAAGCGTATTTTGTTTGTCCTAAAATTCAAGACGACGAAGAAGGCGAAATTATGAGCGTAACTGCTCTTTACGAACAGTTAAAGGAAAGGTTACCGCAAATAAATTTCGGACTTTTACACGGAAAACTTAAAGACGAAGATAAAAAAGCCGTAATGAACGATTTTAAGGAAAATAAAATTTCCGCGATAGTTTCTACAACGGTAATAGAAGTCGGGATAGACGTTCCCAACGCAACCGTAATGGTTATTTATAACGCTGAAAGATTTGGTCTTTCTCAGTTACACCAACTAAGGGGTAGAGTCGGTAGGGGAAACGATGAGAGTTATTGTTTTTTACTTTCCGACAGCGAAGACGAAAAAACTTGCGAGAGATTAAGCGTATTAAAAAATAATTCGGACGGATTTAAAATTGCCGAGTACGATTTTAAAATGCGTGGCGGTGGTGATTTTTTGGGAACAAGACAATCGGGAGAACTGTTTAAAGAAGTAGGAAATTTGTACTATGGTGTAGAAACCATAATGCAAGCGAAAAAACTTTCCGACGAAGCTTTTGAAAGTTGTAGCCAAGCCGAAATGGAAACTATAAAAAAAGAAGCCGTTTTAAAATACGACGTTTTAAAAGACGTAACTTTAAATTAAAGCGAAAAAGGCAAAAACGTTAAAAAAGCATAAGTTTTTGGGACTTTTTAAAAAAATAAAAAAATTTAAAAAAAAAGCTAAAAAACACTTGCAATTTTGCATATAATTTGTTATAGTATAAAAGCAATCGAAATGCGGTTGCTTTTTTATGGGAGCATAGCTCAGTTGGGAGAGCATCTGCCTTACAAGCAGAGGGTCACAGGTTCGAGCCCTGTTGTTCCCACCATTTTTTTATCTTACGGATGCGGGAATGGCTCAGTGGTAGAGCGTTGCCTTGCCAAGGCAAATGTCGCGAGTTCGAATCTCGTTTCCCGCTCCATTTTTTTTGCTATATGGCACTATAGCCAAGCGGTAAGGCCAAGGTCTGCAAAACCTTTATGCCCCGGTTCAAATCCGGGTGGTGCCTCCAAAATTTAAAAATAGGTTTATAAGTTTTTCTTATAAACCTATTTTTTGTGAAAAATTTAGGATTGACGGTAGCTCGTTTCAATGTTATAATTGTTTTATTTAAAGAAAATATATTAAAAACAAGCATTTACAAAGTCGGAAACGCAATTTTTCCCATAAAAAAATTGCGTTTTACAAAACAAATTATTGTTTTATATAAATCGGAGAAAAATGGTTTACGTTAGTAAATATAATTCGCGTTTAGGCAAAATATTTATTGCGAGCGACGGAAATTTTCTTACGGGGCTATGGTTTAACGGGCAAAAATATTTTGCCGATAACTTGCCCGAGGAGTTCGAGTATAAAGAACTAGAAATTTTTAAGCTTACTAAAAAATGGTTAGACGAATATTTTTCGGGAGAAAAACCGAATTTTATTCCACCTATTTCAATGGGGAATATTTCTTCGTTTCGTAAACGCGTATGGGAAATAATGCTTGAAATTCCGTACGGGCAAACTTCTACATACGGAAAAATTGCCAAGCAAATAGAAACTGAAACGGGCAAAAGAGCGTCCGCGCAAGCGGTTGGCGGAGCGGTAGGAAGAAATTCTATATCCATAATAATACCTTGCCATAGAGTAGTCGGAACTAACGGTTCTTTAACGGGCTATGCGGGCGGAATAGATAAAAAAATTGAGTTACTTAAAATAGAATGCGTTGACGTAAATAAATTTACTTTGCCATAAAAGCGTGTAGATTTACTGCTAACGGGTTATTATGCCGTTTAGCGTAAGAAAATTTTTTGACGTAAAATTTAATTTTTTATTGAAATATTAACTATATAATTGTATAATAAAAGAAAAAATTATAGGAGAGTTACATGTTAGGAAATTTTAGTTATTGTAATCCGACAAAACTTTATTTTGGAAATAAATCATTAGATAATTTAAAAGATGAACTTAAAAAATATGGCAAAAACGTTTTACTTGTTTATGGTGGCGGTTCAATAAAAAAGAACGGTATTTACGATAAAATTTTAGCTATATTAAAGGAGTGCGATAAATCGGTTTTTGAAGACGGCGGAGTTATGCCTAATCCGACGTATGAAAAATTATTAGAAGGTGTTGAAAAAGCAAGAAATTGTAAAGCCGATTTTATTTTGGCTGTAGGCGGAGGTTCGGTTTGCGATTATTCAAAAGCCGTATCGGTGTCCGTAAATTGTAAAGAAGATATATGGGAAAATTATTTTGTAAAATTTAACGAGCCCACTTGCAAAATCGTTCCCGTCGGTTGCGTTTTGACGATGGTCGGAACGGGTAGCGAAATGAATGGCGGTTCGGTTATCACTAATAAAGAGAAGAATTTAAAAGTCGGAAAAGTGTTTGGCGAAAACGTTTTTCCAAAATTTTCTATTTTAAATCCCGAGTTTACTTTCACGTTGCCAAAATATCAAATGATATCGGGAATTTACGATATTATGTCGCATATTTTAGAACAATATTTTTCGGGAACGGACGACAATACGAGCGATTATATAATGGAAGGATTGTTACGCAGTTTAATTCATAGCGCAAACATAGCCGTTAAAAATCCTACCGATTACGAGGCGAGAAGCAATATTATGTGGACTGCAACTTGGGCGTTAAATACATTGGTTGCTAAGGGGAAAAGTACCGATTGGGAAGTACATATGCTAGGACAAGCTGTAGGAGCAATTACTAACGCAACGCACGGCATGACTTTGTCGGCGGTGTCTTTGGCATACTATCGTCATATTTTGCCGTACGGACAAGCAAAGTTTGCAAGATACGCTAAAACCGTTTGGAATGTTGACGATAACGGTAAAAGTGAAAAACAAGTTGCGGAAGAAGGCTTAAATAGAATGGAAAAATGGATGAAAGATTTAGGGCTTGTTATGAATTTAACCGATTTAGGTGTTAAAAAAGATATGATAGACGATATTGTAGACGCTACTTTTATAATGACGACAGGCTATAAAGTTTTAAATAAAGAAGAAATAAAAGAAATTTACCTTTTATCCTTATAAAATTTTAGCAAGTAAAATGCAATTTTAAATTAAGTCGTGTTTTTGGATTTTTAAGTGTTATTATTAAAATCGTCGATTATATATTATATTTTAAGTCAATATTTTTATATGCTTGACAAAAAAATGTGTTAAGCATATAATAAAAATAATAAGAATATTTCCTATGGGGAGTAGTCGGCAAGCGTGCTTGCAATTAAATCGGTATCACGGGCAAAAGCAAAAAGCCCCGGTTTAATTTTAAATGACCAGACCATATCGTATTTTTACGATGTGGTCTTTATTTTTTCGTTAAAGTATTTAAATATTAAAATGATTATAAGCTATTTTTAGCGATTTTTACGGAGGTAAAAATGGATTTTTTATTAGAAACCGTTAAGAAAATAGAGTGGCAACACGTAGTTATGTGGATAATAGGTTTAGTACTTATTTATCTTGCAATTAAAAAGGATATGGAACCTGCGTTATTATTGCCGATAGGATTCGGGGCGATACTTGTAAACATTCCTTTCAGCAACGTTTTAACCGAAGCGGGCGGAGCGGAAGGTAGGGGAATTATTCAATGGCTTTTCGAAGTGGGTATAGAAGCTAGCGAAGCTTTGCCGATTCTTTTATTTATAGGAATAGGCGCAATGATAGATTTTGAGCCGTTAATAGTAAACCCGAAACTTATGATTTTAGGGGCGTTTGCTCAAATAGGTATATTTTTAACTATGATACTTGCATCACTTTTAGGATTTAACGTGTTTGATGCGGCGTCTATCGGAATTATAGGCGCGGCGGACGGACCTACTTCTATATTAGTCGCAATGAAATTAGGAAGTCAATATTTAGGACCTATAATGGTAGTAGCGTATTCTTATATGGCGCTTGTTCCCATCATTCAACCTGCGGTAATAAAATGCGTTACCACTAAAAAAGAAAGAATGATAAGAATGAATTACACTAATAAAAGGGCAAGTAAAACCGTTAAAATATTATTTCCCATAGTAATAACTTTGGTAGCGGGTTTAATAGCTCCGAAAAGTTTAGCGTTAGTTGGATTTTTAATGTTCGGAAACTTGCTTAACGAATGCGGAGTTTTAGGAAGTTTAGCAGACACTGCAAAAAACAGTTTGTGTAATTTAATTACCTTAATTTTAGGAATTACGATTGCTTTCCAAATGCAAGCGGAAAACTTTTTAAAATGGAACACTTTAATGATAATGGGATTAGGATTGTTTGCGTTTATATTTGATACTGTCGGCGGAGTAATGTGCGCTAAAATAATGAATTTATTCAGTAAAGAAAAAATCAATCCTATGATAGGAGCGGCGGGAATATCGGCGTTTCCTATGTCGGCAAGGGTAGTGCATAAAATGGGACTTAAAGAAGATAAGGGAAATTATCTTTTAATGCATGCAATAGGCGCAAACGTTTCGGGACAAATAGCTTCCGCAATAGTAGGCGGTTTGATTATAGGTCTTGTTATTTAAGGGGGATAATATGTTAAATTTATTACTTGCAATAAAAACTGATAAAGAAGCTTTGAAAAAATCCTTAGAAGTTTTGTGGAAAGGTTTGCTCGCGATTTTAGTGGTAATAGTTATAATTATGATAGTAACTTATATAATGCAATCAATTTCTATAAAGGCGCAAAACAAGAAAAAGCAAAAAGAACTGTTAGAGAAAGAAAATGCAGAAAAAACGCAGGAAAATCAGTAAAACTATTTATTTTACGGTAAAGTCGTGGTATAATTTCTATAATCCAAAGTATCAAAAAAATAAATAAGGTAAATAATTATCTTGTAAGTTTTTTATTTAGCGAAAGCTTGTAAAGGAGATAATATGGAAATTAAAAAAGTTGTTGTAGCAGGCGGAGGCGTTTTAGGCAGTCAAATTGCGTATCAATGCGCTTATTGCGGATACGACGTTACCATATGGCTTAGGAGTGAAAGCTCTATCACTAGAACTCAACCTAAGCTCGACAATTTAAGAAAAGTTTACGCCGACACCATTTCTTTTATGGCTACCAAAGAAGGCAAATCTTACGAAAATTGGGCAAGGGGAATTGCGGATTACGACCATTTCGATAAAGCGGAATGTTTGGAAAAATCGGAAAACGCGTACTCATCTATAAAGTTAGAACTCGATTTATCGAAAGCTGTAAAAGGCGCTGACGTGGTAATAGAGTCAATGTCGGAAGATATGGCTCAAAAAAAAGCGTTTTATCAAAAATTAGCACCGCTGATGGACGAAAAAACGATACTTTTAACAAATTCTTCTACGTTGCTTCCGTCGAAGCTCGCTAAATTTACGGGAAGAAGCGACAGGTTTTTGGCGCTACACTTTGCAAATTCTATTTGGAAAAACAATACTGCGGAAGTTATGGCACAACCTAAAACCGACCCGAAGTATTTTGATGTTATAATGAAATTTGCGCAAAGTATCCGTATGATTGCTTTGCCCGTTAAAAAAGAAAAATCGGGATATTTATTAAATTCTATGCTCGTTCCGTTTTTATTTTCTGCAATGGATTTATTCGTAAACGGAATTTCCGACCCCGAAAGTATAGATAAAGCGTGGACTTTGGGTACGGGCGCGCCGGAAGGTCCGTTCCGCATTTTAGACGTGGTAGGGCTTAAAACGGCTTATAATATCGTAGGTATGTACGTTAAAATCCCTTCTTTTTTAGCTCCTTATAATTTTAAGGGAATGGCTAAAATGCTTAAAGAATATATTGACAAAGGAAAACTCGGAAAGTCTTCGGGAGAAGGTTTTTATAAATACGATAACTAAAAATCGTCGGGCGCTCGCCCGACGATTAAATTTTAATTCGGTTACGTAATATCTGAGAAATGTTAGTAAAAAATTAATTTATAAAAAATTTATCTATTCAAATTAAAATTTAATTTTAATTTTTACGTTTTAAGTAATTCGAGTTACATAGATTTTTGTTATTTAAGGATAAATTTTTTTATGCAAAAAAACAAAAATTAATTCCTATTTAAAAAAGAGGTTGTTTTATGGAGAATAATTTATCAAGATTTTCACGTTCGGAAAGGTTGCTCGGCAAAACCGCTATGGAAAAACTCGCAAATTCGCGCGTTGCGGTATTCGGCGTCGGCGGAGTTGGCGGTTATTGTGTAGAAGCCCTTGCACGTAGCGGTATAGGAAGTATTGCTTTAATAGATGCGGACGAAGTTGCTTTAAGCAATTTAAATAGACAAATTATAGCCTTATCTTCTACTATAGGAAAAGATAAAGTAGTAGTGGCAAAAAACAGAATTTTGGATATAAATCCCGATTGCGAAGTTCAAACTTATAAAATATATTATAATAAGGATACGCAAAACGACTTTGATTTATCTTCTTACGACTATATCGTAGACGCAATAGATAGCGTAGAATCCAAAGTTTTACTAATTGTAAACGCCAAAAAAAGCGGAACGCAAATAATTAGTTGTATGGGCGCAGGAAATAAAAAATTTGCGTATAACTTTAAAGTTGCCGATATATATTCTACAAAAATTTGCCCTTTGGCAAAAATTATGCGAAAAAAGCTTAAAGAGCAAGGCGTTACTTCTTTAAAAGTCGTGTATAGCGAAGAAGAAGCTATAAAGGCAATTCCAGACGAAGAACAGGGCGGAAAGCGTGTAGTCGGTTCGCTTGCGTTCGTGCCGTCGGTTGCAGGGCTTATTATGGCAGGCGAAGTTGTTTTAGATTTAATAAAATAGCTATTAAATATTTAGCCGAAATTTATTTTATTATAATCAATAAAGTATCGTTAAAAAAATAAAGATTTTTTTTGGCGGTGAAATTTTGCCGGTTTGGCAAAATTTCACCGCTATTCCACACATTGTTGAACGTCACATTGAATAAAAATTGCATATTATACATAAAACTGCATAAAATATGCAAAAAACAATAAAAAAATAAAATTTTTAAAAATATTTTGAATTTTTATGCAAAATTGTTTGACAAGTAAAAAATAAAGGAATATAATAAGTGCATAAACAAGCAAGAGAGCTTGAAAGGAGTACGTTATGAAAAAGATATTAAGTTTAGTTTTAGCAATAATGCTTTGCATATTCGGAGCAGTAAGCGCAACGGGTTGTAAAAACAAAAATGGCGAAAGTGGAAACAAAAGTAGTGGAAGCGGTGATGGTGATAAACCAAAATTTACTGTATTAACGAATTGTCCTTTTGCACCTTTCGAATATACCGAAAAGGGCAAAATTTACGGAATCGATATGGAAATTGCCGCAGGTTTTGCAAATGAATACGGTTACAAACTCGTAATTAAAAATATCGATTTTGACGCTATAGAAAGTCAAGTATCCGCAGGCTACGGCGATATTGGTATGGCAGGAATGTCAATCACGCCCAAACGTTTAGCATCTTTTGATTTCTCAACCGAATATTATTCCGCATCGCAAGTAGTAGTTGTAAAGGCAAGCGATACTTCGTTTGATTCTTGTACAACGAAAGAAGAAGTAGACGCTGTATTAAAGACTAAAAATAAAATAGGTGCGCAATCGGGTACGACGGGATTTAGCTACATAACCGGAACTCTTAAATTAGGTCAATCCAGTCAAAAAGGATATGAAGACGGAGTTTCTGCTGTAACCGATATGAAAAACGGAAATATAGACGCAGTTATTATAGATAAAGCTCCCGCAACCGCGTTAGTAGCTAACGTTAGCGGATTAAAAATGATTAACGTAGACCTTACGGAAGAAGCTTACGCTTTTCTTATTAAAAAAGGTAATACCGATTTAGTTGCTAAAATGAACGCTTACCTTGCTAAAATCAAAGAAAACGGAGAATTTGATAAAATCGTAAGTAAATACAACGGTGGCGAAGGTGAAAAAATCGGATACGATTTCACAGACGAAAACGTATAAAAAAATTTTTATTACAACATTAAGTTTTGTAAAGAATCTCTCTCACATTTGTGGGAGAAATTCTTATGTTTAAGGAGAAATATGAGTTCAGAACAATGGAAGGTCTTTTTTGACACGCTAAAATCCCCTTTTTATAAAGAATTTGTAATAAAAGGTTTTTTTATAACGATAAAAATTGCGGTAATCGGTTTTATATTAGGCGTAATTATAGGTACGATTTTAGCGTTAATACAAGTTGCGTATAACAGAAACATAATCGTAAAGATTTTAGATAAAATTTGTAAAGCGTACGTAGCATTATTTCGTGGAACGCCGATGGTCGTTCAGTTATTGATAGCGTATTACGTTTTAATTCCGCTTATAGGAATAACGGGAGTTGATAGCGAATTAGTCGGAATAATAGTTTTCGGTATGAATTCGGGCGCGTACGTTTCGGAAATAATGCGTGGCGGAATAAATTCTGTCGACAGTGGTCAGTTAGAAGCGGGTAGAGCGTTAGGTTTAAGTTACACGACTACAATGGTAAAAATCGTAATTCCGCAAGCTTTTAAAAATATTTTACCAACGCTTGGCAACGAATTGATAACGTTAGTTAAGGAAACTTCGGTTTTATCGTTTATAGCGGTTAGCGACTTATATACGTCGCTTAAAACGTTAGGAAACGAAATATACAATAAACAACCGCCTTATATTTTTATGGCAATAATATACATTTTAATAGTTTTAATTATTACTTTAATAATTAGATTAGTAGAAAAAATTCTTGCAAAGTCAGACAAAACTCGTTCTACGACAAGGCGTAGGGAAAAGGTGTAAAGTATGAGTGAAATGATTTTAGACGTAAAAAACATAAAAAAATCTTTTGGGGATAAAGAAGTCCTTAAAGGTATAGATTTGCAAGTTCAAAAAGGCGAAGTCGTAGTAATAATAGGACCATCGGGTTGCGGTAAGAGTACGTTTTTAAGATGTTTAAACTGTATGGAAGACCCCACCGGCGGAGAAATATTGTTCGAAGGTGTAAATCTTGCGGATTTAAAGGTAAACATAAATTTGCACCGCCAACATATAGGAATGGTTTTTCAACATTTTAATTTGTTTAATAATAAAACCGTTTTAAAAAACATAACGCTTGCGCCTAATCACATACAATTATCGCATAGAAACAAAATCGCTTTTAAAAATTTCTTTATAAGAATAGGCAATTTATTTAGAAAAAACAAAAAAGAAATTATACCTAATAAGTCAAAAAAAGAAATACTAACGGCAAATAAAGCACGCGCTATGGAGCTTTTAAAGCTAATCGGACTAGAAGAAAAGGCAAACGTTTATCCGTCTACTTTATCGGGCGGACAAAAACAAAGAATAGCTATTATTAGGGCGCTTGCTATGGACCCAAAAGTTATGCTGTTCGACGAGCCTACTTCCGCCTTAGACCCCGAAATGGTCGGCGAAGTTTTGGATTTGATGAGAGATTTAGCAAAATCGGGTATGACTATGATTATCGTAACTCACGAAATGGGTTTTGCCAAAGAAGTTGCAAACCGCGTTATCTTTATAGACGAAGGGCAAATTAAAGAAGAAAACAACCCCAAAGACTTTTTCGAAAATCCACAAAACCCAAGACTTAAAGATTTTTTATCCAAGGTATTACAATAAACTATACGTAAAAGTGGCGAGATACTTTAAAGTGTCTCGCCAAAATTTTTTATTCAATTTCTATTTCTTGTTTGTCATCTTCTAAAATATCTTTTACTACTTCGGTTTCGATTTTAACGTGTTTTCTTTCAAATAATACTAACTTATAAGCTAAAATCATTCCTATAACGAATAAAACAATACCTATTACAAGTTCCCAAACGTTTATTCCGTTTTTATGCCAAGACGAATAAACTTCGTAAATGTCGGGGTTGAAAAACATTGTAACTACCGCCCCTAAGGAAAGTCCCGCAATTAAATTAAAGGTGTTTACTTCGAATTTAGCTAAAACTAAGGAAAGAATTTTAGAAAACGTAAGCATACCTATTACGAAGCCTATAACTAAGCAAACGTAAACCATAAGTAAAGGTACGTTTTTAATTAGTTCGAATCCGACTGCGTTAAGCAGTGCCGTAAAATATCCTAACGTCATAAGTAGTGCGGTTGCCGAAAGTCCTGGTATAATTTGCGTTATAGCAATTAGGTATCCGATGACTAAGAAAATAATATAATGATATATTCTTAAATTGGTAAGGCCTCTTTGACTTGCGCCGTAAAATACGGAAATTAAAGAAATTACAACGGGGATAATTACACCTAATGCAAACAAAAAGGTACTTAAAGCGGTTCTTTTTTGGTTTTTAATTTTATCCGTAATGGCGGGGTAAGAACCGAACATAAATCCGCCGAATAACGCAATTACGGCAAAAGGAAATAAATTCAATAATTTTTGAACGGTAAAAAATCCGCCTACAAAACCTATAATTCCGCCGATAATTACGGGGATTAAAAATTTTATACACTTTTTAAAGCTTTTAAACAAATTGCCCATAGAATATAAAAGTTTTTCGTAAAGACCTAAAATAATGGCAATTGCCGCTCCGCTAACACCGGGAACTATTATTGCAAGACCTATAAAAAAACCTAAAACTCCGCCTAAAAAAACCTGTTTTTTGTCTTTATAAGCTAAAAAGTCGTCTTTTTGCTGTAAAACGTTTTTTTGTTCGTCCATATTTTCTCCCAAATTCGTATTTTTTAAATGATTACTTTTATAGTGTATTATATCATACTTTAAAAATCAATCAAATATAAATAATTTTTTAATATTTACAAAAATTTACTATATATAATTTTTAAAATTAGTATTGAAAACGCTAAATTTATTTATTATAATTATATATAAGGTGTAATTTTACCTTAAAATGTAATTTTTTGGGGGAATTATGAAAAATTTTAAAATTTTTTTAGCTTTTCTCTTGTCTACGGTTACGCTGTTTAGCGTTGCCTGTAAGGATAATGGTGGAAGCGCAAGTTCTAGCGTAATCTCGTCGAGTATAACGGATAGCAGTTCTCCTAGCAAAGGCTCGTCGTCCGCTAGTTCGGATACTGCAAGCAGTTCTATTAGTTCAAGCGTGTCCGACGAGAGTAGTTCTAGTTCGTCCGATAGTAGTTCTAGTTCGCAAACTTGCCAACATAATTTTAACGTGGTAAGTTCACAAAATCCTACCGAGCAAGCCGACGGTTATATAAATTATAAGTGCGACAAATGCTCGGAAACCTATACTAAAACTCTGCCGAAATTGAGTTCGGATAGCTATTCGGTAACAGTTACGGACGCTACTTGTACTAGCAATAAAATAACCGAATACAAATCCGACGAGTACGGAAATTATCGTGTAGAAGCCGAAAATAGTAAACTTCATCACACGACTTACGGCGGATTGTGTCAAACTTGCAATCAAACCATAAACAATTTGTATTTTGACGGCGCAGGAACGCAAGTTACGGACGGTGGCGGATATCCTAGGCTTTACACTATAAAAGACGGAACTATTCTTTGCGGTTGGGACACGGGGAAAATAGTTGTGGCAAAAAGCACGGACAACGGGGCAACATGGTCGGACGCCGTTCAGATAAGCCCTGCCGATTTTAACGATTATAACTGCGCAAACGTAAGTTTTTATCAAATGAGTAGCGGTGAAATTTTATGTTCTTACAGGGTGCAAGCGAATTTTACTTCCGCGGATACGGAAGGACGTTTGTATAAAAGAGAAATTCATACGTCTATAAGTCGCGATAACGGCGTTACTTGGCAATATTTAGGTTTGGTTAGCGGAGCGTATAATTATAAAGCCGAACCGAAAGCTCACGTAGACGTTACAAATAAAAAACATTCCGACGTTAACAATGCAATTAAAGCTTATCCTAACGCAGGTGTATTCGAACCTTTTATGGGAGAAATAAACGGAGAAATAGTTTGTTGGTACGCCGACGATATAACGCCCTTGTTAGAAGCTCAAAGGAAAGGTGCTAATCAAGCGGAAACTTATAGGTTGAATTACGAAACTCAATATATTTTCCAAAAAACATTAAATTTGTCTACAATGACTTGGACGAATAGAAGAATTATTCACGACGGAACGATTGTTAAATCGTGCGTGGACGGAATAGCGGATTATTCAAGGGACGGAATGCCCGTATTTGCAAAATTAAACTTACCCGAACACGAAGGCTGGTACGTTAGCGTTATAGAAGGAACGTATCGTAGAAGACAAGATTGGGGAAGTCATCCCTTTATAATATTAATGTCTTTAAGTAAAGATTACGGTCAAACGTGGTCTACGCCAAAAGAAGTATACGTTCCACGTTACGACACTACAAAAGCAAGCGCACCTTACGTTGTGGCGACAGAAGACGATAGACTTATAATTTCTTTCCAAACCGAAGAAGATTGCAGTATGGCAGGGCTTATAGGCGATAAGCACCCCGATGCGGTATCGGTTATGAAAGTTATGATATCCGACGGAACTCCCGTTGACGAAATTGTCGGAAACGAAAACTTTTACGACGCGGTAAATCCGTTTAACGCTCCCCCGGGAAGCTGTACAAGTTGGAACGGAATGATGATTGCCGATAACGAGCTTTGGTGTTGTACGGGTTCAAACTATCCTACGGGTTCTATTAGAATAAATAAATCCAAAATTCCCGTGTTAGATACGTTTAGTAAAAAAGATATTTTAACAAACGTTACTTCTACCGATAATATTTCTATCCGAAACGGAGATTTTAAAAAGAAAGAAGATTGGTTTGTTACGTCGGATACTAAATCGCTATGTACTTTTAAAAACTATTCATTGACAAACGGAACGTTTTCTTGCGATATTATACCCGGTAGAAATTGCGATAGCGGTATTATTTTTAAAGCGTCTTCAACCGTATCGAATTTTTGGGAAACTAATTCTTCTTATTATACATTGCTTATAAATAAAGAGGGAATAGTTCTTTTAGGAAAGATAACCAACGGAAAATGGACTTGCCCTGCGGAATTCGATTTAAGAAAACTTTCTACCGTTTATAAATGTTATATAAATATGAACGCAGTTTACAATTTAAAAGTTATAGTAAAAGGCAATAATATTAAGTGTTTTGTAAACGATTTCGAATGCATAAACATTATAGACGACAATATGTTACAAGGCACTATGGTTGGCATACGTTCTTCTAAAACAAGTTATTTCAGTAATTTTAAATTGAGCGATAGCACGGATAGAAAAGATAAAATTTATTCCGTTTCGGACGGAACGGAAGTAAAATCGGGTAGTGTTACGGTAAACGGTACTACCGTTAAGTCAACTTCCGAAAAAGCTTTATGCGTAGTAAAAGGTATAGCGTATAACGGAACTATTACTTGTAAAATAACCCCTAAGGTTGCTAACGATTGCGGAATAGTATTCAGAATTTCCGCTTGTGCAGATAATTACTGGGAACAAGCAGGCACAAGCTATTACGTGTTGTTAATTAACGCCCAAGGTTGGCTGTTACTCGGTAAAATAACTAACGGCGTTTGGTCTTGTCCCGCAAACTTCGATATGAGAAGCGATTTTGACGTAAATAGAGAATACGAACTTAAAGTAGAAATGGACGGGAAAAACATTAAATGCTACGTTGACGGAGAATTAAAAATAGATTTAGACGATTCTTCCGTTATTAAAGGAACTGGTTTTGGCGTAAGAAGCGCGCAAGCTTCTACCGAATTTAAAGACTTTACGGTAAAAGCGTAATTTAAAGAGTGGTAAATTTAAAGTTTAATTTTAACGTAATTAGCTTACTAAATAACTCTAAATTTTTACTATTTTAATAATAGCCCGTCGGCAAAACCGACGGGCTATTACTTACGTTAGATTTAACTATAGTATGTTCTTATAATTTATTTTTTAACAAATGGCTATCGTTTTTTAATTAAAGGAAATTATATTATAAGTAATAAACTTATTTTTAGTAAGAAATTATAAACGCGTTTACGCTAAAAACGTTATTAAAATTTTATAGTACATAAAAAACACTCGGAAAATTCCGAGTGCTTTTATTTAAGTTAATTTTTAATTATTTTGCAAGGCTTACAATAGCGCCGGAAGCAAAACCGGGTACTAATACGAAGTAGAAGCTGATTCCCGTAGAGAAGAACATTTTAACGTCTACGCCCATCGTGCTTTGTTTGTAAGTGCTTCCGCAGAAGAAAGCGATAGCGAATACTAAAACTAAAAGCGTAACTAAAAGTAAAGCGTAACCTAAAAATACTTCGATTTTACCAAGGTCGATTTTAGCGAATTTTAAAATTTCGAAAACAGCAATAGCAAGTAATAATACAATAGCTACTATCGAGAAAATTTTAACTAAATTGAAAGCGGTGTAAGCGTTAGATTTGTCAAGCGAATCTAAAACAGTTTTCATTTTAGTGGTGTAATCGTCTTCTTTGTTTACACCGAACATGTTGAAGTTAGCGGTATTCGTTTGACCCATTGCTTCGCCGGTAGCCTTAAAGAAGGGGGTAACGAAGAAAGCGAGTATAGAAACTACGCCGAGTACGATAAGAATTATAGATTTAACTAAATTCGTCTGTTTTTTTGCCATAATATAACAACCTCCAAAAATTTTTTATGCTTTAATTAAGCATATTTACTAATTTATTATATCATATACTAAAAAAATTGTAAATACGTTTTTAGCAAGATTTTTTTTACTAAAAGCTTAAATTTTTATATGCAAACCAAATTATTTTATGTAAAAAATTTTATAAAGATTACGATTTTTTAAAATTTTACAATATTTCATATCGTAATAAAATTCTCACATTTTTTACCTAAAAAAGCGACGCATAAAAGCGTCGCTAAAATATTATTGTTTTATTCTTCTTCCGTTACGACTTCGTGTGGTTTAGTGCAAATAATAAACAACGATAACGCTAAGGGAAGTAGAGTAGTTAAATACCAACCTATTTCTGCAGTAAATTTCATACTGTGCCCCATATAGTCGGACGGTAACATTTTACAGGTAGTTCCTATAAAGAAGAGTAAGCTCATTACCGTGGTAATTATACTTAAATATAATACGGCGTGACTTAAAGCATTTTCTAAAACGTTAAAGTGTTTACCGCAGAAACGGAAAATTTCAATAACGATTAAACCTACGGCTAAAATAGTCGTTAAAACAACCATTATTCTTATCAAAGTTCCAAGTTCAAATACACCGCCTTTTGCATATAAAAGGTCACAAGAAGCTTTTGCTATACCCATAGTGGAAAACAAACCGTAAGAAGTATCTAATCTGCTACTAACGTTAGCAATATCTCTAAGTTGTTCTTCTCTTTGTAATTTATTTCCCCTAACGGTGAAAGAATCTAAGCTGTCTTTGTATTCAACCCTCCAAAAGTCTAACTTAGCTTTTGCAAAAAACTCCGATAGCGCGCCTTCTCCGCCGGTTGCTAAACGAAGCAATCCGAAAATTAAAGGCACTAAAATTAGAGCGCATAAAACTATTATTATAATGGTTCTTGCTGTGGATTTTTTTGTCATTGTATGACTGCCTCCTAAAAAGCTATTTTATCAATAGTACTTAAATGATATCAAAAATTTTTACTTTTGTAAATAGTTTTTTGAAAAAATAAGATAATATTTTGAATATTTTAAAATTTATTGCGTTTAATTAAACTTTACTATATAATATATTAAAATAAAAAAAGGAAAAGTACGATGTTTTATTTAGGGATAGATTTAGGCGGAACTTTTATAAAAGGCGGAATTTGTAACGAAAAAGGCGAAATTTTAGTGCAAGAAAGTATTCCCACGCAAGTACAGGCGGGAAACTGTAAGATTGTAGAAAATATTTGTACTCTCGCTAGATTTTTATGCGTTAAATTAAAAATTAAACTCACCGATTGTTACGGAATGGGTATAGGTGTCCCTGGAATGATAGACTCGTCCAGTGGGGAAGTTATTTTTGCGGGGAATTTAGGTTTTGAAAATTTTAACCTTAAAAACGCAGTTATGCAAGAATTAAAAATTCCCGTAGTTATCGCCAACGACGCAAACGTTGCGGCTCTCGGGGAAGCAAAATTCGGCGCAGGTAAAAATTATAAAGACAGCGTTTTAATTACCTTAGGCACGGGCGTTGGCGGAGGAATAATTATAAACGGCAAAATTTTTGCGGGTAATCGTTCGGCAGGCGCGGAAATAGGGCATATGATAATTAACGTAAACGGAAATCAATGCACTTGCGGACTTAAAGGTTGTTACGAAGCTTATGCTTCCGCAAGCGCTTTAATTAAACTAACGAAAGAAAAAATGGAACAAAATAAAAACAGCGTTTTATGGAACGTAGGACTTGACAAAATAGACGGCGCAACTGCTTTTAAATATGCTTCAATAGACGAAACCGCAAAGCAAATAGTGGAAGAATATTTAGACTATGTTGCCGTAGGCTTAGTAAACGTAGCTAACGTGTTTAGACCGCAAATAATACTTTTAGGCGGTGGAATAAGCAACGAAGGCGATAATTTAGTTATTCCATTAAGGGAAAGATTAAATAAAATGATTTTTGCTGGCGATAAAGGACCTAAGGTAGAATTAAGCGTTGCAAGTTTAAAAAATAAAGCAGGATTACTTGGCGCGTGCGCTTTAATTATGTAGTTATCGTTTTATAGGTATTTTTAAAGAAAATCGACATATAGACGCTTTTTTTAACTTTTTATAAGTAAAATGCGTATATTTATAAATACGTTTATATAAAAAGTAGCTCGGCGGAAAGCCGAGCTACTATGCTATATGGAAGTTTTATAGTTGTCAATATTTTTTAAAATATAATTATTTTTTTCCGTACATTTTAATTCTCGTTTTGGGTAAAGCGTTTTTTTCTTCGCCTAAAGGCTTTTGAGCATTTCTATAATCGAATCTATCGCAAAAAGCGCGAATTTCATCTGATAAAATAGAGTTGCTTTTTATTTCTATATCGTAAAGAGTTTTTAAAAATTGGTCCGAATATTTTCCTGCGTAGGAGCAGTTTTCCAAAAGGTTTGCAAAGTGATTTAAACAGATAGATTTTTCATTGGCAAAAACGTTTCTAAAATCTTCTTCGGCTAAAAACATTTTAGCAATAGTTTGTGCATAACGTTCCATATGTTCGTTTACCGTTTCGCAAATTATGCAAGTTGACGATAGTTTGCGTATATTTTCCGCCTGTTTTTTCGCTTTTTTCTCGTTTGTGGTCGGTTGAATACTGTCAGTGTAAGTTTTAAGTCTTGTATGACATTGTAGTGCTAGTCCCAGCTTGGAACGACCTTCGTATAATTTATCAAAGTGTTTTTCGCAAAAACCGAGTTTATTCACTCTTGCTCTAACGTGGTCTTCCATAACGGCTTCTTCTAAAAACTGTTCTGTAACTCGTTCGTCTATAATGCTTTTTATTTGGCAAAGCGCACAGTAAGACTTTCCGTTAAATTCGCTATGTATTAAATTTGTTCCGATTGAATATCTCATAAAAATTTCCTTTATAAAACTTATATATATTGTAACAAAAAATAATTCAAAAATAAACGATTTTATAAATTTTATTGCAAATAAAGTAGAATTATGTTAAAATCTCTTTTTAGAAAAGGTGATATTATGATTACGGAAACTATTGATTTGTACGAATATTTTAAAATTCCGCGTCCTGACGGGGCAAGCGGATATTTAAAGGTTTATTGTCATTCACCGCTTCCCGAAATGCCCGTTAAGCACGTAAGAAGCGCAATGTTAATCGTTGCGGGCGGTGGGTACGAATTCGTTTCTCAGCGTGAAGACGAACCCGTCGCAATAGAATTCTTATCGAAAGGATTTAATTGTTTTTCCTTAATGTATACCGTAAAAACTATGGGATATCCCGTTCAACTTACGGAAATTTGTATGGCAATGGGATTTATTAGGGAAAACGCGGAAAAATATTCTATAAACCCAGAGCATATTTCGGCAGTAGGTTTTTCTGCGGGCGGACATTTGGTTGGGTTGCTTGCGGAAAGATACGACGATATAAACGTTATAAAACTATTGCGTAGAAATTGCGAATTATTTAAGCCTAACGCAATTATTTTAAGTTATGCCGTATTAGATTTTTCCGTAATAGATATGAAACATGCAACAAGAAAAGTTATTACAAACGGTGAAGACAAAAAACTTATTAAATATTTGGATATAGTATCTAACGTTTCGGATAAGTGTCCGCCCGCATTTATTTGGGCAACTAAAGAAGATAATCTCGTAAACGCGCAAGATAGCTTAAAGTTTGCGTTGGAATATCAAAAATTAAATCTACCGTACGAATTGCATATTTTCGAAAAGGGTTGGCACGGTTTGAGTTTGGGTAACGAAGAAGTAAATTACGACGATAAAGGAAACGGACTTACTTTTGATTGTAGACAATGGGTAGATTTAGCGGTTAAATTTCTTAAAAATCACGGATTTGAATTAAAGTATATAAAATGAAATGCTTATTTGCTTATAATCCCGTCAGCGGAAAGGGAAAAATTAAAAAAAAGCTCGATTATATTGTCGGCAGGCTTAAAGAAAAATACGAAGTTGTAGACGTGTACGAAACTAAAAAGTCGGGCGATATATCGTTTATCGCGCGTTCCGCAGTCGGAAATTACGACGTTTTCGTTTTTTCCGGAGGGGACGGTACTTTTAACGAAGTAATTACGGGACTCGGAGAAAATGCAAATTTAATAACGCTAGGGTATATTCCTACGGGAACGGTAAACGATATTGCCAGAACCATGGGAATTAAAAGCAATATAAAAAAAGCGTTAAACGTTATCGTTGACGGACAAGCTAAATTTTACGACGTTATGAAAGTAAACGATAGATATTCCGCATATTTCGTCGGTTGCGGAGCTATGATGACCGTTTCTTATGCTACGAAACAAGACAATAAGCATAAATTCGGGAAAATAGCTTACGTCGATTATATTTTGAAAAACGATTTAAAGTTTAATAAATTCGAACTTAATTATAGCTATGACGGTGGAGAATGTAAAACGACGACCGCCGTAATGGTAATGATAATAAATAGTAGGTCGTTATCTTCTTTTAAGGTAAACAAAAAAGCAGATTTACACGATGGGAAAGTGGATGTGGCCATATTTATGGGCAAAAAGCGTCGCAATAGATTTTTTGAAACCATAGTCGGAATTTTTAGAACTGCGAAATTCTTTTTGTTTGGATATAGATTAAATAAAAAGAGAAAAAATATGATATGTTTTTCTTGTTCGGGTTTAGAAATGGTTCGGAATGACAATGGGGATTGGAATTACGACGGTGAGAAAGGGGATAAAAGCAAAATAAAATTAGAAGTAAAACAAAACGGAATGAAACTTTTAGTTCCTAAGAAAACAAAATAAAAAATTGATAAGACTAGAAAAATTGTAAAAAATTTAAAAAAAGTGATAAAAAAGCTTGCAAAATTTATTATAATCGTATAAACTATTATAAGTTGGTTAAAGACGTAAAAATCTTTATAAGATAATTAGTTTAATAAAAATCGTTTTGAAATTTTATTATAAAATAAAACGTAAAAGCGAAATGCTACTGTGGCTCAGTCGGTAGAGCAGCTGATTCGTAATCAGCAGGTCGGCGGTTCAAGTCCGCCCAGTAGCTCCAAAAAGTGCGGTTATCGCCTTGAAAAATGGTTATAACCGCTATTTTTCTCGAAATTTTTCCCTTGATTTTTTAGAAAAATCATAAAAAAGCTTTGATATGGGGCTAAAAGTGTCAATTTTTAGTGTCAGGATTTTCTGGGAACGCGTCCAAAATTTTGCCTGTAAATCTAGCAACGTAATACTCTTGCGTATCTGTGTAGACGTTTTGAGTAATGTCAAGGCTAGCGTGTCCCATTAAATACTGCTTGATTTTGGGCGGAATTCCCGCTTCTTCAAGCCTATTTGCGTACGTATGTCGTAATATGTGCGCGCTTACCGTAATGCCTGTTTTTTGTTGTAATCGCTTAAAAGCGCAACGTATGGCATTATAGGTTTGCGGAAATAAATCCCCTTTTTTCTTTTTGGGGATAAACTTTATAGCGTAAGCGGGTAATGGTATTGTTCTATTACCCGCTTCCGTTTTTGTCGTTTGCACAATTCTTTTATCGTCTACAAACACTACGTTTTTATTTACGCAAATCGTATTTTTCTTAAAATCTACGTCTTCGGCTCTAAGAGCAAGTAATTCTCCGATACGGAATCCACCCGTTAATAAGAGGGTAAAAATAGGTTCTAGCGTTGTTCCTTTTACGGCGTTTAATAGCGTCGATTGTTCGTTCGGATTTAAACCTTTCTTTTTCTTTCTCGTGTGAGCTTTAATTTCTAAACTGTCGCAGGCATTAGTTGCAATCATTCCGCGCTTTTTTGCTTTTTCCAAAATACTTCTTAAAACTGCTATACACATATCTCTTCTTCTTTCGGCTTTAAAGTTTAAAAAGAATTCTTGTAATTCGTCCGTATTTAATTCGTGTAGCTGTTTATCTCCAAATTTGTCAAAAATATATTTTAACGAATATTTAATACTTTCTATACTTTTTGGCTTTAAGTTCGGTTTTTTATAAAGCTCGAACCACTTCGTTCCCCATTCTTTTAGCGTGGGGGACGAAATTTTTTCTACAGTTTTAATATTATTAACGTTAGACTCTTTTATAATAGCGCTCTTTATCTTTTTTGATTTTTTAGGTAAACCATATCTAATGTATTTATTAAGTTTTGTAAATAATTCTTCTTGCGTCCTCCCATACACGTATAATTTGTTTCCGTCGTCGTCCGTAACGTATCCTTGAAAACGTCCGTCTTTTCGCGGTTTGGAATTTATAGAAATTCCGGGTATTTTTAATAGCATTTCTTTTAACTCCTTTTCGTTAGTAGGTTGAGTAGGTAAAGAAATGCCGTTTTCTTCTTGTGAATTTTTAATTTGCAAATTTTCTTGTTTTTGCGATTGGTCGTTATTGTTACAACGTTTTCCGTTTACAACTATAAGTTTAAACAGTTTTTTATTTTTATGTTCATTATTATTTTTTAAATAAATAGGGTAATCCGCATTATTGTTTAAAGTGTTCTTTGTAATTCTAAATTTTTTTTCGTTGTTGTTATTTTCGTAATTTTCTTGGTATAGCTGTTGAATTAGCTCCGTTGTAACTTGATGAATTTGTTTTAGTTTTTCTAAAAAATTGTTGTTATCCATTTTTCCTTTTGTCCCCTTAATTTTCTTCCATAGTGGAAAAGACTATAAGTATAACAAAAAAGAAAAATTTATTAAATAATAAATAATAAAAATATTTGTTTTTTTCTTATATTTTTAAAAATTCTTATAACATTATTGTTTTTTATTTTGTTCTTGGATAACAAATTTCTCCATAATTTCAATAAAATAATCCTGCATAGGCGGTGTAAGCTCGTTAAACGCGTTAAATAGCCTTTGTTCTTTAAATTCCATATTTTTACTTGAACCGCAATTAGAAATCCCTAACGCCTTTTCTATGGCTTTTACGGTGTTCATTCTAGGGTTTATTGTTCTACCTTGTAAAACGTCTTGTAAGGTTCTTAAAGGTATACCTGATTTTTTCGAAAGTTGAGCAAAAGTTAATTTAAGCTCCTTTCTTTTTTTATTAAATTCCGTTTCCATTCTTATTTTTTCCCTTTTGTTTTTTTATGCCATTATGCGTGTTTACTTTTATTTTGCGGTTGTGCTACAAGTTTTTCTATCATTTCTATAATGTAGTCTTGCATAGGGGGTATTAGGTCATTAAATGCCGTTAATAGCCGTTGTTCTTTTAGATTTATATTGTTGTTTTGCTGAATAGAAGTGTTGTTTAGCCCTAATGCTTTCTCAATAGCTTGCATAGTATCTATTCGCGGGTTTGTTGTATGTCCTGAAAAAATTTTTTGAATAGTTTGGAGTGGAATGCTGGACATATTAGAAAGTTGAATATAAGTAATTTTACGTTTTTTAAGCTCTTTTTTAATTTCCATAATTTCCATAATTTTACCCTTACGTTACTTTTTATAAATCTATTTTAAAAAAAATTTCCAAAAATTACAACTTTTTTTTAAAAAATGCTTGACTTTGCTAAAATTTGGAAATATAATAAGTACATAAATTTCCATTTTTGGAAATCTAAAATAAAATCAGGGGGTCGAAATGACATTTAAAGAGTTACTAAAAGAGAAAGATATGACAGCTTCACGGCTGTCAAGAAAAATCGGAGTGTCCAAGTGGACGGTAGGCAACTGGGTTCACGGGAATAGCTCTCCGCAAACAGTTATCGTGCTTTATAAAGTAGCGCAGGCGTTAGAAGTTGACGTTCAAACGGTTGTCAATTCGTTGGCTTGCTCTAAGGCAATTAAGGCAGTTTGAGAACTATGCAACTTTTTAAAAACAAAAATAAAAGGAGATAAAAAAATGACAACAGAACAAATTCAAGCAGAAATTGAAAAACTTAAAAAAAGTCCATACGTTAAACTGGCTAAAAACGCGGAGAAAGAAAAGTTACAACAAAGACTTTATCAACTTCGTTATTTTGAAAAGAAAGGCAAACGCATAGCTGAAACAAACGGTTTAAGATTGAAGAATAAGGGGATATAAAAATGACAAAGGAAGAATTTTTAGAACGTACGCCCGGAACAGAAAAACCGACGCAAGAACAATGGGATATAATAGAAACTGTTTACAATTATCACCCGTCTATAAGCGAAACAAACGGAAAAAGTCAAATTGCTTATTTATACGTTGGCTTCGGATTTAGAGTAATAAAAGATATGTATCCGACAGCCAATAAAGCAAAAGAAATCATAACTAAAATGCAAATAATGAAAGCTAAATTAGAATTTCTAAAAGATAAATTGCAAGAGCTTTAAAAAGTTTTTTACAAAAATGTTAGAAGAATTAAAAATCGAGCACGGTTCGGAAGAGTGGTTACAGTTCCGAACAAAAGGAATAGGTGGAAGCGATACCGGGGCAATACTCGGCGTATCCCCGTTCAAAACAAACGTTGAAGTCTGGGAAGAGAAAACGGGGCGTAAAGTTCCGACCGATTTGTCGGCAAACGAAAAAGTTAAATACGGAAAAAACGCCGAAGATTTATTAGTTAAAATGTTTGAACTTGACTATCCCGAATATAAAGTTGAAATCGACAAAACTACGGTTTTTAAGCGTGATTTTATGTTTGCCAGTCTTGACGGTATATTGACTGATAAAAACGGGAATAAAGGCGTTTTAGAAATTAAAACTACCGAATTATTCTCGTCAAAGGATTTAGCTAAATGGAACAAACAGATTCCACAATACTACTACACGCAGTTACTACATTATCTAATAGTTACGGGGTGGAGCTTTGCCGTTTTAAAAGCTCAAATAAAGACCGTTGGTAATAACGGTGAAACGGAACTAATAACAAGACATTATTATTTTTCTCGCGAAAGCGTGATAAAAGATATGAAATATTTATATTTGGCTGAAAAAGAATTTTGGAGCTACGTAATTCTAGATAAACGTCCGCCTTTAATTTTGCCCGATATAACTAAATAAAAAACAAGGAGAAAAGAGTACAAATGGAAGACAAGTTACAATTAGTATTAGCTCAGGATATAGAAGAGCTAACACCTAAGCTTATAGCGTTTAATAACACGGAGTTAATGAACCGTGTAGAAGAAATGCTGAAAGCTTATGCAAACGTTAATTATACGGACGAGCAAATTTCGGACGCTAAAAAAGATAGAGCTTTGCTTAATTCGTTTTGCACGGCTTTAAACAACGAAAGACTTAACATTGGTAAAATATATCAAGCGCCGTATGACAAGTTTAAAGCGCAAGTTGACGAAGTTATAGCAAAGGTTAAAACAGTATCAAGCGTTATAGACGAAAGAATAAAAGAAGCGGAAATTAGACGACAAGCTGAAAAACAAGCGAGAATAGAAGAGTACTTTAATGAACATATAGGCGAGTTTAAGGAGCATATAACATTCGATAAAGTATTGCAATCAAAGTGGCTTAACGCTTCGGTAAGTATGACGGCAGTCAAGAAAGAAATAGACGCGTTTTTGGAGAACGTGAAAAATGCTTTAATCGCAATAAACGCGTTGGATAGTCAAGACGTAGATTACATAAAGTTGTTTTATTTTAAAACGCTCGATTTATCGTCCGCGATTTCGGAAAATGCGCGACTTCAAAAGATTAGAGAAGACGCGGAAAAAATAAAACAAGAGCGAGAAGCCAAAGAAAAGGAACTAGCAAAAACGGAAGAACAAAGACAAGACGTACAAGAACAAACGCAGTCTGCGGAGCAAAAAGCGGAATGTAAACCGTTTGAAGTTTATACGGTTCGTTTTTCGGCTACAGGAACGAAAGAACAGTTGATAGCATTAAAGCAGTTTTTAAAAGATAACGAAATAATATTTAACGCAATTTAATTAGGGGAGAGAATAAAAAATGGAAAACAAATTATCTATAAGTAATCAAAAGGGGTTAGCTGAAACACAAGAAAAAGTAAGTTTCTCAATGTATATGAATAGCGACAAGGTTAAAAGCTTGTTAAGCCGTTCAATCGGAAAGAATTATCAAAGCTTTATCACGTCAATAGTAACAGCCGTTGGGAAAAATCCCGAATTAAACGATTGTCAGCAATCGAGCATATTAGCTAGCGGATTGTTAGGCGAAAGCTTAAAACTTTCACCTTCTCCGCAACTAGGGCAGTACTACATTGTTCCTTTCAAAGACAAGAAAAGGGGAAAGATGGCAACGTTTATTCTCGGTTATAAAGGTTACATTCAATTAGCAATTCGTTCGGGGCAATATAGGCACATAAACGTTTTAGAAATAAAAGAAGGTGAAGTTATAAGGTATGACCCGTTAAGCGAAGAATTGACCGTTAAACTTATTCAAGACCAAGCGGAAAGGGAAAACGCGAAAACTTGCGGGTATTATGCGATGTTTGAACTTGTAAACGGTTTTATTAAAAGCGAATATTGGACGAAAGAAAAAATGTTACGCCACGCAGATAGATACTCTAACGCGTTTAGTTTAAACGGAACGACGGGGGATTTTGCAAAAGTATCTTACGAAGATTATTTGGCTAAGAAATATCCGACGAAAGACGAATGGAAATATTCTTCGTTTTGGTATAAAGACTTTGACGGAATGGCTAAAAAGACAATGCTTCGTCAGTTAATATCTAAGTGGGGAGTAATGAGTATCGAAATGCAAACGGCGTTTCTAAGAGACGAAACGAGTTCGGAAATAGCAAATAACGGCGAAATTGACGTTGTAGACTTAATTTCGGAAGGAATCGACAATTTACCAGAAGAAACTAAAAAAATCGAAAATAAGGCTATATCCGAGCCTAAAAACGATAATGCGACGGAAGAAGAAAAGGCGGAATTTGATTTTTTTGCTGAAAATTAAAAAAGGAGGGAAAGATGAATAAAATATTTTTAATCGGAAATTTGACCAAAGACCCCGAACTTACCGAAACGAACAACGGGACGAGCTTATGCCGTTTCGTAATCGCCGTAAATAGACCTTACGCGCCTAACGGAGAAGTTGATTATTTTAATATAACCGTTTGGAGAACAGTTGCGGAAAGTTGCGGGAAATTCCTTAAAAAAGGTAGCAAAGTTGCGGTAAGCGGAAGTTTGCAAAATCGTTCTTACGACGATAAAGACGGAATAAAGAGATACGTTACGGATATCGTTGCAGGAGAAGTAGAATTCTTATCGTCCAAAAGCGCGAGCGACAATAGTTCGGTAAACAGCGAAAAAGCGGAAAAGATACAAAAATTGCAAATCGTTCCCGACGATGATGATTTGCCGTTTTAGAAAAAAGGGGAAAAGATGAATAGAGATGGCTTTGTTATTTTTAGAGCGTGGGTGGAGAGCATAAACGCTCTCCCCGAAGAATATCAGTTAGACTGTTATAAGGCGTTGGCTAACTACGGCTTGACGGGGGTTATCTCCGACGATATTACTCCCGTTACGAAAGCAATGCTTATTAGTTTTTCGTTTGGTATGGAAAAAAGTGTGGCTCGATATTCGGCGAACGTTGAGAATGGTCGTCTAGGTGGTAGACCTAAGAAAACCCAAGAAAACCCAACGATAACCCAAGAAAACCCAACGGTAACCCAAGAAAACCCAACGGTAACCCAAGAAAACCCAACGGTAACCCAAGAAAA
>ERZ808252.78-NODE-78-length-107244-cov-5.168049_pt1 | contig 107244 bp, 103 predicted proteins | sample MGYA00521242_ERZ808252 | MGnify/ENA primary metagenome ERZ808252 (study PRJEB31516, sample SAMN03275581) | gut metagenome | biome: mammalia-associated habitat; material: feces | host: Papio cynocephalus | place: Kenya | collected 2012-08-07 ...
GCGATCATTCCCCAGCGTTTCTTCCGGTCAAAATTTGTACTCATCACCATACAAATGACCGCAATCAGACAAAAGATTAACCCCCATACCAGCATGGCGATATGAAGTGACTGGCGGTTAAACATACGATTTTCCTCCTAATTATAATCCGGTCATATCAAGATCAATGATCATCTGCCCGATCTTTGTTTCTTTCAAAAGATAGCACATATAGATCGGAAGATATATCACGTTGCTTTCTGTTTCCACGTTTCCAACCGAAAAAACATAGGCTTTCTCGATATGATACTGTGGCACATTCATAAACTTATCCAAAGCCTTATGTGATTTATAGGATTTTCCGGACTTAACTTCAATCGGAACAACTTTTCCACTCATTTCTATCACAAAATCCATCTCACCTATTTTACTCTTTTTACAAAAATATGGCTCGAATCCATTGGCTGTTAATTGCTGTGCGACAGCATTTTCAAAATGCGCTCCATTGTTTACTTCTCCGTTTTTATTAATTAATTCCACCTTTGTTTCCGCCGGATAGGCACTTGTAAGCAATCCAATATCGCTTGAAAACAACCGAAATACATTACTGCTCTTGCTTGCCAGAAGTGGAATCACCGGCGCATCAACATTATAAACCGGCAAGGCCACCCCTGCATCCTTTAACCATAAAAAACTATTTTCATATCGATCAAATTTAAGTTCTTTATTTAACATAGTAAAAACAAATTTCTTATTCTGCTTATTTAGTTCCGCAGGAATAATATCATATATGGATCTCAATTTAAGTTTTTTATTCTCAATTTCATATTGTGTAAAATCTTCTTTATAGAGTGCAATGATATCTCGCTGCACCATATCAACTTCTCTAATATCTTTTGTTTTAACATACGTTTTTACAGCATCCGGCATTCCGCCAACAATAAGATATACAAAAAACAAGGATAACAATTTTTCATGTATAAATTCATCCACCCGGCTGCATGTTTCAAACTTCTCCTTTAACATCTCCAATGTGGTATTGGAAACACTATTGGCTACCATAAATTCTTCAAAATCCATAGGATACATCTTTAAAACAGTTAAGTAACCCACAGGAGCAGACGCGATTCCTTTGAGTTCAACCCCCAGCAAAGAACCACTCATAACATATTTAAAACTTCCTTCTTCTACAAGAAATTTGATTTTAGTCACTATCTCCGGACATTTCTGAATTTCATCAAAAAACACAACGGTTTCATGTGCTTTACAATCTTCCGGCATAATCATTTTTAACTTAACCAAAAACTCTTCTGCACTCATTTCTGCATTCAAATATTCTACCATATCCGGTTGATCAATAAAATTCACTTCAAACTTCGTATAACCGCTCTTGCTAATCTCATCTCGTATGAGCCAGGTTTTTCCTATCTGCCGCGCTCCCGTTACTAATAGTGCCTTATTCGAATTTTTTAACCATTCGCCAACAGCAACCGAGTCTTTTCTATACATGTTCCTGCACCTCCAATTATACAATACACTATTTGCCCCGTTTTTTCAATCTGTTTTTTGTTATTTTGCCCCGTTTTCTAATTTTTATTCTTTAATTTTTGCCCCGTTTTTCAAGTTTCACCTCACGCTTTTTGCCCCGCTTTTCAAAAATCAGTCCTTCCCCTTAGCATTTACAATATAAATTCCCACGCACACCAGTCCAAGTGCCAGCACACTGCTCACGCCCAGCGCCTCAGTTTCGTTCAGCAAAAGTGCCGACAAAATCACACCGATCACCGGATTCATAAAACCAAATACCGTTACTTTTGACACCGGATTGTATTTGAGAAGCATTCCCCAGAGAGAATAAGCCACCGCGGAGATCATTGCCATATAAACGAGCAGTGCCGCCGCACTCGCGGTAAATGCTTTCAGATGTCCTCCCATCGCCCCTCCACAGGCGATCATAACAATACCGCCCAATATAAACTGATATCCACTCAGCATGACAGGGTCTTCTTTTTGCGAAAACCGCTTCATGCAGACGGACGAAAACGCATAGGCAACGGTCGATAGCAGAATGCACCCGTCTCCTGCCGGCGAAAAATGAAAGTCCATTCCGCTGCCTGCGACATTGACAAGCACCACACCTGCAAATCCGATCAGGCAGCCGATCATTTTGCGCGGCGTCACGGTTTCCTGATGAAACAGATATCCTGCGACAAGGATTGCCACAAATGTGCTGACCGCTTCGATGATTGAGGCTTTTACCCCGGTCGTATGCGCCAGCCCGATGTAGAAAAATAAATATTGCAGTACCGTCTGCAAAAGGCTCAAAAGCCCGATCTTTCCGATGGAACTCCGCTTTGGCAGCAATATTTTCCGCTGCAGGATGCTTCCTAAAACGACAGTCAGTACCCCCGCCAGCGTAAAACGGTATCCTGCGTATAATATCTGGGACGCCGTATCTGCCGCCGCAATCTCCATCATGCGGTAGCCGATCTTGATGCACGGGAACGCACTTCCCCACAATGTACAGCAGATCATCGCTCCGATGACGACCACCCAGGTTTTTGTCATGAAATTCGTTTTGTTCTTCATTTGTTTGCTCAACTCTTTTCCAAATAACAGTTTAATGTTTCGTTTATTACTTCATACATATTTTGAGCGGTTTCCCTGCAAAATTCTGCCTCTAATCCCGCACCGGTTCCCACTTCGATCAATTCTTTTTCCGACGGATTCCGTCCATTTCCGGCTACTGTCGTTGTATGCTCACCATAATATGTCGTACTGTAAGTCAGATCATATGCCGGACTGAGCCGCCAGCCCTTTTCTTCTTCCTCGTATAAAAAAGAGAAATTCTTGGCATGATCGTCACGATTGTGGGCATACACATTAAAACACATACGCCGGTACATATTTTCCATATCCGTCCTATTGTTTTCTGTAAGGATTCGCGTCAGTTTCATTAAATCCGCATAATCTAACACCGGCTGCTCAAAATCCATCTCAAGAATCGCCGAAGCCGTAAGCATATGGATTTTACTGCCATCCGCTTTGCGGTCAAATCGTTTCGTGCCAAAATAACCTTCGCACTTTTCCGAATCAAATAATCTGCATTGACTCATCTCAATTCCACATTTTAATGCACAAAGATAGTAGTCGTACTCCATTTTTCCAACATCTTCTCTATCCACATGCGCCGGAAACTTAATGATCCAGTCCTCTCCATCCACTTTTGTCATAATCTTCGGCCGCGCTCCTCCGCTGCTGCCTCCCAGACGGTAGATGTCATCCAGTTTTTCTGAATACTGCGTCAGCAATATTTTTTTACACTGTTCTGCCAGCACATCGTAATCTTCTTCCCAGACAGCCTTTTGTGCCTCCTTTGCCGGTCTGTACGTCAAGGCTCCCATCCCGGAATCTCCAATTATTGCCAATCGATCCAGCATCCCGTATTCTTCCGGATTTTTCCCCGTTTTTTTCAGCACACGTTCCAGCAAAAGCCGTCCCCACACATCCGGCAGGCTGTCGGCAAAAGCACCAAACAAACCGCCAAAATAATCTTTCTCCGGCACAAAAACCTGTTTTTTTAATGGCAGTGAAAATGGACTAACCGCGAATCCGCTTTTCATCCACTCTTCATCGTACGCAAAAGCTATTTTCCAGTTTTTGGTTTTTGCAAGTGTTCCGACCAGTTTGTCATGATAATACACCTGCATCATTTTATTCGGCTTCATGGATGACCTCCTCTATGCTCCGATACGGAACCTCCGTAAACAAGCCCCGTATCTCATGCGCTACCCCCAGCGCCATCGCAATTTTTGTCAATGACAGCAGTGAAATTTTGCCCGTTGACTCAAAGCGTTTGATCGAACCATAACTTACGCCGCTTTCGTCCGCGAGATTTCGCTGCGAGATCGAACGTCTCTTTCGGATCACTTTCATTCTCTGCGCCAGTTTCCGGTTCATCTCCTCTGCCGTTTCCCATACCATCGGTTCCATCGGATAACCCCCTTATCATTTTACACAATTTTGCTGATTTTTACTGTTTTTTCCCTTGACATAGCAAAAGAACGGATAATATATTATCCGTTCTTATTTTATCAAAAAAGAGGGTGACTGTCAACGCAGCCTTCCTGCCGGTAAAATATTTGGCTATTTTACTTTCTTTTTCAATGTTACCCATTTTCCATAGGCTCTCTTCATAGTGCCTTCCGAATTTTCCCATGTCTTATAGGCACGGACACGCACGTAATACACCTTTTTCTTTTTCAACCCGCTGCACACTTTTTTCGTAACGGAGGATTTCAATACCAGTTTCCGCGCGCCCCGGAAATTCTTCTTTGTGCTGATCTGCAGCTGGTATCCGGAAACCCCGGCTTTCTTTTTCCATCTGACCGTCAGTTTCTTCTTCCCGGTCTTTATCTTAACTCCTTTTACCGCAGCTACTTTCGGAGCAGACGTCTCCTTATTTTCCGAATCATCTCTGCGAATCGTATTCCAGTGTGAAGCATCTTCGTCCTCATCGTACGGATCCGTATCCTTGGAGGCCGGATAAATTTCAAAATTTTTCTCCCATTTTCCTTCAATGATACCCATTCCCTGAACCGTAGCGGTCGCCGTCCCCGGCTCTACATTGTTCGTATACCGGATCGTATAATCTCTTCCCTCACGCAGTCCATACGGCATCGTTTCAAAATTTGTAACAACCCCCGGCAAATACGGTTTTCCGCTATACCAGCCATAAGAGTTGCAGAGGATAAACCAGTCGTCCTGCATCGTCAGTTTTCCATTTTCATTCAGCGCACGGAACGGTATGTTACTGGCTTGGGCATACTGATGTGCGGACGAATTTTCCTTCGCCAGAATCGTATACCAATTATTGTCACTCAGCACATTGCTTCCAAAAGTAATCTGCGTATCATGTGGGAAACATATGTATTCCATCGGTGACTTCACTTTGTAACTGCGGACCAGATCCGGTGTAAACGCGTAATCACCAATGTAATTCAGTGATTTTGGCATGATAAAATATGCAGATCCCAGAAGATTATCAAATCCATATTCCTCAATACGCTCCAGCCCTTCCGGCAGGGTGATCGTCGTAAATGTCGCCTGATAAAAGGCGTGTGAAGTGATGGACTTCATTGTCGATGGAAGCACGACATTTTCAATCTGGCAGTTCGACAGACTATACGGTTCTAATTGTGTGAGGCTTTCCGGAAGGATCAGATCTTCCGGCCCATCACAGATGTAAAAGGCCTCTTTCTCAATCTTATTCAGTTTGGGCGGCAGGTTCAGATGTTTCAGCAGTCCCACATCGCAAAATGCCCACTGGTGAATGGTTGTCACGCTCTCCGGCACCTGATACGTATCGTCCGCTTTGCCCAGCGGATATAAGATCAATGTACTTTTGTCTTTGTTAAAGAGTACGTTGTCTTCCGCGCAGTACGTTTCATTTTCCGGATCAACCGTAAGCGTTTTCAATCCATGTGCATAGACAAATGCTCCCGTGGCGATCTTCGCTGCCCCTTTTCCGATGTGAATACTCTCCACGCTGTCAGAAAAACGTACGATATATGTACCGATGTATTCGACCGAATCCGGTATATCCAGTTTTTTCAATTTTTTAAGATTGGCAAAAGCGTAACTTTCAATTCTCTTCACCGTGTTTGGAATGACAATTTCTTCCAGTGACGCGTCATTTTTAAAACAATTTTCCGCAATCTGCGTAACTGTACAGCCTTCGATCACATCCGGGATCGTAATCCGGTTATTGTGCTCCAGATTCGCATAGTAGATGAGCGTCGCCGTACCGTCTGCATTTTTCCGGTAAGTAAATGGCTGCTCCCATTCTGTCATTACGTATCCTCTCGGCTTCTCTCCTTCAATTCCGGCATCCAGAATATAATATTTTCCGTCGAGATTTGCCGCCACGTTCTGGTGGCCGCCACCCGCTCCGCCGTCGGCAGAACCATCACGCATCGTACATTTAATTCCAAGTTTTTCCAGCATATAGATAAGCATTCTTGAACTTGCCAGACAGTCTCCCCCACCGCTGATTACCATTCCCACATAATTCGAATACGATGTGGTATAGTCAAACTGATCACCCACGTATTTACAACAGATCACTGCCTTTTCTTTTTCTGTCATATCATCGGAAATATTTTCTGCCATATAGGCATCGATTACCTTCTGGCTCCACATTTCCGCATAATCTCTCAAATGGATGACCACCTTGTCTCCCGCATCGGAAACGAGCGTGGCATCCTCAAACTTATACGCTTTACGCTCCCGTGTATATTCATGGATATCATCTTTCCACGTCATCCACACGAACGTATCCGGTCCTGACTGATAGCCATAGTATGTCGTTGTCACCGGATACACGTTGTTATTTTCATCGATATCAACAACCGACGTCGTGTCATACGGGTGCCACTCTCCCTCCGGCAATGTGTAGGATTTCGCCACATCAGAAGCCGCAAAATCATTCCACACCTGAAACGACTGCCATCTTTCTTCTATGGCGTAGATCGTTATCTCTGTCTCCTGTGCCTTGGCACAAGGTGCCGGCAGTATTGTCATACATACGGCTGCAAATACAGCCGCCAAAATCAGTTTAATCCCTTTCATAGAAAACCTCCTTTTTCTTCGTCTTTATGTAAAATTTTCACAGCAATTCTAATAATCTTAGTATAGCACATGTATATTTCTAACGCAATTATAAATAATCTGTTAAATAATTTGATTTTCGTCCATTCTTCCTTTATAATGGGGATACACTATGATTTTAGAAAGGAACATCATCAGATGCAGCAGTTAAAAAACTTTATTAAAATAGAAACCGTACTTTGCATTTCTTCTATACTCGCAATACTATCACTTTTCCTCGTTCCACCGGATGCAGCTTACATAGATTATATCGATTTCCGCACATTGGCCATCTTATTCTGTCTTATGGCTGTCATGGCAGGCTTTCAGAAAAATGGACTATTTGCCTTAATAGCACAATCTATACTGGAACGTGTAAAAAATGTACGGCAGATTCTATTTGTCCTTGTATTTTTGTGCTTTTTTTGCAGTATGCTCATCACCAATGATGTCGCATTGATCACGTTTGTCCCCCTGACAATCATTGTATTTCATATGCTTGGCTCGGAGCAGAAAAAATGGCTGATTCCTGCCATTGCACTGCAAACGATCGCTGCAAATCTTGGGAGCATGCTGACTCCACTTGGTAATCCGCAAAATCTGTACCTCTATGGGAAATCGGAAATCAGCATCGTTTCGTTTGTTCTGCTTATGCTGCCATTTACTCTGCTCTCTTTTGTCTTGCTGTGTACATGGATTGTCATGATATGCCGGCGTGAGACGGGCAGGATCCGGGTAAATTTTAAAGAAAAGGCATCCCTTCAAAGCACTTTTTCCGTAGTGTTTTTTTCGTTGCTTTTTATGGTCTGTCTTTTGACCGTGCTTCATGTAATTCCGTGGACGATCTCCCTTTTGACCGTATTTATCAGTATCCTTATCTATAACCACCGCATCTTAAAAAAAGTGGATTATTCCCTTCTTCTGACATTTATCGCCCTATTTATCTTCATCGGAAATATAGGACGGATCCCTGCTTTTCATGATGCTCTCGTGAAAATCATTGATGGTCACGAAATGCTTACTGCCATCCTCGCAAGCCAGTTTATGAGCAATGTACCGGCCGCCATCCTTTTATCCGGATTTACTGACTGCTATACACACCTGATCATCGGCGTAAATCTTGGCGGTCTTGGCACACTGATTGCCTCCATGGCAAGTCTGATCTCCTTTAAATTTTTAGTCAGAGAAATACCTGAAAAGAAAGGTGCATATCTTTTGTATTTCACAATAAGCAGCCTCGTATTTCTAGCACTTTTAATGAGCCTTGCTTTTGTATTGAAAGTTTGATCCACTGTATATTCACACCCGGATACAGACGTCACTTCGTCCGGTCGTATCTTTCGTAACGACAATCTGTTTGTCAATTTTTTCCTTTAGTTCCGACACATGCGATATAATACCGACTAACTTCTGCCCTTCGGTAATCCCAACCAGCGCCCTGTACGCAAGCGGAAGTGTCTTTTCCGTATCCAGCGAACCAAATCCCTCATCGACAAACATCGTATCGATCTGGATCCCGCCTGCCGACTCCTGCACTTCATCGGAAAGTCCCAGCGCCAGTGACAACGATGCCATAAACGACTCGCCGCCGGAAAGCGACTTGACGCTTCGCCGCGTGCCGTTATAATGGTCGATGACGCACAGCTCCAGCCCGCTCTGACTCCGCTTATTGTGCGCCTCTCTCACACGTTCCAGCTCGTATTGCCCGTCCGACATTTTCATAAACCGCAGATTTGCGCGGGTAATGATCCGGTCAAAATACGTCATCTGTACATACGTTTCCAGACTGATCTTGTCCTTTGCCGCCAAAGTTCCGTTTGCCGTCGCAGAAAGCGCATTGACCCACGTATATTTTTTCTCCTTTTCCGAAAGTTCTCCTGCATTTTTCCCAATATTTTCCTGTATACTCTCGTTCGTTTTTTTGCGCGTATGAATTTCCTTCATTTTTTCATCCAAAATGTTCCGTTCGCCCACCAAAATCCGCTGTCGCTCCAAAAGCTCCTCCAGATTAAATTTCTCGGCGGTTTTGATCGCCTTTTGCAGCCCCCCGATCGTACCTTCCATCGAAGAAACCGCCCGGCTTTTTTCCTGATATGCCTTGTCGACTTTGACAAATTTTTCCTGTTTTTCTTTTACTGTCTTTCGTATTGACTGTTCTTTTTCCGCTGCTTCCCGGTAGCCGGAAAAATGCAGATCTGCAGCGGTTTCCTGCTTCTGCTTTTTCGCATTTTCCATCGTTTCCGTGGCTTTGATCTGCGCCGCCAGCAGTTCTTCCCGGCTTTGTTTTTCGGAATCACATGCCGCTTCCTCTTGCGGGATCTTTTTCTCCAGCCAAATCTTTCTCTCGATTTTCTTTTCTTCTTCTGCCAGTTGTTTCTGCCTTTGCAGGAGATTCTCTTTTGTCTCTTCTTCCAATGTCCTGATCTGCTCCGCCGCATCCGTCACTTCGCCAAACAGCTGCAAAAGTTCCTCCTCCAGCTGCCCTGCCGCTTCGGCAGCTTTCGTGCGATAAACACTCGCTTTCTCTGCCTTATCATTTACACTTTCATGCGCCTGCTCACATGTCATTTTTGCCTTTTTCAGTTCGTCCTCGCGCGGCACATCATTGGAAATTTCTGCCAGTTTTGGGTGCTGCAGAGAACCGCAGACCGGACATGGCATACCTTCCACAAGATGGCTTGCCAATATCCCCGCCTGTCCGTCGCGATATGCCTGATCCATCGTCTCATACACCTGTTTTTCCCTCTTATATACTTCGTCCGCGGCAAGGTATTCTTTCCGCGCTTTTTCCGCTTCTTTTTTACGCTCTGCAAGATCCTGCTGTCTGGCTTTGATCTGCTGAATTTTTTGTATTTTGTCTTCTAACCGTTCTATTTCATGTCGTAATTTTTCGCGCAATTCCCCGGTATCTGCGAGTGTCTGTAATTCTGTTTTGTATTTTTCAAGTTCTATTTCCAGACGCTGAATTCGTTCTTCTTTTTCCAATAATTGGGTCTCGTTTTGCCGTACACAATGTTCTGCCTCCCGAATCATCTGATCGAGTTTTTCCACTTTTTCATACTTGGAAAGTTCCAGATGAATCTCTGCCGCCCGGCGCAGAAGTTCTTCTGTCCCCTCCTGTTCTTTTTGTGCCTGCTGCCGCTGTTCCTTTGCAAGATCTCTTTCTTCACAAAGTTTCGGAATCTGCTCTTTCGCCGTCTGCCATTGCTTCTGCATTTTTTCGATCTGCTCTGCCTGTCCAACCTTTGCGTTTATTTTTTCTAATTCTTCGTCTATTTGCGTCTCATTTTCCTGTATTTTTCGAGCCTTTTCGACATCTTCCCGTTCTAATTGCGCCAGTATTTCCATGACTTTTTCAATCGGAAGTTCTTTGTTTTTTGCCTTTTCTACTTCTAAAAAAAGCACGTTTTCTTCTTCACATAGAATTCCACGGATATACTGCTCCATGCTCTTTCTAAGATCCTGGCAATGCCCATACAATTCTTTTGCTTCTCCCGCAAGTTTTTTTTGCAGATTCAAAAAACGTTCTGTCTGAAACAAACGGCGGAATATCTCCTGCCGTTCTGAAGTAGGCGCGATCAGAAGTTTTAAAAAGTCCCCCTGGGCGAGCATGGAAATCTGGGTAAACTGCTCTCTGTCTACCCCCAGCAGATCTTCCACCGCGCTTGTCACTTCTTTTTTGCCGGATATAACTACGCCATCGGGCGGATACAGTTCGGCGTTTGCCTTTTCGGTCGTCAGCCCCTCTCCACGCTGTTTTTTCCGCTCGTACTCCGGATTTCTTGCCACCTCATAGGTCTGGCCGCGGTGCGAGAAAACGAGACGTACCTCGGTCTTGGTGTCACTGTCCGCATAGGTGGAACGAAGCATCCATTCTTCGCGGTTTTCCCCACTCGGCCGTCCATACAGCGCGTAACAGATGGCATCAAACACCGTTGTCTTTCCCGCTCCCGTGTCTCCCGTGATCAGATAAAGACCTGTTTTTCCTAATTTTTCCATATCCAGTTTTTTTGTGTCCGCATATGGTCCAAATGCGGTCATTGTCAAATGTAACGGTCTCATATCCTCACTCCTTCCACACGGTTTTCATCATATCCTGCACAAAAGCGAGCTGTTCTTCCTTCATTGGCTGGTTATTCTGCATCTCATACAATTCTTCAAACAACTCGATCGGCAGCTTATGCTCCACATCTGCCCCTTTTTCCACAAGCTGATCCGTTCTCGTCCGCGTATTGTCATAATTTAATTTCATAAGATTGGGATAAATTTTGCGAAGTTTTCCCATCGCATCCGGAATATCTTCCTCGTCGGTCAATGTGATGTGAAGATAATCGTCCGCCTTCTGGTTCTGATAAAAAGATTCCTCTGTCACTTGTTCAAATGTTCCCCGGATTTCCCGCATATCGTACTTGGGAATCAACGGAGCCGTACGTATCGTTATCTCTTTTCCTTCGATGTCTAATATCGTCACGGATTTGTGGTGATCTGCCTCAGAAAATGAGTATTTGAGCGGTGTTCCGCTGTATCGAACCGTGTCCCGTCCCACGCGCTGCGGCCCGTGAATGTGCCCCAGGGCAACATAGTCAAAATCGTCAAATACCGAGACATCGACATTATCAAGCCCGCCGATCATTTCCTCCGAATCCGAACGCGAGGCTCCTGTCACAAATTGATGCGCGATCAAAATATTGCATTTTGTTTTATCGATGTCCATATGTCGGATCGCTGCTTGGCACGCGTCCGAATAGTTTTTTATCGTCTCGGCTTCCTCCGGAAATACAGATTTTACCGTGATCGGTCGAAGAAACGGAAGCATATAGATATAAATTTCATCCCCATTTTTTTCCAGTTTAAATGGTTCAATCCTGCCCTCATACACAGGGGAAAAATGAATGCCGCTGTGGTCGATCAGATCCGACGCAAACGCCAGTTTAACGGCAGAATCATGATTTCCGCTAATGATAAATACCTGTTGCTTCCGGCTGGCAAGGCTCGACAAGAATCTGCCAAGAAGTTTCACTGCCTCTTCATTTGGTGCCGATTTGTCGTAAATGTCTCCTGCGATCATCACGCCATCCGGCTTTTCTTTGTCGATAATCTCCAACACTTTTCTCAATATGTAACGCTGATCCTCTATCATCGAAAATTCATTCACACGTTTTCCGAGATGAAGATCCGACAAATGCAGCAACCGCATCGGCATTCTCCTCCCTAATTATTCAATGTCCAGCAGCTCTTTTACCATCGCCGCTGTATATTCTACCTTTTCCACATGGTTTGCTTCGATCTGGTACAGCGCATGTGCCGCAAGATGTTCTGCTGCCTGCTCCAGCGGACGGATTCCCGTCGTTCCTTTGTATTTTTCCATAATGGCATCGAGGGCATCCTCGCCGACGATACATTCTTCTTTCTGCATACTCATATGTTTCAGCACTTTCGGAAGCGCAAACTGGGAAAATATGGTTTTCTTTTCGTCCAAAGTGTAATCCGGTATATCAATGACTGCAAAACGCGACATCAATGGCGCGCTGATATTTTCCTTGTCATTTGCCGTCGCGATCGGATACACCCCGACCGTCGGAATACGGCATTCGATGTAATTATCCGTAAATCCGAGGTTATCAAGCAGTGTCAAAAGCACGTCCGCCGGATTTCCATTTCCCTTTCTGGAATTTGCCTTGTCCAGCTCGTTGATAATAAAGACAAGATTGGAAGATTCTGCCATTGCAAACGCTTCCATAATAATGCCTGCCTTTGCATTTGCGTAGATACGCGAACTTCCGGTAAGCTGTTCCGGATCGTTGATCGAACTCATATCGAGCGTCGTCCACGGCAGGCGCAAAATGCGTGCTACTGCATATGCAATCTGCGATTTTCCCGTACCCGCCGGTCCACAGAGCAGAATACCATAAGCCGGCAGTGTATGCGTACGATTGATCTGAATGATCGTCTCGATAATACGCTGTTTGACGGATTCCATGCCATACAGTTCTTCATCCAGGATCCGTCTTGCCTCATCGGGATCAATGGATTCAAAATAATTGCTCTTCCACTGAATGTTCATCATCATGGAAAGCGCCCTCTGGGCATGTCTCTTTTCTTCGGCTGTCACTTCGCTTGACCGTGCCACGGCAAGATTTCGTCTCGCCCAAAGCCGCACATTGTCCGGCAGGGTTCTTCCGGCACAATTCATAAAATCGACGATACTCTGAAGGCTTGTCAGTTTCATATTATCGCCGTCTTCATCTTCTTCCTCAAGTTCATCGATCTCCGGCGCATCGCTGGCAAGAAGCCGTCCGATCATAAACTGCAAAAAGCCATCTTCGGCAGAAAGTTTTGTCCCTCCGCCAAAGCTGACTTCACGCACTTTGTAAACCGCGTACCCTTCTGCCGTATTTTCTCCGGAAAGGCGCACTTTGATATGGTTTTCCCCCAGCCACTTGAAAAGCCCGGTAAAACGTGCGTCCATGCGAAGTATGTTGGCACTTACGGTTCCATTTTTTCCCTGATATTCAAACGCTGTCTTTTTGACCGGATTCGTAATGAGTCCGATCGGATGATGACAGCTTCCTTCCTCCAATGTTTCCAAAACCATAAGCGGACTATCCACCGTCGGATTTTTCTCATTGGACTGAAAGATTGTATAAGTACATTCCGGCGCTTTTCCGGCATCCGGCGTATGTGTAAAATCAAAAACAGGCATGTGATTTCTCCTCTCGTAATAAACTACTTAAAGGCACTATCGTGCGACTTTAGTATAGCATATCCGAGGAATTCAGGCAATGGTTTTTTCCGGTCTTAATCATCCCAAAGCTTAAACTCAAAATCATAAATAAATACTCCAAAAACGACTTTATTTTATAATGGTTACATTTTCATCATGATGAAAATTTGTTAATTTTGTATTTTTTGAAACATCAAGGGATGTAAATTTATTTGAAGCACACTGTAACTCTTTTAATTCTACATTCTTTGTGACATCCAAATCATTTAATTGATTATTATCGCAGCTCAAACCTTCTAATTCCACATTCTTTGTAACATCCAGAGAAGAAAGTTTATTAGCAGAACAAAACAAGTGCTTTAAATTGACACATTGTGAAATCTCTAACTCACTTAACTTATTATTGCTGCAATGGAAAACCGACAATTTAGTATTCTTCGTTACATCCAAGTTACTTAACCGGTTATTCCAACAGAAGAAAGTCAGCAATTCGATATTCTTTGTGACGTCTAACTCACTTAACTGATTATTAGCACAATTCAAACCTATTAATTTTTCATTATTTGTGGTAACCAGCTTACTTAATTGATTACTATCACAAGAAAGCCAGTTTAACTTCAAATTATTTGATACATCAAGCTCAGTAAGCTGGTTATTTGTGCAGTCAAGACTTGTCAATTCTTGATTTTGTGTGACATCCAACTTGGTTATCTTATTATTGTTAATATTCAAAGAACTCAAAGCATCAAATGGTGCAAACGAAATATCTCCACTTAAATCAAATGTAGATGTTTCCTGGCTATTTGTAGGTCCCCAGATAATAGACACTAATCTTCCGTTTACCCACACATATTGGTCACTATCAATATTTTCATCAATACTGGCGCCGCGCTCTTTCTGTTCAGCAATCAAAGTTTTTAATGCAGCCACATCCGCTTCATTTTTAGCCGGTTCTACTGTTGGCTGCGGAGTATCAGTCGGTGTCACTGTTGGCTGCGGAGTATATCCAGTAACCGTAATATTCGTATCACAGTTCAATACCGATAATTTCTTATTTTGAGATAAATCAAGGGATGTTAATTTATTTGAAACACAATGTAAACTTTCTAATTCTACATTCTTTGTAACATCCAACTTGCTTAACTGATTAACGCTGCATTGGAAGAACGACAATTTAACATTCTTCGTTACATCCAGCTCATCTAACTGGTTACTCCAACACTGAAGAGTTGACAATTCTACATTCTCTGTAACATCCAACTTACTTAACTGATTATTGCCGCAGCTTAAGCTTTCTAATTGCACATTTTTTGTGACATCCAACTCAGAAAGTTTATTAGAAGAGCATGACAAGTTCTTTAAATTGGTACAATTTGTAACATTCAAATCACTTATTTGGTTGTTGTCACATCCCAGCATTACTAATTCCGTATTTTGGGTAACATCTAACTCACTTAACTGATTACTTCCACACCACAAACTTTGTAATTTTTCATTCTTTGTGACGTTCAAATCACCTAACTGATTATTGCTGCAAAAAAGCCCATTTAACTGCAAATTATTTGATACATCAAGATCAGTAAGCTGGTTGTTTGTACAAACAAGACCCATCAATTTTTGATTTTTAGTAACATCTAACTTAGTTATCTTATTATTATTAATTTGCAAATTTGTCAAAGCATCAAATGGTGCAAAGGAAATCTCTCCGCTTACATTAAATGTAGATGTTTCCTGACTATTTGTAGGCCCCCATATAATAGACACCAATCTTCCGTTTGCCCACATATATTGATCGCTATCAATATTTTCGTCAATGCTGGCGCCGCGCTCTTTCTGCTCAGCAATCAAAGCCTTTAATGCAGCCACATCCGCTTCATTTTTAGCTGGTGCTACTGTTGGCTGCGGATTATACCCTGTAACCGTTACATTTTGATCACAATAGAAATTGGTTAATTTTGTATTTTTTGAAACATCAAGGGATGTTAATTTATTTATAGCACACTGCAAACTTTCTAATTCCACATTCTTTGTCACATCCAGAGAAGAAAGTTGATTAGAATAACAATACAAGTGTTTTAAATTGACACAATTTGAAACATTCAGCGACGTTAATTGATTGTCGCCACATGCCAAACTTTCTAATTGCACATTTTTTGAGGCATCCAACTCAGAAAGTTTATTAGAAGAACATGACAAGTTCTTTAAATTGGTACAATTTGTAACATTCAAATCACTTATCCGGTTATCATTACATCCCAGCATTACTAACTCCGGATTGTTTGTAACATCCAATTTACTTAACTGATTATTTTCACAATCCAACGTTTCTAATTTCACGTTCTTTGAAACATCCAAACTAGTTAACTGATTATTGGCACATCTGAAAAATGACAATTCCGGATTGTTTGTAATATCTAAGTTGCTTAACTGGTTATACTCACAAGAAAACTCCGTTAAATGTGGATTGTTTGACAGATCAAGCGTAGTAATCCGATCACCTCCGCATCCAAAATTTGTCAATTCCGGATTATTTGTAACATCCACTGACGTAAGTGGATTATTTCCACAATATAAATGTGTCAACTTCGGATTATGAGAAACATCAATTGTACTAAGCTGGTTATTGGCACAACTAAATAAACCTAAGTCTGCTTTTTGAGTAACGTCCAAATCTTTAATCTGATTATCGCAGCAATATAAAAATGTTAATTTATTATTGTTTGAAATATCTAATGTACTAAGTTGATTATTCCCACATTCTAGTGTATCAAGATTTTCATTTTTCGTAATATCTAACTTGGTTATCTTATTATTATTAATGTTGAGATACGTCAAAGCATCAAATGGAGCAAAGGAAATATCTCCACTTACGCCACATAGTTCTTCATCTCCTTCATCACCCCAGGCAATAGATACCAATCTTCCATTTTCCCAGCCATATTGATTGCTATCAAGATCTTCATCAATCCTTGCGCCACGCTCTTTCTGCTCCGCAATCAAAGTCTTTAATGCTTTCACATCCGCTTCATTTTTTACCGTATTGTCTGGCAGTTGTGTTTCCTCCGGGGCTTCGGTAACCGGCGGTTCCGGGGTCTGCGTCTGCGCCGGGACTGTGGCAGCCGGTGGTTCCGGAGTCTGCGTCTGCGCCGGGACTGTGATAGCGGGTGGTTCCGGGGTCTGCGTCGGTTCCGGTACTATCGCAGCTGTCGATTCCGGGGGCTGCGTCGGCTCCGGTTTTGTCGTTGCCTCTTGCGTTTTTTTATTATCTTTTACCGTTATTTTGCAAAATAATTTCTTTTTTCCAATGGCAGCACTAATTTTAGCAGACCCTTTTTTTACTCCTTTGATCGTTACAGATTTTTTTGTTTTTTTAGTAACATTAATATTCGTTTTTCCTGAAACGATTTCCCATTTTACTTTCTTTGTTGTATTTTTGGCTTTAATGACTTTACTTTTACCACGTTGAATTATTACTTTCTTCTGACTTAAAACTGGCTTTTTGGCAGCATCTGCGTTTACATTCGAAACCATTCCAAGCACCAGCGCTACGGAAAGTCCCAAAGCAATACATCCATTCTTTCTTCTCATAAGAGTTCCTCCTAAATTTTTTCTGCTATTTTACATCTTTTTCCGGTACTTTTCAAGGAATTTTTCACCTGTATTTGTACCTGCATGTTTTTTCAAATCTATTACATTTTATACCTGTCAAACTCTTCCTCAATAATCTCATTTAATGAAATATCCTTTGGCGCCATATCCGATAGCGACTTACGATATAAGATCAAAAAATGATACAGGGAAATGTTCCCTTTCAAATAATCACTCAGCACCTTCAGAATCCTCTCATGTTTCAGAAATGTTCCGTGATAATATTCCATATCCATATAATTACTCCGCATTAATGAATGATAATAAACCGACCCATCCGGAGCGGGAAGATAACCATATACATACATGTCCGAAGAATCTCCACTTTTCTGCAAAAATTCCGTATCGCCCCAATTGGATATTCCATCCACAACGATAATTCTTTCATCGGAATCCTGACCACATGGATTCCACACAATATCCCCTTTCTTAAACGGTGTCGGGATATCCAGCCAAATGCCTTCAAAACTGTCATAAAGCAGCTCCTTCTCCTTCGTCGTCTGATTTCCCTTTTCAAGCACATTCATAAATGCCCCATCTTTCCGATACGTCAAGATAACTCTGTCCTCTACATCCTGCACTGCCTGTCGTTCCAGCCAATACGTAACAACCGGCAGATCAACATAAGAAACGCCCTCTCTGGCATCCTCCGCGCAGCTTCTAAAATCCGGAAAAACTTCGCGTGCTCTGTTATACTGCTCTAATTCATCATAATACGAATTCTGATAGACATATTTCCCAGGTTCCGGATCTTTCTCAAAATCTTCCCGGATCTCATCCACCAGATCCATATACTCTTGCATCATCTGATGAAGACTTTCCCAACCTGCGTGCCAGGTCTCACGTACCGACACCTCGCAGTCCGGCATCGTCTCGATCACTTCGTGCCACTTCTCCTTTTTCTCCTCAAACGTAAGATAATCGTTTTTCCAAATGAGCCACGCCGTCTCCAGCGAATTAAATTCATAGTGGATTTCGCGCAAATATTCCGCAATGTCTTTTGAATTGATCAAAGAATACACATCCATAACAAATGCCCCTTTCTATACTATCAAAAATACCATTATATAAATTCTACCAAATATAGATGACACTATATGTCATGGATGTCATTTTACAATGTCCCGGAACCATCTATCGCAGGATCCTTGCGATTTCCATTACACCAATTTTCAAGATCACTCCGCTCGACATAACATAAAACCAGACTTCTCTTGCCAGCTGGGATTTTGCAATCGGCGTCGCAATGGCTGCGATCACAATGATTGCTGCGCCAATACAGCCGATGAGATTGGGAAAACTTATAAGCGGAAATATTCCCGGTGCACAGCTCCCATCTACTGCATTTTGTATCGTTTTATCCAAACCATCTCTCGCCGCGGCAAAGCAGCATATCACCAGCCCGAACGCCAGTAAAAACAGGCTTCTGCGCCCCCAGTATGTAACATTGTTCCGATGGGTGACCGTATAAACCATAAATCCCAAAAGACACAAGATCATGATCGTCGTTGCCGTTGTCGTCGCATTTCCAAAATAAAGTTTCATCGCACTTCCTCCTTTTATAATATAAAGTAACCGGTCGGTCACTTTATATTATAGTTACCGAATGGTTACTTGTCAAGATGCTATTGTATTCTTGCACCTCTGTTTTAAACATGCTATACTGTTTTCAAATATTTTGAAAGGGAGTGTTCCTGTGACTGACCACGAAAAAATTCAAAAAGATTATCCTTATTTATACGAGACCCATCTGCACACGAGCGAAGCCTCTGCCTGTGCCCGCTCCACCGGAAAAGAAATGGCGCAGGCGTGCAAGGACGCAGGTTACACCGGGATCATTGTGACCAATCACAACTGGCATGGAAACCATTGTATTGACCGGTCTCTGCCGTGGGAAAAATGGATCCGCGAATATTACCGCGCTTATGAGGAAACCAGGAAATGGGGTGAAAAAATAGGACTCGACGTTTTCTTTGGCTACGAAGCCGGTTACCGGGGCACCGAATTTTTAGTATATGGCATTACTCTTGAATGGCTCATTTCCCACCCTGAAATTGAAAACGCCACGATCGAGGAACAGTATGAATGGATACATGAAGCCGGTGGAATGGTTATCCACGCGCATCCGTTTCGTGAAGAACCATATATCCCGGAAATCCGTTTATTTCCAAAATATGTCGATGGCGTGGAGGGCATCAATGCCACCCACTCCCATCCAAAAAGCCTCAGCCACAACAACCCGGAATATGACGAAAAAGCAATCGCTTATGCCGCAAAATATCATCTTCCGATGACCGCCGGCTCCGACATTCACAATACGTCTCTATTTGGTGGCGGCGTGGCATTCCGCCGAAAATTAAAGGACATCCGGGATTACTGTGATGCGATCCGCGGCGGAGAAGATTACATTTTGACAAATGGTGTAAATTGGTATACGAAAGAGGGCAAGCCGCTGTATTGATTTCATTCGATTTTGAACTTGCTCAACGCATCAACATCTCCGGCTTGTATTGCCCCAATGTTCTGCCTGATCTGTTCTTCATTCCAATTCCACCATCCAATTTTTTCCAATTTTTCTATTGTCTGCTCATCGAAACGTTTACGGATTGCCTTTGCCGGAACCCCTCCAACAATTGTGTAAGGTTCGACATCTTTTGTGACAACCGCCCGGCTGCCGATCACTGCACCATCTCCAATCGTCACACCGGAAAGAATGACCGCTTCAAAACCAATCCACACATCATTGCCGATGACAATATCCCCTTTATTATCCCACGCATCGCAAATATCCTTTCCATCCAATTGCCACTCTTCAAAAAAGATCGGAAATGGATAAGTTGACAACGATTTCAATGTGTGATTCGCACTTGTAAATAAGAACTTTGCTCCGCACGCAATCGAGCAGAATTTTCCTATTTTCAGTTTGTCCTGATTAACCGGATAATGGTACAAAACATTGTTCTTTTCAAAGTCTATTGGATCCTGTACAAAATCGTTGTACATCGTGTAATCTCCAACCTCTATATTGGGATTATTTACAACATTTTTCAGATAAACCGTCTGATTATCTGAGGTTCTTGGATAAATCTTGTCTTTCATTTTCTGCCTCCTGCAAATAACTGTTTTTATACCAGTCGATAACTGCCTTCAGATTCTGCTTTGTCACACGTTTTCCGCCATTTAACATCATGTCCAGCATATCATTTTCCTCCGGAGTACGATCTGCTTTTTCCGCTAGTGCTTTCCCGGCAGTTTTAACCATAATACTCATCATAAAACGATATGCTCCATGAAGTTTTTTCACATCAAAATTCCCCTGCAATGTAAAAAGAGGTATCGTCCGGGGAATTGCATTTTTCTCCCGCACTTCCTTTAACTGCGTACCCGTCTGCCCCATGCCGACGCCACAAACCGCACCTATTTTATAACGTTTGGCTGCCTCTTTGTATCCTTTGATCCCACCTGCCATAATCCACCCAAGATAAATAATCTCTGCGCCGGAAGATACTTTGCTTTTTGCCTGCTGCAAACGAAATACAGGCAGATTCCATTCTTTCCCTAATAACTCTGCATACTCCGCTGTACTTCCGCTATTTGTCGTATATATAACCGCTTTCATTCTTTCCTTACCTCCTGAAAATGCCGCCCTGCACAATGGATTTAATGCAATCCTGTCTGTACGACGACGTGTAAAAATATAAGTTACCGTTTGATTACCTTATATTATAGTTACCGAATGGTAACTTGTCAAGCGAAAACGATCCTGTCTTTTGTTTTTCGCACGATGCTTTTATGTATAAAAAGCTTTTCAAAAGAAAGAAAAGGAATGCCAGAACCGTTGCATAGGTTTCCCTTGCCATCGCCAAAAACAGGATTGTTAAAATGCTTATTACCATAGAAACCGGCAGTATTATTTTGTACGTTTTTACAGCTTTCAAACAGGTAATTACAATCTCAACAAATCCAATTAAAATGCACGAAAGAAACATCCCCCAGTAAACCATTTGATTTAGCACAGCCGCCTCTGTATAAGCAAATAAGTTTACCGCTGAAATGTACCCATGCATGGATTTCGGGTAAAGCGGCAGTATAATCAGCAGCAAATGCAATACATCTATCATACCTATCAGCATACTGCAAAGATTCTGCATCTTTGCTTTGTTCTCTTTTTCCGCAATAGAAAGCAGTTTTTCCCCCGACAGCAGCTCATCGATTGTTACTGTAAAATAGTTTGCTATTACCTTAAGTGAATCTATACCGGGATACCCTCTGCCGGATTCCCATTTCGAGACAGCAGTTCTTGATACATACAGAGCCTCTGCAAGTTCTTCCTGTGTGAGTCCTCTGCTTTTTCTTAACTGCTGAAGTTTTTCATTAAATTCCATATGAACATCTCCCTGTATTAATTACCATTTATTTCCATATTTATTGTAGATTAACGTTACGGCTGCTTTATATATAAAAAATAATCCTGCACTTAAAATAACTGCGCCAACAATATCCGTAAACCAATGTACTCCGGCAATCAGCCTTCCTATTACCATAAATACAGAAAACGCAATTGTCAAAAAGCATATTGTATTTTTCACTACGCGATTCTCAATTCTCCGTTTCACCTGAAAAATCAATGTCGGCATGACACTCAATACAAGCAGTGTTGTGGACGATGGATACGACGCTTCCAGGATTCCTTCGATTAAAACAGGCCGGTAATTGACCGGAACCATTTCAAAAAATAAATAGCCAAATATTACAATAATATAATACATTCCAAGCAGGATCAGATCTCGGTCTACTTTAAAAAGGCTTTTTCTTTTGATCAACTGCCCTAGACCTATGCCACCAAATACTATACATACAAACAGCGGCACAAGACCTAACCAATCTGTAACTGTATAGAGGCACATATGCACTCCTGTCATACTATGAAACCAACAGTTAAATGTAGCAAATCCAATTTCTGTTCCGCTCTGTCCCACCGTCTGCACATCAATACATTGTATCAGCCATGTCCAAATCACAAATATTACAATTAGTCTGCCTCCCAAAATCAATTGTTTCTTTCCATTTTTCTTCATGTCTTTTACCTTCCTTTTTGTTTTTGCCTAATGGCTGATCAGAAGATAACATATTCTCTGAAAAATAGTAAGAAACGCCCCGTCACATCGGTGATACGAATCGTGTCATCCGGCTAGATAATCGACAAACCCAGTTGATAAGCCTGCTCTAAACCCTCTGTATTTTTCACATCCCCCTTATCTTTTGCCCCTCTCACAAGCACCATTCCCGCATCCTCAAGTTTAAAATAATTTAACACTAACTGATACTGTACCTTAATCGAATCAAACAGCTCCGGCAAAGTGGCTGCACCTACTAATATCAATGCCAGTTTTTTAATCTCAAATTCATTTCGCATAGGAGTGTGCAGTCTGTCAATAATTGCCTTTAACTGCGCACTGACGCCATAAAAATATACAGGCGAAGCAATAACGAGTACATCTGCTGCTTTCAGTTTTTCATAAATCTCCTGCATATCATCCTCCTGAAAACACCTGTTTCCCTCTCTTTCAAAACAGGTATTACATCCAATACAAGGGTTCACTTTGTAATCGGCTGCGGAAATTATTTCAACCGTATTATTTTTCTCGGCTCCCTCCGCAAATGCCTGCACAAGCAGATCCGTATTGCCGCCTTTTCGCACACTCCCCATTAAAACAACAATATTGCTCATTCTCACTCATTCCTTCCCTTTATGTATATTTGTGTTACTCCTGCTCTGCAGATTTCATTCGAAACAGCTGCACTCCCAGCACGGCATTAAATCCTGTCGCTGCAAACACACTGAACCGTTCGACAACACCAAAGTATTCTTTTGGCACAATATTCATGCCCATCGCACCTACCATCATCATTCCAAGCGCAATTGCTGCAAATATACCGTAAGAACGACAGCTTTTATCCTTCGCCCCTGCAATCATTATCATAACAAGCGATCCGATAGACAGTAAAACAACTACCACCGTCGAGAAAATATGCATCTGATCCTGAAATGTCCCGGCATATCCGCTGTCGCTCAACGGAAAACAGCCATAGCCAACCGCTGAAACCCATTCCATAATAGTAAACAGATAAATCCCCACTCGCAAAAGCCGGGTCTTTTTTCCCTGAATGCCAACACATACCATCATCGCGCACACCAAAGTGCATACGTTATACACGCAGCTAAGCTGGTTCCACAACCGAAGTGACGGTGCATTTGACGCACTCAGGTCACTTACCGCCTGCGCCATCCAGTTATATCCCGGATATGCAAGGGGCGCAAAAACAACGGCGGCGGTATACGACAAAAACGCAGCAATCCCGAGTAATCCGCAATAATTCAACAAATTCTTTTTCTCCCTCATACCACATTCTCCTCACAAAACCATTTTAAATAATCTTCCAAAAGATTGCTCTTCTCATCTTCGCACTCACCATATCTTTGATCCAATTCATAATCCATAAGTCCGTGGATCGTCATGGCAAAACTGACTGCGCTCATATCTGCATTGTTAAAATGAAGCACGTTATGCACTTCCATCGCATAAAATAGCTGCTTCGTCGCTAAGATCATCGTTTCCGTTTCCTCGACAACAATTTTTGCCGCCATAGGATTCAAAGGTCTTTCCGAATAAATCACCTTATAAAAATTGAGCATTTGTTCCTGCTGGTTCATTTGAAGATAACCATGAACTACCGACTGCAATACATCGTATGCCGTTTTCCCCGCGAAAAATGTACTGTAATCCATCGGTTTTATGTTTGCTTTTTCTTTTGCCTGCTGCCTGAGAAACTGATACATCGCCTCCACGATCTCATCCTTTGATTTAAAATGTTTATAAAGTGAAGGCTTCTTTATCCCTATTTTGTCAGCGATCATACTCATGGAAACATTGGCAAGCCCTTTCTGCGCCGCAAGTTCAAGTGTTGTAAGAACAATTTCTTCTTTTCGGTTATTACTCATCGTGTCCTCCTTGCTTTATTACTTTTTTCTGCTATGTACTAACATCTGAAAATCGTTTTGACTGCAAATATTTTTACTGTATCCTGCAAATGCTTCGACCACGTTCATATGCCTATTTGACATAATGCATTTCATCTCATCCAGCGTATAAACCCGCGTTGGGTCTCCCTCCGGGATATGTGGCTTACTCAACATCTGACCATACGCAAAATTTTGATTGCCAAATAACATAATTTTTGTTTCCGGATCCCAGTCAAATTCTGATAATGAGATTTCTTCCTCCCCGGCATCCCATAATTTTACAGGAAAATGTGCATTGGCATAATCCCCATTTACAAGATCACATATATGATGCCCGCCTGTTTTCAATGCTTTTGACACTGCATCAAATATCTTAAGATTTTCCTCATCTGTTTCCAGATATCCAATTGCTCCATCTGCCAGATTCAGTACAACATCAAATTCATCTTCAAATGTAATATCTCTTATATCACTGCAAATAAAAGAAACATTACTCATATCCCTTGAACTTTTTCTGGCATCTTCGATATAGCATGGAGTGATATCAACACCAACCACCTCAAAGCCTCGTTTTGCAAACTCCAGAGAATGTCTGCCATATCCACATGCCAGATCCAGAATCCGTTCGCTTCCATTTAGTTTGCACATGTCAATAATAAAATCCACCTCGTTTGGCGTATTTTCCACCCATGACATATTTTTAATATCCAGACTCCAATTTTTCTTGTACCAATCGGCTGCTTTTGCTTTCATATTTTTATCTCTCCTTTTTACTGCTACAAACGCATAACCATTTATCTGCTTCTCTTCACTCAGTCCTTTCAGTTCGTCTTTTAGCAACGCTTCGTAGCTAGTTGGCTATCGCTCGTTAGCCATATGATAGCACGAATGGCTGTAAATTGCAAGTGGAATGTGGTTGCATTTTAAAGCTAGATACTATTTTGCAGGTTGATCTGTTCTAAAAACTCCTGAATAAGCTCAAATGAAACTTCAACATCAATTTGTAACCAATTTCTGTCACCACAATGCTCTACGTTATTTTTAAACTGACGATTTAAAAACGTACGAGAAATCCGCTTTCTCACGCTATCCATATCCTTTTCTCTCATAGATGGTTCATCAATGATGTAAAACTTTATACACTCTGTTAGTTTTTGTATATTTACATGATCTTTCAAATAACAAAAATCAAATATGTCTTTATATCTTGTAGAAAGAGGACCAAAGCGCAATAATGATCTCAGTTTTTCAACAAAGATCTGTTCACACGAATTAATCAATAAACTTGCCCCTTCATCATCCATACAAACGTCAAAACAATACCTGTTTTGTTCTATTTTCATATTTGCATGTACACCAAGATCAATTTTACTCGAAATAGAATTACCAAAAACATCGTTAATTACAATATGTACTCGCTTTCCACTATACTCTTGTTGAGAAAGCTGTTCAATTTTATTATCCTTAATTTCTATCTTAATTCCATCCAAACAGTTTAATTTTGAAATAAAATACCTAATAGAATCATTTCCCAATGAGAATTTAATAAAATCCAAGTCAATGTCTTCTGTAGCGCGTCTTACATCCCCTGTAATGCTGCGCATAACAACACCACCCTTTACTGTTACATTATCCCCAAAATCACTTTGCTCAATTGCTTTCAAAACAATATCCTGACATACGCGTGCATCGGCGTTTGATTCCGCATAACCGGAATCTCTATATTTTTGTGTCATCTTTTGCAGATTGATCATTAAAATACCTCCATCTGTAAGATTTGAAAAATCTTATTACTTTTTGGTGCTGCAAATGCGTAATCTTGAATTTTCTGTATATCCAGTTGTGGTAGCAGTTTTCTATAATTTAAAATAATTTCTTTATAGTAATCAAAGGGAAGTTTACTTTTATATCGCACAAGTTCAATAAGCATACGTTCCTTATTATAAATTCGTATATCGTATCCCTTATAATCCGCAATTTCAATTCCTTTCTCAAAAAAATCATCTGAAACAAAATATTGCTTTACTCTTGTATCCTTAATTTTTGCTGCATCCCGTGTTGTTGCAAGGTCACATTCATTTGGTATAACATCAGTTAAGCCATAAAAAGAAAATGCACTCTTCATTGTTACAACTGCATTGGGATATTTATAAACGAGCATTGCAATCTCTGGAACACATTGCTTTTCAGAATATATTCCCTTCTCAATTTTGAACAGCTCACCTTCTTTTATTTTTTTTTCAATAAAATAATCCGATCCATATTTTTCCAAACATTCCGCACGTTTTTTCATAGTTTGCGCCCCCTTCTTAAAAACATCCGCATTTTTAATACTTTTGCGGATGTTTTTCTAAATTTTACTACAATCTTTGCTTCTCGTCAATGTCTAATTGCAAAAGCAATCCGCATTTTCAATACTTTTGCGGATGTTTTTCAATTCATTTATCCATTGTATAGATATAGCCCCATGGGAAAACAGATATAATTTAAGTGTGCATATTTACAGCAATCACACAGAAATTTTTTCCTCTATCCTATTATTGATTGTTTCAGCCTCATTCAGAATGCGCAGCTGATATTCCGCTATTTCCTTCAAAACTGCAAATCTATCTGCCTTATCATTTCCTTCTCGAATCATCTGAGCATTATGAGATTCAAGATTTGATAATACCGCAAGTTCATTTATAGTTGCGTAATCCCTAACATTACTCTTTTTAGCAAGTTCTGGGTTTGCTTCTCTCCAAGCTTTCGCGGTGAATCCAAACAATGCAACATTTAACAAATCTGCCTCTTCTGCATAAGGAAGCCATTGCAATTCCTCTCGATAATTACAAGCAGGGATCAAATAATTTTTCACTGCATCTGTCTGAATCAAATAATTATTCTTAGAAAGAAACCGCTTCGCATTCCATTCTAATTTTTGCAAATCATTTTCTTTTTCTTTTAATCGTTGAAATTCTTTAATAAGATACAACTTAAATACCGGGCTAATGGCAGACGCAAATTCAAATGCAATATCCTTGTGTGCAAAAGTCCCGCCATAACGTCCCTTTTTTACATAAATCCCTATTGCGTTTGTACTATTTACCCAATCCGACACACTTAATGTAAATGTGTGTAATCCAGCCTCTTGTTTAAAGTGGTCGAATTCGACCACTTTAAAATCGGGATTATAAATTTGCTCCCATGTTCCTAAAAATTCTAATGTACTTCTACTTCTAATCCAGTTTTTTATTACATCAGCAGCCCTTGAGTTATCTGATTTGGCAGCCGCAATATCTGTAATACAAATATAATCATCCAAATCCGCCTCAGATATAGTAATTGGAATGTTTTGTACAGTAATAATTCTATTTTTCGCCATCGTTTTTCTGCCCCCTCTCCTTATTCATTCTTTCTGTTTTCACGTAGTACGCCAATAAACGCAGAAGATATTTAGGAACACGTTTCTTACCATGTTCCCAATCACTTACTGTCATATAGGGGATTTCAAAATACTCACAAAACTGATGTCTGTTCATACCAACGCTTTCCCTTAGTTCTACCAAAATATCTTTTGCTTCTCTATTGTCATCAATGATAAAATCTTCCATTACGCCATCTCCTTTTCACGCTTTGCGTTAAATTCACTTTATCACGCAATGCGTGAATTGTCAAGATGTTTTTAAGTTTTTTTCTTTGCTTTTTTATACATCAAAAAGGAAGGTGTATTTCAACCTTCCTTGAATAGTGTAGTTCCAATTTATTATAAATTATTGTTTTACAAATTTTGAAAGTCAAAGTATACGTTCAAATTTATTTTTTATCCTTTCCTTCTATATTGTAAATTGCACAGCCAATGTTGATATTCTGAATATTTATAAGTTTTATAGTAACATTTTTTTCAGATGATATACCTGCTATTTGCTTCAAATAATCAAAAATCACATTTTGAATTATTGGATTCAAATAATTTTCTATTACTAAATCTAAAAAATCATTACCTATATTTGCCTTAAAAAAATACAGTAACATCATCTCAATATAAATTACGGCATATACAATTATAATTACATTTTTTATTTTTTCTTTATCAATATCTTTCCTTCTAACTTCCTCTTTTTTTATTTCGGTATTCCTATTACGTAACTTATCATAACTAAATGGTCGTGAAGATGCCCATGCACCAATTTTCTGTTGCGGTCCTATAGGTCCTATATGTACTCGAATTCTTTTTTTGTGATCAATGTTATAAAGAAATCCACGATACATACACATGAATATATTCGTCATACTCTCCGAATTATTTAAAATTTTTTGGTAAGTTTTAATTTGTTGTTTTAAATCATTTCCGGTTATTGATTTGTACACATTTGCTAATCCATCTTTAGCTTCTTCAATACTTTTATAATTTAAACCACTAAACAATACATTATTCATTACTATCATAGTTTTTACCTCCATTTATAATTTTTGTTCTAATATTATATTTTCCGCAATAAATACAACAACTTACAATTATATTCTACTCCTTTATTTTCAATTACGCAACATGACATTGTAGGACATTTTGTGACAACTTTATCTTTCTAGTATTTATCAAAAAACAATTTTTTCATTTCATAGAACACATTGTCTTTTACCATTTATATATATTGCACACCATATCACGTATTTTTTAATCATATAAACGTAATTTTTCAAGTGAACATAAATATGTGGCAAATTCTTTGTTTTTGCACTTAATTATATATTCTTTTATAAAATATATAATTAACTCTTTATCTGAGTGTTTATATCCTATTACAACCATCCTCATATTTTTCATTAAATTTATTTCTACAAGTTCAAGGAAATAAATATCTCTATACTATGTCATTACATGAATCAATAAAACTGAAAAAAACATCATATGCTTATAAAATATTTCACTATATTTGAGCATAGAAAAACAAGTAACCTACAACCTTTGTATATCACTTGTTCACTATTGATTTATTCAATTGTTGTTACATAAACATCTGCTGCAACAAACCTTTTTTCAGTTCTTCCCATGCAGCTAATGTTGCTTTCTGCTTCTCGATGACTTCATCCAATACAGCAACACATTCAACAATTTTATTCTGCTCATCTTCACATGGAATCAAACATTTAATTTCTGAAAACGCTGGAAATTTTAAATTCCATGTATCAGATGTCAGCCCTTGTGAAAACCTCTGAAACATCTGCAACATGAATGTTTGTTTAAACATAGTTTCAAAGAAATAACTATTTTTCCCATCTAAAACTGTAATAACGGTATATGCAGGACTTACAATTCCGTCATACTCCGATACACCCTCTGCACCCTGCCACATTCTCATTGTATTGTATGCTAAATCATTCTTTTTTACAATTTTGTAATTTGACTTGTTTTCAGATGCGATATTACGTTTATCGGTTTCACTTTGTTTCACAATTCCTTGTGCAATCGTTACAGATAACAGTGATTCTCCACCTTTTGAACGTTCCGTTCTCTCTGTAAACACTTTTCCCAACTTCTTTTCTTCCCAATCAGGAAAATCACTTCCATCATCTGCTTTGAATCTTACTTCCTGACTGAACAGCTTCTGCATCACACCTTTTTTACGTTCTTCCCATGCAGATACAGTTTCCTTTTGTTTCTCAATCACTGTATCAATTGTTGATAAGAACTCTGCAATTTTCTGTTGTTCAGGGAGTGATACTACAGGAATATTAGTGTCACGAATTTGTGCAAGACTTAATTGTGGCATAGACAATCCTGTTTTTATTTTTTTATATGTACGTTGCACCTTATCTGAACATAAATACATATATACAAAATACGGAAAAGCGTCTTTTACAATTCTCACCCTAGCTAAATGCTGATTAATATTTGCCTTTTTCACTTCACTTGGTATCAATCCTACTTTTCCTATATCACCTGTAATAGCAATTACAATATCTCCACCTGTGACTTCTGAGCGTTGTAAAAATTTATTAGCTTCTTCAGCGATAAAAGAATAATCACCATATACAAAAACATTATTTTTTATGCAATCATTTCTGAAAAAATATACACCATTTGGTTGCCAGTCAAATCCATAAGTTGTAGGTGTAGCCCCTTTAGTAATAAATGCTGATATGTCCTCCAACTTTGTGAAATCATTCCATTCTGGATAATCACTTCCATCATCCGCTTTGAATCTTAACTTAGGTACAGCCATCCAATCACCTCTTTCCAAGGTTCAATCCACAAATCTGTTCTGCAAGTTTCTCAGATAAATCCGATTCATCATGCCAACTGATTGTCTGAACCTGTTTAATATCAAAATGTATATTCGCAAAATCACTATCCTTACAGGTGAAAATAACTGTCTTTCCTAATGCTTTTGCATAGCCAGCTTCATAATACACACCAAGATTCTGTGTTGTTAAATCAGCCACAAGAAACTTGCAATTATGGATATGTTCAAGCATGACATTATAAATGTTCTCGCTATGGAAATCCTTATCCAAGAAATACGGTTCATTTCCTGTACTTGTCAATGCCGTACGGATTCCATCTCTAATCACTGCCACACAATCACATTTCTGTTCATTCATAGGCATTGATACAAACACCTGTCCTGCTGCATCATCTGTAAAATCTACAGCAGGTGCATCCACGTGTTTCTTACAAATATTTGCAATGACTTTCAACTGGTCATCCGTAGCATTTGTAATCATGAAATTATGCAATTTTTCAAGATTATCTGCATGGACACTAGAAGATGCACCGATAAATTTCCCTGACGGAATATTAAACCATGCAAGCACATCTTCAATCACACCATGTTTCCCCCATGTATAATACTTATCGTCTGATTCGGCATATTTAGCAAATTCATTGAAAATCATTTCAGCGTTCATTTTCATTCACCTACCTTTACAGCCCAAGCTGTCTCATAAAACTTTCAGCCTTATCAATCGCAATCTTTGTTTCAGAATCCAGTGTCTTAATCTGAACTTTTACCGCATCCAAATCTACCGGTTCTTCTTCCTCGAATGTATCAACATATCTGGGAATATTGAGATTGTAGCCATTTTCAATAATTTCACTCATATCTGCTACATGGGCAAACTTATCTACGTCTACACGCTTTGCATACGCATCTACAATCTTATCAATATGCTCCTGTTCCAAGACATTCTGATTCTTTCCGGCTTTGAACTCTTTCGATGCATCAATGAACAGAATATTCCCTGAATTACCATTTCTCTTGCTTTTCAGCACCAATACACACACAGGGATACCTGTTCCATGAAACAGATTTGCAGGCAATCCGATAACTGCATCCAGCCTATTCAAATCTTTGATGATATATTTTCTAATTGCTTCTTCTGCACCACCACGGAACAATACGCCGTGTGGTAACAGCACAGCTACACGACCATCAGAATCATCCATGTGGTAAATCATGTGTTCTACAAAGGCAAGGTCTGCCTGTCCTTTAGGTGCAAGTTTTCCAACTCCGCTATATCTTGGATCATCCTCAAACTTCTTATCAGCTGACCACTTCAAACTATACGGTGGATTGCAAACCTGTATAGTGAGTTTCAAATCATCACCATATTTGTCGTCTTTCAGAGTATCCCCTTTATAAATATCAAAATTCTGCCAATCCACACCATGCATAATCATGTTCATACGGCTCAAGTTGTATGTTGTCGCATTCAGCTCCTGTCCATAAAAATGACCAACCTTATGTGTAGTCAAGTGTTTCTGAACTTCCAGCAGCATGGATGCAGAACCACAGGTACAGTCACCGACGGTCTTGGCTTCATCCAACCCAAGCGCTGCAAGTGTAGCACAAAGTCTACTTGGTCCAGCAGGTGTAAAAAACTCTCCCCCTTTTTTTCCAGCATCTGACGCAAACAATCCAATCAGAATCATGTATGCTGTGCCAAGTACATCAAACTGAGAATCCTGTAAATCAAAATCAATATCTGAAACTTTAACCATGACACGTCCAATCATTTCTGTACGGTCTGCCACAGTTTCACCAAGACGCGAATCCTGTAAACGCATATCATTGAACAATCCGTCAAATGCTTTGTTGGATTCATGCCCCATTGTAGAACCTACGAGGTCACTAATTGCTTTTTCAAAATCTTCTACACTGAACTTATCAGCATCATTCTCAAATTTTGTAATCTTACGAATCAGATTGCGGAACAGATTTTCCGGCTTGATGACATATCCCAGTTTGGATAAAGACCAGTCTTCTACAACAGGTCTGTAATCATCATCCGCAAATGCTTCTTCGTATGTTACACCGTCATTTTCAAGGATTTCTGCCATGTACATCTCTGTACGTTCCGACAGATAACGATAGAAAATTACTCCAAGAATATAATTTTTAAACTCACTGGCATCCATCTGTCCTCTCAGGTCATTTGCTATCGCCCAAAGTTTTTGAGAAAGTTCATTTGCCTGTGCCTGATATGTATTTGTATCTGCCATAATTATTCTCCTTCAGCTTTATATTTATTATAGGTATCTTCGACAAATACCTTCACTGATTTTGTCAGTTTTGTGATTTTCAATATCCCCAGTTTGTACGCGGTTAACCTCTTTCGAATACTATCATCCGAAATTGTTCCATGGAACACATATTCATTAAACAAGTCTGATACGGTTTTATAATCAATCTTGTTAACAAATGCAAATTCTTCGATATCTGCCGTCATCCGCTCTCGTTCAAACTGAGTGAACGCTTCCATTACGTCCATATCCTCTGGCAGTTCATAAAACCTAGTCAAAATAAACTGTCTCATAACCTCTTTCTTTAAGCGCAAAGCTTCATTATCTGAACGCTCTATTTCACGCAAAATCAGATCAACATCCTGCTGTTTTTCTTCCTCTGTCTTATCGTGAGTATTCGCATTTTTCAGAAGATTCAGGATATATACGACATTGATACGGTCAGTGCGAACAAGTTCAATATCAAAATCCACATCAATCGGAACAGGTACTTTCGGATTTGGATTGTGCGTTTGATCTTTATAATACAGATACCAGCTCTTGAATCCTTCGTATTCATTTTCATCCATCACTTTAGCAAGATCATCCCAGTTAAATGTAGAAAATGTTTTCAAAGTAGCAAGGGTCTTTGCCATTGAACGGAACGCAATGATAAACATACGAATTTCATCTTCTGACTTGAGCTGACCAGCTGCATCCACATCTGCTGTAATTTTCCTCAATACAGCCACCTGATTTGTCCATTGCTTCAAATAATACTCATAATTTTCAAGCAGATACTCATTCGGATCTCCATCCCCAGAGAATAACGTCAAAGCATCATCCTGCCACTTCTTAATATTTCTATATGTTACAATTTGTCCAAACTGCTTTGTCACTTTATCTACACGATTTGTACGACTATAAGCCTGTACTAATGAGTGCCAGATAAGATTCTTGTCCAGATACAGCGTATTCAATGGCTTTGCATCGAATCCGGTCAGGAACATATTCACTACCAAGAGAATATCAACCTGCGGTAACTCCTTCTGTTTCAATCTCTTTGCAATATCTTTTCTGTATGTATCAAATGTATCGATCGTAAATACTGTATTGTATAAAGTATTGTAATCCTGCACACAGCGGTCAAGAAGTTCCTGTGAATGTTCATCCGCACCATCATCCATATCTTCATTTGCCTGATAGGAAAAGATTGCAGCCACTTTCAGCTTCTTATCATCTGGTACTGCATCATTCAGCTTCTTGAACTCATCATAATACTTTCCAAGAGTCTGAATCTTATCCACTGCGAACAGTGCTGTATAAATATCCTTGCCCTGTGGATGTACATGCTGTTCATGATGTTCAAAAATATGCTTTGCAATGTCAGCAACACGCTGATCGTTATGATACAGAGGTTCCATGTCAATTTCATGACGCTTGCAGTATTCCTGATCATCCAGTTGTTCCGGGTCAATACCCTTTACAGCAAGATTCCTTGCAAATATGGTACGCTGATACTCTACTGAGAATCTAAGCACGTTACCATCTGCAATCGCATCTTTAATCATGTATTTATGCAAGCATGAATCCAGCTTACCTCCTGCATGGAATATATCCGCTGTGGTACGACCATCCGTACCCTTATTTTTCTCAAAAATCGGTGTTCCAGTGAATCCGATATAATTTGCTCTTTCAAAATGCTTTTCAATCTGTCCGTGCATTTTCCCGAACTGGGAACGATGACACTCATCAATGATAAATACAACCTTCTTATCCTTGTACACGTCCATAACACCTGCATATTTCGGATTTTTGACGGCATTTGCCATCTTCTGAATCGTTGTAACAATCATCTTTTTCTCAGATAATTTCAGCATATTGATAAGTACAGCGGTGCTGTCCGTATTGTCTACACAATCTTTTTCAAAACTGTTGTATTCATCAACGGTCTGGTCATCAAGGTCTTTTCTGTCAATCAGGAATACGACCAAATCTACCATTGATTCATCACGCAAAAGCTGTGCCAGCTTGAATGATGTCAGCGTCTTTCCTGAACCTGTACAGGCAAATACATAGCCATCCTGATTTACTTCCAGTACACGCTTCTTTGCAGCCTTTACAGCATAAATCTGGTATGGTCTCATGACCATCAATACAGGCTCCGTGGTCTTAATGACCATATATTTGTCCATCATCTCTGTAATCGCTGATTTGCGGAAAAATTCACCTGTGAATGTGTTCAAGTCATTGATACGTGTATTCTTTTCATCTGTCCAGAAGAATACAAGAGATTTCAGGATTGGATTATACTGACCATCCATCATCTCATTTTCATTACAGAAATACTTCGTCTGTACAGAATTGCTGACTACAAACAGCTGCAAATATCTGAAAATCCCCTTGAAAGAAAACTTTCTGTATCTGTTAATCTGATTGATTGCTTCGTTGATTTCCACGCCGGGGCGTTTCAATTCAATCTGTACAAGCGGTAAACCGTTGATAAGGACGGTCACATCATAACGATTTTTATACACTACATCGTCTTTATGTGCCTTGTCCATTGTGACCTGATGTGTAACCTGATAAATATTTCTATCGGTATCCCCCGAAAAGAAATCAATATAAACGGACTCTCCATTATCCAACTGTAGCACATATTTATCTCTTAATATCTTTGCTGATTCATACACGGAATGATTATCTACATGAATCATAATACGATTAAATTCCGCATTGGAAAATGATACTGCATGTCCTTTTTCTTCCAATTTCTTTGCATTGAACTTTGCAAGTTGTTCACGAAAATTAGTGATCACATCCTCATAATTATCTAATTTTATGAACTGGTATCCGATACCTTCCAAACGCTCAATAAAAATATTTTCAACTTCATATTCAGAGACATGTGCCATATTCTGGTTTACCCCTTTCTTAAGAATATCCAAATAATTCTCTTTATAATACCTAAAAACAGTATAGCTGTTTCAGAATGGACTTTCAAGTAAAACATACAAAAAGATGTTATTACTATATATCCCTTTCCGCCTTCTGCTCCAGCTGGAGATAACCTAATGTCCACTAAGCTTAAAAATCTCAATGCGCTTTAATGATGGTCGTGCACCATATTTTTCAATTAACTATCCATTTCCCCATTATTTTCCACCCTTCTTCATCCCCAGCACACACCAACGCACTACCGGCACACGCCTAATAATTTCATATAATAATACCGCACCCACAAAAGCACTGATTCCCACAATTACATATACGACTGCCGCCTGAAGTCCGGGAGCAAATTCTTTCAGATAATAGGCGCTCACCGCAAGCGGCAGATAATGGAACACGTAGATTCCCCATGACTTTTTTACCATCCATTTTGACGCTTCGCTTTCTCTATTACCATATTTTGCCATAAATGCAAGAATGGCAAGGATAGCAGCCCAACAGTACACACACGCTGGAACATTATTCAATACCGGTTCGACAGCGTAATTTTCGCCAAAATAAGTTACGGTATAAAATACTCCCAGCGCAATCGCAGCGATCATTAAAATCTGCCACCATCTGCTCAGCCGCTCGATCACTTCATCATGCGAAAAAATAAAATATCCCACAAAATAACAAAATCCATAAATGCCAAAGCGGTAAACAGTTATCATTGGCGTATTGAGAACCTGCGCCGCTCCATATACAAAAATTGTAAATACAAGCAGCAACCATACCGGTGTTTTTGCGCCAAGTTTCCAGATCCGGTCTTTCTCTATTTTTCTTACCAAAAGCAATAGCATCGAGAGGATCCAGAGCACCTGTATGTACCATAATACGCCAATTCCGGATATTGCCATTATGATATACAATACCGGGTCCGGAATCTCTCCGAGCGTATTAAATGCGCCTCCGATTTTCATATTATAATAGCCAAGAATCCATTGAAATACAAAGAGTCCGATGGTCGAAGGAACCAGCAGTTTACGTGTTTTATCCCGCAAATATTCTTTCGTATTATGCCGTTCCAGATAGAATCTCACCGTCATGCCGGATACGGTAAACAGCAATGCCATAAACCACGGATACACCAGATACTGAAAACCATCTTGTAACTGATGTTCCCGGAATGCTCCGATCACACCATATGGCTGAACTCCGTTAAACATATAGATTACATGATAAATTACAACAATGCACACCGTAATCCAACGGATATTATCAAGATATATTTTTCTTGTCGTATTTGTATTATTCATATCATTTTCTCCTTTGAATTTATTAAATTATTTACCTTATAAAGCCATTTCCCACTCCGTCTGTCCAGCCTTTTGAACCGTCAGGCAATGTCACTAACACGTTTGCCGTGCTTGCATCTCCATTTAACACGGGATAATATTTTCCTGTTTTCTCATCAAATTTGGAAACATAATCTGACGAATGTTTATTAACGTCTTTAAAATAGATAATCATAAAAAATATCATAATACACACAAAGACAGCTAAGCCTATTAGAACATATCTCATTTCGTCTTCACTCTCCTTCCCAGATAGCGAAACACCTGGCTTTTGTATTCCAGATATTCTTCACCAAACTCCTGCGCCAGATATCGTTCTTCCTGCAAAATCTGCAAATGCAGCATCGACATTGCGAAAACAGAGCAGACCACCGTCAACGGATTACAATACATAAAAAGTACGCCTGTGTATTGCAGATCAAATCCCAGAAATGCCGGATTTCGGCTGTATTGATAAATCCCACGCGTCACCAGTCTGGTTTTATCTTTTTCCGGTATCCCCGCCCGCCAGCTGTCTTTCATACAAAGAATGGAAATCAAGAAGATTATATTTCCCAGCATTGCAATAAGAAATCCGGTGAAACGCGCATTTGCAGGCATATAATTCCAGCCGGATATAATAGAAATAACTTGAACAATAGGGACACTAAGAGTTGCAATCCCCATAGCTACTTCTACTGTGTGAATGGATTTCTCTTTCCTTCGTCCTATTTGTCTGGTTTGTATTCCACGCCGTTTTTGAGCCAGCTGTTTTGTAAAATAAATACCGTAAAATACGATCAAAACTACGACCGCTAGCAGCCAATACGGCAGGCTTGTTTCCAAAGAATTTTTCATAAAATACCTGTCCTTTCATTTTCTTTGGAGTCTTCTGCTCCATTGTGTATTTATCGTTCTATTTCACTGCAATAATTACCGAAAATTTGTAATACGAATATACGCACTTGACCTCCGAAAAAGAACATTGCCGCAGCATCGACATTTCTTCTTCCACTGAGCATTCCCGATCCAGCTTTCTTCGTTCTTTCCAGAGTTTGATATCATTGGATGTTAATTCACTTTGAACTAACTGGTTCTCCCAATAGGAGTCAAACCACTTGTTCATCATCGGACTTCCCGCTGCCGATATGATCGTGTCAAATTTGTCATCCGGCAATTGTTTTGTATAATCAAGAATCCGGTGATAAACATTTTCCAATCCGGCAAAACGTTTTCGGGAAATATCGAGCATTTCATCTGCAATATCCACCAAAACATATTCCGCCGTTTTACATTCCTGAAACCAGTAATACGTCAACAGTCCCGTCCCTGCACCTAGATCAAGCACACATTGAGGTGTATTTATATTTGCTAATATAAATTTCGTTGTCTGCTCATAATAATCATCAAAACAGGGAATAAATTTTCTTCTATTTTCATCGTATTCTTTTGCAATGAAATTAAATTGTTTTTCAATATCATTCATAACTTTTCCTCAACTTATCTTAGCCTTTAAATCAATGGTCAGCACTCTGTATCTCTGCCCCATGCCGACAGATCAGCGACACAATAATAAACGTTATTCCAAGCCCTATTGAGCTGGAATTGTCAAGCCGAAACGGGGCAATATCCTGCATCATCTGCTTCATTACCGCATAGACAATCTCTGCTGCAATTTGTGTACCAATAGGAATACAAATCGTCAGAATACCCAGACGTTTCAGTTCCCTAGCCACGCTGAGATTGAACGGTGTACCAGCAGCAAGTTCATGTTTAAAATAGCACTCTGCAAATTTGGCAAGTACAGCCTCTCCGGCGCACAGAATTAAACCAACCGCTATCGCTGCATATATCATGCCTGCGGTAGTTTCTGCTTCTGTATTTATAATGCCTTTCAGCGTCACTCCGCCAAGTTTAAGCGCCGTGACACCAAGTCCCATGCTGACAATGCCAACAATGCAAAGGCAAAAACCGACAATGCAACAGATAAACATTATCTTGCTCAAAATTTCCCCTGCTTTTGATAATTTCTGAATGGTTTTTAATGTTTTCATTTTACGTTCTCCTTTCGTTCTTCTTACATTACAATCGCGCGGCCGGTTTCTATATAATATCCCTCCTGAATTGCCGAAAATGTGGCAACGAAACATACGACCACCGCACTGTATTTCAGTTCAATGATAGTAAGTGTCAGCGGAAATAGAAATAGCAAAAATCCGGTAACTTTATTCATGACCGAATGTACAGATACCAGTTTTTTACATTGAAGAAATCCCAATATTAAATTGACTGCTTTGATAACAACAATAACCGCAATCCATAACCATAGCCACCTCGGGATCGGAAGCCGTGGCAATAATTTACAAAGGGTTACCGCCGCAAACAGAAAGTCAGCAGCCGTATCCAATCTGGCTCCGAATCGGCTGTTGCCGTTTGTTTTTCGCGCAACAGCACCATCCATCATGTCACTCAGTCCGCAAATAAGGTATACACCATAAAACGTGACCGTAAACACAGGAACAAACGCCATTAGAATACTTCCAAAAATCCGGATTCCTGTAATAAAATTTGCGATATTCTTTTCTATTTTCCTGACCACTTAACTTCCTCTTTCAAAATCCCTCATTTTTACTTACTGACTAATGATTGAAATACCGCATCCCGATCGTAGTTTCCTGCCGCAAATCCGGGAATCTCCTTAATGGATTTGCAAATACTGATACTGAATCCTGTCAAAATCTCTCCTATTTGCTGATTCGAGTAAGGGCAGTCTCCCGTCACGATCAAGGTTGCGAGACTATGTACGACAAACCACAGATCGCGGAAATAAAGGTCTGCTTCTTCCGCAGTAATGTGGTAAATACGGATCAATGTCGGGCGGACAAGTTCCTGCAAATGCTGCATTGACCTCACCGCACTGTATTCATTTTCCTGTGTCTGACTCAAAAACAGTAAGCGATACAGTTCCGGCTCTTGCCGCGCAAACCGTATATACTGCATTCCCACACCTAAAAAAGGGATCTTCTCTTTCAGACCCAGTTCTGCGTACCCTTCATACACACTCACTGCGGCTGCATAAACTTCCCTCTTCACTTCATCCATAGATCCAAAAGCTGTGAAAACCGGCTGCGTTGAGATGCCAAGTTCATCTGCCATCGTCTTTGCCGTCAAGCCGTCGATTCCTCTGTCGCGCGCAACCCGCACCGCAGCTTTTACCATTTGCTCTTTTGTAAACTTATTTTTCGGGGCCATAATACACACCTGTTGTAACCATTCAACTCATCTATCGTTCAAAGCGCAGCTGAATCGTTAGCAGCCTTTCATGTAATATTCAATATATATCGTGTGATATATATTGTGCATTATATATTATTTTTATATCTTTGTCAATAAGGGATTAAATGAACAGAATTAAAATAAAAGAGCTCCAATCTTTAAAAGTTTATTTTTCTATCAAATCCTCCATCGCGCAGCCAAGCGTTTTGGAAAGACGATATACTGTATCCACGCTTGCTTTATTTATATCTTTATTGCGTTGCTCGTACATCTGAATGGAACGAAGGCTGACATTGGATTTCTGTGCAAGTTCCGCTTGTGTACAGCCGTATACAGCACGAAGCCGCTTCAAGTTTGTATCCGGAAAATACTCCTTAATTCGAGCATTTACAATATCCGCAAACTTGGAAATATCTGCCTCGTGAAGCGTATAGTACATTTGCTGAAGATCCTCAAATGAGAAAACTTTAAAAATTTCACTGTATTTTCTTGTCGAACGCCATTGATAATAGGCGACTGCCCAGCCAACCCAGTATTCTTTTGATCGTCCGAAATGTTCCTCTGGTTCGTCAGTTATTTCTTTTCTCGTTGTTTCAAAAATGATCTCACGCACAATTTCTATTCCGCTTTTTCCTGCAAGATAGGTCGGCTCGCCATTTTCCATTTTCTTACTTATAGTACTTGCCAAAAAGAGTTTTACAAAATTACTGCCCTCAATGCCACAAGTATTTACGGCATAATCAAAAGCATCCCCCAATGCCGATTGTGCCTTATTTAGATATATTTCTTGGTATGCGTGGGTCATCATTTGTGATACCTCCTCTGATAATATCCTGGATATACAAGCCATCGCTCTCTTCCTCAAGCATTTCAAGATAATGCTGGTTCGCTTCGTCATCTCTTGCCTTACGAAGCACGTAGAATTCTTCCTTTTCAGCAACATCAAAGCCCTCAAACTGAATGCGTGAGAATGCAAACTTGGATTTCAAGACGACCTGTTCGCCAAGTTTACCAAGACGCATCGCTCTTGCAAGCTGCTCCACGGAAATTCCGTTATTCAAAAAGGATTCAGCATAATCAAAATAGGAATCGTCTGCACGATAACCCGTTATCAAATCGTAGGCATTTGTATTAATACCAAAGTTATCAATCAAGTACCTCTTGGCTCTATGCGCGACAGGTGTTTTTATCGAAAACAAACGATGCTCGACCAAAACCGCGATCCAATTCAAAATCGTATAATCCGAACTGTTCAAGTTTAGTATGTTCAGATATTCGGTGTCCAATGTATATCGGTTTGAAAGTCCATCTCTAAGAGAGGAAACTGCCCATTCTTTTGCAAGTGCCTCGCTCTCGGTGCAGTAAAACCCCAATCCGAAATCGTTATTCTTCTTTCCTTCACCAAAGACAGGAGTTTCCACAATTTTTTCCGACCCATGAAACAAAGTAATTTTTTTATCCATTCGCAACACCTCCAAACCTGCTTGCAGTTATTGTATCACCGTGGTGATAGTTTGTCAATTCGTGTCTGCAATTATATTGCGAAAACCATCACCACAGTGATAGTTCGATTATTTTCCCATCCTGCCTATTTTGCAGTTTTCACAATGATATAAATATTATCAGGAAGCAATGTTCCGTTCTCCCATACATCTTCAAAATCTCCCGTCGTCAGAACCCTATTGTATTGTGTATCCGATGCATTGGCATTTTCTGCAAGGGAGTCCACTAAATAGATGTATTGCTCGTCATAGCCAACGACGACAGCGTAGTGTGTATCTCCCGGAATGCGGATAAAAACGATAATCGGATGTCCCTCTGCCAACCGCTGCTTCAATATGTCAATGTTTCCGTGATAGGCTTTTGCCTGATACCCATGCTGCTCAAAAACATCTGTGATACTTTTTGCCGAAACGAAACCAAATGGCCGTTTCAATTCCGGAAACAGTTCTTCACCATCCGCCGCCTCCCCAAAGTGCCGCAGAAGGTAGGCTGCAGCATAGGCCGCACATTTTCCATCTGTCTGGTAGTCAATACGGTTTCCTACACTTTCGCAAAAGAACTCCGGCGGATAATTATAGGATTCCACCTCGTCCTTCGGCGGGCTTATGGATACAAGAAAACTTATCGCCGCAGCAATGCACAGAATGACTGCAAGCATTGCGACGATCAGACATTTTTTCCACAATTTTTGCCTAACTCGCGGCATTTGCACAGCATTTCCGCTTTCATCCTCAGTTGGCAAAGCATTCTTGTTTAATTTATAAATGCGCTCAACCATCTCTTGATATCACTCCTAGTTATTTTGTATACATTCATGTCGCTCCGCTTCAAGAATAGATTTGTTCAGAACTGAGGTGCTCCCCTTTTTGTCTACCCACCCCAAAATCAACACCTGGATCTAAAGCAGCCTCTATACCGTTCGCAAAACACAAAATTTCCGAAAATCTGTATTTTACACTTCATGCACTCAAAAAATCCTATATTTCAAGCATCTGCTCGCTGATATATCACTTCTGCTTGACCAGAACACTGATTCTATCAATTAGTTCTTTCCAATAGTTTCCTCCCCCATTCCCCTTCAATCGCTCATCATCCAATGTAAATCCTTTAATCATATATTCATATATTCTTTTAGTCGCTGTGTTGCCCACTGTCTGAACCTCGTGGCAACTACTGATTTTATACGATATCCGAGCGATATAATCATATCGAGATTATAATACGTAACATTATAATTTTTTCCATCATCTGCAGTTGTTCGGAATTTCCGAACAACTGCATCTTTATAGAGTTCACCCTCTTCAAATATATGCTTAATGTGTTCACTAATATTTGATTTGCTACATTGGTATAATTCTGTAAGTTGCTGCTGTGTCAACCATACTATATCATCTTCTTCTAATTAGCACGAGACAGGAAATCGAAGATGTTTACACAAAAAACTTGACACAATCTCATAAAAAAACGCCCAAATCAGCAGTATTGAAGCAAAAATCAATGTAACAATATACAATGCTTTCCTTCTGTTATTTCGGATCCATTTATATTTCTTTCCTAGGAAATATAAGGGAATTGACAAAACCATTTCTAAAATCATTATAGAAACTATACTTTGAATTCCAAACCAAAAATTTTTTGCAGACCAACTCTTTTCGAAGAGACATATCATAATTCCTGCAATCGCAGTATAGATTATTACATTTAAGATTATTCTTGAATATGATTGATATGGATTTCCATCTCTGTCTGTACAACTAAGGTAGCTTGTGAAAACACCTCTCTCAATCTCAATAATATCCTTTGTAATATCGATAAATCTATTACCCTGGTTCTCTTCTTCCTCAATTGTATGCCAATATGCATTCACATCCATTGAATCTATCTGTACAATGTCTTCTTTCATTTTCTGACTAAGTTTTATTGCACCTTTTAGTTCGTCCATTTGCTTTTGAAGATTCTCAATATTTGCATCAAGAGCCTTATTCATAGATTGTATTCCATCAAACAAATCACTAATTTCTTCTACAGTCATGCCAATTTTTCGGAGAATAATGATCTTTTTAAGTGTCTCGACATCTTCATCAGTATAATCTCTATAGCCATTTTCCCCTCTGGCTGGAGCGATAAGTCCTTGCTTTTCATAAAATCTTATGGTTGCTCTTGGAACTTCTAAAAGTTGTTCCACTTCTTTTATTGTCATCTTAGTGACCTCCTTTTGATTTATAAGGCTACTTTAATCTATAAACCAACTTTACAGTCAATATCTTTTTTATATTTTTCGCAGTTTTTAGAGTATAAAGCCACTATACAGTTCACTGGTATTGGATAATGTAATCTACATTTTAACCAACTTAAAACACAGACACATTCCTACCAAAACAACCCCAAAACTCGCTTAGTTAGTGGTTCTCTTATTAAGTAGGCAAACCGTCTCATCTGTACTTTCGTTGTCCCAATCCACGCCTAATACATTTCTGCCATTCATATATATCGGAAATTTAAACCGGAGACCCCTTAATATCCTGCCATCCTTTTGCTCTTCCTCATAGATAAACACATCAGACAGGACATTTGATAATTCCGGATAAAATATGCTCATGTGTATATATAGCATTTCTGCTGTTTTTTTCATAGCTATTCATCTCCTGTGTCTAAAAATCTGTCTATTTCAGTTGTCCATAATTCCATACAACTGGATTGTATGAAATGCTTTGTTATTCTTCCATACCTTCTTTTTCGTTTTCAGACAATGCCGGATGCTGCATATAAAATATTTCTTTCTGTCTTTCTATCTCTGCTTTCAGCTGCTCTTTTGTTGGCAAATATGTGAGATATTTCGACATAAAAAGTCTATCATTATCATGTAGCACAGAATACCTTGCTATATCCTCATCTGTTTCCGCACAAAGTAATATACCAAGTGTAGGATTATCTCCCTCCTTACATTTCAGTTCATCATACATCCGGACATACATATCAATCTGTCCCACATCCTGATGAGTGATTTTTCCCATTTTTAAATCTATAAGCACATAACATTTTAACTCAATATTATAGAAAACAAGATCAATAAAATAATCTTCTGTCTCAGTAACAATATGCTGCTGTCTGGCAACAAAAGCAAATCCCTTTCCCATCTCCATAAGGAAGTCCCTGATATGTGTTAAAATAGCTGATTCCAAATCACTTTCAATATAAGAATCTTCATTTTTGAAGCCAAGAAACTCTGCAACAATCGGACTTTTTAGGAGTTCAAATTTATTTCTTTGATTTTCCGCTGTTTTCTGCAGCATTTCATTCATGACAGAATCTTTCTTTGGTGACTGCATTAATCTGTAATAATATTGTGTGCTGATATTTCTATCCAAAGTCCTGACACTCCAACTTTCATTTGCCGCTTCGTTCATATACCATAATCGGGCATTCTCATCCGGCACACGTAAAAGTGCTCTAAAATGAGACCAATTCAGATTGTGAACACATGTGTTCACAATCTGCTCATCTGGAAAAGCAAGATAAAATTTACGAAAATATTGCAGATTCCTTTTAGAAAAACTTTTTCCATATTCTTTTGTGAGTTCATCCGCTAATGCCTCAATTAAAGCCTGACCATATTTTGCTCTTTCTTTTCCTGCCTGTTCCTGTTCCACAATACGCTTACCTACATGCCAATAGGTAAGCACCATAGCTTTATTTGCTGCATTATAAGCCACTTCACGACCAGATGAAATAATTCCTTTTATGTCAGTAATCACATTCTGATAGTTAACGATATCATTTGCCATATCAACTTACCTCTCTTTCCAGCTCTCTATAAATTCTTACTCTTTTCTACTCTGATAACTTTGCTCTGTTTTTAATCGTATTATCAACCTCTGCAATCCGAACTGCAACCTTCTTTACTTCCATCAGCTTCCATGCTTCTAAACAGATTAAGAATTCCTCTGTTCCGTCTTTTTCTATTTTATCAAGAACAAGCATGACAACTTGCCTGTTTACATCTTTCATTTCAAAAATAACGCGGGCATTCTTTTCTTTTATATCCAGACAAAATCTCTGATAAAGCTCTTCCGCAAATGTTTCTTTCTCTATTTCCCATCCCTTTTCTGAAAACACTAATAACGGAAGGCGATAATCATACTTAATCCTGAGGTAATCTTTCTTAATCATCCAATCAATGCACTTGCTGATATCATCTAATTTCATGTCATGATAATATCCATAAGCAGGGCATTCATTCAATTTATATTCTAATATCTTTTTATCCTTTGAACCCTTTAATATTTTAGCCAGCATACTTCTCCCGCCAGTTGAAATCAAATCATCTGCACCTCTTAGAATCACCCGGATATCTTCCATTGGCAAATCCCTTATTTCTCCTGCATCAAGAACAACCGGCACTCTGCGTACTTTCCTACTCATCCGTCATCCTCCTGTACCCATATTATGAAGCTTCTTTTCCAATGATTTTTCCGTTAATTTCTTTGACATTTCAATATCACCTCTCCACAAAGTATTTGTTTGATTATTTGTCCCAACAAAATTTTATCATTATTCCAACCTCTGTTCAACTAAAACTTTTTCCATTATACAATGCAAAATAAAAAAGACTCCACTCGCCATGAATGAAGCCTCCTGATATATGTATACATCCTACAGCATATTATCTGCAGGATGCCTCCCGGTGTGGCACCGTTTGCAAAGAACTTAGCACCGTATTTTTCTGTAGCGATAGCAAGTCCGATAGCGTTCTTGGCCATAGCGATTGGAGAGTAACCGACCAGACCGTCAAAGCCGAGGCCCGGAACATGGAGAACATCGGACGGTTTCAAGATTACGGTTCCATTCTTCAGGGTAGGTGCATCTGAATCCTGCATTTGATATTGATAGTAGAGGTGACCTTTATCGTCACAATCCACACTCATTCGATTGGCCATCAGCGGATAGAGAGCGATGACTTCACCTTTGCCAGAGTTGCTTCCACCAAAAAGAAAACGATAGGCGCTGCCATTGGCACTCTTTTCTCTGGAATGAAATAGCCCCGATAAAAATCCCATAAATATTCCTTTCTGCATTAAGAGGCGTATAAAATTTAAAGTTTTGTCATAAAATAATTTATGCAAATGCTTGCAATTGCAAGCAAAAGCGAATATAATAAAGAAAAAGGAGGCGATACTATGGCAAATACATCCGCTGTTTATGCAAGAATAGATACGAATCTCAAGGATAATGCTGAGAGCATTCTTTCTCAGCTTGGCATTTCTCCATCCAGTGCAATTCAGATGCTTTATAGCCAGATCGTACTGAAAAAGGGTATGCCATTTGAATTGAAACTTCCTTCTTCTAAGCCATTAGCTGTTGGTGCAATGACCAGAGAAGAGCTTGATGCAGAACTCCAGAAGGGTGTTGATTCCATCAAAGCAGGAAAGGTATATTCTGCAGATGAAGTCGATGCGGCACTTGCAAAGGAGTTTGGCATATGACGGATAGCTACAATGTCGGCTATTCTGTAGATGCACTTGGTGATTTACGTGAAATCTATTCGTACATTGCGAATGAACTTCTTGTTCCGGAGACAGCCGCAGCTCAGCTGGGGCGCATACGAAAGGAAGTTCGTTCATTGGATTTCATGCCAGCTCGTTATACATTAGTTGAATGGGAGCCTTGGCATTCGATGAAAATGCATCAGCTTTCGGTAGACAACTTTATTGTGTATTATCTTGTCGATGATAAAGAGAGGACAGTTACAGTAGCACGAATATTCTACGGTGGTCGAGATATCGAAGGAATTATAAATTCAAATAAATAAACAGAAGTGGAGCTTTTTGTGTGAAAACAAGAGTTCCATTTTTAGTGCGCCTTGCGGCGCACGTTTCTAACGGGTGAAAGTCCCTAATCCGCCCTAGTAGTGGGAAGGATACAGCCAAGACCAAGGGGTGCTACGATGCACTCAACCAAATCCGCATTGATAATATTCTTACGGATTTCACCCTCACCGCCTGATTGAGAAGATAAAGACCCATTAGCAAGGACCATTCCGATTTTTCCAGCGGGTGCAAGGTGATAAATCATGTGTTGTAGCCACGCAAAGTTAGCATTTCACGCAGGCGGTATTCCATACTGCCAGCAAACATCCTCTTTTAATTTGTCTGCGCCCCAATCTGAAAGATTAAACGGAGGATTCATAAAATCAACCTCTATGTCATTCGCAAAACACAGAAACTTTAAAAACTTATATGTTAATTCTATCAACTAATAGACACACCAACACCTTCTTTATAGTATCCATCTGGCCTATTTTTTCTTGGAATATACCCAAAAAAGTATACTATCCATCAAACGCAAGGAAAACAATGCATCTTCCAATGTCGGATTTTCTTGAGTTGCTTCATTCCTATGTGTACCATAATCCGACATCATAGAATAAATCATATAAATAGCCTTTGTTTTAGTTAATTTTCCGGCACGATTTTCATAAAAAAAATCTGCCAATTCTTCTTTACGAAGATCTGAAGTTAACGCTCGTGACAAATCCTGTTCTGTCGAAATCGTGCTTTCACCACTGGTATTATAAATCCCCCTCATCCATTTGGCAAACCCCTCTGTTCCTTTATACTTGGAAAAAATACTTACCAAACAGGTTCTACAAGATTCAATACAGGCTCCAGCATGGCCTTGCGTATAGGCATCAATTGCTGCTTCATATGAATCATACACTTCTTTATGATTCTGTTTTAACCAATTTTCTACCGAAAACAATTCTACAACTCTTTGCTCATTACTCGCCATACAAGTTGTAACAATTACTTTATCACCTTCTATGCTTATTGATAATCCGAGTAGTTCATAAAGATTTTCCAATTCTTCAAAATCATCGCATAACGTCTCTAAAATATATGGTACATTAAATGACTTGGTTAATTCTTTCAACAGGGAAATAATCTCCCCATTTTGATTTTCATGGTATAGATCAGCAAAAATACTGTCTAACCCAAGAAACACATCATATTCTTCATTTAAATTTTCAAATTTACGAACATTACCGTTTTTGTAATAATACGGAATCAAGTAATCCACATATTTATCAAAATACTCTCCCAATCCAACACATTTAAGTCTTGATTTAAATTCAGAGTTACTCTTCAAAAAGAATCCATCTCTACTTAAAATTTCTGCTATTTTAGACAGAATAATTTCTTTGTTGTCCATATTTTCTTTCCTCCATTCATAAAACAAATTGTTCGAGTTCTAGCAAGTCAAAATCATAATCAACATATCCCTTTATTCCTCTTCTGACACCGTTCCCGCCAATTCAATATATTCTTTCAATTTCTTCTGCAACAATTTCTTATCAATCAATTTCAAATTATATTCAGAAACCATTGTCGGGGACAAACTACGACTGAGAGCAAATTCTACCACCTCATCATCCTTGCTTGCGCAGAGAATAACACCAACACTAGGATTTTCACTTTCCTTTTTAACTTCACGGTCAAGAGCTTCAAGATAAAGATTTATCTTTCCGACATACTCTGGCTTAAATTCTCCGATTTTCAATTCAAATGCCACAAAGCATGAAAGTAAAATCCTTACCAATCTCAAGAATAAAATCTTTCAAATTTCGTATAATAGACTTCTGCAAATCTCGTTCAGATACCATTTCCGGCACATCAAGGAAATCAAGAACATAATTGTCAAGGAAAACATTCCCTGTTGCTCTTTTGGATTCTTCAATAGCAGGTGACAATGGCTTCTGCGACAACATATATCTTTCATAATATCCGCTGTCAATCTGACGCTCCAATTCTCGTTTTGAAAGACGCTCTTTAATACACATATTCATGTAAAAAATACGTTCATCCATACTCTTACACGCAGACATAATTTTAAGATGGTTCGTCCAGCTCAATTGTGTCACCAGTGGTGACACTTTTTCGTTGTCCTTGTAAAGTTCATAAAACTGCTTCATTCTATACAGCCCACGACGATTAAATCCTTTCAGATCAGGATAATTCGTTGCAAAGAAATCGGCTAGTTTCTGCACAAACGCATCCCCGTATTCAGCGTTTTCCGACTGCACACTAATGTATTCGCCTATATCACGGTACATTAAAATCAGTTCCTCGTTCACTTTGCGGTATGCACGTTCTTTAGCAGACTCTATTATATCAACAATTTTTTCAAATTGCTCACCATGGAATATCAAATCACTCATAATGTGTTCCCTTCCAAATAATCTTTTACTTTATGATTTACACCAACTTAATTAAAAGTCCAAAACTCTGTAAAGTGCGTAAATTCAAGGATTTCTACATATCTTTCCGTTGTAGTCCAACCACCGTCTCCACATGCCCGCCCATCGGGAACATGTCGCACGTCCGTACCTTCTTCACCTCATAGCCTTTCGCCGCCAGCACCTTCACGTCGCGGGCGAGTGTTGCCGGGTCGCAGCTTACGTAAACGATACGGTTTGGTGACATGCGGACGATCGTGTCGAGGAGGGTCTGGTCGCAGCCTTTGCGCGGTGGGTCAACGACGACGACATCTGCTTTGGCGGATTCAGCGCCGTCTGCTGCGATGAGTTTCGGGACAACTTCTTCTGCTGCGCCGGCGTAGAAACAGGCATTTGTGATGCCGTTCCGGCGGGCGTTTTCCTTGGCATTTTCGATGGCTTCCGGCACAATTTCGACGCCGATCACTTCGCCAGCGCTGCCAAGTTCTTTGGCAATGAAAAGGGAAATGGTTCCGATGCCGCAATACAGATCCCATACCGTCTCACCGGGTTTGATGTCCGCAAATTCAAGGGCGGTGCGGTACAATTTTTCTGTCTGCACCGGATTTACCTGGTAAAATGACTGCGGCGAGATGCGGTAGCGGATATCTCCGATCGTGTCTTCAATCGCGTCTTCTCCCCAGAGAGTGATCGTCTTTTTGCCGAGGATTACATTGGTATTTTCGGGGTTGAAGTTCAGGCAGATACTTGTCATGCCGTCGATTTTTGTAAGGTTATCCACAAGCGGAGTGAATTTATCCTCATTTATCCCCATTTTCTTCTTGTTTGGTGCGTTGAGGACGAGGCAGACCATGATCTGGCCGGTGTGATAGCCGGTTCGGATATAAATATGACGCACAAGCCCCGTCTGGTGTTCTTCATTATACGCCGGAATGTCGTTATTTTCCATCCACGCAAGCACAAGTTCCAGAATTTCACGCATGATGGGAGCCTGAATCGCACAGTCTGTCATTGGGATGACGCGGTGGGAATGACCGGCATAGAATCCTGTCACTGCGTGCGGTTTTCCATTTTCATCCAATTGCTCACGTACCGGGAACTGGGCTTTGTTGCGGTAATGCCACGGCGTTTCCTCCTGCATTCCGAGGATTGGAAGCCATTCTACGGTGGTAAGATCCACGCCACCGATGCGTGTAAGACAATTTTTCACTTTATTTTCTTTGTACATAAGCTGCGCGTTGTACGATAAATGCTGCAAGGTACAACCGCCGCAGGGACGCGCGGACGGGCAGCGTGGTTCGACGCGGTCCGGAGAGGGTTCGATCACCTCTAAAAGCCTCGCAAATCCGTAATTTTTCTTGCATTTCATAATGCCCGCGCGAATCGTCTCGCCCGGCAATGCTTCCTTGACAAAAAGAGCATAGCCATCTACATGGCCTATGCCCTCTCCGTTATTTCCAAGATCGTCTATTTTTAAGATTATTTCCTGATTTTTCTTAAAATCCATCGATCAATCCTCCGGTGATGTCTGGCGCAGATTGCTCTCAAACATGCGGTTGAAACCAAGCCACTCCATATTGTCGCCCGCCTGATGGAATACTTCCGTCAATGTCTGCAGTTTCGCATCTGCATTGTCCGCGAGATGAAGAGCCATTGCCTCCATCAGCGCCGGCACTTTCGGAGAACCAAATTCCAATTTTCCATGATGTGCCAAAATACAGTGAATCAGTTCATTTTCCAATTTCTTCGGAAATCCGGGGATACCGGCGGCTGCCGCAGAAATCTTCTGTGCGCCGATAAAAATATGTCCGAGAAGTTGTCCGTCATCGGTATAATCATTGCGCGGAAATGCCGCGATTTCGTCAATTTTTCCCATGTCATGGAACAGCGCCGCCGTGATCAGAAGGTCGCGGTGGATGCGCGGGTAGGCGCCTGCGAAATATTCGCACATATTTGTCACACTCAAAGTATGTTCGAGAAGCCCTCCCATAAAGCCGTGATGTACACTTTTTGCTGCGGAATGCCGGCAAAACTCTTTAACAAATTCCTTATCCTCAATAAAGAACATTTTGAGAAGCTGGGAAAGATACGGATTTTTTACGCTGTTGACGTAAGCCACCACTTTCGTGTACATTTCTTTGATGTCCTTGTCCGTCGTCGGAATGTAATCCGCCGGGTCGTATTCGCCCTCTTCGCTGCGGCGCACGCGGGAAATGTTCATCTGGATATTTCCCTGAAAACTCGTCACAAGGCCTTCGCAGTAAATATAATCCATTGCTTCAAAGTCCTCGATGCCGCGTCCAAGCTCCCAGATTTTGGCATCTGCCGTACCGGTCTTATCCTGCAGGATCAACGAATAATAGGTCTTTCCGGCTTTTGTCTTTAAGATTTGTTTGGACTTACAAAGGTACGTCCCCACTAATTTTTGTCCTTCTCGGTAATCATTCAAATAATACATAACTTACTCTCTTTCCTTATTTTGCTTTTGCTGTCACTGTCACAAACGGACTTACGATCTTTTTGCCTTTCACGGTCTTAAATGCACGCACGCGGTAACTGTATTTCATGCCGCGGACAAGCATTTTGCAGCGGTAACCTGTAATTTTATTTTTCTTAATCGTCTTCACGCGGTTAAACGAAGTCTTAAATCCCTTGACGTGAACTTTCATAAATACCTGGTAGCCGGTCACATTTTTATTGCGCGCCCAGCGAACCTGAATGCCTCCGCGGATGCCTTTTGCTTTCAGCTTTTTAACTTTCGCCGGCGTCAGCGCAATAGTGGCTTCTTTCGAATCCACACCTTCAATACTTTCGCCGTCTGCCGCCGTAAATACCGGGCGGATCTTGTAAGTATACTTAGCTCCTGCTTCCAATTTTTCATTGGTAAACGTCAAGGCGTTTACATTTTTATACAGGGAATATTTTCCTTTTTCTTTTTTGCGGTAAATGTTGTACGAAGCTGCCCCATTTACTGCAGTCCATGTCAAAGTCCCTTTGGTGAACGACGCGGCTTTCTTGCCTGTCAGACTTTCCGTACTGTCAAGCGGGTGAAATGTCAGGCTGTTTGCCTGCGCATAAGCCTGTGCCTTGGAGTCGGATTTGGCCCAGATCTCTGCGCCGGCCGGAAAGGCACCTGCCGCAATCTCAATGTCATTTTTGATGATTACATTTTTCAGATACGGGCAAGCCGCAAATACATCTGCTGCAACCGCCGTTACTTCTTTTTTCTCTATTTCTTTTGGAATATATAATGTCGTAACCGCCGCATTTCCTTTGTATCCGGAAATCGTGCAGGTCTTGGAACCGCTGTTTGCCGTGACGGTAAATGCTTTTTCGTCGTCAACCACAACTCTGCCCTGCGACGGAATAACCGGCGTCGCCGTTGGGGTGGCACTTGGTGTTGTACTTGGCGCAGCGCTCGCACTTGCAGCCGGAGTGGCGCTCGCACTTGCAGCCGGAGTGGCGCTCGGACTTCCGCTTGGCAGCGCGCTTTCCAGCGGGCCGCTCTCTGCCTGTGCCGCCATATCCTCAGTTGCATTTATCGTCTGTACCGTTATTTTTTTATCTTTTACAGTTTTTGCCTGCGCATCCATCGGCGCGATACCCGCGATCAAAGATACGCTTAATAAGATACTCACATACTTCTTAAACTTTGTCATTTTTATTCTTCCTTTCTGACAATGAAAAACTTCACTTTATATTGCATTCTTCATTGTACAGGCTTTTTGTGACAAAATCAAGGTTTTCTTTTAATTTGCACCGGCGCAGTATTAAGTTATGCTGCTTGATCTTCTCACACGCGGATCTTCGCCGCTTTTGAAAAATCGCTATAAGTTTTCCCATTTTTTTCCATTTTATAAGTGCGCACTTTCAACCAAAGTACCTTATTTTCCAATTTACATTGAAAACGAAATCTTCCCCTAAATTTGGCAATTTTACCGGAAGACATTTTCAACTTTGTAAATTTTCTGCCGGTCAGCGACAGGTACACCTGTGCATGGGTTCCCTGGTATTTTTTCAGGATTACGGAAATGTAACGCACCAGATCCGCCTTTCCTTTTTTGACCTTGATCGTTGGTCTTTCCAGGCCGGGAATGGTAATCGATTTACTTCGCGCTGCCCCTTCCCGCAGTTCGCCATCCTCTATTCCAACGGCACTTATTTTATAATAATAGCGTTTTGCCGGGTTGACTTTTTTGTCCACATAACTGGTCTTCATGCCGGTAAGCACCTGAATCAATCGATATTTTCCTTTCTTTTCTGCCCGATAGATCCGGTAAAATTCAGCATTCCGGCATTGCTTCCAGGTAATGCTTACACTTTTTTCATTATAACTGAGGCACAAACCGGTTATGGTTAATTTTATGCTTTCTTTTCTCTCATTCTCCGAAGAGACGATGGGAGTTTGTGGCTGTTGATCCGGAACCGCTGGTGTCGCTGTGGCTGGACTTACCGGCAGTGCTGTGCTTGGACTTGCCGTTGGTGCTTCGCTTGGTTTCTGCGTAGGCAGAATGATCGGCGGCACTGTCACATTTGGTGTTTGAGTTGGCGATGCTGTCGGAGCCGCACTTGGACTTGCCGTCGACGCTGCCGTCGGAGCCGTGGTTGTTGGAACCGGCGATGCCACCGTATCGGAATCATCCACATCCATGTAATTGATATAAGCGTTACAATTATTAAATGCATTTTGGTGTATCTGCAAATCTTTCCGCTTCTGTATATTGATCTGGCTAAGTCCTGTAACTTCTCCATTTCCTGCAAAAGCACATTCCGTAATATATTTCACGGATGCCGGTATGGTATATTCTCCTGCCTGACAAGTATAGTGTCTATATAGTTTTGTTCTATCTGCGCTCAAAACGACACCATTTTCACAAATTAAATTTCCTCCGCCCACACCATTGCGGTAACTCACTCTTACCTGCCCAATAGCACCAGAAAAGGTTTTATCATCTATATTTTTTATATTACTGCCAAGTTCTATAAACATTTCTTCTGTTCCTACACCGCTATATATGTTAGGAGAAGAAAAACAATATGCTTCCAGTGTTTCAATCGTATCCGGTAATACAATATGTCTTGTACTTTGGAAACATCCCCTTTTCAGTTTGGTAACGCGATATACCTCTCCATCACTTTCCACTGTTTCCGGAATAGATATGTACCAATGGAGTTCACTGCTTTCTTGATCTGTATTTATACTTTGTACTGCTGCGGTCATCGTTAATGGATCCAATGTATATACAATTCCATACTCGTCTGTATCTTCATTATCTAAATTTCTTTTTAACGGACACTCATGTGATGCCGGCTGTACAGCAGCCTGCTCCGGAAGTTCTATGCTTTTCCCTTTTATCCAGGAGATTTTTTCGATATTTTCGCCCTTGCCGCATTCCTCACAATAATCACCGGTAACTGCCCATGTATCAAAGGAAAAGAATGTAACCTTCTTATAGACATGTTCATGATTCTTCAGGGAAATAAAATTAACATTTTCATCTTGAATTGTCTCTGCAGCACTCCCCTCCTGACCATACACATTTACCGTATTTCCCTGAAACGCCTCTTTCTCTATATCCGTAACACTTTCCGGAATATACAACTTGTCAAGATCATCACATCCATTGAAAGCAAATCGTTGTATTGCAGACACTCCCTCCGGCAAAATAACATTTCGCAGATCCGTACATCCATAAAATAGAGAATCCATGGAACTCGACGTCTCCCCAAACACAGTTTCCTCTCCAAATATAATATTCTGCACTCCCGACTCCTCAAATGCTGCGATTGACACCTCGGCTCCTGCCGGAATATATACATTTTTCAAATTCTTTGTGCGTGCAAAAGCAAAGGAGGAAATAGTTACGTTCTCAGTGTCAAATTTAACTTCCTGCAAGTTCATGCAGTACAAAAAACAACCCTCTCCAACAACTTCTATATTCTTCATCTCCACCACTTCAACGGAAGAACACTGAAACACAGATCTAGTAAGGTTTCTAATTTTCTCATTAAAGACAACTTCTTTAATATCCGCCGCAAAGAATGCCAGCTGTGAAATCACCTCTACTTTGGATGGGAGAGTAAGCGTAGTTCCTTTTAATTCTTTATCGCAAAAACGATACAGATAGATTTGATCACGGCTAAAAAGACTCCCCTTTTTACTAATAAATTTTTTATTATCTTTGTGAACATAACTGGTAATTTTGTAAAATACCTGCTCTAAACTTACTTCTGTTATGTACTTACCAATATACAGATTTATAGTATTTCGGTATCCGATGTCATCATGCATCCATAAATGCAGCGAAAACATTGTAACCGTATAACTTCGGCCTGCCTTTCTTACCTTATCCGGAATTCTTATTGTAAATTCATTTTCATCTGTTTCAAAAATATCTTCATCTATTTTATATAAAGTTGCCGTTTTGGTAGTTCCGTCTAAATTGTAATAAAACCCTTGACTATCCTTATACTCCGAATCCAATTCTACCTCTAAAGTACCCCCTTCCCAACTGTATCCATCTACTATAAATTCTTCTCCCTCAGGCGGTTCGGTTGGCAGTGCATCCGTATCTTCCTCCGGCTGCGCCCCCTGCTCAATGTCCGCAGATTCTGTCTGCGCCACGGTTTCTGCTGCCTGCGACGCTGCAGGAGCCGGGCAGATTCCCGTACAAAGAGACACGATCAGCCAGGCCGCCAATTTTCTTTTCCATCCCTTTTTCTTCATACTTTCAATCACACCTCTTCCTCCTGAAAGCTTTGCAAAAGCTGTCTGTCATAACTGTACTTTTCGTCAATCGCCGGCATATTACAGGCAATCAGCACGGCATTTGCCATATCCAGAAATAATTTCTGTGCCTCACTCTGGCTGTAGTTTTCCAACGCATCGGCAAATTTTACACGATACTGCTGCTGCGCCACATAACATATCATCGGCAGAAGATCGCTTCGTTTTACGATAAGACGGCGGCGCCTTCCTTCGCTGTCAAATTCTTCCAGCCACTCTTTTGCCTCTCCCGCACTTCGAATTTCCACTTTTCCTTTTCCAAATTGGTCAATCAATTCCGATATTTCCTGCGGACATGCTTCCGCGTCACTGCAGTTTTCAAGTTTCCGGATTGCCTGTCTCGTACGGATATGCATTTCATTGCGCTCCGGGATATGAAATAAATCGGAAAGATACTTGTGCGTCATCGTAATGTGCGAGGCTTCAAATAATTCCGACAGCAGTTTTGTATTTTGACCGGTCTCCGAGTACGCCATTTTTGCAAGTTCTAAGATATTTTTTGCCAAATGTTCCGATATGTCCCGGTTTTTTGAATGTTCATTGAAGCGGAGATATTTTTTGATCTGCTCCAGTTCATTCGCCGATTTCCAATGAATGCGTTTTTTCTTCCACGTCTGAAATCCGCTTTCTGCCAAAAGAAAGCGGAGATTGTTTTTCGCCTCATTGCGCATCCCCTCAAGAACCAGTTCCCGGTATTTGGTAAGGTACTCCTGTGCGGTCTTGCTATACCCCTTAAAGATTCCCGAATGATCCCACATCCAGTACATAAACTGCTCTTCATCCAGCGTTTTCACATATTCAAACTGATGAAACAGCCACTGCGTATTTGGCTCATGAAGAATCTCGATGTCCTCACCCAATCCCTTTTCATACTCTTCAACTGACTGCTGGTATTTTTCCCAGTTCCATTTATTTTCAAGGCCATACATTGCGATCATTTCGGTGTAATCATTGATCTGAAAAGACGGCTGACGTATCCCGGCCATCAGATAATGGTTGACCGTCTCCACGTCAAGCCCCAGGCAGAATGCGATGCGGAAAATCTGCTCCCTTGTAGGCACAATAACACTATGAATGCCAAACCAACGCCGTATCGTCGGGAAAGAAGCCGGTCTCTCCCCCTGAATCTTTTGCAGAAACGTATGATATGCCTCCCGCCGTATTTTTTCCTGTTCCTGCGTTGTTCCACACATCGAATATCCCATCTGTGCGATGAAAAATGTGTCAAACGAACCAAACAGAACCTCTTTCTCCATACACTGCGCCCCTTTTATCATCTTTTGCCGACAGCATCCCGGCTGTCAAATCTTATTTATTATATCAAAAAAGTGTCAAAAATTTTTTCCGAAATTTTCACTTTTGCAAAAAACGTCTTTTTATTGAATCACGCCGACAAAATCCTTTTTCTTTTTCTCACTCTTTTTGCCCGGCGCTGCCGTAGCCGCAGCCGGCTTCCTGGTAACTACCGGCTTCTTCGTAGCAACCGGCACTGCTGTCCTCTGTTTGCTCACCGTCAATGTTACCGTAGTTCCATGCACGGCTTTCTGCCCTTCCCGGATACTCTGTGAAAGCACGATACCATCCTCCTTATCGCTCTCCTCCTTCTGCACTTTCCAGGAAAAATGCTTTTTCTTTAACTTCTTTTTTGCCTGCTCCAGAGACAGTCCAATCACTTTCGGCACAGCCGTTTTCTCTTTCCCTCTGCTCACCGTCAATACCAGTTTTTGATCTTCCCCGACAATTTCTCCCTCTGAAATATTCTGCGAAATAACATTCCCTTTTTTTACCTCGTCCGAATATTTTTCTTTCCAAATTATGTCAGAAATGCCACTGCATTCTTTTTCTGCTTCTGCCTTTGTTTTTCCCGTTACGTCGATCATCCGAATTTCTTTTTGCGGGGTCTCCGTCGCTGCCGATGTCTCTATTACTTCCGGCGTCTCTATCGCAGCAACCGGCTCACTGTTGTTTGGTCTGGTTCCAGCATGCAGGCAGCCAATTGTAATAACCGTGCCGGCCACAACCGCCGCAGCTATTCCCGCAGCTCTTTTGCGCCTTGCCACTCCCCACGATGACTTCTGTTCTTCTTCGTACAACGCGTCATACAATTCACGGATACTCTGCCAGCGGTTTTTTGCATTTACCGCCATTCCTTTCATAATTGCCTTTTTCTGTCTGGGAGAAATTTCCAATTCTTTCATATTCAGAAGCGAAGGCATATCATCCCCCAACGCGCGGATCACCGAATCGGTCGGTGCATTTCCGGTCAGCATATAATACATGGTCGCACTGATCGAATACACGTCGGTGTACGCTCCCCAGCGCCCTTTGTAGCGATACTGCTCTTCCGGCGAAAATCCCCGCTTAAACAACACCGTCATTGTCTTTGTATTGTCAATATTGCGCATTCTCGCGGCTCCAAAATCAATCAGAACCAGACTGCCGTCTTTCCGTATCATAATGTTGTCCGGACTGATATCGCGGTGCACGATCCCCGTCCGATGCACTTTTTCCAAAGCCAAAAGCACCGGGCGCATTGCACTGAGCAGCTGTCTGCCGCTCATTTTTCCCTTTTCTTTTATATATTCTTTTACACTAACGCCATCAATGAACTGCATGACAATATACGCCGTTTCATTTTCATAAAAGAAATCCAGAACGGACACAATCCCTTCTACTTCATTGAATTTGGACAGACATTTTGCTTCGTTTAAAAATTTCTTTATGTCCTCCTGATAATGATCTTTCTTGGCATTTTCATACAGATAGACTTTATTTCCATTGCCGCAGATGACATCGCGGCTGACCATCTCACTCGGAAAATATTCTTTGATCGCCACTGGAATCTGCAGCCGGCTGTCCCACCCGATATAGGTAATTCCAAAACTTCCCTCGCCCAGCACTTTCCCCAGAATATACCGGTCCGCCAGCCGCGTCCCCGGCAGCAGACAGCGCGGGATCGGATTGTACTCTTCCTGTTTCATTCCACAAAAAGAACACCTCCCGGTCTGACCGAGCGGCTTCATGCATCCGATACAAAGATTTGATCCCTCAATATTCATCGAAATCTCCCCATTGCTAAAGTACTAGTATCATAATAGCATATTATTTCCGTTTCTGCTAGAGTGATTTTGTGAATTTGGAAAAGCGAAATTTTTCGCCAAACCCATTGTAACCCCGCCCCCGGTGTGGTATCATGTAAACAATACAGGGGATCATCGTATGTTTCCAGGCATGCTTGCATGCCTGCGGAACATCGTTTGAGACCCGCGCAAACATGAGAATGAAGCACTGTGGTGCGGAATTCGAATGTTTGCAGGATTGCGAAAGGCGCTTCGCGACGGAGCAATCCGTCGTATTGTAATACAGGGGATCATCGTATGTTTCCAGGCATGCTGGCATGCCTGCGGAACATCGTTTGAGACCCACCCAAAGCACTAGAATGGAGATTAAACTGTGAATAAAAAAGTTTTAAAAACATTAGAATACGATAAAATCATAGATATGCTCGTGGAAGAGGCCGATTCTGCGCTGGGAAAGGACAGCGCGAGGCGGCTGCGGCCGTCATCCGACCGCGGGGAGATTGTGGCGATGCAGGCGGAGACAAGCCACGCACTGACAAGACTCTTTCATCATGGGGCGCTGTCTTTTCATGGGTTGACGGACATCCGCCCAAGCCTTGTGCCGCTTGCCAAGGGAGGGACGCTGGGCGCAGGCGAACTTCTGCGGATCGGTGCCCTTTTGGAGGCTGCCAAGCGGGCGGTTGAATTTGATAAGAAGGACGAGGAAACTGACTTTTTGTCCGGGCGCTTCGACGGACTTCAGACATTTCCGGAGATCCGCCGCGAGATCAGCCGCTGTATCCTGTCCGAAGATGAGATCAGCGACGATGCAAGCAGCGAACTGAAACGTATCCGGCGGGCAATGAAAACGACAAATGACAAAATTCGGGAGCAGCTGTCTGTAACCGTCAACTCGTCGGGAGATATGCTGCGTGATAACATTGTTACGATGCGAAATGGAAGATATTGTCTGCCGGTAAAGCAGGAATACAAATCTGCCTTTCAGGGAATGATCCACGATCAGAGTTCCACCGGTTCCACCTTTTTCATTGAACCGATGGCGATTGTCAAATTAAATAACGATCTGGCAGAGCTTGCGATGAAAGAGCAGGATGAGATTGAGCGCATTCTGGCTTCCATCAGCAGCATCTGCGCGCCGGAAACCGAGGGACTGGAGCGCGATGTCATTTTGCTGGCAGAACTTGACTTCATCTTTGCAAAGGCAAAATTATCCAAAAAAATGCAGGGAAGCGAACCAATTTTTGACGATAATTATATTGAGATCAAAAAAGGACGGCATCCTTTGATTCCGCGCGACCGCGTTGTGCCGATCGATGTCACTCTGGGAAAGGATTACCGGCTTCTCATCATCACCGGGCCAAACACGGGCGGTAAGACCGTGTCGCTGAAAACCGTCGGCTTATTTACTTTGATGGGACAGGCGGGGCTTCACATCCCGGCCTTTGACGGCTCGCATCTGCGTGTATTTCATGAAGTGTATGCGGACATCGGGGACGAGCAGAGCATTGAACAGAGCCTGAGTACGTTTTCCTCGCACATGACAAACACCGTTTCTATCCTGAAACGTGCAGATAAAAATACACTTGCCCTTTTCGATGAACTTGGTGCCGGAACCGATCCGGTCGAGGGCGCGGCACTTGCCATCAGCATTCTTGACAATCTTTTACAGCGAAATGTGACCGCGATGGCGACGACACATTACAGTGAATTGAAGATTTACGCCCTTTCGACAGATCAGGTGGAAAATGCTTCCTGCGAATTTGACGTGGAGTCGCTGCAGCCAACCTACCGTCTGCTCATTGGCGTTCCGGGAAAAAGTAACGCTTTTGCGATTTCCAGCAAGCTGGGGATCTCCGACGATATCATTGAGAAGGCAAAATCTCTTGTCGATGAAGATGCGAAATCGTTTGAAGATGTTGTGACAGGACTTGAAAGCACCCGGAAAGAATTGGAAGAAGAGCGTGCGAAAGCAGCTGCCTACCGCGAAGAGATTGAACGTCAGAAAAAGAAACTGGCAGAGAAAAACGAACGAATTGATAAAGCAAAAGAAAAGATTCTGCGCCGCGCAAACGAAGAAGCCAACGAGATATTACAGAAGGCAAAAGATATGGCGGATGATTCCATCCGCAAATACAATAAATGGATGGACGGCGGCAAAGGAAATGTCAGCGATATGGAGCGCCAGCGTTCTGCGATCCGCGAACAGCTCAAAAAAACCGGGGAAAAACTGGCGACAAAGCAGAAAGGAAACCGTCCAAAGACAGCGCCGGGAAAACTTTCCATCGGCGACCTTGTCATGGTGCATTCCATGGGCGTGAAAGGAACTGTGATGTCGCTGCCAAATGCCAAGGGAAAATGTTTCGTGCAGATGGGCATCATGCGATCCGAAGTCAATGCGGATGATCTGGAACTTCTCGAAGAAGAGACATTGCAGAACCGGAAAGAACAGCTCCGCGAGCGTTCCGGTGCCGGAAAGATCAAAATGATGAAATCGCTGCAGGTTTCCTCAAGCATTAATCTCATCGGAAAAACCGTCGATGAAGCAATTGCACTTTTAGATAAATACCTTGACGATGCGTATCTCGCCAAACTGCACCAGATCACGATTATCCACGGAGTCGGAACCGGTGCTCTGCGAAATGCCGTGCAGGCGCATTTGAAAAAGAGTAAATACATCAAAACCTACCGTATGGGAGAATACGGCGAGGGCGGCTACGGCGTGACCGTGGCAGAGTTCAAATAAGAAAGGATGACCTTCATGGCAGAAAAACAAAAAATACTGATTGTTGACGACGACGCCAACATTGCAGAGTTGATCGAATTATATTTAACAAAAGAATGCTTCCAGTGTATGCAGGCACACGACGGAGAGGAGGCATTAAAGAAAAATGCCTCGTTTCAGCCGGATCTGATCCTGCTTGACATCATGCTTCCGGGCATTGACGGCTACGATGTGTGCCGCGAAATCCGCAAAACTTCCACCGTTCCGATCATCATGCTCTCGGCAAAAGGAGAAGTTTTTGACAAAGTGCTGGGATTGGAACTGGGTGCCGATGACTACATCATCAAGCCGTTTGATTCCAAAGAACTGGTCGCACGCGTAAAGGCCGTTTTGCGGCGCTATCAGACAGGAAGCTCTCCGGCAGCCCCATCGGCTTCCACTGAATCGGGCACCGAGACGGTACAATACACCGATCTCACTGTGAGTTTGTCAAACTATTCCGTCGTATATATGGGACACCCGGTTGAGATGCCGCCGAAAGAGCTGGAACTTTTGTATTTTCTTGCCACGCATCCAAACCAGGTGTTTACAAGAGAACAGCTTCTCGACCGCATCTGGGGTTACGAATACGTCGTCGATACACGCACCGTCGATGTGCATATCAAACGCCTGCGTGAAAAGATCAAAGACCACGACGAATGGCGCCTTGCCACCGTATGGGGCATTGGCTACAAATTTGAGACAAAGAAAGGCTGATCCTTATGAGAAACCGAATTCGCCTGACATTTGGAAAGAAACTGATACTCCTCTACCTGTGCATTTTTACGTCATCGTATTACCTGACGCATACGCTCGTTTTTGCGCTCGTCCGCAATAGCCTGATGGCGGCAGCGATGGAAAATGAAGCGCTTACGAGCGGATACATTGCGGAGCGGCTGCAATACTATTTCAATCTGCTTGACTCCATTTTGTTTATGATGGGTGCGATCCTGGCAGTATCTTTTTTCCTGATCTACGCCATGAATATCATTCCGCTGCGGCGGCTGTGCAATGCCGCTAAGCAATTTTCCATTCATCAGAAAAACGAGCCGGTCGCCCTTCACTCCTCTGATGAATTTGGCGATCTTGCCAATGCGTTAAATATGATTGCGGAAGATCTGAATAACTTTGATGATTACCAGCGTGCATTTATTTCCAATATTTCCCATGACTTTCGTTCACCGCTAACGTCAATTCACGGGTACGCGCAGGCAATGCTCGACGGTACGATTCCTTACGAAGCGCAGGAAAAGTACCTGAATATCATTTTATCGGAGACGGACCGCCTTACGAATCTGACCTCCAATCTGCTGGAATTAAATTCGTTTAACGGCGACAATGTGCTTCTTGACATCACAACCTTTAATATTTGTGAGACGATCATTCAGACGGTAAATACGCTGGAAGGAACGGCGGCAAAAAAAGGAATCTCGTTTGTTCTGGATTTTAATACGCAGAAGGAACTGCTTGTGGAAGCAGACGAAAGCAAGATTCATCAGGTATTATATAACCTCATAGATAATGCAGTAAAATTCAGCCATAACAATTCGGAGATCAAGATCAGTTTACGAAAAAAAGGAGTAAAAGTATTTGTTTCCGTCAAAGACTCCGGCATCGGAATCCCAAAGGAATCGCTGAACAAAGTCTTTGACCGCTTTTATAAAACCGATATTTCACGCGGAAAGGACAAGCGCGGAACCGGACTGGGGCTTTCGATCTCCAAGGAGATCATACAGGCGCACAATCAGACGATCAACGTCGTGAGTACCTTGGGCGTTGGAACCGAATTTGTCTTTACGTTAAAATATCATTCCAAAAAACAAGAGGCTTCCTCATAAGGGGAAAGCCTCTTGCTTTTATATTATGCATCAGTTCTCTTAAACCTCAAATTTGCTCATGTGATCTTCAATCTTCTGTGCTGCGTCATGAAGCTGTTTTGCGTTGTTCGAAATGTCCTCCACAATGTCATTTACTTCGGTAACCGATGCGGAAGTCTCTTCTGTACCGGCTGCATTTTCCTCTGCAATGGCGGTCAGACTGTGTACCACGTCTACCACATCGTTCTTCGCATGATCCATCTTATCTGTCTTCTCATAGATTGTATTGATACTCTCCATGGACGCCTGAATCTCATCCTGCACCTTCTGGAACATTTCTCCGGTCACATTCATTTTGACATTCTGTGTATCCATAATCTCTTTTACACGATCTACAATCTGTACTGCCTGATCGGAATCCTGCATAAGCATATTGGCAATCTGCTGAACCTGCATCGCCGATTCGTTGGACTGTTCTGCTAATTTTTGGATCTGGCTTGCCACTACCGCAAAACCACGTCCCTGCTCACCGGCACGCGCCGCCTCGATCGAAGCATTAAGGGAAAGAAGATTCGTCTCTTCTGCAATCGATGTGATCAATGTGATCGCATCTTTAATCTTCTGCGCGGACTCATTGGTTGTATTTGTCTGATTATAAATTTCTACGATAGACTGTTTTGCCTCTTCGTTGATCTCTTCTAACTCTTTCAGTGTCTGCTCCGCTTCTTCTCCGGACGTTTTCATCACTTCAACATTTTCACGGAGTTTTGCCACTTCTTCATTGGTCTCATCGACCATATTTCCGATGACAATAACGCTTTCCGTCGCCGTCTGCGTATCGTTTGCCTGGGAAGATGCTCCCTCTGCCATGTCATGCACGGCATAACTGATCTGTCCGATCGTCTCTGCAGTCACTGCTGCATTGCTGTTCAATTGATTTGAAGAATGAAACAAATGCTCGCTTTCCGTCTTCAATTCCGTTACAACTTCGGAAATTTTTCCCTGTACCTCGATAACAGAACGTGCCATCATTCCTACTTCGCCGCCGGTCCTCACTAATTTATCCAATTCGCCGGTGTGTTTCAGATCCAGATTTCCCAGCCGCTCTACCTGATAAGTAATCTTCTTCAGCGGATCAAACAGGCGGTGGAAACACAGGAATGCAATGACCAGACAAAGGAACTCACAGATCACTGCCGCTCCCGACATAATACGGACTATCTTTGTCACACCGGAAAGAGCTTCCCTCTCATCTGCCGATACGATCAAGATGTACTGCCCGTCTTCGTCTACATAATATCCGGCGTACTTGGTCTGGCCGCGGAAATCATAAGTCGCTACATCCGACTTCGGAATCCGGCCTTTCTCAATCTGAGCCACCAAATCTTTTACTACTGCATTCTCGACCGGTTTTCCAATCTTATCTGTTATCGGATGATACAGCATCGTACCGTTTCCATCAACTATATATGCATAACTGCTTTCCATATCTTTCACTTTTACATTGGAAAACAGTTGTCGTAATTTATTTTCCGAAAGCGCCACGCGGATTCCGTGAGCACTCACTTCCACATCCAGACTTCTTCCATTGGTCACCGCCATATCATACATGTACGAATGAATTGTGTCTGTCATGTTACTCTTAATCTGTGGCGTTGCCAGCGCAAGTGTCGCTCCAATTACAACAAAAATCAAAACTGCCGTGAGTAGCAACCCCTTATATTTAAGAGAAATGCCCTGCGTCTGTTTTTGTTTCTTTTCCTTTTTCGCTCTTCTCATTGCTCTTCCTCCGTTTCAGGTTCTCTATTTGTTTTTTACTAGTCATCCCAGGACAACCGGTGAAGGTTTCCCTGTGTATTGAGATTCTCAAACCCATGCTGGCGCATCGCTTCATACAACACGATTGCCACCGAATTACCCAGATTCAGTGAGCGGATCTCGCCAAACATCGGAATTCGAATCGTATTTTCTTGATTTTCTACCAAAAGTTCTTCCGGGATTCCGGCACTTTCTTTTCCGAACATGATGTAACAATCGTCCTCAAATGTCACATCCGAATATACATGACGAGCTTTGGTAGTCGCCATATAAATCTTGATACCGGGATTCTTCTCCATAAAGTCCCGGTAACTGTCATAAATCGTATAATCCAGCTTGTCCCAATAATCTAATCCGGCACGGCGTACCTGCTTTTCATTGATCTGAAACCCCATTGGTTCGATCAGATGAAGTCTAGCTCCTGCGGCAACACAGGTTCTTCCGATGTTTCCCGTATTGGCAGGAATTTCCGGTTCTAACAATACAATGTTTATCATACTGCCGCGCCCCCTAATCCTGTTTTAATGCCAGATACAATTCTACTGTTGCCGAATCGAATGTAAGTGGTACACAAAGATTTTTTGCATATGTATTTGTGAAACTAACTTCACCGTGTGATAGTGTTGGTGGCGTAATATCAATTCCGATGCCGTTGGACGAAAATACCGTAGAGGCATTTCCCATGATCATATTGCCAAGTTCACTCAATGCACTGGCCGCGAAATCATCAATCTGTTTTACTTCCATCATGCACATTTTCGAAGCGATATTGCATGCATCTTCTTCTGACATGGAGAGCAAAACCTGACCTTTCATCTCACCGGTCACTCCGATAATGATGACCCATGTTCCTTTTCCAAACTTAGCTTCTTTCAGGCCCGGTTTTTGTATCTGCACCTGTACAAAACACATATCTTGAAATACTTTCTTTGCAGCCATTAAAAAAGGATTAATATGCTCTGCACTCAAAGTAGCCATATTTTTTTCTCCTTTCTCATTCACTACGTCATATGTTAAGTATTATACCATATGAACTATAAAGTGTCTATAAATTCCTTAATCTTTTCCAAGGCCTTTTTCAAGTCCTCGATCGAGTACGCATAAGAAATACGAAGGAATCCTTCCCCGCATTTACCAAAGGCATCTCCCGGCACGACAGCCACTCGTTTCTCATGCAGAAGCCGCGTCGCAAATTCTTCGCTTGTCATTCCAAATTTGCCAATATTTGGAAATACGTAAAATGCTCCATATGGTTCAAAGCACGGAAGTCCCATATCGCGGAGTGCTTTCACAAGAAAGCGCCGTCTCTGGTTATAGGCTTCCCGCATCCGCTCGACGTCCGGCATTCCGTTTTTGAGTGCTTCCATTGCCGCATACTGACTGGTCGTCGGCGAACTCATGATAAGATACTGGTGAATCTTTACCATCTGCTCTATGATTTTTTTCGGCCCGGCTGCATAACCAAGACGCCATCCGGTCATGGCAAAGGATTTGGAAAATCCATTGATGACAACGGTTCTCTCCGCCATCCCCGGAATACTCGCAATCGATACATGCTTTCCTTTATAACTGAGTTCCGAATAGATTTCATCGGACATAACAAAGATATCATGTTCCTTACAAATATCGGCTACAACCTGCAATTCCTGCGCGGTCATGATCGCACCGGTCGGATTGTTCGGAAACGGAAGGACAAGAAGTTTTGTCTTATCGGTTATCACTTCCCGCAATTTCTTTCCTGTTAATTTGAATTCATCTTTCTCTTCCAGCGAAACGTGAACCGGCGTGCCGCCTGCCATACGCACACACGGAAGATAAGAGACAAAGCAAGGCTCCGGCAGGATCACCTCATCACCGGGATCGAGCATCGCGCGCATACAGATATCAATGGCCTCGCTTCCTCCAACCGTAACCAGAATTTCATCGGCTTCATAAGGCAGTTCAAACCGCTCCTGTAAATATCGGCTGATTTCCTGACGGAGAGGCAGAAGTCCGGCGTTGGACGTATAATATGTTCTTCCTTTTTCCAGTGAATAGATCCCTTCTTCGCGGATATGCCACGGGGTATCAAAATCCGGCTCTCCAACTCCCAGGGATATCACATTATCCATCGTACTTGCCACATCAAAAAAACGGCGGATTCCCGATGGTTCTAACTCCGTTACTAATTTTGACAATGGGTTTCTCATGGTGTGATCAGCATCCTCTCTTGTTCGTTTTTATCTTTCACCATCAAAAGTCCATGCTCTTTATATTTTTTAAGCACAAAAAATGTGGAGGTATTAACAACTTCTTCGATCGGTGAAAGTTTGGTGGTGACAAATCTTGCCACTTCTTTCATGCTCTTTCCTTCCAAAATGACAGTAAGATCAAAACTTCCGCTCATCAGATACACACTTTCCACTTCATCAAACTGATAGATGCGCTCTGCCACTTTATCAAATCCCGTCTCGCGGTGAAGCGCCACATTTACTTCAATCAACGCGGTAACCATCTCGTTGTCCGTGCGGTCCCAGTTGATCAGCGTCGGATATCCACAGATAATTCCCTCTTCTTCCATGCGGGCAATGGCCTCCTGAATCTCCTCTTCGGATGCCTCCAGCATCGCCGCCATATCTTCTGTCGATATTTTGGCATTTTTCGACATAATTCGCAATAATTCTTCTTGTCTCATCTCTATATGTACCTCCTCGGTTATTGTTTTACGGCGGAGTCAAAAAACGGGTTTCTTCGCCTCTTCGGATAACGCGGTCATTTCCCGCAGTCACTTGACCGATCACAGCTGCAGAAATATCCTTTTGGTGCAGTAAACGAACGAGTTCTTCGCCCGCTTCTGTCCCAATAAGCAGACAGCCCAGCGAATCCATCTCATACGGATTTTCGTCATACTGCTCACAGATTTCAATGCTTTCCTGCCGCACGGGAATCGCCTCCAGATCCACCTGCAGACCGGTTCCTGACAACTCTGCCATCTCCCAGAGCGCACCAAAAACACCATTTTTTGAAACTGCATGAAACGCCCGTGCGCCAAACTGCCGTGCAATCTCACTTTCTCTTTCGATGGAAAGCAGTGACTCTCCTCCTGCTTTTTCCGTTAAATAAGCATTGACTTCTCCTATATATACTGCCGGAAACTTCTGAACCAGCGACTCTTTCCACATATAAGAAAGTTCCGCTGCCCCAAAAGCACCTGCCCATTTCGTCATCACAATCTGCTGCCCCGGCTGAAACACGCTGTTATTTTCTTCCCGCCCTGTCTTTTTTCCAATTCCTGACAATGTAAGAAGGGGGGCATTGACTTCCGCGCTCACTTCAACCTGTACCGCTCCCATTGCTGCATTATAAGCCGCTGTATACCGCCCAAGCTGCTCCATGACTGCTTTCACTTCATTCTCTGCCGCATGTTCGGGTAAAAGCAGCTGTACAAGTATGCTGTCCGCGGCCGCCCCGGATGCCGCAAGGGCATTGTACATCCGATAAAAAGCCTTTTTGCCAAGCAGCGCCACCGGACCTTTTTCCGTCTGCATCGTCGTACACACCGTAAACTCCGGAAGAAACCGGTATCCGGCTGTATCTCTGCCGGCTGCGGCCCGCTCTGCAAGCCGGTCACTCCGGTAAAGAATCTTTTTCCCTACCGAGCGGTTCCATTGATTTTGTGAAATTTTTCCTTTTTTCATTGTTGCACTCCGTCATTTTCCGCTTCCTGTGGTGCCTCCTCCGGTGCCTGCGTCGCTGCCGGCTGAGGCGTTGCCTGTGGCTGTACCTGGGTTTTTCCCTGCGTCTTTTCCTCTCCGGACGACTTCTTCTCGGACTGTTCTTCTTTTTGTGTCTTTTCCTGCTCTGTCTGCGGCGCCTTTGTCACTTTTGGTTTGTCTTCTTCTTTCTTCGAACCCTTTGTCACATAACGCGGAGAAGCTGCATAAGTACTTGAATTTACCTGCGTCTTGCTTTCCTTACCATTTTCCTCGACAATCTTCCAAAGAATCGCTTTATATCCGGTGTGCGCTTCCTGCGTCACCGTCTGATACGACTCCGGTTTGGTCTTATCGTACGTAATTTTATCCGCTCCCGGCTCGATGGTATCGGTCACTTCCGACTCAAATGTCACCGTACGGTCCGCATCGCGGGTTTCTTCCCCGTAAATGGTAAAATAAATCGTGCCGCTGTATGTGCCGCCCTGGATAAAGACAGGGACGTCTGTATTATTTTTAAATTTAAAATCTTTATAATCTCCGGCGATCGCAGCATCCATTGATGGTTTGACGTAACTAACCACCATCGAATGCGGGCTTCTCTCGACTACCTCAAGTTCGGCGCGCAAAACCGCATTGTAAAGCGTTGTGGATACCTGGCATACGCCGCCTCCAAGCGTGTCTTCAACCTTTCCCTGATTGTAGGAAGCCGCCGCATAATACCCATTTTCTTCCGTAAGCGGCGAAATTGCATCGTGCACGGAAAAAGTCTCGCCCGGATAGATCACCGAACCGCTGATCAGCCTTGCCGCATTCGCAACATTTTTGGAACGGTTTACATTGCCGGCGTTAAATGTCGTGGAAAAGGTGCCGATTTTGTCTTTACACCGTTCGGCGGTTTCTTTGGAAATTTTTGGTTTTTCTACTGCCGTCTTAGCAGATACATGAATCACGGAAGTATCGTCTTTTGATTCATTTACCGCCTTTTGGATCCGTTCTACGGTCTCGTCTACATCGAGTGTGATGCCTTCTTTGGAATCGGTATATACAAGTTCTCCATTTTGCATGGAAATCTGTGCATTTTGTGCGCTCGTACACAATTTTTTACATTTTTTCTTTACAAATTTCTTTAATACTTTGACATCCATCTGACTGTCGATGCCAAACGAAATTCCATTTTTACGGGCCTGTTTAATTTCTCTATAGTTTTCGATCATATTTCCTTTTCTGCCGACTTTCAATGCCTCATCCAAAAATCCTTCGGCGGAAAAAGTGTACCCCACTTCTGCCAGTGTTGTCATCACAGCCTGGCCGTTTACATCCATTTCCAATACCTGTCTTCCCCGTTTTTCCGTCTCCTGCCGGACGGCTTCTGCCGCCTGTTCTTTGGTCATTCCACCGACTGCCACATGCTCTACGGTAACCCCTTCGCAGATTGTCCCTTCTTTGGGACACATGCTCTGATACGAAAAAAATGTATACGCGGCGATAATGCCAAACATCAAAAAAATGACAATAAAGGCGGGCAGCATTCTGACTCTTCGCACTCAAAGACCTCCCTTGCATATTATTGAAAAAAGTATTACAATCATACGTAAGGCAATACAATGCCGGCGAGCATAGCTACAATGAGTACTCCGCAGATGATCGCTGCGACGATTTTCTGTTTTTTACGACTAAGCATAGTTATTTCCTCCTGATATTATATAATTATAGATAAAAGAAAGGACTTACATTCATGTTTTCTACAATACGTTTTCCTTCCCTTTTTGTCTGCTTCCTGATTTTTATCGCATGGATGCACTACGAAAAGCGCAAGGCTGCCAAACAACAGGAAAAAGAAACGGATCTCTTCTGGGAACGCGAAGAAGAGGCCAATCATACCCGTAATAAGGATATTTCACAGCTTCCGCTCTTCACTCCGGATACTACAAAGATCCCGTGGGACGGAGCAAAAAACGATACCATCCTTCATTACCTTGACGCACTGCGCCGGCTTATCGAAATGCCAATGCTGGATCTTTCCGATTATAGCAACACCGATTTGAAACTTGCCTACGGTACCGGGAATTTCCAGACTTTATCGGATTACGACGAAACCTATCAAAATTTTCTGCAGACACTTTGTGCTCTGGGAAAAGCTTATCTGGAAGCCGGTGACCTTACCCACGCAGCAGAGGCCTGCCGCCTTTGTCTCGATTACGACTCCAAAAACCGGATTGCCTACATAACATTGGCAAAAATTTACAAACAGGACAATAAGACCTATCTGTTGTCCGACCTCATTGACGAGATCAAGCATTCTCCTATCGCGCGAAAAGAAAGTCTGCTCCACGAGATTGACACACTGTAACCACCCGTGGTATAAAAATCCTTCCACCTTTTCATCGGGATGGAAGGATTCCTTTTTATTCACAAATTACCATTTGTAACTCTTAGTGGCTCTGTCCAATGTGGTATTTCTGGCAGAACTGCTGATCGATCTGCTGATCCTGCTCTGCGAGAGCAGCGAGTTTTGTCATATCGCCAAGGATCTGATTCATGCTCAAAAACGGCTGTGCGATAATATAACGCTTGGCTTCCTCATTGACATTCAAAGAAAACTGCTGAATCATCATCTCTACCACATTCTGCTTAAGCTGTTCATCCGGCGCATACAGCTGTACAACGCACGCGCGGTCAAAAAAGCGGATCATCTCTCTGCTGCCACCGTCTTTTGCGAGCACAGCAGATGTACATATGATCTGTTTTTTCTTTTCACCCATGGAAGATAAGAACAAGTTGGTAAATACGTGTTCTGCCTCACTACATCCAAAAATATCGGAGATATCATCCACAAGCAGGATATCTACATCGTCGTAAATCTTAATCTGGTTTGGCTTTGCACCAAGCCGGATCGTGCGATCCACCTCTTCCAAAAATTGTCTGCCGGTGGTAAATGCAACTTTTTGTCCGGCAAGTGCCGTCTTGCATTTGTCACAAATCTCCTGCAGTAAATGTGTCTTTCCACGCCCCGGTTTTGCGTAGATCAATACAGGCGAATACACTTTTACATTATTTAAAACTGCTTCTAACACCGCAACAGCTTCTTCGTTCGCCCCACTTACAAAAAAGTTATCTAGTTTCATCATCAGATCTCATTACCCTTCCTTTCCCCAATGATAAATTACCCTCTATAAAGAGTATCTCACAAAATGTCGATAAAAACAACACCATTTTTAAGATTTTTTGTCCGAAATGCGAATCGACGACAGGCAAACCCTCTTTGATCCGCCCTCCTGCTCATCAAATCCGTATCACGTCCGCGCTATGAGTAAGCGGATTTCGTTTTTTGTAATCAAACAAAAGCGAATACTCACCGCAGTGGCTGATTTTTCCATTTTTTAACAATTGTGGAATATCCACCGTAAACTGCTGCATATAGATCATATTAAACAGTTGTTTCGGCTGATATTTCGCATAGCCGGAAAGCACGGCGGGCTGCTCGCTTTCCTGCGCCAGAAACTCACGGACTTTCCGCTGGTACTCATGGGATCTCGGCAGTACAAACGCCGGCGGATTTTTTACATAATCTCTCGCATACATATCATATGACAATGTCTCACGCAAAATGCCTTGTGCCTCTTCGGACAAGCCGGCTTCACCGATAAATTCCCACAAGATCTCATACCTTGCGATCCGGCTGTGTTTCAGGCCAAAATAGCCCTTCTTTTCGTAAAAATCCCCCATCGCTTCATACATCTCAAACGCATCGGGATAAAAACTGCCAAGCGCCAGCATCGTCGCCTGGAACTGAAAACTGTTATAATGTACTTCAACCATCTCTTCGACGCGTTTCAGACGCAGCACATCGCCATACGACAGCCATTTGGTTGCCAGCACTTCATAGGGCGGCCGGCTCCGGTAACGGATCTCATATTCCTCTTTGACTTCCTCCATATACGATCCTTTCAGCACTTTCAGAAAGCCAAGCTGAAACTGATCCGGGCGCATCCGGTACACATCGTTAAACGATTTGTGAAATGACGCAAAATCCTCATGCGGCAGTCCCGCGATAAGGTCAAGGTGCTGGTGGATATTTTCGCCGCTCCGCACACGCGCGACGTGTTCTGCCAGCTCCGTCAGATCCATCTTCCGCCGGATTGCCTCAATCGTCGAGAGATTCGTTGACTGCACTCCAATCTCAAACTGGATGAGGCCGGGACGAAACTCTTTGAAAAGCTCGAAATCCTCCTCACGCAGCAGATCCCCGCCAATTTCAAAATGAAAATTTGTCACTCCGTTATCGTGTTCCTTTATATATTTCCAAATTTTGTAAGCATGGTCGTGGTTGCAGTTAAATGTGCGATCGACAAATTTTACCTGTTTGACACGGTTTTTCAGGAAAAAGTCTAACTCGCCAAACACGAGATCAAGAGAACGAAGCCGTACGGTCTTATCGATCGAGGACAGACAGTAACTGCAGGAAAATGGGCAGCCGCGGATCGTCTCATAATAAATGATCCGGTTTTCCATCTGATCCAGTTCCCGGTACGGAAATACAAGATCATCCATTTTCATCGGCTTACGCGGCGCAGTAAATACCGCCTTTCCATCCTCCCCGCGATAGCAAAGCCCCGCAACATCCGCAAGTTCCGCCCCGCTTTCGCCCTGCGCATAGGCCGCATATTCGCGAAAGGTCACTTCTCCCTCGCCTGCCATCACGAGGTCAACAAAGGAATATTTTTCCAGTATTTTTTCTGCATCATAAGAGACTTCCGGCCCTCCGAAGATAATTTCCACCTGCGGACATATTTTTTTGAGATTTTCGGCGACATCAAGAATGTATTCGATGTTCCAGATGTAACACGAAAATCCCACAATATCCGGCTTTTTCATATAAATCCCGGCAAGAATATCTTCTTTCTGATGATTGATCGTATACTCTGCCAGTTCAATCTCTTTCTCATATTTTCCGGCATTTGCTTTCAGGGAATACACTGCCAGATTGGAATGAATATACTTTGCATTGATTGCTGTTAATACTATTTTTTTCATTTGTCCGCCTCTTTCTTCTGCGTCTTCCTTCGATTGTACCGGTTTACTGCCATTCCGACGCCAAGCAGGCACCAGTAGACCGGCGCCACGCACACCGTAGAATCGTTGGCAAGCCCGGTCACCAGATATCCAAACGTACCAAGCAGGATTCCGATTCCGAAAATTTCGGAGGAATGGTACTCTGTTTTTCGAAAATACAGGCGAAATCCCTCTACGAGATAAATGACAAATATTGCCAAAAATGCCAATAATGAAATTCCTCCGGTCTGGATGGCAGTCTGCAAAAACATATTGTGCGGTTTTGTCACAAGCGATCCGCCATATCCAACATTTACCAGTCCCACATAATCATCGTTCGGAAAGGTATAGATAAATGTATTCGGCCCGGATCCCTGCACAATGTGCTTCTTCAAAAGCGGCAGGGTTCTCGACCAGATGTATCCACGGCGGCTTCCAAAATGCAGGTTGTTTTCAAATCCAAATGTATCAATATGGCGCAGCTGATCGAGTTTATAAAATGGTGTCACGATACGGTATTCGGTCTGATTGACGCCCATTTCCTCGTATTTTTCTCCCTGCATTGCGATTGTATAATTCCGTCCGGTTGACGGTGTATAAATGACAAATCCATTGTAGGTCTGTTGGTTGGATTCGATCTTTTTTTCCTCAATTTCGATCGTCTGGTATTTTTTATCGGAAAATTTCATGCGGTTTGCCGTCTCATCTTCGTATAAGTTATACGTTTTTCCCGCAGCATCCGTTGCCTCATAGCGGTATTCGCCCTCCGCAATATTTACCTTTAAATTCAAAATATCGCCGTTATCCATCGTAATTATCAATGTACCATCTTTTCCCTCCATGCTGCGGATCACCTGATTGTTCGCTGCCGGATGGAATATTTTGTTGATGCCGTACTCAAACAGCGGCCGGTATTGGTACACCAGCACAGCGCACAGTGCCACGCAGAGCACTCCACCGATCACAAAGGGAAGCGGTTTCTTTTTCATATTCGGAATCATCAGGATCAAGAACAACACAAGACTTGCCGCCACGCCGATACAGCCCGTCAATGACTGCGAACCAAACAGCATCACAACCAGAAGAACGGATGTAATCGCTGACACCAGACTTACAAACACGGCTCCTGGTTTCCTATTTTTGGAAATCAACGAGAGAATGACCGGCAGCACAAGCGCTACATACGATCCGACATAATTGGGATTGTACAGCGTCGCATAAACGCGTCCCACTTCAAAGTTAAATGAAAAGTTTAGTTTTTGCTCTAACATAAGGTTCATCAGGACTTTTCCCGCGCCGGTTCGGAAAAAATCATGGCCAAATGCCTGCATTCCCCCGATCAGGGACATCACAAACACACCGGCAAGAAGTCCATACGCCACAATACGGATCTCCAGTCTCCCCCGCACGATCCAGTATGCGAGAAAGAGCACAACGATATATGCCCCCAGGATAAGCATGCCTTCCCACTGCTCGTAGCCCCCCCGCACAGCAGCGTCGGTATGCTCGGAAAAAATCGTGGATTCAAATGCCATTACAAAATACAACCCCAGCGGAATAATGTATTTTTTTTCCAATTTGCTGTCCGGCATCCCGTCTTTTACAAGAAGACATTTTGCTGCCACATAAAATGCCATCAGGGCGCAGAGCAGCATAAGAAGCTGGCCTTTCCAAAACAAAAAGAAGTCATATCCTGACGTTGATTTGGAAAACCACGCATACTGACTAAGTCCGGTTTCGTACTGATAAGCCGACACCACCAGGGGCACCAGACACATTACCAGCACTACCAGTATGGCTCCTATGATATTTTGATTTTTTGTTCGCATTGTTTCTATTTCCCTTCATTGATTTCGCTATCCTCATTATACCTATGTAAGTGGATTTTGTAAAATGATTTTTGCGGCACTTCAACGTCCGGATCGAAAAAAGAGACCGTTTCTTTCGGGAAACCGTCTCTTTCTCATATCTCATGCCATTTTTACGGCAGTTCAATCTCTGAATATTCTTTTGGCGGAAGTGACTTTGTCGAATCTTTCACAAACTTACGAACCGCCTGTGCTCCCTTAACAACCGGGATATTGGTTCCTGCTCCGGCAACACAGCCTCCGGGGCATCCCATTCCTTCGATCAGGCAGCCATCTTTCTTTCCGGCTTTTGCCAAAAGAAGCATTTTCTGGCATTCGCTGAGTCCCTCGACATGCTCGATGAGTACGTCCGTTCCCGGATAATATTCATTGATACAGTCCTCGATGGCTTTGGAAACTCCGCCGGAAACGGCATATCCACGTCCTGCTCCTGTCGCATCGTGGATTGGCTCCTCGCATTCATAAGTCTCCATGTCAATGCCTTTGGCTTCAAAAATGCAGGCAAGTTCTTCAAAGGTAATAACGAAATCTACATCGCTTCGTACCGATTCACGGGAAGCTTCCAGTTTTTTCGCAGCACACGGACCGACAAATACAACGCGTGAATTTGGATGCTTCTGCTTGATGGAACGAGCTGTCGCAACCATCGGTGTCAACGCGCTGGACACGGACTCTACCATCTCTTCCGGAAGGGTTCTCTTGGCAAGAACGGACCATGCCGGACAGCAGGAAGTCAGCAAAAACGGAAGTTTTCCGGTTGTTACTTCATGTACATAATGTCTTGCCTCTGTGATCGCTCCGATATCGGCACCAAGTGCCACCTCGTAAACTTCGGAAAAACCGATTTCTTTCAATGCCGCTTTGATCTTCCAGAGACGGACATCTGTACCAAACTGGCCGATAACAGCCGGTGCCAGTTCCACGATAACTTCGTCTCCCTTTTTCATTGCCTGAATTAACTGGAAGATCTGGGATTTATCTGCAATTGCTCCAAATGGACAGTTTACCATACACTGTCCGCATTTTACACAGACTTCATCATTGATATGCGCACGTCCATGTTCGTCGCTGGAAATGGCTTTCACGCCACACGCCACCGCACACGGTCTCTGTTTTTTCGCAATGGCATCGTAAGGGCAGATTGCCTTACATTTTCCACATTTAATACATTTTTCTTTATCAATATAAGAGCGTCCGTTTACCATCGAGATCGCACCGCGCGGACATACTTCCTGACACGGATGTGCCACACAGCCACGACACTGATTGCTCACTTCATAACCACTTTCTTCACAAGCCGCACAGGCAGATGGAATCACCTGCATCAACGGTGGCTCATAATATTTATCTGAAATATTACTTTCGTTCAATCCGCTGGTAATATGTACCGGCTGACTTTCCGGCCGGAGAGACATACCCATAGCCAGACGCACTCTCTCACCTGCGATCGCGCGCTCGCGGTAAATACTGTCACGGTACAAAGGTACATCCGATGGTGTAATGCGGTATGGAATCGCTTCGATATCATCATTAATATTCTCTGATTCAAATGCAACTTTTGCTACTTCCGTAAATACCTGACGACGAATTTTTGTAATCGGGGTCTCAATACCTCTCATGTTTCTCCTCCATTTCATCCTTTTAAACTATTCAGGACTTCCGCCTACATTGGTCCTGAATAGTTACCTTAATTCTAACTGATTCTCAATAACAAGTTCAGAATAACATAAATAAAGGAGATTGTCTAGTATTTAACAATCAATTTCCGGTTTTTTTCTCAATTTCGCTACAGTTCTTTTAAGGTATCCTCACTACACTCCGGAAACTCGATAAAAAAGCAGGTTTTTTTCACTTCGTCGCTCGTCACCCAGATTTTTCCAAAATGTCTCGCCACAATGTGTTTGGCAACCATCAGACCCAGTCCGGAACCATCTTTATTTCCGTGATTGCTGGCACGGTAAAATTTTTCAAATACATTTTCCCACTCTTCTTTCGGAATCGCAATCCCGGTATCTTCCATGCTGACAAGCAGTCTGCCGCCCTCGCGGTGTATCTGTATCGTGATCTCCGTCTCTTCGTCCGCATATTTAACGGCATTTTGCAGCAAGATTAAAAAGAGCTGGCGGATGCGGTCGTAGTCTCCCTCGATCAGGGAACATTCGTCATTATACTGCAGATCTGTCGTAATTTTCCGCTCCGCGCACATGACACGCATACTGCGCATGACGTCCTGCATAACGGCGATGATATTAAGCACTTCGACGTTCATTTCAAAATCCGGATTCTGCATCTTTGACAGGATCAGAAGATCGGCGACAAGGCGCTCCATGCCCGCACATTCCTTGCGGATTCTCTCATAGTATTCCTGCTGCTTCGCCGGATCGTCTACATACCCGTCCGCCAATGTCTCCGCGTATCCTTTTACCACCGTGATCGGCGTACGGAGTTCATGGGAAACATTGGAAAAGAAATCCCGGCGGTTCTGCTCCAGATTTTCGCGGAATTCCTCGGCATCGACCAGTTTTTCCGACAAAATGTCCATACTGTCTGCCAGAAGTCCCAGTTCGTCTTTTCGCTGAATGCCCGTCTGCTGGGCGTATTCGCCGGCTGCCATGCGGAGCGCGATCTCCTTGATCCGGATGATCGGGCGCACAAGCTGGCGCGAGAAAAACGCCGACACGCTGAGCGCGACGACGAGCGCAACGATAACACTCAATGCCATATAATTCTGATACTGTCCGATCGACCGCTCACGATAATCCATCTCGCCATTGACAAGAACGACACCGGCATTTTCCCCCTGCACATTTTTAACCGGCGCTGCGACATGCATCATATCCATCTCATAGATCTGGTCATAATCGCTGAAACTCCGCGTCTTGCCCTCGCAGGCGGCCGCGATCAGCGCCTTTGTACGCGTATCACTCTGCGCGGAGATCGTGTTCATATCGGCATTGACAAAACTATCGTTAAGCGGCTCGTCCACCTTGTCATTTGCCAGAATCCAGATATCCGTATTTTGAAACACACCAAAATCATCAATTGCGAGAAGATATTCCTCGATCCCGTCCGTGGTTCCATGTGCCATCGTCTCCGTGATCCGCTTGGATACGCTCTGTGCAAGGCTTTTCAGCTCATCCTTGTACACATTCATGACATTGTGCCTGTTAAATTTTGTAAATATCAGGCCAGAGATCGCCGTCATGATCAGCAGCGTAACGACAAAGCAAAGACCTACTCTCCAAAATATCTTTTTCACATTGATTCCCCTGTTCTAATCCCATCAGACATTGAGTTCAAACTTGTATCCGAGTCCCCAGATGGTCTTGATCTCCCAGTCCGGGTGCTCGACCTTATCCAATTTGGCGCGGAGTCTCTTGATGTGCGAATCCACGGTACGGCTGTCGCCAAAATAATCCTGCCCCCACAGACTGTCAAGCAGATTGTCTCTCGTAAATACCTTGCTCGGATTTTTCGCAAGGATCCACATCGTCTCCACTTCTTTTTTCGTCATCGGAATCTTTTCCGCGCCGACAAATACGGTGTAGGCTTCTATATTAATCGTAAGATCGCCGACCGTAAGTACTTTTTTCTCTTTTTCTTCTTCGCCACGTCCCATACGGCGCAATACCGCACGCACTCGTGCCATCACTTCATTCGGGCTGAATGGTTTCACGATATAATCGTCCGCTCCGATATCGAGTCCCATTACGCGCTCATAATCTTCTCCCTTTGCCGTGATCAAGATAATAGGAACCTGTGAGATCTCTCGGATCTTCTGGCATACTTTATAGCCATCCAGTCCCGGCATCATGATATCCAGCAGCACTACCGCCGGATTGCATTTTTTAAACGTTTCAAATGCTTCGATCCCGTCTTCGGCTACAATCGGTTCGAATCCTTCTTTTACTACGTATGTACTTAAAACCTCCCGGATGTCCTCATTGTCATCCGCAATCAATATATACTGCATATAAGCCCTCCTTACCATTTCTTCAACTATATTATCAATAGACTACTTTATTTTTATGTTTATTTTGTGACACATTTCTCTTTTTCTTTCTTCTTTTTCTGACACAACTGTGCCATAGCTGCTTGCTACACTCATAGCAATAAAAAGAGGACGGTGTTATTTATGAGACACAAAATTAAAATTATTTTTTCCTGGCTGCTGATCGGCATCCTCTTTCTCGGCGCATTTCAACCGGGAAGCGATGCTTTGGCCGCGAAAAAAAATAAATATATCCGGATGAATGTAAAATCCATTAACTTATCCAAAAACGGTGTATACAAACTGCGTCTCTACAATACGAAAAAGAAGCAGACAATTGTATTTTCGTCGGATGATGAAATGGTAGCCGCTGTGGTTTCAACCGCCACACAGCCAAAACAGGCAGTTGTGACCGCCGTAAATCCGGGAAATACTTACGTTCGTGCGACGATTTCCAATTCCCGCGGAAAGGTTGTGCGCACTTTGAAAGTAAAGGTAAAAGTAACCCCATATGCGGTCAGCGTCAAATTTGGCCAGAAAAAACTTTCCCTGACAGAAAATGAAAACACCAAACTGAACACAATCATTAAGCCAAATGTCTCGCAGGAACTTCCTGTATATGAGTCTTCCGATACCGATGTGGCAACCGTCAATTCCCGCGGCGTAGTGACTGCTGTTGCAGCCGGGGAAGCCATTGTGACCGCTACATTATTATCGAGTGGCCAGTCTGCGGAATGTACCGTTGTCGTCAAACCGGAGCCGGCCGAGACCGCGCCTCCGTCTGCCACTACAGCAACTACCGCATCGACTGCCCACAATACACGCTAGAAAGAATATTCCTCTCCTTTTACAAATTATAAATCGCGGATATGCTCTTCTGCATGTCTCGCACCTTCGCGGAGTTCCGAAAGGAGCTCCGCTTTTTTTGTCCCCAGAAGCAGTTCCTGATTATATTTCTGAAATCTTTCATTTCCATTTTCTGCCAGGAATACCGCCGCCTCCGGATCCATCGCAAGTTCCGTCACAAATACGACCAGTTCCTGTCCGTCCGCAAATGCCGCCTCGATAAAATCAAATGCGTGCTCCAATTTGGCGGCTGTCTCCTGTTCGCATTTTTCCAATTGTTCCACCGCCTCTGCAAATGGCTGTCTTGCAATGTCAAACACCTCGTCCGGCGTTTTTCCCACAATATCCCCGGACTGTGGGCAGGCACCCCGTATTTTTTCAAACCATTTTTGCTGTAGACGCTCCTCGCCTTTTTCCAGAAATCCCTGTTTTTTGCGAAGGGCGGCCGCTTCTTCCTGCTGCCCGCACAATTTCCGGTATGTCTCCACCGGCTCTTCTCCTGCCAGCACCTGACTTCGGTACTGTTTCAGAAAGGCAAACCAGGCATCTGTAAATTTTTTCCAGCTTCCCACTTGCTCAAACTGTCGATGCAGTCCGGAAAGTACAAGATGCACGACACTGATCTTTTCGTCAAAGGCGGCACGGAAAAGCCGTTCATAGACAGAGGTTTTTACCTTTCCTTCCAAGATTTCCGGGATGCCATAATGGTCTTCGTACTTTTTATACAGATCGATATAAGCCGCTACATCTTTTGCCACATCGTCGTGTGCCAGATACTCGCGGATGCTCTCTTCCGTAAGCGCAATCCCCAGTTCTTCATACACTTTCATCAGACTGCTGAGATCCTCCCAGCCACGCGCCGTCACAAACTGCATGCCATCGACATCATTTTCAACCACATAAAAATTAGCCGGGCGAAGATCAAGATAGGTCAATAACGCCGGATGAATATGGTGTGTCACCGCATATTCTTTCCACACCGAAAAGTCCGCATCGATCCGCATCTGACGCACGCGGTCCAGTGTCACCATGTCAAATTCGCGCACGGATTTATTGTACTCCGGTGGATTTCCCGCCGCGACAATGATCCACCCCTCCGGCACTGCCTGATTGCCAAAGGTCTTACATTGCAGAAATTGCAGCATCGTCGGCGCCAGCGTCTCCGAGACACAATTGATCTCGTCGATAAAAAGAATGCCTTCGCTCAATCCTGTCTCACGCATTTTTTCATACACACTCGCAATGATCTCGCTCATCGTATACTCGGTAATGGAAACTTCTTTTCCGCCAAATGTATCTTTGCGGATAAACGGAAGACCGACCGCGCTCTGCCTTGTATGATGCGTAATGGTATAAGAAACGAGTCCGATCCCGCACTCTCTGGCGATCTGCTCCATAATCTGTGTTTTTCCGATCCCCGGCGGACCGATCAAAAGCATCGGGCGCTGCCGCACCGGTGCGATCCGGTAATCTCCTTCCGGTGTCTTGGCAAGATACGCTTTTACCGCATCTTTGATCTCTTGTTTTGCCTGCTTGATATTCATCTGCTGCCTCCTATCTCAAAACGCATCGCCCACGGCGGTACTTTTGACCTTTCATACTCATCCAAATAAATAAATGCGACATCGTACTCCGGGCGTTTTGCCGGATACGTGCCCTTCCCATCGGTAAAATAAAGAAGTCCCCGTAATTCCCGGAGTTCTCCCTGCTCTCTCAGCCCCGCAACATAGGAAAATGCCGGGCGGAAATCTGTCCCGCCACCGCCGATGACGGTAAACCGCTCCAGATACGCATCCAGTTCTGAAATGTCCGTAATCCTGGTATCTTCGCGCACCGCATCATCGCACTGCAAAATGCGGATATGACATTTATGGAAAAAACTGTCTTTTTCGGTAAGCAGGGTAAATGTCTCGCGCAGAAACCCCTTAATAAGTTCCCCATCGGTGGAATAACTGGTATCCAGAACCACGACAAACTCCTGTATCCGCATGACTTCCCGCGTTTCCACCGGCTCAATAAGCGGCATATTTCCATACAATGAAAGCCCATACGTATAAAAATTGACATCAAACGTATCCGGATCGCACTGCATTTCCTCGCGCAGCACGGCAAATTTGCGCAGAAAATCCCGATAACTCCGCTTGCTCCTGTCTGCCTTCAGGCGGCGGAGCAGCGACTGCTCGCCCTCCTCCGGCTCGACACCGCGCCGTTCTTCCTGCATCCGGCTCTGTCTCGAAATCTTGTCCCACATCTCCCTTGCCGGATTCGGCATCGGCGATGGCTTCTCTTCTTGCGGCCAGAATTTGTGATTGTCTGTATAAAACTCACGCCTTAGTTTTTCCCGCTCATCGTTTCCAATTTCTGCCAAATAATCGTAAATCTTTGCCGCTGAGAGAAGTTTCTTTTCTTCCATCACCTCATATATCTTCCGGCGCTCCCACGACAACGCCCGTCTCACGCTTTTCTTTTCCAGATGGTCAATGACATACTCCACCTCAATATCACACGCCAAATCCCACCGGGGGCGCTTGCGCCCCTGCTGCAGCCACAAATGAGCAAAAAGGCAGTGAAGCACGGTATGAAGGTACACGCGGTTCAGATAAAGCGGATTCTCCGGAAATATTTTACAAATCCGTTCTGCCGGAAAATACAATCGGCTGCCGTCCGTCGCCAATGTCCGAATGCTTTCCGCCGGCTGCCACGAAAGGGCAGAAAGCGCCACATCGAGAAACCGCAGATCCTGATACAGTTCGTTCTGTACAAAGCGGAGAAGTTTTTCCGCCATCTGATTTTGCCATTCCTCTTCGCTCTGTCCCTGTCTTTTACTCAAATTCATAGCGCGCCTTCCTCCCCTCTTCCTTTTTCTGCCCTGCCGCCAAAAGGATCGCCGCTCCTTCCGTCCAATCCCGCTGCACATAGTTTACCAGTGCCCGTTCTTTCACATTATTTCCTATTTTATCTCCTGTAAACACCGAATTTACAGCAAATGACAGCCATTCAAGATTTCTATTTTTCAGGCAGATTTTAAATATTTCTTCCGGCACACCTTCCACATAGTTTTCGTATTGCCGGCGGTTTTTTTCGGTCAGGCCAAGCGGCGTCATAAGCCGGTTCAATGCCATATGCACGAGTACCCGGTCTGTTTCCTCCGCGCACGCTTTCTCAAAAATCCCATCGTATGCCTCAAAATCCACCTTCCCATCGCGGAAGCACTGCCGCGCGCGGAATCCCTCGCCCTCAATATTCAGGCCGAAAATATGTGCCGGCGCGATCGTATCATACCCCTCATAATATTCCGGATAAAATAAAACCGCGTCGTCAAACTGCACCTCAACGTCCCACGAAATTCTCGCAAGAAGCTGTCTGGCACCGGTTTCCTCTCCCGCCCTTCCGCGGATGCGCAGGCTATGCAGCGCACCGCAGTTATTAAACACATCACTTCCAATCTCTCTTATCCTCTTTCCCGTTTCAATATATTCCAATTTTTTACAATTAAAGAAGGCAGCATTTTCGATCCGTCCGACTGCGTCCGGCAGGCTGATCTTTTCCACAAAATCTCCCTGCGCAGGATGTGCGGACGGCTCCCCGATCACCGCTGTATTCCCGTCTTGTGTCGTTTTCTCCCGCTTCCGGTCCGAAAAACAATACGCCCCAACAGCCACAAGATCACGCCCCTCTACCGTTTCCGGCAGAGTGATCTCCGGGCTGTCCGAGCGCACCTCATGCACCACTGCATTTTCATCTTGTTCGTTCCAAATAAGCTCCATGACGGATTACCTCTATCCTTTTCGAATTGCTTCCAGTTCTTTCAATATCGTTTTCAATGCCTGCTTCTTTTCCGTCCAGTCTTTTCCCCGTAAAAATGTGCGGTATTTTTTCGGACATTTTTCAACCGGATAACCGGTACATTTCTTACCAAAGATCTGTGTATACATGAGAATAGCCGCCGTATATCCGTTATATTCGTTTGGATGGTAGTCGCCCGGCTCATGCAGTTCCTCATACATATAGCCAAGATCCTGCAGTCTCTGGATCGCCGCTTCTGCCCGAATGATCTTCACGCCGTGCTTTGTCAATTTTTGGATCAATTCTCCCCCCGGCACATCAAATTCCGTCTGATAATAATACGAACGCGCCGACTTTTTCATATATTTCTGTAATTTCAGGATATCTTTGTACGTGGTTTCATAGCGTGTGCCATACTCCTGAAAAATGACAATATCTGACTTTTTCAATTGCTTGCGGATATTGTATTCATTGAATTTGGCATCCAATACATGATCGCTTAATTGATATCCGTTATTGATCTGATCGTAGACCTTAATATTTGTACCGAAAAGTTTCGCAATCTGCTTGAAATATTTTTTCTGAGATCCGTTTCCGATAAGACTATTTCCGACTATCGTAACGGTATATGTCTTCTTTTTTGCCTGAACAGCCTGCACCCCTGACCCAAGATAACCGCCAATCCCCGCGATCAGAAAGGCCGCCAAAAACAAGGCTGTTATGAGCTGCTTTGTAAATTTACCGGTGTGTTTCATGTTTTTGCCCCCTTTCAATTCTTTTCCAATCTCTTGATCATCTTGTCAAAATCCGATTCAATTGGCTGTGTTTTATTAAAAATATCATATTCGTGATATGCTTTTTCCACTGCTTGTCTGTGCGATATCTGTCCATTGTCCTTCAAAATATCATATCTGCGAAATGCAAGAAACTCATTTACACTTTTGGAAAATTCTTCCATTGTGAAAACATTTTCCCGTTCAATTAAATCTTCTATATAATCAAAATATCCCGTAACCGCACGTTCCAATCGACGAATCTCTTTTTCGCCCAAATAGTTTTTTGCAATTGGTGTATCTGATTTTAGAATGCGTCCATCCGGGGCATTCTTCCATGTGGTAAGCCCCATATTCTCTTTTGTGTGATCCGCCTGCTGATAGACAATTTCAGCCGCCGTTTTTCCCGTAATTGCATAATGAAATTTATTCTGAATGGTAGCATAAAAATGATATGTAACGTCTGAATCCTTATCATAGTCGATGCTGCATTCTGCAAATATGTCGGTAATCTGCTGCCAGATTCTACGCTCGCTGGCACGGATAGAACGAACTCTTTCCAATAATTCGCGGAAATAATCTTTACCAAAAGCAGTTCTTCCCTGTTTCAGACGTTCATCGTCCATTGTAAATCCTTTTACCATATATTCCTTAAGAACATTCGTAGCCCAGATTCGAAACTTCGTTGCCTGAATAGAGTTTACCCTGTAGCCAACAGAAATAATGGCATCCAAATTATAATAGTTGGTGGTAGAAAGCTGTGTTTTCCCCTTCACTGCTCCGTGCCTTGTGGTTGTTGCAATTTTTGCAATAACCACTTTTTCATCCAACTCACCTGTCTCAAAAATTTTTTTAAGGTGTCGGCTAATACCAGATTTGTCAACACCAAACAACTCAGCCATTGCCTTCTGGGTAATCCATATCGTTTCATCTTTTATTAAAGCACTGACCGTTACATCGTCGTCTTCCGTTCTGTACAGTACCATTTCCATTTGTTTCGTAATATCCGTTTTCATATAAAACCCCCTTTTTCCAATTATACCACACCTCATTTTCCGGAACAAGAATCACTTTTCAAGCAATGCATCCTCCTCTTCTTCGTATTCGTCCTCATCATATTCCGGATCCTCAATCATTTCATACAGCCTAAATTTGGAAAATTTTGGCTTTCCACTGCACTTTGCAATAAATCCAATTTCGACGCTTTTTTTCGGACCGATATTTTGATTGTTTTCCGGGTGATATAAATTATAATACGTGAAATCTTTATTCTCCTTGTCCTCTATTTCGTCCTTTACAGCCGCATCCCAGATCTGTTCCATCTTAAAATTTGATTTGCATTCCACACTCCAGTCCTCTATTATATGATACGTTTTATTTGTTATGGTAATCTTTCCATTTACCACATTTCCCCATTTATGGAGTACCGTAAGTGACATTTTGTACTTTTCCTGATCTACTTCATCACGAAACATATTTGACTCTACATAGGACGGAAATTTTGGTTCTTCTTTTGCTTTTACCAGCATGCCAAAAGAGACAATTCCATTTTTTGGAATGTCGTGGTTTTTTTCCGTATTGCGAAGCGTATATATATTTTCATCAATTTTTTTGATTTTTACGTCGCAAATATGTTTAATCTCATAGTTTGCCGGAAGGTCAAATTCCCAATCCTCCACGTCCTCATCTGAAACATTTGTTAAGGTAATTTCAACATAATAATACTCTCCCCATTGTTCTGTTATTTTATAATCCACCTGCAAATCCGCCAGATCCGCATCAACATATGTTAGCAGCCATTCAAGGTCTTCCTCTGCCTCAATCTCCTCCGCTGTTTTATTATTCGTTTCTTTCTTTTCTCCTTCATTTGTACTTATAACTCCCAGAGTACAAGTACTTAAAATTATTGTGAATACAAGAAGGAAAAGTTTTATCGCGTTTTTGTACATAATTCCCTGTCCTTTCTTTTGTTTTCTAAAACTCCAGACTATCCGCATTTAGCAGAAAATATTTCATCCCCATGATCACAAATCCTTCCTCATTTCTCCAAGGCTTTTTTGTTCCATTTACAATAACAATCTTCTTAAATGAATCCGGAATATTTCGGAATGAATTCAATTCCTGCGTCTGTTTTTCCTCCGTAGTCATATCATAAGCCACCTGAATGTAATATCTCTGGCTGCCCTGGTTTACTACAAAATCAACTTCCAGTTGCTTATGAATTCTCATTCCTTCAGAATTTTTCCCATATACATCCACAATACCAACGTCCACATTATACCCTCGGATGAGCAGTTCGTTATATACAATATTTTCCATAATATAAGTAGGCTCCTGCTGTCTGAAATTGAGCCGTGCATTTCTAAGACCCAGATCCGAAAAATAGTATTTCAAATTTGCGCCCACGTATTTTCTTCCTTTTATATCATACCGGTTCGCCTTAGAGATCAAAAAGGCTTCCGCAAGATAATTGATATGATTGTTTATGGTTTTATTGCTGTAATTGATCCCCCGTTCACTTTTAAAAGTATTTGATATTTTTGTCGGATTGGTAGGCGCTCCTATAGCAGAAGCAAGGACATCTACCAAAGTATCAATCTCTTCCACATTTTGAATTCCATTTCGTTCTACCACATCTTTGATATAAACATTTGAAAAAATATTTTTCAAATACTCTGCCTTTTGGCTTTCAATAGAGAATCGGGCAACCTGTGGAAGTCCCCCATACGTCATATATTCTTCCCATGCGTCCTCATAATCCCCATCAAAAGAAGCATAAAATTCTGCAAAAGATAATGGATAAATTCTTATCTCATCCCCTCTGCCTCTGAATTCAGTTACAATGTCACTTGATAAAAATTTAGAATTACTTCCTGTCACATATACATCGATATTGCTGATACGAAGCAAACTATTCAGAACTTCTTCAAAGCGCGGCATAAACTGCACTTCATCTAAAAACAGATAATAATTCTGACTGTCTTTCATTGCCTCTTTGATATACTGATAGCACTTCTTTGGATCACGCAGTTCCTCGTTTTCAATGCCATCCAGGGCAATCTCAATAATGTGCTCACGATCCACGCCATTCTCTAATAAATATTTTTTAAACAATACAAATAACAGAAATGACTTTCCACATCTTCTAATCCCGGTAATAACCTTAATCATTCCATTGTTTTTTCTTATCTTCAATTTTTCAAGATAGGTATCCCTTTTAATTTCCATGATATCGCTCCTTATTTTTGTGTTTTGCACAGATTTTAGTAATGACATTTTAACACAAAAGCATTTTCTTTTCAATAGTTAGCTTGTAAGTAACTATTCAGTTACCTTGTAATACAAAAAAACCGCCGCACAAAGATCGCTCTCTGCACGGCAGTTCAATTTTCGACAATTTGCAGCCAGCCCAAAGCTGCTCTCGTCATTTCATACACGATTTTTTATTTCCAGGACTTTCGCCCAGGATAAAAAGGAGTAAATTATCAGCCTATATTATTCCATACTCACGACAGTATATCCAAGTTTTTCGATGGTATTCTGGATTTCCAGATCATCGACATCCTTGTAGACCGAAATCGCCGCTGCTTTCTTATTCAGATTCACTTTTGCGACAATGCCATCCATTTCATTCAGATGGTTCTCGATGCGCACCCGGCAATTCTGACAGTGCATGCCGTCGATGTGTACGGTGACCTCACGAAGTACTGGTCCGGAGATCTTTTTTTTGATCGGCTTTTCTTTGGGACCGCCGCAGCAGTCGCCTTCGCCTTTCATGTGCTTGATGCTGGTCCGGATCGCCGGAATCAATATCAGCACGAGAATTACTACGATTAAAAGTGTCTGCATATTCAAACTCGTCATCCCCCTTTAATCTTTCTTCTTTTGTTGTGGTTTTGATGCACAGGAACGTGTACACGAACCTGCGGACGGACATCCGATACAATGAATGCCCCTCTTCTTCTCTTTACGAATGTAAAGAAGCGAAGAACCTACGATGATTATCAGGAGTACGATAACAACTACATCTGCTATAATACCTGTCATAATTCATCATCTCTTTTCTAATTGATTAATCCAGCTGGTACTCGGTATCAATAGCTCGATTTGCTCTCATGATCAATGTTACGATTACGGCAGCAAATACAAGTACTGCGATCAAACCGCCGACAAATCCAGCGCCAAGGCTTCCTGTCGTGATCAATGTACCAATCTGGTATACTAAAAATCCTACGGTGAAACCGGTTGCCAACTGGAGGCAGATACCGGCAAACAACCATTTTCCACTCTGCATCTCGGAGTTCATAGCACCCAAAGCTGCGAAACACGGTGGAGTATAAAGGTTGAACATCAAGTAAGCAAGTGCCGCTACTTTTGTGATTCCCATTGCAGTAGCAACTGCATTACCACTTCCGATGAGTTCAAGTTCATCCGGATCGATAAAGTTTGTAATTGCATATACCGTAGCGATCGTACCAACTACGTTCTCTTTTGCGATAAATCCTGTGATTGCTGCTGCAGCAAGCTGCCAAGCGGCGATACCTACAACAGGTACAAGAAGTACGGCAAATGGTCCTGCAATACTAGCAAGGATGGAAGTATTCTCTGCGCCTTCCTCGATGGCTTCGAAATGCCAGTTGAAGGACTGCATGATCTGAACTACTGTGTTACAAACAAGAATAACAGTTCCTGCTTTTTTGATATATGCTTTACCACGGTTTAACATGGACAAAACACCAATTTTCAAACTTGGAACTTTGTACTCAGGCAGCTCGATGATGAAGAAAGATTTTCTGTACTTCATACCGGTAACTGCTTTTACCAAAAGTGCTCCAAGAAGGATCAAAAGGATTCCTACAAAATACATTACCGGTCCAACCCATTTTGACTCCGGGAAGAATGCACCTGTAAACAATGCGATTACAGGAAGTTTTGCTCCACATGGCATGAAGGTTGCCAGCATTGCTGTTGTTCTACGTTCTCTTTCGTTACGGATGGTACGGCAAGCCATGATAGCCGGGATACCACATCCTGTTCCGATGATCATAGGAATTACGGATTTACCGGAAAGACCTACACGTTTGAAGATCGGATCCAATACGACAGTTGCACGAGCCATGTATCCACAATCTTCCAAAAGGGCGATGAGGAAATACATAACCATTACCAATGGAAGGAAACCAACTACGGCACCTACACCACCGATAATACCATCAACAAGCAGTGCATACAGGAAAGGATTTGCATTTTCAAGTAATCCGCCTACCCACTCCTGGAATGTCTCAATCCATCCGGTCAGGATATCTGCCAGATATGTACCAAGTGTTGACTGTGAAATAAAGAATACAAGATACATGATCGCTGCAAAGATGATCAAACCGGAAACCGGATTTGTGAGCACCTTATCGATCGCATCTCCTTTTGTCTTTTCCTTTGTCTGTACTTTACGTACTTCTACTTCTTTTACAATAGCATTTACAAAATCAAAACGTTTACGGTCTGCTGCTTCTACTTCGTTTTTGTCATGCAGATTGATATTTCCCTGTACATATGGTGGAACCTGTCCTTTTCCTTCCAGATCTGCGGCAGCCGCTATGACATCTTTCAAGCCTGTGTCTGTGGTAGATGTCGTCTTAATAACAGGACATCCTAATTTTTCAGACAACAATGTTTCGTTGATCTGTGTTCCTTTTTTCTCATTGATATCGTTCTTATTCAAAGCAACGATTACCGGAATACCCAGTTCCAAAAGCTGTGTTGTGAAGAACAAACTACGGCTTAAGTTTGTAGCATCCACGATATTGATGATCGCATCAGGGTGTTCATTTTTTACATAACCACTTGTAATACTTTCCTCTGATGTAAATGGGGACATGGAATATGCACCCGGAAGGTCAACTGCGATCAGTTCCTTCGCGCCATCATAATGATCTTTCTTAATTGGACTTTCTTTTCGGTCCACGGTAACGCCGGCCCAGTTACCAATCTTTTCGTTTCTTCCCGTCAATGCGTTGTACATAGTGGTTTTACCACTATTGGGATTACCGGTTAACGCGATTCTCATAAAGAAGCCTCCTTGTTTTTATTTATTGATACCCGAAAAATGGTTTGTCTTCCCCGGTATCATATCAAAATAGCTTTTGCTAATTCAATATCAATGTTGTAGCGTCCATCTTTAATCGATACGACGCAGTTTTTTTTCTTTCTGGAAACAACCGTGATCGGTTCTCCACTATAACATCCGAGAGAAAACAAAAAGGATTTCATCTCCTCATCATCCGTTACGATATCGCTGATAATACATTCTTTTCCAACTTCTGCTTCACTTAAATTCATACTAAACTCTCCAATCTATGCTCACAAGGTTTCCCTTGAATTAGTTGTCTTCACACAATGTTTCCTTGTTCTTACGTTCGTTAGTATACACTAACTAACATTAGATGTCAATACCTTAAATAGTTTTATTGATAAAATTTCTCTAAATTCTTCCTATTGAATTATATTTTTTATTGTGCTATACTTATATTCAAATACTTTCGGGGAGGAATCGAGATGACCTTAAATGAATCTTCAGAAAATTACCTTGAGATGATTCTTATGTTAAGCAAAAAGCTGCCGGTCGTCCGTTCTGTTGATATTGCGGAAAACATGGGCTTTAAAAAATCCAGCGTCAGCGTAGCGATGAAACATCTGAGGGAGGATGACTATATCACAGTCACAAAGCCGGGTTTTATTTATCTGACAGATAAAGGACGGGAAGTGGCCGAGATGATCTATGAACGCCATGAACTTTTAACTTCCTGGCTTATTCAATTAGGGGTAGACGAAGAAATTGCTGCGGAAGACGCTTGCCGTATGGAGCATGACATCAGCAAAGAAAGTTTTCAGGCAATCAAAAAATATATAACAGACAACAATTAATTTTTGTATTATTTTCATACTTCAACTCTCAGTAAAGGAGCTGATCAGATTGCGGTTTCATACCGTTTTCCGATCAGCTCCTTTAACTTTTATCCCGCCTGCCCCATCTCTTTCACGATAAGAAGGATCTGTCCGGGTGCGAGAGTCTCTTCTTCCAATTGATTTGTCTCGGCAATCGCCTCACTCGTCGTGAAAAACCGTTTGGCGATGTCCCAAAGTTCCTCGCCGGGCTTTACTACATATCCGACCATTCCCGGCTCTTTCGCCCGTTCTGCCAGGTTGATCTCCTCTTCCTCAACACCGGAGATAATCGGTTCTTCGTGATTTTCAAAAGCAAGCACATCCAGCACAAGTACGGCTTTGATATCCGCTTCCGTTTCACTTAAAAGCGTTCCTCCGATCTGTTCCACGCCTACCTCCAGCCGGATGTCGCTGTCTTTGCTGACTCCGGGGATCTGCACTTCCTGCTCAAACGGCAGCATTCCCTTTGCCGCCGCCAAAGGCGCCTGTGCATCGGACGACTGATACAATATATTGATATCTAAAACTCCTTCTACCACCACGCTGTCTCTCCCTACACGCTTTTCATCCACTCGTGCCTCCCCGCTGACTTTCCATATCTGGAGCGGCTGTTTGCTCTCGTCCAGTAAAATTTTTCCATCAATACGTGACCTGCTCTTATTTTTCATCAGCAGATTTTCAAAATAAGACATTTCGCAGACCGGTTTACACACTTTCGATGTACTATAAAAATCGGTCAAAAGTTCCATCTGCTCCTGTCCGTACGCGCAGATATGAAATGCAATCACTGCCTCCACATCCAGGATCCGGTCTTCTCCGTCCTCGTCCGCCTTGACTTCCATCTCATAGCTATGGATGTGTGCTCTCACCTGCAGCACACTTGTTTCGTCGCATCCCCCGCACGGGATCTCGCCCTGTACCGGCAGCTGGCATTCGTGATATCCCAGCCCTGCCGGCTCTTCTGTATTGAGATAAAGTACAAAAATGCTAATTTCCCCGGTCACGATCATTTTGTCTTCCTCACATCTTGTCTCCAGTTCATTCAGCGATGCCTCTTCATATAAAATGCGGCCGATCGTATCCTTGGTTCCCGGCAGACGGCACTCGTCGCGCACACGCAGCGTATCCTTTTTCGTCAATATCAGTTTTGTGATATCCATCGTCTTTTTCTTCGTATACACGTCATCTTCTGCCACCACATCGACAGCGCCTTCTCCATCATAGATTGTCTCTGCTGCCACAGAAAAGACAATCACAGCGCGGATACCAAGTTTTCTGGAGTTGATCAGATCTGCCCGGAAATCCTCAATGCCGGCCTCAATGGAAATTTCTTCCTCCCGCACGCCCTCGCAGTCCATTTTCACGGTTTCGTAAAATGGGGTATTGCCGGCGAGATCGCAGACCGGGATCTCCTCTTCTCCCGCATATAATACTGTAAAATGCAAGGCTCCGCGGATTTCCAGCTCCCCGTCCCGCAGATGCATTTCTTCAATGACGACATGTCCCTTTTCCTGCATGATACTCCGCGCATCCGGCTTGATATCCGGCACGTTGTAATCGGTATCTATCGTCGTCGTAACTTCTTTTCTACTGTTGCAATGGTTCATATGAACCTTTTGTTTTATAAGTTCCATAGCCCCTCCACTGTCCAAAGTTTTTCTCTCTTTTTTATAACTATTCGCGGCCTTCCGGAAATATAACCTTGGATAGCAGTGAAAGAAAACCTTTTTTATGAATATTTTCTAATTTTTGGCATATAATAGTGTTAGGAGACTTGACAAGCACAATATTATGTAGTACAATGAACATGTATTTCTATATATCGTGGTTATACACTTGGGATATTTATTGATTAAGAAGTGCCTGTAAAAGCAGGAGAAAGGCCGGTTAGATATGATTAAAACAGATGTAGGTTCTGTAAGAAGAGCCGTAAGTAAACACATCGGTAGCAAAGTAGAGATCCGTTGTAACCTTGGCAGACACCGCGTAGATGTCACAGAAGGAATTATCACGGATACGTATCCCAGTATATTTTTAATTTCCGTAAAAAATGGTTTTGAAGATACATTTCAGACTGTATCTTACAGCTACACCGATGTACTGACACACGACGTCCAGATTAAGCTTTGTAAAGCATAATAACTTTATATTACTTTTCTCACGAAAACGGGCAGCCGCAAGGCCGCCCGTTTTCCCTTTATTGATAAAATATATTTTCATTCTTTTGTAATGGCATCCAATATCACTTCTGCCACCTGCTCTTTGGACATGCACGGAAGTTCTACAATTCCCTCTTCCATGACCAGCGTAACAACATTCGTATCTGTGCCAAATCCCGCCCCTTCGTCCCGCAGGTTATTGGCAACGATCAGATCTGCCTTTTTCTTCTGTAGTTTTTGTTTGGAATTTTCCACCAGATCTTCTGTCTCCATCGAAAAACCACAGATAAACTGTCCCGGTCTGCGATGTTCTCCGAGGTACGCAAGGATATCCGTCGTCCGGTTCATCGGCAGTGACAGATCCCCGTCTTTTTTCTTGATCTTCTCACCACTTACGGAAACCGGCGTATAATCCGCAACCGCCGCCGCCTTGATGATGATATCCATCTGCGGCGCACGTTCTTTGACTGCCTCAAACATATCCTGCGCGCTTACCACAGGCACGACATTGACAAACATTGGCGCCGGCAGATTCGTCGGAGCTGTCACAAGAGTCACATCGGCTCCTCGCCGCATGGCAATTTTTGCCAGTGCATAACCCATCTTCCCGGTGGAATGGTTGGTGATATAACGCACCGGATCGATCGCTTCCTGCGTCGCCCCCGCCGTCACAAGCACTTTCTTTCCTGTCATATCTTTTTCAAACTGGATCTCACGCAAAATATATTCCAAAAGGACATCTTCGGAAGGAAGTTTTCCCTTGCCTTCCACCCGGCACGCAAGCATCCCGGATGCTGGTTCGATCACTTCCATGCCAAATTCTTTTAATTTGTTCAAATTTGCCTGTACGATCGGATTTTCGTACATATTGGTATTCATTGCCGGCGCGACGATTTTCTTGCACTTGCAGGCAAGAAGCGTCGTCGTAAGCATATCATCGGCAATCCCTGCTGCCATTTTTCCGATCACATTGGCAGATGCCGGTGCCACAAGTACCACATCGGCTTTTTCGCCGAGCGCTACGTGCTCAATATTATAATTAAAATTGCGGTCAAACGTATCCACCAGGCATTTGTGCGCCGTCAGCGTCTCAAATGTGATCGGATTGATAATATTGGTCGCATTTTTTGTCATGATCACATGCACATCGCAGTGCAGTTTTGTCAGCATACTGGTAAGATTTGCCATTTTATAGGCGGCAATGCTTCCCGTCACACCGAGAACTACCGTTTTACCTTTTAACATAACGGCCTCCTGTCTACATCAATTGTCCGTGTTTTTCATACGTCGAGATCTGCTTGATCTTATTGTCGTCATCGACAAAAACGACTTTCGGTTTGTGCGTCTTTGCTTCCTCCGGCGTCATCTCCGCGTATGCCATCAGAATGATATGGTCGCCGACCTGTACCATACGCGCTGCTGCCCCATTCAGACAGATCATGCCGGAATCCGCCTCGCCGGCGATCGTATACGTCTCAAAACGGCTTCCATTTTCCACATCCACAATCTGGACTTTTTCATATTCTAAAATCCCGGCAGCTTCCATCAAAACAGGATCTACCGTAATACTTCCTACATAATTTAATTCTGCCTGTACTACCGTTGCACGATGAATTTTCCCTTTCAACATCGAAATATTCATAATACTGTATCCTTCTTTCTCTTCAACTCTATATTACTGTACTGCCACCTCGCGGTGTTCTACTGATGTAGAAAACACAATAAGCGTCTTCGTTCTTCCATATACCTGCAATTCTCCGATAAACTGATCCAACTCGTCCGTACTCTTAAACTGAACTTCCAAAAGCATCGAATAATCGCCCGTCACACAGTTGCACTCGATCACATTCGGCCAGTTCTCAATATAAGGATAGAACTCCTTCTTATCTTTCGGCGCAACTTCAAGATTAATGAATGCTTTAATATGATATCCCAGCAGTTCCGGATTTAGACTTGCATGAAATCCGGTAATGTAATTCTGCTTTACGAGGTGGTTGATCCTTGCGGACACGGCAGGCGCGGTCAGGAAGACTTCCTGCGCAATATCCTTTACAGGTGTTCTAGCATCTTTTTGTAAAATTGTCAATATTTTTTTATCAATTGCATCTAATTGATCGTTTTTCATATCTGACGCCCTCTTTTATTCCTTGGTTTTTGTTCACTGCAATAGTATAACACGATTTTTTCATTTCGTCCATAGTCACTTTATTAAATAAATCAAAACTCTTCTTTAACTTCGTTTAATAATGTTTTTCATTTAATAATTTATAGTTATTAGTTCTTACCCTCCTGCTATTGACTTTTCTCTTTACTTATACTATGATGTCTCTTGTTCAAATCGCTATTTGCGAAACCTTTATACTTTATAATAATATCAAACAAAAAAGTAACTATTCAGGACAAAGTGTAGAAAACAATGGCTCGCCGTGCTTGCACGCAAGAGACATTGTTTTTTCACTTTGGCCGAATAGGGCTCCCCTCCCACAGATGAGCATTTTTAGCCGACAGGCGAAAAAGAACACGAAGTGTTCAAATGCGAATGTGGGAGGGGCGTCCTGAATAGTTACTTAAAAAGAGATTCCAAAAACGGGATCTCTTTTTACTTTTCCGGGCAGCAATCCTCTGCCCTTTATATATGTACTCTTTCTTCTACCAGATCATACAATTCGACCTCTTCATCGCATTCCTGCGGCATCTGCGCATACGCATAGCGGATTTGAATTGGTTCTCTTCTGTGACGGTTTCTGTTTTGTATGACGGCTTCTACATTTTTCAGGCACTCTTGTACCTGAACCGATTTTATATATTTGAGAACAACCATAAATTCCCTGTCATTCAGGCAGTAACATTTCCCGCGCGATTCAAATATCGTCTGGATGCAGTCTGCCGTATCAAGGATGAGCTGCTCAAATTTCCATTTCTCTTTTTCCGGATAATCCATATCATTTTCAATGACAAACCGAACGTAGGTCAATTCATCGGAAGCGTCATCGGTGTTCCGGAATCGTTCAAATGCTTCCACGTTTTCCATTCCGGAGAGCGGATCAAACTCGTCTGTCTTTTTATGTTCCGCCACTCTGTAGTCCATTTCAAACCGATGGAATAAACTGGCAATTCCCACACGCCATGTAACAGCGATAAATACAATCATTCCCAGGCTAAACAAGACGGCATAGGAAGAATCGTGGTCAATGTGAAATTCCACAATCGCGATAAAGACAAATATAAATAAAAGTCCAATCCCTTTTGTCAGCGTCCGCATCAATGCTTTCTGATGCAGCTGCAGCTCCTGGATCAAATATTTTATTGCATATATCATCGAAACGAGGAGAAGCACATGTTCAATATACACCAGGCGGTACATCGGAATCCCCGCAATTTTATAAGTAACTACGGACAATACCAGCAGAACTTCAAAGCCATATGCCAGATATCCCAGCACCGGATAATGTTTGCTGAGCATATCTTTGATAAACATCAGGCAGAACACCGGCATCAGATACAGGGTAAGGTAATATACCAGTGCGATCACAGGGGCATGACCGGTAAAAAACTGCAACAGTCTTGAATTTACGACAATCCACACACCTGCCGTCAGGATAAACAATCCAAGGTTGATAAAGGCAGATACTAATTTATCCGGTATTTTTTTTCGGAAAAGTATGGTCGTAAAAAGCAGTGTCACCGATGCGATAAAGGTGATGACTGCAAAGACCGCCGCGTATATATTTTTGAGAAACATACGCATCAATATTGCATCTTTCTGCCCCAGACAGCACGTTCCGATCAGTTTCAGATTCAATGCTTTTTCATCATTTAATGTGCGGATGCGGATGGTTTTTCCAGAAATATCATCCGGCAGTTCGACCCATCGCACGATAATTCCTCTGTCCCGGTTGTCGTCTTTAAACTCAAACACTTTATTTTCGCCGACAAATACTTCCATCATCGACCAGTAACTTTCAATTGCAAGCACCTGGTGCCGCGGCTCTTCATTTTTTGTCGTATACGAATACACCAGATACGAGTCATTATCCTCTGTTTCGCTGATATCCGGCGTTTTCGTCCAGACATCGTTCAGTTCGGTTACTTCCGACTGACTAAACGCTCCCTCATATTCCCCCAGATGATACGAGCGCACGCAGAAGATGATTGTCATAAGAACAATCACGATCACGCTTATTGCATAGCCGTATCTCACACGATGTTTTTTCATCCAAAACACCCTTTCCTCATAATCTTGGCTGTTTTTTTAATCCAAATATCCCAGCGACGTATTTTCCCGGCGCTTTTTCAATCTGCTCATTATATTTGGTGACGCAGCGGTCGTATTCTGCCTCTGCCATGTGATACTTATATGCCTCATCCTTTAACTTCATACAGAGATTTCGTATCTTTTCTTCGCACTGCAGATTCCCGTGTTCTTTCACCTCAACAATAAGCGTTCCCAGGATTTCTTCCATTTGACGGTAAAGAAGCAGCCTTTCCTCTTTACCAAGCATCAAAAAATCTTTGTCTAAGACAGCGTGAGCTTTCTCAAATGTCTTGCCATCCGCGTGAAAGCTCTCGACATATCCCAGCAGCTGCTTTACCATGTTCCATTTTTCCATCCGGTAACCATCCACTTTGAGGTATTTTTCCCGCGTCTCCTCCTGTAATTTTGTCAGATTATAAAAAATAGTAACAACGGCAACACATATAAAAACAATGATTGCCGTTATCACCCATACGATCCAGCTCATTTTATTCTCCATTCATATTTTATTTATAGAGAAATTATAACATATTAATGTTTTGTTTTCAACAAAAAACGCCGAAACTTGACACAAATTCATTTTCTTTTATAATAAAACTAAATATTTCCCAATTTGAAAGAAAGGGGTTACGCTTATGTTTCAGATTCCCGGTCAGACCGCACTTGATTTTTTATGGCTCGGCAAAGAGGCGACGCAGTCGCCGGAATGGATTCACTATAGCCGGGCATTGCATGAATATGAATTGATGATCGTTGACGATGGTATTCTTTACATTGCTGACGAGTTTGGAAAATATACCGTTTCGAAAGGAGAATATATCCTGATGGCACCCTGCCGCCATCAGTACGGATGGAAGCCGTCGTGCTGCACCTTTCACTGGCTCCATTTTCGTCTGCCGGATACCGGCAGCACATCAGAAACTGCCTTTTTCCCGCTCCCTGCCCAGGCAAAAATACCGGATTTTTCCAAGGTCCAGACGCTTCTGTCGCAGATCTACCATAATGAGCAAACCTGTGTCAGTCTGGCTCAATCTTCCTTTTTACTGAGCGCCCTGCTGCTTGAACTTCATAATCAGCTGTATTTAAATCGAAAAGTTCTTCAAAATGACCAGAGCGCAGAAGGATTTTCGCAGCACAATATTGATCTTTGCGAAAAGATTAAGACGTATGTACACTGGAATCGCAACCACGGTGTGAAAGTGCGGGAAATTGCCTCTTATCTTCAATATTCCCCGCGCCACCTCTCCAGTATTTTTTCGAAGATAACGGGAATGCACTTAAAGACATATATTAATGAACAACAGATGGAAGCAGCCAAAGAAATGCTCTCCGGCTCTCCGCTGAGTATCACGGAAATCGCTTATCAGCTTGGCTTTTCCGACAACCACAATTTTTCGCGGACATTTAAACGCGTCACCGGCCAGACTCCCAGAGATTACCGCTGTAAATCCGGCCATGCGACGCGCACTCGTTTTTCAGACACCGGCGATCGGTAAAAAGACTTTCATCTCGCCGACGCCGCGGTTGCACCAGGTATAATACGGGATAAATGTTATCTCCGTTTTTTCGTATTGATAACCGCAAAACGGCTGATAAAGTTTTCCTTCCTGTGGCACGATCCGACGCCCTCTGCCCCGCAGCCGGACGACATCTTCCGCCCCGGCAAGATCCCATTTTTCTTCTATGATCTGAGGTTCAAACGAGGTATCTGCCTGAAGAAGCGACAATTCTTTGCCGTTATCCGCCTCTTCCACGCAGTATACGATCGGTCCGCGCATCAATGCTGCTTTTCCGATATCGTCGCGCACTCTGGTATCCGCCTGATAATACAGCGCTTTCATCGGAAATGTGCAGTCTATGCGGTCACCATTTTCCCAATTTCCGGAAATGTACAGGTAGCCGTCTTTTTCTTCTCCACAGGCCTCCCCGCCATTTACCAGTACTTTGGCCTCCGGACACCAGCCCGGCAGGCGGATCGCATACGTAAAAGATACGGCCTCTTTCATCTCAAATGCAATCTGAACATTTTCCTCCCATGGATAAGCGGATGTCACCCGAATCTTCACTTTTTTGCCGGAAAATGCGGTATCAATATCTGCGCCACAGTACAAGTGCATAAACAGCGTACCTTCATTTTCACTGTACGCATACTGCGCCACCGAGTTCAAAATGCGATTGATGTTTGGCGGACAGCAGGCGCACCCAAACCACTTTTGCCGCGGAAGTACCACATGCTTTAACTGCGCATCGTGACGGACTCCCTCCGGATAAGCCTCCATCGGATTGACGTAAAAGAAACTTTTTCCGTCCAGCGCCATGCCGCCAAGAACGGTATTGTATATCGCGCGTTCCATTTCGTCGGCGTACTTATTGTTCGGTGTCATTTCCAGCATTCTTCTGGCAAAAAATGCCAATCCAATCGCTGCACAGCTCTCGTTGTACATACGGTCATTCGGCAGATGGAACGGATAGGAAAACGCCTCTCCCTCCGGCGTACCGCCGATTCCACCGGTAATATACATTTTTTCATTTGTCATGCTGTCCCACAGGCGTTCACAAGCCGCCTGCAGCGTATCGTCGTTTTTATATTTGGCAATTATTGCCATTCCTGTGTAGAGATAGACCGCGCGCACGGCGTGTCCCACCGCCTCTTTCTGCTCGCGTACCGGAAGGTGTGCCTGATGATAATAATCGTCATTGTCCTCGCCCGGATCTCTCACAATTCCGTGTTCTTTATCAAAATAATACGGTTTTTTCCCACGCTCATCTACAAAAAATGCCGCAAGTTTCAGATAGCGGTCTTCGCCTGTAAGTTCATACAGTCTCCCCAGCGCCATCTCCGCAATCTCATGTCCCGGATAGCCTTTGCATTTTCCCGGTTCTTCTCCAAAATGCGCCTCGACATAATCCGCAAAACGCATCGCCGCTTTCAGCAATTTGTCTTTTCCCGTCCCTTCATAATAAGCAACTGCCCCTTCGGTCAGATGCCCAAAGCAGTACAATTCGTGGTGGTCGCGCAGATTGGTAAGCCGCTTGGACGGGTCGTTGATGATATAAAAGGTGTCAAGATACCCATCCTCATACTGTGCCGCACACACAATGTCAATCGCCTCATCCGCCAGTTTTTCAAGTTCCGGATCCGGGTGCGCCGCCAGAGAATAGCCAACTGCCTCGATCCATTTGGAAAAATCGGTATCCTGAAACACAAATCCGTAAAAGCGCTCTTCCATCGGTCTGCCTTTTTCCGGCACCAGATTAAACTCTTCGGTCGTCCATACCGGAAGACTTTCCTGTCCCTGTGCTCTCCGTCTTTCTCCCAGTTTTGCCGCCAGTTTGAAATTACGCATACAGAAACTCGGTTCTGCTCCCTCGACGTTGTCATTGAGTGCCTCCCATTGATACGGGATCACTTCTGTCCTCGCAAGTTCCATCTCACGTTTCAAAAAACGATCTGTAACTTCTATTTTCTTTAATGAAATACCTTTGCTCTGTCGATCCATTTGTTTTCCTTCCCTCCGTCTTTTACTATTTTCATTATACCGCATTGTAGTCTTACAGAAAATATCGAAACAGGATAAAAAGTGTCAAAAAATCCGATCATGAGTCTTCTGACGCAGCCTCTTTCGAAGTGCCGCAGTGATAGTTGTCAGAAGCTGCTATGCTCATGATCGGATTTTTTGCTTTGGATTCTATCGTTTTTTTCGCTAAAGCATTCTATAAAAAAGGTAACTATTCAATAGTTAATGAAAGGAGATTTATACCAATGCTTTACCAAGAGCCTTTAATTCCTCGATGGTATCATCGTCAGGCTCTCCGTTTACTATGATGCCTTCTCCGTTTACAACGGTTGCGCCGGCACTCTGAACACGCGCTTCCCAGTCACGCATCCATTCACCGCCGCCCCATCCGTAAGAACCGAATAAAGCAACCTTTTTACCGGAAATCTTGCTTTCCAACTCAGCCATAAATGGCTCCATTTCAGCATCCTCAAGTTCCTCTGCTCCCATGGAAGGGCAGCCAAGGGCAAATGCCGGTTCTGCAGCAAGTTCGTCTACTGTTGCAGCAGACACAAATTTCAGATCTGCTTCTGCTCCGGCTTCTTTTACGCCTTCTGCAACAGCCTCTGCCATTTTTTGTGTATTTCCGGTTCCACTCCAGTAAACAATACTAACTTTGCTCATCTTTTTACCTCCATTTTCCTGTGCATCGCACATTTCTTTTATTGATTATACAGCAAGCTCGTAAAACATTTTGCCTGCCATAACATCTGCAATCGCCTGTTCTCTCACCTGATCATACTTCTTAAAGGTTTCCTTTGCTTTTTCCAGATTGTCATAAACTTTCCAATATCCGGTCATCAGAGAATTCTGTCCCTGATTCTTAATGAACATTTCTACATCATGCAGTGGGTACTCCAGGATATATCCCAGTTCATGCGGAAACTCTTTTCTGCCTTCATAATATTCGGACATTGCCTGTGCAATCCCAAATAACGCCCGTATCATGTTCTCCTGTGGACTTTTTTCCTCCGACAATCCGTAGTCAAATCTGTCCAGCGCCTCTATAATTTCTTTTCGGGAAATATACCGGCAAAATCTTTTGATGTGATACAGCATGACAAGGCATTTTTTCTTGCCCCGGTTTAAGATCAGATAGCCATACGGTGTATCCTGTAACTGCGATATCATCTCTTTCATCAACCGGTTTTCCACAGATAAGATAACTTCATTTCGAAGTCCGCGCAGCATCGGTCCACAATGCATCGCCATCAATATGTTGACGGATTCTTTAATTCCTCTGCTGTGATATTCTTTCATCTGCTCATACGGCATGCCCTAATTCCTCCTGCTCACAACTGCAAGGATGTAAAATGATTCCTTTCACTTCGCGGCCTTTCAGATATCCACATGCTTCCAGACCGGCATACAGCACCTCATTCCACTTTTTCGCGGACAGACGGCACGTCGAATCGTCACTCATCTCTACGATACACGCTTCTTCCAGCGAGCAGTCATTTGGATAAGAAATTTTATACATATTTTTGCGGTCGATCGCGCCAATCTCTTCCAGCAGATTTACCATGCGGTATACGGTTGCAGTTCCGATCCCATTGTCACGGCGTGATGCTTCAAAAAATATTTCTTTGCAGCTGGAACATTCATTGGCAAGAATAACATCCAAAAGCATTCTGCGCTGTCTGGTGATACGAAAACCCTTTTCTTTCAGTTTTTTTATAATAAATTCACGTTTTTCATTTTCCATGATCAAGTCCTCCATATCTCTTGATTATGTGTAACTACTTTTTGTATTATGTGCATAACTTATGTTAGTTATTACTAACTCATTATATAAAAAAAATCCCGCAAATGCAAGACTTTTTTTTATTTTTCTCTTATATTTTTTGAAAACGTCCGTGTTTCCGTGGTTTTAAGAATCAGAGTTCTGCCAGTTTTTCAACTGTTACGCGGTAATCTTCCGCAAGTGTCTCATATGCCTTCTTCACTTCTTCCTGAAGTTCTGCCGGCACCGCATCTCCTTTTTCTTCTTTTCCGCGCACCAGCTCCGTCAGATGTTTGCTTGCCTCTGATACTCGCGCAAGACCCAGATTGAGTGCCACGCCTTTTAACGTATGCACCGCTTTAAATATCGCGTCACAATCCATCTGCTGTACGGCCTCGGTAAGCTGATCGAAGGATTTATCTTCTTTGAATTTCTGAAGAAAACGCTCTACCATCGATTCCATCGGCAGTCTGGACATTACATCATCATAACTTCCGCCGATTGCCTCATAATATTCTTTTACTGTCATTGTGAATTCCTCTTTTCTATTGTACATTGGTAATATGGTAACCATATTTACTTTTTTTATCTTTTACAATTGTAAGTTTGAACTTTTTCCATGTTCCATTTGACGGATTGTAAGTTTTTACAATCCCCGCCTTAATCTCTGCTTCATATGTGTTTGCTGCCACCTGGGTCACTTTCGTAACTTTGGCATCGCATTTTTCCGAGCGGAGTTCTTCTCCGGCATATTCTATTTTTTTATTCTGCTTGCGGAACAAATAATACGGGAACGTATCCCCATAATTTATATCAAACATATACGCATCTCCGTAACGCGCTTTCATCTCTTTTTTTACACGTTTGGCAATTCCCGCATAAGAGTTATCATAGCCTCTTACATGCATTTCGCCTGTTCCCGTCGCCGGATCTCCATAAAGCATATCATACAATACCGCCTGGGTTGCGACCTGATTATCCCAGGTAAATTTACCGCCTCCCAAATCTTTCCAGCGTACACACAACGACAAAAACGGTGCGGTCTGCTCCGTCAGACTCTTCAATTTCGGTTTCATGTCTTTGGTCTTATCCACAGCGATAAAATCGGATGCCGCGGTATCTTTTGTCGTCTGCCCCGGTGTCACAGTAGCCTTTGCTGTCTGCGCAGAACTATCCTCTGTTTTGCTGTCTTTTTTGGATGGTTCCTGTGTCTGTACCGGCTGCTCTGCCACGGTATCTTTCTTGGCATCAAAAACACCGTTTTTATAAAGAGTGACTCCGGTGACCGTTCCCCCGGCAAGCACGATAATGACAACTGCCGCCACGATCAAATGCGTCTTAAAACGCCAGAACCAGTTGATTCTTGTGCCACATTGATAGCAGTAAACATCATCCTGCTTCAATTCTGTTTTACAATTTGGACAACGCATCTCTATCCCCTCCTTGTGTATATGCCTCTAATTATAGGAAAAATGTCTGGTTTTGTCAATAAACACTGTATAAAGTCATAATGAAATGCTTGAAAAAGGGACATAATTATCCGCGAACGGAAAGAACTTAAAACTCTTTCATATACTTCCGAAAGCGAAGTGGCAGCATCTGGTTCTGCAGACTGATATTTTCACGGGCTTTGATTCCAATAGAATCAATATATCGTTTCCACAGTTTTTGGAAAACTTCCTCTTCCTCCGAATACGACAGTAAAAGCCGGTCAAAGTCCTCGTCTTTTGCATGGATATAGGAACACCCTTTTCCTCTTTCATGGATCATCATACTCCCATGTGTCGTATCTGCGATCACCCAGTTTTCCTCCGGAAAGCGATCTGAGAAATGATACGCAAGATAGGGAAGGATCGCATTTTTTGGATTGATCCTTGCAAACAAAACACCGCTTGCCAGTTCTTCAAAGCGCAGAAATCCCTGTTCATGCAGAATCTCGTTATTGGCATTTCTTTCCATTTTAAACAGTTGTGCAACATTCGCGTCGGTAAGATGGTCAAGCACCTGATTTCCCATTTGCAGCGCAAGAATGATAACACGATAGATGACATCCGCTTTTTCCGGCATATAGGAAAGGGATGCCATCTGTAAGGCATCGTAAACCTGCCACGACACCTTTTTCTGCATCGTGCGGGCAACCTTCGCCGCTTTTTCCATATCCGTCTCAACCGTGATATACGTCGTGAAAAGTTCAGTCGTATACATACTGTCTGCCAGACGGAGAACGGTATCTTCTTTCCGGTGTCCATCTGCAAAAGCATCATAAACCGCAGTAAAAATCCCCTCGGTGCTGTCTTCACAAAGATACACATACCGCCCTGCAAATTCTGTCAATTGATTTTGATTCATCGAACACGCCTCCTCTGCCCAATCACTTCCATCTCTCCCTGTGGATAAATGTCCAAAAGCGATAACTGCTCATAACGGTCTTCTCCGGTAACTGCTGCCGGAAGCCGCTCCCGCAGACCAAGGAGATTTGTCAGGATAAAGCGTTCATTCATCCGCAGAGGAACCATCGTTTTACCCCCGCATGTAATAAAGTACATCGC